>Ga0164290_1000371_pt1 | contig 155460 bp, 155 predicted proteins | sample Micstemetagenome_FD_108782 | JGI IMG/M metagenome (GOLD analysis project Ga0164290, IMG submission 108782) | Contaminated culture microbial community from soil near Moab, Utah, USA - Microcoleus steenstrupii SON62 (Illumina Assembly) | ecosystem: Environmental > Terrestrial > Soil > Soil crust...
CCGGGCGCCGTGGGCACCGCGCTCGGTCTTGTCCTTGTCCTTCTCCGCACCGAGCACAGAGCCGTCGGGGTCCAGCTCACGCACCACGCCCGGGAAGGACCGGTCCAGGTCGGAGGCGTCGTAGCCGTGCTCGGCCACTCGTGCCAACAGCAGGTCGGCTGCCCGGGTGCGGAGCTCGGGGTCGCGGGGCAGGGTGGTGACCCGGCCGGTGATCACCGAGGCCTGCGCCAGCGAGATCCCACCGGTCACCAGCGCCGCCCGCACTTCAGGCAGGTCCGCGGTGCGGTCCGCGACCCGGACGTATCCCGCGCCGGCGCCCTTGCGGCCACCGAGCAGGTGGGTCAGCAGGTCCTTGGTCGAGGCCCACCCCGCCGCATCCGCAGCCCCGGTGTCCTCGAGACGCTCGGCGACCGCGACCAGCGCCCCGTCGACCACCGCCTTCAACCGACCCAGCGTGACCGCCGTCGCCAGCGCGTCGGAGGCGTCGACGTCAGCCCAGTCCACCCCGGCCAGCTCCTCCGCGGCCCGCAACGCCGCGGTGGCCGCTGCCGGAGCGGTGGGGGTGGATGCCATGGCACCATCGTATCGAACAAATGTTCGGAATGGAACCGGCCGATGAGGTTTTCTGGCGAAGTTCGCTGGCCGTGGGGTCCTCGGCCTGAGCTCAGTGCCGGGAGGCGATGTCACGACCGATGATCTCTTTCATGATCTCGGTCGTCCCGGCGTAGATGGTCTGGATCCGGGTGTCGACGTACGCCTTGCCGACGGCGTACTCCCGCATGAAGCCGTAGCCTCCGTGCAGCTGCAGGCACTGGTCGACGACCCGCTTCTGCAGCTCGGAGACGTACCACTTGCCCTTGGCTGCCTCGACGGGCGTCAGGTCGCCCGCGTTGAAGGCCAGGACCTGACGGTCGACGTACGACTGTGCGACGTCGACCTCGGTCTCGATCTCGGCGAGGGTGAAGCGGGTGTTCTGGAAGTCGATCAGGCGCTTGTCGAACGCGGTCCGGCCCGAGAGGTACTCGACGGTCTGGTCCAGGATCGCCCGTGACGTGGCGATGGCGGTGTTGGCGACGCCGAGTCGCTCGCGGGGCAGGTGGCTCATCAGGTAGCGGAGCCCGTGACCCTCCTCGCCGAGGAGGTTCTCCGCCGGCACGCGGGCGTCGGTGAAGAAGAGCTCGGCGGTGTCCTGTGCCGGCAAGCCGATCTTGTCCAGCTTGCGGCCTCGTTCGAAGCCCGGCGTGTCGGCCTCGACGACGAGCAGGCTGAAGCCGTTCGACCCGCCCTCGGGAGCGGTCCGCACGGCGAGCACGACCAGGTCGGCCATGATGCCGCTCGAGATGAAGGTCTTCTGGCCGTTCACCACCCAGTGGTCACCAACGCGTCGCGCCGTGGTGCGCATGCCCTGCAGGTCGCTGCCCGTGCCCGGCTCGGTCATCGCGAGAGCGCCGATCAGGTCGCCTGCCGCGACCCCCGGCAGCCACCGGCGTCGTTGCTCCTCGTTGCTCCGTCCGAGGACGTAGGCGAGGAAGAGGTCGTCCTGGAGGCTGAGCGTCAGGCCGAAGGACAGGGCGTTGACCTTGGCGACCTCCTCGCCGACCACCATTCGGTAGCGGTAGTCGGTGACGCCGGCGCCGCCGTACTCCTCGGGGACCTGGAGTCCGTAGAGCCCGGTTGCCGCCGCGGACTTGTAGACCTCGCGCGGAATCCACCGCTCGTCGTCCCACCGGTCCTTGTGCGGGACGACCTCGCGCGCGAGGAACTCGCGGACGGTCTTGCGGTAGGACTCGTGGTCCTCCTCGTAGAAGTCCCGCTCCACGGCGATCAGAGCCTCTCGATGATCGTGACGTTGGCCTGGCCGCCGCCCTCGCACATGGTCTGCAGGCCGAAGCGGCCGCCCGTGCGCTCGAGCTCGTGCAGGAGCGAGGTCATCAGGCGCGCGCCCGTGCAGCCGATCGGGTGGCCCAGCGCGATCGCGCCACCGTTGGGGTTGACCTTGGCCGGGTCGGCGTTCAGCTCGATGTTCCAGGCGAGCACGACGGGCGCGAACGCCTCGTTGATCTCGACCACGTCGATGTCGTCGATCGTCATCCCCGCCTTCTTCAAGGCGTGCTGCGTGGCGGCGATCGGCGCCGACAGCATCATGACCGGGTCGTCACCGCGCACGGAGGCGTGGTGGATGCGAGCGCGCGGGGTGAGACCGTGGTCCTTGACCGCCTGCTCGGAGGCGATCAGGAGAGCGGCGGACCCGTCGGAGATCTGGGAGGCGACACCGGCCGTGAGGACGCCGCCCGGCACGAGCGGCTGCAGTCCAGCCATCTTCTCCCGCGTGGTGTCGCGGCGGGGGCCCTCGTCCACGGCGACGCCGGCGTACGGGACCACCTCGCGCTCGAAGTGCCCGGCGTCGATGGCGGCAAGCGCGCGCTGGTGGCTCTGGTAGGCCCAGGCCTCGCAGTCGTCGCGGGTGAGCTTCCAGCGGGCGGCCATCATCTCCGCGCCCCGGAACTGCGAGATCTCCTGGTCGCCGTAACGACCGCTCCAGCCCTCGCAACCGGACCACGGGTCGGTCGAGCCGTAGGGCTCGCCCGCCGCAAACGCGCTGAGGATCGGGAACTGGCTCATCTTCTGCACGCCGCCGGCGACGACGAGGTCCTGCAGCCCGCTCTTGACGCCCATCGCAGCGAAGCTGACCGCCTGCTGGGCCGAACCGCACTGGCGGTCGATGGTCACCCCGGGGACGGACTCGGGGAACCCTGCGGCCAGGGCCGCAGTGCGGGCGATGTCCCCCGCCTGGGCGCCGATGTTGTCGAGGCAGCCGAGGACCACGTCGTCGAGCGCGGCGGCGTCGACGCCGGCGCGGGCCACGAGCTCCCTGAGGGTGTGCGCGGCGAGGTCCGCGGGGTGGGCGCCGGCCAGTCCGCCGTTGCGGCGCCCGACGGGCGTACGGACGGCTTCGACGATGTAGGCCTCGGGGTAAGCCTCGGACATGTGTTCCTCCTGGTCGGTGATCAAGGCCCAGCCCGCCCGGCTCCCGGGCGTTGACGGCTACGCTGCACACACCTTAATCTATTTCAGATTCAAAAATCTAGGAGAGGCCGACCAGTGAAGATCTATGACGGGCTCGCAGAGTTCGCGAAGTCCGAGGGCGACGTCCTCGGCACGTCGGAGTGGATGGAGGTCGACCAGCAGCGGATCGACACGTTCGCCGACGCGACCGGCGACCACCAGTGGATCCACGTCGATCCCGAGCGCGCCGCCGCGGGTCCCTTCGGGGCCACCATCGCGCACGGCTTCCTCACGCTGTCGCTCCTGCCGGTGCTCATCAACCAGCTCTACCGCGTCGACAACGTGACGATGGCCGTCAACTACGGCCTCGACAAGGTGCGGTTCATGGCGCCGGTGAAGGTGGGCAGCAAGGTGCGGGCCGCGACGACGGTGCTCACCGTCACCCCGCTCGAAGACGCGGTCCAGGCCGTCCTGGAGACGACCTTCGAGATCGACGGCTCGGAGAAGCCGGCGGCCGTCGTGCAGTCCATCGTCCGGTACGTCGGATGAGCCTGCTCCTCGCCGGACGCACTGCCGTCGTCACCGGGGCGGGCCGGGGCATCGGTCTCGCCATCGCCCAGACGCTGGCAGCGCACGGGGCCCGGGTCACGATCGCCGACCTCGACGCTGAGCGCGCGACCGCAGCCGCGGCGACCATCGGCGAGCAGGCTCGCGGGGTGGGGTGCGACGTCACCGACGAGGCGGCCGTCGCGACGCTCGTCGACGAGGCGGTCGCCACGTGGGGCGGGCTCGACGTGCTCGTCAACAACGCGGGGATCACGCGGGACGCATCGCTGCGCAAGATGACGCTCGCGGACTTCCAAGCGGTGACGACGGTCCACCTCCAGGGGACCTGGCTCGGGATCCGCGCCGCGAGCGAGGTCATGCGGGAGGCGAAGCGCGGCAGCATCATCAACATCTCCTCGATGTCCGGCAAGGTGGGGAACCCCGGTCAGACGAACTACAGCGCCGCCAAGGCCGGCATCGTCGGGATGACGAAGGCGGCCGCGAAGGAGCTCGCTCACCACGGAGTGCGGGTCAACGCGGTCCAGCCCGGCCTGATCCGCACCCCGATGACCGAGGCGATGACACCCGAGGCGTACGCCGCGACCGAGGCGACGATCCCGATGCGACGAGCGGGGGAGCCGGAGGAGGTCGCGAACGTCGTGACGTTCCTGGCCTCGGACCTCGCCAGCTACATGACCGGCGCCGTGCTCGAGGTCTCCGGCGGGAGGGGCATGTGAACGCGGACCGCAGAAGGCCCGTCCGGCTCGACGTGGCCGACGGGATCGCGACCATCACCCTCGAGCGGCCCGAGGCGATGAACGCCGTCACGACGACGCTCGCCGTCGCCCTGGAGCAGGCGATCCTGGCCGCGGGCGAGCACCCGGAGGCGAACGTCGTACTGATCCGCGGGTCGGGCGGCAACTTCTGCGCTGGCGGCGACTTCGACGAGGTCCAGAGGCTGCGGGCCGAGGGGCCGCAGGCCCTGCGTCGCCTCTTCGTGTCGTTCCGCGCCGCGTGCGACGCGATCGCGACCATCGAGGAGCCGGTGGTCGCAGCCGTCGAGGGCGTCGCGATGGCCGGCGGGTTCGAGCTGATGCAGGCGTGCGATGTCGCGCTGGTCCGCCACGACGCGCGGATCTCCGACAACCACGTGAACTTCGGGATGGTTCCCGGGGGCGGTGGCTCGCAGCGCCTGCCGCGGTTGGTCGGGCGCCAACGTGCCCTGGGCCTGTTGCTCTCCGGCGAGCGGATCTCCGGCGTCGAGGCGGTGGAGTGGGGCCTGGCCTTCCGTTCGTTCGCCTCGGACTCGTTCGGTGCGGAGGTCGGGGCGTTCGTGGAGCGGATGGCGACGCGTCGACCGGACGCCCTCGCCTCGATCAAGAGGCTGGTCCGCACCGGCCTGGCGACCGACCTCGCCTCCGGGCTGGATCAGGAGCTCGACACCGTCGTCTCCCACATCGCCGGCGACGCAGGAGCCACGAGCGTGTCGGCCTTCGCCGACCGGAAGGACGGCACAGCATGAACGAGCCCACCACCGAGGGCCCTGTGCTGCTCGAGGTCGCCGACGGGATCGCGCGCATCCGGCTGAACCGGCCGGACGCCGCCAACGCTGTCGACGCCGCGCTCCTGCGCACGCTCCACGAGTGCATCCTCCGCTGCCATGCCGATCCCACCGTCCGAGTGGTCGTTCTCAGCGGCGAGGGCCGCAACTTCTGTGCCGGCGGCGACGTCAAGACGTTCGCGAGCAAGGGGGAGGGCCTGCCGGACTACCTCCGTGAGGCCACCGCCTGGCTCCAGCTCGCGACGGCGGCGTTGATCCAGCTGAAGGTGCCGGTCATCGCCCAGGTCCAGGGGTTCGCTGCTGGCGGAGCGGGATTCGGATTCGTCTGCGCGGCGGACCTCGTCGTCGCTGCCGAGGGCGCTCGCTTCTTCTCCGGTGCGGTGCGGGTCGGGATGGCTCCCGACGCAGGCACCACGGTGACGCTCGCGCGGATCGTCGGCCTCCGCCGCGCCATGGAGATCCTGCTGACGAACCCCACGCTCGGGTCGGCTGACGCTCTGAGCCTGGGACTGGTCAACGTGGTGGTGCCCGACGGGGACCTCGGCCCGACCGTCGACCGGATGGCGGCTGATCTTGCCGCGCAGCCCCCGCTCGCCCTCGCCGCGACGAAGCGTCTGGTCTGGGACGGCCTGGGTTCGTCGGTCGCCGAGCGCCTCCCGGAGGAGGCACGCGTCGTGTCCGAGCTCTCCGGGACCGCGGACAGTCGCGAGGCCCTCGCCGCCGTCATCGAGCGGCGCCCGGGCGAGTTCGTGGGGCGGTGAGCATGGCTGAGCGGGCGGGGACCGTACTCGTCGAGGATCGCGGCCCCGTGCGGGTCATCACCCTCAACCGACCAGCCGTCCGGAACGCGATCGACCTCGAGCTGCGGCACGCGCTCGCCGAGGCGGTCGAGGCGGCCGACGCCGCGCCGGGGGTTCGCGTCGTGGTGCTGACCGGCGCCGGTGGCGCCTTCTGCTCCGGCGGTGACATCTCCACGATGCACCGCGGGCCGCGGCACGAGACGGCTGCCCGCGCGCACGCCGCCCAGCGGGTGGTCCGGGCGTTGTGGCAGATGCCGAAGCCGGCTCTCGCGGCGGTCGAAGGGCCGGCATTCGGGGCCGGCACGGCCCTCGCGCTCGCGTGCGACCGCGTCGTAGCCGCGGAGGACGCCGTCTTCGCGACCACGTTCACGGCGGTCGGTCTTGCCGGCGACATGGGGATCTTCGCGTCCCTCCCGGCGAGGGTCGGCGCGCCCCGGGCCCGGCAGATGCTGATGCTCGGGACTCGCATCAAGGGGTCCGACGCTGAGCGGGTCGGACTGGTCGACCGGGTCACCGCTCCCGGGCAGGCCCTCGCTGCCGCGCTCGAGGACGCGGACAGGCTGGCGGCCGGTCCGCCGCTCGCGTTGGGCGTGATCAAGCAGATGCTCTCGGGTGAGGCACGCCACCCCTACGCCGTGCTCGATCTCGAGATCCGCAACCAGACGGCGCTGTGGGACACCGACGACTTCGCCGAAGGTGTCGCCGCCTTCGCCGAGAAGCGCCCACCGATCTTCCGCGGGTGATGTGCGGCACCTTGCGTGATCGCCCGCTGACACATAATCTAATCTAGATTAAATGAAAGTAGGCACCGTGCTTCCCATCGCCCAACGACGCGAGGCCCTCGACGGCCGCTTCCGCACCTGGCTCCCGCGCACGCTCGACGGCTGGCTCGACGCCTGCGCCGAGCAGTACGGCGATCGCCCGCTCGTGATCACCGACGAGCGCACGCTGACCTACGCCGAGCTGGCGGAGGAGTCGCGTCGGACTGCCGACGGCCTGACGGCCCTCGGCGTACGTCGGGGCGACCGGGTCGGCCTGCTCATGGCCAACCACGCCGAGTTCGTCACGCTGAAGCTCGCGATCGCTCGCGCCGGCGCGGTCGCCGTGCCGTTCAACTTCCTCTACCGCACCGACGAGCTCCGCTACGTGCTCGCCCAGTCGGACTGCAAGGTCCTGATCACCAATGCCGGCTACGGCGAGCTCGATCACGCGGCGATGTTGGACGCCATCGTCCCGGGCTGGGACGCGCCCGGGTTCTCCGAGCGCCCGGTCGCCGGAGACGGGGCACCCGACGGGCTCCGTCATGTGGTCCTGGCGGAACGGCCGGGCGACCGACCCCGACCGGGAGCCTTCACCGCGGCAGCCCTCGCAGAGCTCGGTGGGCGCAATGCCGGCGCGTCCGCCGGTGTCGGCCACGCCCCGGACGACGTGTCGGACCTCCTCTACACCTCGGGCAGCACCGGCTCGCCCAAGGGAGTCCAGGTCACGCACGACGCGGTGCTCCGCACCGCCTACGCCTCCGCGCTGACCCGCGCCTACGAGGACGGCCGGCGCATCCTGTTCTCGCTGCCCTGCTACCACATGTTCGGGTACGTCGAAGGCCTGTTGTCCTCCACGTTCGTCGGGGGCGCCGTCATCATGCTCCCGTCGTTCAGTGCCGACGGCTACCTCGACGCGATCGAGAAGCACCGGGCCACCGACATGCTGTGCGTGCCGACGATGGCGGTCGCGCTGGTCGAGAGCCCGCGTCGGACCGAGGTGGACCTGTCCAGCCTCACCGCGATCCTCTGCGGCTCGGCACCAGCACCCGTCTGGCTGTGGGAGCAGGTCGAGCGCGACTTCGGGGTCAGCGAGATCGTCACCGGCTACGGGATGACCGAGTGCGGGGGAGCGATGACGCTCACCCTCCCCGAGGACGAGCTCGTCCTCACCTCCACGACCGTCGGCCGGCCGAAGCTCGCCGGCTCGGCCGGGGTCCCGGGCGGCGCGCTCTGCACCTACCGGACGGTCGACCCCGAGACCGGTGACTTCCTCCCCGACGGATCGGTGGGCGAGCTGGTGTCCGCCGGCCCGACGACGATGCTCGGCTACCACGCGAAGCCCGAGGAGACCGCTGCCGCCTTGCACCCCTCGGCCGACGGGACCACCTGGCTGCACTCGGGGGACCTGGGCCGGGTCCGCCCGGACGGCTACCTCGAGCTGACGGGGCGCAGCAAGGAGGTCTACAAGTCCGGTGGCGAGCTGGTCATGCCCAAGGAGGTCGAGGAGGTCCTTGCGGGGCACCCCGGCGTCAGCCAGGTCTACGCCGTCGGCGTGGTCGACGAGCGCTGGGGCGAGATCGGCTGCGCCGTCGTCGTACGAGCGCCCGGCGCTGACCTCACTGCCGACGACGTCATCGCGCACGCGAAGTCCAACCTCGCCCGGTTCAAGGTCCCTAAGCGGGTCGTGTTCCTGGACGCCGACCGGCTGCCGACGACCGCCACTGGCAAGGTCCAGAAGTTCAAGCTCGTCGACCTCGTCGGCCTTGTCGCCACGCAGACGGGCGAGGCCTCATGACCGCGCTCCTCGTCGACCATCCGGACTACATCGAGCGCTACGGCGCCGCGTGGTCGTCGCGCGACCACAAGGTCCTGACGGAGTTCTTTGCGGAGGACGGGGTCTACGTCGAAGGCGCCATGGACGCGACGTACGCCGGCGTTCCGGGCGTCGCGAAGTTCTTCCGCTACATGCTCGCCTTCTCAAGCGACTCGACGGTCGAGTTCACCAGCTTCATCCGCGAAGGAGAATATTTCGCCGCGGAGTGGCTGTGGTGGGGCACGGCGGACGGTCCCCTGGTCGTCGGATCGCGAAGGATCGAACCCACCGACCTGCCCTACGTCGTCCCCGGAGTTGCGATCTGCCGAGTTGACTCCCGCGGGCTCGTCGACCACCACAAGGACTACTACGACCTGCAGACGCTGGTTGCCCAGGTGACCGGCGAGCGGGTTGCTCCACCCCCGCCGCCGCGGGCGCCCGCAACGGGAGACGCCAGGCGAACCCAGGAGGAACGATGACCGCCACGATGCCCGTGGAGTCCACCGCCGGTAGCCGCTACGACCGGCTGATCCAGCCGGCCCGCGTGCACGGCTCCCTCTACACCGACCCCGCGATCTTCGCCGAGGAGCTGCGCAGGATCTGGCACAAGACCTGGGTCTTCGTCGGGCACGAGAGCGAGGTGCCGCAGCCCAACGACTACGTCCGCAAGCAGCTCGCCGACCAGGACGTCGTGATGACGCGCGACAAGGACGGTGAGATCCACCTGCTGATCAACCGCTGCGCCCACCGCGGTCTGCAGGTGTGCGACGACAGGGCGGGCAACTCCAGCTCGTTCCGGTGCCCGTACCACGGCTGGACCTACCGCAACAGCGGCGAGCTCCTCGGCTATCCCTACAACAAGGGCTACGGCGGCAAGAACAAGCTCGAGCTCGGCATGGGCAAGGTCGCCCGGGTCGCGTCGTACCAGGGCTTCGTCTTCGGCAGCCTCGCGCCGGAGGGTCAGTCGCTCGACGATCACCTCGGTGCCGCGAAGGGCGAGATCGACCGGCTGGTCGGCCTCTCGCCCGAGGGCCGGGTCTCGCTGGACGCGGGCTGGCTGCGCCACAGGACGCGGTCGAACTGGAAGTTCCTCGCCGAGAACGAGACCGACGGCTACCACCCGCAGTTCGTGCACGGCTCGATCTTCGGCGTCGCCGGCAGCCCGATCGGCGCGCTCTACAGCGACAGCTCGACAGCGGTCACCCGCAACCTCGGCGGCGGCCACAGCGAGAACGACCTGCGCCCGGAGTTCCGCAGCTTCGCCGAGCCGATGCGGTGGTTCGGCACCACCCCCGACAAGGTGCCCGGCTACCTGGCCGCGATGCGGGAGTCGTACGGCGACGACGCGGACCGCCGCACGATCGAGGGCGCGCCGCACGTGATGATCTTCCCCAACCTCTTCATCGCCGAGATCCAGGTCTTCAACATCCAGCCGGTCTCGGTGGGGGAGTGCGTCCAGTACTCCACGGCCGTGCAGCTCGCCGGGGGCCACGAGCTCAACCTGCGGATGGTCTCGCAGTCGATCGGGTCCGTCGGCCCCGCGGGCATGCTGCTCGCGGACGACACCGAGATGTACGAACGCAACCAGCGCGGCGTCGAGATGGCCGACCCGGAGTGGCTCGACGTCCGCAGGGGCCTGGTCCGCGAGAGCGTCGACGAGGACGGGTTCACCATCGGCGCCGCCACCGACGAGACCGGCATGCGCGGCTTCTGGAGCCACTACAAGTCGCTGATGGAGACGGAGGACTGATGACGTCGACCACGCAGGAGGCCCAGGAGGCCCAGGAGACCCAGCCGGGGGCGCTGCCGCCGCGGCCGGACACCGGAGAGGAGCTGCTCGCCGTCCCGCAGGGGTGGGAGCTGCGGGAGGTCGAGCAGTTCCTCTTCCGGGAGGCGCGTCTCGCCGACGAGAACGACTACGGCGGGTGGGAGGCGCTGTGGACCGACGACGCCGTCTACTGGGTCCCCGTCGACGGTGAGGGAGGCCATCCGCGGACCACCGTCTCGATCATCTACGACAACCGCGCCCGCATCTCCACCCGGATGAAGCAGGTCAAGACCGGCAAGCGGTACGCGCAGGCGCCCCCGTCGAACCTGCGCCGGATCATCGGCAACATCGAGCTGGTGGGCGGCCGTGACAACGCGGAGGGGCAGGTGGACCTCGAGGTCGCCGCGAACTTCATCGCGCTCGAGTCGCGGCCGCGCGGCACCACCCTGTGGGGCGGTCGTACGACGTACCGGCTGCGCCGGGTCGGCGGCGAGATCAGGCTCGCCTACAAGAAGGTGGTGCTCGTCGACAACGAGCACGCCGTCCCGACCCTCGGCTTCCTGGTCTGAGGCCGCGATGACCGACAGGGACCCGGGCTACGTGGTGGAGAGCGAGTTCGCCTCCGTCGCAGTGCGCCTCGACCTCGACGGCAACTCCGTCCGGCTGCGGGTCGAGGACCTGCGCACGGGCAGGGTGCGCATCCTGGACGCCCTCGAGCTCGAGTCGATCGTCTGGCTCGAGGACGGTCATCTGGCCCAGCTGCTCGACCCGTCCCACGAACGGTGGCGTGGGTGACGATGATCGACCTCGCGCAGCTCGTCCGGCCCGGGGACACCGTCGCCTGGGGCCAGGCGTGCGCGGAGCCGACCACGCTGGTCGAGCAGCTGCTGAAGCAGGCCGACCGCATCGGACCGCTGCGCTGCTTCGTCGGCATCCCGGCGCAGACCGCGGTCACCCGGGAGAGAGTCCCGGGCTCGCTGTCCGTGCACTCGTACTGCGGCGCAGGCAGCAACGCTGCGCTGCACGCCGATGATCGGCTGGAGATCTGGCCGGTCCACTACAGCGCTCTCCCCGGTCTGCTCTCGGGCGGAGATCTCCACGTCGACGTCGTGCTGGTCCAGGTCTCGTCTCCTGACGAGCACGGGCGGCACAGCCTGGGCCTCGCCGACGACTACTTCTCCGCCGCCATCGACACGGCCCGGGTGGTGATCGCCGAGGTCAACGACCAGGTGCCCTTCACCTGCGGGGCCCGGACCCTGACCGCCGCTCAGTGGGCGGCGGCGATCCACACCTCGCGCGCTCCCGGAGAGATCCGGGCGGCCAGGCCCGACGACGTCACCCGTGCGACCGCCCGCCGGGTCGCCGGCCTGGTGCCCGACGGCGCCACCCTCCAGTTCGGCATCGGTGCCCTGCCGGAGGCGGTCCTCGCCGAGCTGTTCGACCACACCGACCTCGGCATCCACTCCGGGATCTTCAACGACACCGCGATGCACCTCGTCGAGTCGGGCGTCGCCAACGGGGCACGCAAGACCGTCGATCGCGGGGTGGCGGTCGCGGGCCTGCTCGGCGGCACCCAGGACCTCTTCCGGTGGGCGCACCGCAACCCCGCCGTCGAGCTGCGGCCCACCGCCTACACGCACAGCCCGGCAGTTCTCGGGGCGTCGTACCAGCTCGTGGCGATCAACGCCGCGATCGAGGTCGACCTCACCGGCCAGATCAACGCCGAGCTCGCCGGCGGACGCTACGTCGGTGCGGTCGGCGGGGCGGGCGACTTCCTGCGCGGGGCGAACCGGTCGACCGGTGGCGTGCCGATCGTCGCGCTCCCCTCCACCGCCAAGGGATCCAGTCGCATCGTCAGCCGGCTCTCCGGACCGGTGTCGACTCCCCGGTCCGAGGGTGTCGTCGTGGTGACCGAGCACGGGGTCGCCGACCTTCGCAACGCGACGCTGAGCCAGCGGGCCGAGCGGATGATCGGCATCGCCCACCCCTCCCACCGAGCAGAGCTGGATGCCACCGCCGACGGCGTGATGGCCTTCCTATGAGGAGCGCAGAGATGAGACGTGTCGCCATCGTCGGCCCGGTCCGCACCGCCGTCGGGACCTTCGGCGGCACCTTGCGGCCGGTCCGGGCCGAGGAGCTCGCAGCCGAGGTCATCCGTGCGGTCGTCGACCGCACCGGCGTCGACCCGGCCGCGATCGAGGACGTCGCGTTCGCCCAGTCCTACGCCAGCTCGGAGGCGCCGTGCATCGGCCGTTGGGCCGCGCTGGCGGCCGGGCTTCCGGTCGAGGTGCCCGGGTTCCAGGTCGACCGGCGCTGCGGAGGTGGCCTCCAGGCCGTCATCACCGCGGCGATGACGGTCCAGACCGGTGCCGCCGACGTCGTCCTCGCCGGCGGCGTGGAGTCGATGAGCAACATCGAGCACTACACGACGACCGCGCGCTGGGGCTCGCGGTCAGGCAACCAGGTCCTCTACGACCGGCTCGACCGCGGGCGCGAGCGGTCGCAGCCCGAGGAGCGCTTCGGGCGGATCAGCGGCATGATCGAGACTGCGGAGAACCTCGCCAACCGGTTCGGGATCGGGCGGGACGAGGCCGATGCGTTCGCCGTGCGGAGCCACCAGCGGGCGGCAGCCGCCTGGGAGTCAGGCGTCTTCGCCGACGAGGTCGTGCCGGTGTCGGTCGCCCAGAGACGGGGCGAACCGGTGGTCTTCGACCGTGACGAGGGGGTCCGGCCGGAGTCGTCGGTGGAGACGTTGGGCCGGCTCCGCACCATCACCCCCGGTGGCACGGTGACCGCCGGCAACGCTGCGCAGCAGAACGACGCCGCTGCCGCCTGCCTGGTCGTGGCGGAGGACCGCCTCGACGACCTCGGCCTCGAGCCGATCGCCTGGTTCGAGGGGTGGGCGGCTGCGGGCTGCGAGCCGGCACTCATGGGCCTCGGGCCCGTCGCAGCCGTCGAGCGGCTCTTCGCCCGCTCCGGGGTCGGCTTCGACGACCTCGACCTGATCGAGGTCAACGAGGCCTTCGCCGTCCAGGTCCTCGCCGTGCTCGAGGGGTGGGGGATGAAGCTCGACGAGGTGGACGACCGGCTCAACGTGAACGGGTCGGGCATCTCCCTCGGGCACCCCGTCGGCGCCACCGGGGTCCGGATCCTGACCACCATGCTGCACGAGCTCGACCGGCGCGGTGACGGACTGGCCCTGGAGACGATGTGCATCGGTGGCGGCCAGGGGATCGCCGCGCTCTTCCGGGGGGTGCGAGCGTGATCGGGCTGCTCGGCTACGGCGCCTACCTGCCGTCGTACCGTCTTGGTCGCGACAGCGGCGTACGCGGCACCCGGGTGGTGGCGTCCTTCGACGAGGACGCCACCACGATGGCTGTCGAAGCGGCCCGCGACCTGGCCGGCCTCGGACCCGGATCCGTGTGGTGGGCGAGCACGACTCCGCCCTACCTGGACAAGACCAACGCGGCCGCGGTCCACGCGGCTCTGCGACTGCCGATCGACGTCCCGGTCGCCGACCTCGTGGGCTCGGCCCGGTCTACCTTCGCGGGCATCCGCGCGGCGCTGGCGATGGGTGGCCTCGTCACCGCGGCCGACGTGCGCGTGGGGAAGCCCGGGTCGCTCGACGAGCGAGCCGGTGGTGACGGCGCCGCCGCTCTGTTGTTCGGCGAGGGCGAGCCGATCGCGGAGGTGCTCGGCACGGCAGCGGAGACCATCGAGGTCCTGGACCGGTGGAGGGAGCCGCACCGCGCGACCGGCGAGCAGTGGGAGGAGTGCTTCGGCCTCGAGCAGTACGCCGGTCCGATCCGCGCCGTGGCTGCCAGGATCCTGGCGGACGCCGGCCTCGGCCGGGCCGACCACGTGGTGATCACGAGCGGCAACGCCGGTGTCACCAAGCGGCCCGGCGCGCTGGTCGCGGGGGCGCTGTCGTCCACTACCTCCCCGATCGGGTTCTCCGGAGCAGCCGATCCCTTGATCGCCCTGGCCGCCGTGCTCGACGTCGCCGGCCCCGGCGAGACCGTCCTGGTGCTCTCAGTCGTCGACGGGTGTGACGGCCTGCTGCTGAGGACGACCGACGTCCTGCCCGCCCGCCGTTCCCGGCGGCCGGTGCGGGCCCAGCTCGAGGCCGGACGCGACGTTCCTTATCCGACGTACCTCTCGTGGCGCGGCCTCCTCGAGCGCGAGCTGCCGCGGCGCCCCGAGCCGGACCGCCCGGCCGGGCCGCCCTCCGCGCGTGCGGCGAGCTGGAAGTTCGGCTTCGCGGGCGCTCGTTGCACGGAGTGCGGGTTCCTCCACCTGCCGCCGCTCCGCGTCTGCCGGGCGTGCGGTGCCACGGACGCCATGGAGCCGGTGCCGGCCGGGGACCTGAAGGGGACGGTCGCGACGTACACGATCGATCGCCTGGCCTACTCACCCTCGCCACCGGTGGTGGCCGTCGTCGTGGACTTCGCCGGAGGCGGACGGACCACGCTCGAGGCCGCTGACGCCGACCCGGACGCTGTCGCGGTCGGGTCGGAGGTCGAGCTCGTGTTCCGCCGGCTCTTCACCGCCGGCGGAGTGCACAACTACTTCTGGAAAACGAAGGTGGTCTGATGGCCAGCAACGGGATCAAGGACGCCGTCGCGATCGTCGGCATGGGGTGCACCCGATTCGGCGAGCACTGGGACTCGTCGACCGACGACCTGCTGCTCGAGGCGGTGGGGGAGTGCCTCGCCTCCGCCGGTGTCACCCGCGACGACGTCGACGCCTTCTGGCTCGGGACCCTCGGGTCTGGCCAGAGCGGACTGACCCTGAGCCGACCCCTCGGGACCGACTATCGACCGGTCACCAGGGTCGAGAACTACTGCGCCACCGGGTCGGAGTCCTTCCGCAACGCCTGCTACGCCGTCGCGTCCGGCGCGTACGACCGGGTGATGGCCGTCGGAGTGGAGAAGCTGAAGGACTCGGGGTTCTCCGGCCTGCTGCGTGCCGATCCGCCCTCGGACGGGACTGCCTCCGAGCTCTCGATGACCGCGCCCGCTGCCTTCTCGTTGTTGGACCCGGCCTACACGGCGAAGTACGGCGTCGACCCGGTCTCCATGCGCGAGGCGATGACGCACGTCGCCTGGAAGAACCACGTCAACGGCGCCCGGAACCCCAAGGCACAGTTCCGCAAGGAGGTCTCGCGCGCGACGATCGAGGGTGCGCCGAAGGTGGCCGGCAGGCTGGGGATCTTCGACTGCTCCGGCGTCTCCGACGGAGCGGCGGCCGCCATCGTCGTCCGCGCCGAGGACGCGTACGACTACACCGACCGCCCGGTCTTCGTGAAGGCGCTCTCGCTCGCAGCGGGACCGATGCGCGGAGGCCTCGACCCGGGCTACGACTTCACCTCGTTCCCGGAGGTGATCCACTCCGCTCGCGATGCCTACGCCCAGGCGGGCATCACCGATCCCCGCACCGAGCTCTCCCTCGCCGAGGTCCACGACTGCTTCACGCCGACCGAGGTCGTCCTCATGGAGGACCTCGGTTTCGCCGACCGCGGCCGGTCGTGGAGCGATGTGCTCTCGGGCGCCTTCGACGCCGACGGACGGCTCCCCGTCAACGTCGACGGCGGCCTGAAGTCCTTCGGGCACCCGGTCGGCGCGAGCGGGCTGCGGATGCTCTACGAGGCATGGCTCCAGCTGCGAGGCGAGGCAGGGGTCCGCCAGCTCCCCGATCCGCGGCTCGCGCTGACCCACAACCTCGGCGGCCGGCCCGGTGGCTGCGTGTCGTTCGTCTCTGTCGTGGGCAACGAGCCCGGCTGAGCCGCGGGACCTGCTCCGGCGTCAGACGGCGGCGTTGATCGCCTGCTCGACGTCGAGATCCATCAGTGTGTTGATGGCGCGCACGGCAGTGACCTCCATGCGGTCGTCGGGCTGCATCCCGCCCGCGGCCAGGGTGAACACGATCGCGATCCAGCCGTCGATGGTCAGCAGCCGGTAGGTCTCCCATGCCTCCTCGAAGGTCGGTACGTCGGTGCCGGCGCCGCTGGCGGCGAGGGTGTCGAGGTAGCGGGCCAACAGGTTCTTCTCCTCTGCGCGCCGCAGGTCGGTCGGGATGGAGTGCATGAGGAAGTAGGCGAAGTCGCGCAGTCCGTTCATCTTGTGGAACACCTGCCAGTCGTAGATGCCGGCGGTGCCGTCGGCGATCGCATAGGTGTTGCCGAGGTGGCAGTCGCCGTGGCACAGCGTCTGCGGCATCGACTCCCAGAGCCGGCTCAGGGTGTCCTGGTTCTGCACGTAGGTCTTCGTCAGGCGTCGGACCGACTCGGGTACGACGCGGTCCTGCCGCATGAACTTCTTCTCGGACCAGGTGAAGAGGTGCTTCATGAAGACGCCGCCGGGTCGCTGCGCGTAGGTCTCGAGCCATTTCAGGTCGCCTTGGAAGCGGGGTGAGCGCCAGAACCGCCCGTGGATCGTCGCGAGCAGGTCGACGACGCCCTCGGCGTGCTCCTTGGGCGCCTCGTCGTCGGCGTTGTAGAACGTCACGCCGCCCGGTCGCAGGGCGAGGTCCTCGAAGGCCAGCACGTAGCGCCCGCCGGTGCCGGAACGGCTGACGTACGGCGCGATCGTCAGGTCCGCCAGCGTCGGGTGGATCTGCTCGAAGAAACGCGTCTCGTAGGTGTGGCAACCGAAGCCGGAGACGATGACCCGCGACGCGATCTGCGAGGCGGTGCCCTTCGCGAAGGCGGTGGACGGCAGGCCGGCGGCCCTGCCTTCGTCGTTCCATGCCAGGTGGATGCGGGCCCGGTCGGTCGTGCCGCGCGAGTCGATCTCGATGCGCAGGCTCTCGACCTCGGCGGCCGGGACGTCCGCAGCCAGGGCAGTGGTGAACTCGCCCGGCCGGAGCGAGTCCAGCCCGTACCGACCTTGTCCTGGCGCCCACGGCGAGGCTCCGAGGGCGGCGTCCTTGATGGCGGTGATGGCTGGCAGCACGACGACTCCTGAAGTGTCTTCGAATGGGGATTCGAAAAACTAGCACAGAATTTACGCCCGTCAATTATGGGATCCGGCTCGATGGTCCGGTAGACAGTCCGGGTGACCACCAAGGGCGGGCGCACGCGCCGGCGGATCCTCGATGTCGTCGTCGACCTGCTGGAGACCCGGTCGTTCGAGGAGATCTCGATCGCGGAGATCACCCGCCGCGCAGAGGTGACCCGCCCCGCGTTCTACTTCCACTTCCCGTCCAAGGGTGCGGCCGTGGCAGCGGTGCTCGAGGGCCTGTACGAGGAGTTCGTGGCCACTGCGGCCGCCTGGTACGAGCACCCCGGCGGGGATCCGCTCGCCGGCGTGCCGGAAGCGCTCGATGCCACCATCGCGCTGTGGCGGTCGCACGCGCGGCTGATGGATGCGATGACGCGGGCGGCCGCCGCCGATCCCGAGGCGGCGCAGCTGATGTCGGCGTGGGTGGACGAGCTCACGGCGCGGGCAGCAGTCCGGCTGCGCCAGGACATCGCCGATCAGCTGCCCCAGGAGGGCCCGTCGGTGGAGGCACTTGCGGCCTTCATGGTCGGCGCAACCTTCGATGCCATGCGTCGCGACGTGCGCTCGATCGTCGAGACGGGCAACAGCGGTCCCGAGGTGCTGTCGACGTTGACGTACGTCTGGACGCAGGTGCTGGCTGTCGGTCGCTGAGCAAGCGACGGCCGCCCCTCCCGTGCGGAGGCCTGCGTGTGGCCTGCGTCTCGGGCCTTGTCGCAGCGCTATCATTTAATCTATATTCAATTATATGGACGACAAGGACGTGGCGTCGCAGGCGCTGCTGAAGGACCTGTATGCCGCGCTCGCGGCCGGAGACCGGCCGGGCATCGAGGCGTCTCTCACGGACGACTTCGTCGGCCGTCTGACCCCCGGGCTGCCGTTCGGGATCGGAGGGGTCCATGCCGGCGCCGAGGCGATGATCCGGGAGGGCTGGTTCGCCATCGGCGCCCACTGGCGCGTCCGGACCTTTCCCGAGTCGTTCGGGCCGCTGGGCGACGGCCGGATCCAGGTGCAGGGCACCTACCGCGGCAAGGGCCGCGAGAGCGGCACGCCCTTCGAGGCGTGGTTCATCCACCAGTGGGAGCTGCGCGACGGCCGGATCTGCGGCCTGACGCAGCTGACCGACTCGGCTGCCTTCGTCGCGGCACTCGACCCACAGAGCGCGCACCACCAGCTTGCGACCATCGACCTCACCGTCGACGACGGCGTGGCGACGCTGTGCCTCGCCCGTCCGGATGCGCGCAACGCCATCGACCAACAGGTCGCCGACGAGCTGCTCACCGCTGCGCTCCGGGTTGCTGGCGACCCGACGGTGCGCGCGCTGCTGATCGTCGGCGCCGGACCCGACCTGACCGTCGGCGGTGACATCGCCTACTTCACCGAGAACGCGGGGGCCGATCTCGGGGCGATGCTGCGCCGGATGACCACTCCGTTCCACCTCGCTTTCGAGGTGCTCGCGAACCTGGACGCCCCCATCGTCACGGTCGCCCACGGCGCCGTCGCCGGCGGCGGACTCGGTCTGGTCTATGCCGCTGACCTCGTCATCGCGGGGGAGGACGCCCGGTTCGTGACCGCCTTCGGCGCGATCGGCCTCAGCGGCGACGGCGGCGGCACCTGGCACCTGCCCCGCCGCATCGGCCCGGCGCGGGCTGCCCGGGCCTATCTCCTCAACGAGCCCATCGACGCGGCGACCGCCCTCGAGTGGGGACTCGTCGCGGAGGTCGTCGACCCGGCGGAGGCACGCACCCGCGGCGAGACGGTTGCCCGCCGCCTGGCCGAGGGGCCGACCCGGGCGTTCGCCGAGATGCGGGCCCTGTTGCGGCAGTCCTGGGACCGCAGCCTCTCCGACCAGCTGCATGCCGAGATCGACGCCCTCGGGGCCACCGGACGCACGAACGACGCATCGAAGGCGATCGACGCCTTCCTCGCAAAGCAACGCCCCACCTTCGAAGGAGCCTGACCGATGCCCGGCCTCATCCGCGACACCGACGACCATCGCGCCATCCGCGAGAGCGTCGCCAAGATCTGCGCCCGCTACGACCAGCAGTACTTCCTGGAACGCTCCCGGGCGGGCGAGGACATCACCGAGCTGTGGTCGGAGCTCGGTCAGGCGGGCCTGCTGGGCGTCCACCTGCCCGAGGAGTACGGCGGCGGCGGGTGCGGCATGCAGGAAGCCGTCGTCGTGGTCGAGGAGCTCTCCGCGCACGGCATGCCGATGCTCGTCTGGGTGATCTCGCCGGCGATGATCGGCTCGATCCTGGCGGCCTACGGCTCCGAGGAGCTCAAGCAGGCCTGGCTGCCGGGGATCGCCGACGGCACGAAGAAGGTCGCCTTCGGCCTCACCGAGCCCGACGCGGGCTCCAACAGCCACGAGGTCGCCACGACGGCGAAGCGCGACGGGGACGGCTGGCGCCTCAGCGGGTCCAAGTACTACATCTCGGCCATCGACCAGGCCGACGCCGTGCTCCTCGTGGCCCGCGACGCCGACCTGTCCACACCGGAGAAGAAGCGACTGTCGATCTTCGTCGTGCCGACGGACGCGCCGGGCCTGAGCTACCAGAGGATCGACACGTCGATCGTCTCGCCCGACAAGCAGTTCAGCGTCTTCCTCGACGACGTCGCCGTGGGGCAGGAGGCGCTCGTCGGAGCCGCGGGCGACGGCATGCGCCAGGTCTTCGCCGCGCTCAACCCGGAGCGGATCCTGGTCGGCGCGATCACGAGCGGCGTCGGCCGCTACGCCATCCAGAAGGCAGCGGACTACGCCAAGACCCGCTCGGTCTGGTCGGTGCCGATCGGTCAGCACCAGGGCGTCGCGCACCCGCTCGCCGCCGCGCACATCGACGTCGAGGTCGCCCGCCTGGCCACCCAGAACGCGGCCAAGCTGTACGACGAGGGCGATCCCGGGGTCGCCGAGGCGGCCAACGTCGCCAAGTTCGTCGGAGCGGAGGCTGCGCTCAAGGCGCTGGACCAGGCGATCCAGACCCATGGCGGCAACGGGCTGTCCCACGAGTACGGCCTGTCCGAGCTCTGGTTCGTCACCCGCCTCATGCGGACCGCCCCGGTGAGCCGCGAGATGGTCCTCAACTTCGTCGCGCAGAGCTCGCTCGGCCTGCCGCGTTCCTACTGATCAGGAGTCACGTCCATGTCACAGAACCAGCCCGCGTCGTACGACGCCATCGTCATCGGTGCAGGTGCCGGTGGCCTGTTCACCGCAGCACGCCTGCAGCACCAGGGATACCGCACGCTCGTCGTCGAGCGCCTCGACAAGGTCGGCGGCCGGGCCTCGACCACCGACGTCGACGGCTTCAAGGTCAACGACGGCGCCATCGTCATCGAGTGCGGGGGCATCACGGAGCGGACCTGCCAGGAGGTCGGCGCCCCGTTCGACATCCGCGAACCCAGCCCGCCGATCCTCTACCGGATCAAGGGCAAGGACGTCGACGTCACCGGAGGTGGCTGGGGCTTCCTGCTCCAGAAGCTCACCCGACAGGGTGCCAAGCTCGCCGGTGGCATCGGGGCGGCGCGCAAGGACGAAGGGCTGCCCGAGGACGAGCAGAGCCTCGCTGAATGGGTCTCGAAGTACACGAAGAACGAAGGCGTCCACGGCATCTTCCGCAACATGGCGGCGTCGGTGTTCGCGGTCGGCTCCGAGGACCTCCCCGCGCGGGTGTTCCTCACCTACTTCACCCGCAAGAGCGCGTTCAAGCGCTTCGGCTACCACCCCGAGGGCACGATCGGCCTCTGGAAGGGGCTCGCCGCCGCGATCGAGCGCGACGGTGGCGAGATCCGGCTCGGGACCGAGGTGGAGCGCATCGTCCTCGACCGCGACCGGGTCACCGGTGTCGTCCTCGCCGGCGGAGAGTCGATCTCTGCCGGGGTCGTGGTGAGCGACATCGGTCCGGCGGCCACGGTGGCGCTGCTCGGTGAGGACAACGTCCCGACCGACTACCAGGAGCTGGTCAAGCGCGCGGACCGGCCGACAGCGATGATCACGGTGAACTTCGCCAGCCAGGAGCGGCTGATCGAGGCGCCCGGCATGCTCAGCTTCGCCCAGTCGCGGCGGCTGGCCTACATCGCCAACTTCACCGACACCTGCCCGGAGATGGCCCCCGACGGCTGGCACCTGTACGTCGGCACCGCGGTGCCGAAGCCCTCGGTCGGCGACTTCGACGAGGCGTCGGAGTACGCCCTGCTCCTCGATGACCTCCGAGAGACGATCCCCGGCTTCGACGCGCGCGCGCGGATCGTCAGCAAGGTGACGACCCGCGACGGGTGGCCGCCGCAGCGGGCGGTGGCGGGCTTCGACCTGACACATGAGACCCCGTTCGCGGGCCTGTGGAACGTCGGCGACGCGGTCAAGGAGTACGCCAACGGCGGCACGACCGCCTGTGCGGAGACGGCCGAGATCGTCGTCGCCAAGATCGTCGCTCAGGTGCGACCGACCTGTTCTTGAACAGCCCATAGAAAACAGGGCTTCCGCAGAAACATAAGTCGAGTTATGCTGGTGGTCAGCAACCATCAGAAGGGTGAGCAACCATGAAGTGTGTCGTCGACTACGACAAGTGCACCGGCCTGGGCATCTGTGAGTCCCTCGCGCCGGACTTCTTCGAGGTCAACGACGACGGCGACCTCGTCCAGCTCAGGGAGGACATCACCGATGACGAGCTCCAGGCCGTCGAGGAAGCCGTCGCCGGCTGTCCGACCGAAGCCCTGACCATCGAGCGCTGACCATGAGCGAGCTCACCCCGCCTCGACGGCTGGTGGTCGTCGGTGCCTCGCTCGCCGGCCTGCGGGCGGTCGAGGCTGCCCGCAGGTCGGGGTACGACGGCGAGATCGTGCTGATCGGAGCGGAGCCGCACCTGCCCTACGACCGCCCACCCCTGTCGAAGTCGTTCCTCGATGCCGCTGTCGACGGCGACCTCGCGGCCGCGCCGTACTTCCGCTCCGAGAAGATGCTCCGGGACGAGCTGGCCGTCGACGTCCGGCTCGGTGCGAGAGCGACCGGGCTCGACGTCGCTCGGCGGGTGGTCCTGGTCGGCGACCACGAGGTCCCGTACGACGCGCTCGTCATCGCGACCGGCGCCCACCCGCGGATGCTCCCGGGATGCGAGGATCTGGCGGGCGTCCATCCCCTGCGCACCCTCGACGACTCGCTCGCTGTGCGCGACGCCCTCGAGCGGGGCGCGCGGACGGTCGTCATCGGCGCCGGGTTCATCGGCTCGGAGGTGGCGGCCACCGCCCGCAAGCGGGGGCTCGATGCCACGATCATCGAAGCGCTCCCCACTCCGCTGGTGCGGGCGACGGGCCAGGAGATGGGTGCGGCGATCGCGTCGCTCCACCAACGGAACGGGACGACGCTGCGCTGCGGCGTCGGTGTCGCGGCGATTGAGGGCGACGGGAAGGTCGAGCGGGTCGTCCTCGACGACGGGAGCGTGGTGGAGGCGGACCTGGTCGTCGTCGGCATCGGCGTCGTGCCGTCCGTCGACTGGCTCGCCGACTCGGGGCTGACGCTCGACAACGGCATCGTGTGCGACGAGACCCTCTGGACCGGGATCCCCGGCGTCTACGCGGCCGGCGACGTCGTCAGCTGGGTGAACCCGACGCTCGGCGTGCGCCAGCGGATGGAGAACTGGACCGCCGCTGCCGAGCAGGGCGCAGCGGCGGCACGGAACGCGCTCGACCCCGGGAACGCCAAGCCCTACGGCACCGTGCCCTACTTCTGGTCGGACTGGTACGACGCCCGCATCCAGTTCGTCGGGTCCCAGGATGCCGACGAGGTGGTCCTCGTCGACGGCGACCCCGATCACGACCAGCGATGGGTCGCCCTCTACCGCCGCGGCGACCGCCTGATCGGTGCGCTCACCGTCAACGGGCAGGCCGACATCATGAAGTACCGGGCCATGATCATGAAGGGCGCCACCTGGGGGGCGGCGCTCGAGCTTGCCGAGAAGCGCAGGGTCGCGCGGGCCGAGAAGCTGGCGGCGGGCGCCTGACCGTCCGGGCGCGTCAGGAGTCAGGGGCGAGGGCGCTGCGCACGAAGGCCTGCGTGTTGGTCACCAGCCGGTCGATCGAGACCCGCCCCGGCCGCCACCACTCGGCGCTCCAGTTGACGGTGCCCATCACGAGCATCTGCGCGACGTACGGGTCCAGGTCCTCGCGGATGTCGCCGGCCTTGGCGGCTGACTGGAAGAGGTCGCGCCACACCCTGCCGTACTTCTTCTCCTCGAGCTGCTGGCGCTCGCGGATCTTGTCGGGCAGCTGGCCGGCGTTCCGGATGGCGGCCGTCGCGTAGTCGGAGATCTCGAGCTCGTGACGGAGGTGGGCGGCGACCGCGATGAGGATCCGGTCCAGCCCGTCGGCATCCTCCGGCGCCTGCTCGAGCGCCGCGGTCAGGTGCTCGCGCATGTCCGCGAGCCCGACCCACATCACTTCCTCGATGAGGTCCTCGCGTGAGGAGAAGTAGTAGTAGATCGCCGGTGCCTGGATCTCGGCTGCCTCGGCGACGTCACCCAGCCGCGTGCCCGCGTAGCCCTTGGCGCTGAGGACCTGGGCGGCGGCGTCCAGGATCCGCATCCGGGTCCGTGCCGACTTCTTGTCGAGGCTCTTGTCAACGGTCGCTCTTGCCAGCATCGGGCTTCCCGACTTCTTCGCCATGGGCGGATTCTAACGACGGTTCAGAACATCTCGCGTCATCTCGGCGCGTGGTCAGGAGTCGATGCCGCCGCGCTTGACGAGCTGCGCAGCGATGACGTTGCGCTGGATCTCGTTCGTGCCCTCGCCGACGATCATGAGCGGGGCGTCGCGGAAGTAGCGCTCGACGTCGTACTCGGTCGAGTAGCCGTAGCCGCCGTGGATGCGGACAGCGTTGAGCGCGACCTCCATCCCGACCTCCGAGGCGTAGAGCTTCGCCATCCCGGCCTCCATGTCGCAGCGGTCGCCGGCCTCGTACTTCTCGGCGGCATGCAGCACCAGCTGCCGTGCAGCGGTCAGCTTCGTGGCCATGTCGGCGAGGTAGTTCCCGATCGACTGGTGCTGCCAGATGGGCTTCCCGAAGCTCTCCCGCACCTGGGCGTAGGCGAGGGCGTCGTCGAAGGCGGCCTGGCCCACGCCGAGCGCGCGGGCGGCCACCTGCAGCCGGCCGGTCTCCAGGCCGCGCATCATCTGGGCGAACCCTGCCCCTTCGGCGTCGCCGAGGAGCGAGGTCTGCGGGGTGCGGAAGTCGTCGAACGCCAGCTCGCAGCTCTCGATGCCCTTGTAGCCGAGCTTGGGGAGGTCCCGGGAGACGGTGAGGCCGGGTCCGTGCTCGACCAGGAGGATCGACACGCCCCGGTGCCGGGGCTCGGCCGCGGGGTCGGTCTTGCAGAGCAACGCGATGAGCCCGGACCGCCGCGCGTTGCTGATCCACGTCTTGGAGCCGCTGACGACGTAGTCGTCGCCGTCCTTGCGCGCGGTCGTCGTCATCGCCTGGAGGTCCGATCCTCCACCCGGCTCGGTGAGCGCCATGGTCGCGCGCAGCTCCCCGGTCGCCATCCTCGGCAGGTAGGAGCTCTTCTGCTCCTCGGTGCCGAAGGCCAGGATGAGCTTCGAGACGACGGTGTGGCCGCCCATGGCGCCCGCGAGGCTCATCCAGCCGCGAGCCAGCTCGGCGGTGACCTGCACGTAGCACGGCATCGACACCGCGACGTCGCCGTACGGCTCCGGGATCGCAAGACCGTAGATCCCGAGCTGCTTCATCTGCTCGATCCACTTCTCCGGGTACTCGTTCGCGTGCTCGACCGCTTGGACGTTGCCACGCACCTCGCGGTCGACCCATTCGCGCACCAGCGCCACGACCTCGCGCTCCTCGGCAGATAGTGAAGCCATCGTCAGCCTGTCCTCAAGGGTTGTCTGCGGGTTGCCCCGCACCGATCTTCTAATATAGATTAGAATCGTGACGCAGGTCAACGACACCCGGCCCCGGCCCGACGGTGAGCGCAGGAGATCCGTGCTGTGTGTGCCCGCCGGCGACGCACGTCGCCTGCTCAAGGCACTGGGCTCCGGCGCGGACGAGGTCGTCGTCGACCTCGAGGACGCTGTCGCTCTCGACAACAAGGACGCGGCCCGCCGCCAGCTGGTCGACTTCGACTGGGCCGACGCGCCGGCCGGGGTGGCGATCGCGGTGCGCGTGAACGCGCCCCGCACGCCCTGGTGCCACCGCGATCTCGAGGCCGTCGTCGCGGCCGTCCCCGCCCGGTCCGTCGTGGTCCCCAAGGTGGAGTCGCGGGCGGACCTCGGGTTCGTCGAACGGCTGCTCGACGGGCTGGAGGCAGAGGCCGGCCGGGCGCGGCGGATCGCGGTGCAGGCACTGGTCGAAACGGCGAAGGGGCTCGCCGGGCTCGCCGACATCGTGAGCGACGTCGACCGGCTGTCGGCGGTGCTCCTCGGCTATGCCGACCTGGCCGCGTCATTGGGTCGACCCAGCGGGATCGAGACCGCTCGGTGGCAGTCGGTCCAGGATGGACTCGTGACCCACGCGCGAGCGGCCGGCGTCCAGGCCGTCGACGGACCGTTCCTCGGCGTGCAGGACGACGCCGGCTTCCGGGACGCTGTCGCGATGGCCCGGCAGTCGGGGTTCGACGCGAAGTGGGTCATCCATCCTCGGCAGGTCGAGGCGGTGACCCGGGCGTTCACCCCCTCGAGCGCCGAGGTCGCCCACGCGAGACGGGTGCTCGAGGCCCTCGACGATGCCGCGCGGGTGGGGCGTGGCGCGAGCGTCGTCGACGGTGCGCTCGTGGACGAAGCGATGGCGCTGTCGGCGCGCAAGGTCCTTCGGAAGGCGGGCGCGTGACGACGGTCGGCGGTCCCTTCTTCGACGACCTGTTCGTGGGCCAGGTCTTCGACACGGCTCCCGGCTGCACCCTGACCCCGGGCCGCGCGGCCCAGCACCAGGCCATCGTCGGTGACCGGTGGCGCTTGGCGCTCGATGCCCACCTGGCTCGCGAGGTCGCCGGCGCTGAGGTGGTCAGCCCCGCGCTGGTGTGGAACGTCGCCATCGGCCAGTCGACCCTCGCGACCCAGCGGGTCCGCGCGAACCTCTTCTACCGGCAGCTCGCGCTGCTCCGCCAGCCGACCGTCGGCGACACCCTGCGGACCACCGCCGAGGTGGTGGGGCTCCGGGAGAGCTCGCGACGTGCCGGCCGGCCGCCGCCGGGACTCGCCGCCCTGCGCATGAGGACGGTCGACCAGCACGGGACGCCGGTCCTCGACTTCTACCGCTGTGCGATGTTGCCCGTCCGCGAGGGCGTGGAGACCGGTCACCGCGACGACCTGGGCGAGATCGGCAGGGAGCTGGTCGATCCGGCCGGACTCGTCCCGGACTGGGACCGCGCGGCCTTCGTGGCCGCCGTGGGAGCGAGCCCGGCTCCGGTGCCTGGCGACGTCTACGACGTGGCCTCCGGCGACGTCGTGTCGAGCGCGCCGGAGCTCGCCCGGCTGACGCTCAACATCGCGGCGGTCCACCACGACGGGGCTGCGGCCGGTGGAGAGAGGCTCGTCTACGGCGGTCACACCATCGCCGTCGCGGCGTCCCAGGTGCTCCGTGCGCTCCCCGAGGTCGTCACGGTGCTGGCCTGGGAGTCCTGCGACCACCTCGGCCCGGTCCACGAGGGCGACACCCTGACCACGCGCGTCACCGTGGAGGGAGTGGAGGTCGCCCGGGGCGGCTGGCACGTCGTCGGCCTGCGCGCCGAGGTGACCGCCGACCGCGAGCGGCCGGTCCTGGAGTGGCGGTTCTCCGCGCTCGTGCCCTGAGCCGACACCCAGGGCCTCACGGCATCGTGTAGCCGCCGCTGACGCTGAAGAGCTGGCCGGTGACCTGGCGGGCCGCGGTGGCCGACGAGAGCCACAGGACGGCGTTCGCGACGTCCTGGGAGGTCGTCAGCCGGCCGAGGGGCGTGTCCTTGAGCAGGTACTGCGCCTGGTCGTCGTTGAACACGTTCTCGGTGCCGACGGCCCACAGGCTGTCACGTCCGACCGCCTCAGGACCCTCGGGCACCACCAGCCCGGGGCAGACGACGTTCGAGCGGATGCCGTGGCGACCGTGCTCGCGAGCCGTCGTGCGCGCCAGCGCGACCACGGCGGCCTTGGTGGCGCCGTAGACACCCTGCCGGATCTGGCCGAACGCCGCCTCGCTCGCGACGTAGACGATCGAGCCCCCGGACTGCTCGCGCATCGGGTCGAGGGCGGCCTGGGTGGCCGCGATGGCGGTGTAGAAGTTGATCTCGACGGTGCGCTGCCAGTTGGCGCGGTCGCGGTTCTTCGCGATGAACCCGGGTTTGCTCCAGCCGGCGTTGTTGACGAGAGCGTCGAGCCCACCCCACGAGGTCACGGCGGTCGAGACGGCGCGGTCCGCCTCGCCCTCGACCGTGAGGTCGCCCACCACGACCTCGACGGCGGCCGCTCCCAGCTCCATCGCCTCGGCCTCGACGCGTTCCGCCTGGTCGCCGTCGATGTCCGCGATCACGATCCGGCTGCCCTCCGCCGCGAAGCCGTGCACGATGCCGCGGCCGATGTTCGAGGCGCCGCCCGTGACCACGACGCGCGCCTCCTTCAGTCCCAGGTCCATTCCGTGTCTCCCCTGTCCGGCCTCGTGGATCGCGACGGTGCTTGACACACCGCGTCCCACCACCGTACCGTCCCATAAGTCAACTTACGTTAATCTTGATTCAAAAAGTGTAGTCCGGCTGCACGCTACCGCGGATGGGGCGGGGGAACCGATGGCACCAGCTCTGGCAGTGGCTGCGAAGCCGACGCGGGTTCTCGGTGGCGTGCTTGCGATGTCGCTCGATGCGCTCGTCATCATGTTCACGCGCCGCTTCTCCTGGCGGGAGGCCGTGCAGCAGGCTTGGTTCATCGCGCGGGTCTCGTTGGTCCCCACCTTGCTCGTGATGCTCGGCTTCACCCTCCTGGTCATCTTCCAGGCGAACCTCCTCCTCAAGGACCTCGGCGCCCTGGACCTCTCCGGCGGCATCGCCGGGATCGCGTCGGTGCAGCAGATCGGTCCGTTCGTCACCGTCGTCGTGGTCGCGGGGGCTGGAGGGACGGCCATGTGCGCGGATCTCGCCGCCCGCACCATCCGCGAGGAGATCGACGCGATGAGGGTGCTCGGCATCGACCCGATCCAGCGGCTCGTCGTACCACGGATGGTCGCTGCCGTCCTGGTGTCGTTGGTCCTGAACATCCTCATCTGCGCCGGCGGCCTCGTCGGCGGCTACTTCTTCTCGGTCTACCTCCAGGGCGTCACGCCAGGGGCGTACGTCGCGAGCATCGCCCTCTTCACCGGCATCCCCGAGTTCGGGGTCAGCATGTTCAAGGCCTTCGTCTTCGGCCTGATCGCCGCGATCATCGCCTGCTACCGCGGACTCCACGTGGCAGGTGGCTCCAAGGGGGTCGGTGACGCGGTCAACCAGGCCGTGGTCATCACGGTCGCGGTGCTGGTCCCCGTCAGTCTGTCCATCAGCCTCGTGCAGTTCGCCGTTCTCTAGGGGATATCCATGTCAGCGACGACTCCCAGGCTCGGCTCACTGATGAGCGCCTCCACCCGCGCGATCGATGCGGTCGGTGCGCACGGCCTGTTCTACGGCCGGGTGCTGAAGGGGATCCCGCGTGCGTTCCGCAAGCATCCCGGTGAGATCTTCCGTCTGATCGCCGAGCTGGGCACGGGCACCGGAGCCTTGGCGTTGGTCGGTGGTTCCGTCGTGATCGTCACGTCCATCACCTTCTTCGCGGGTGCGGTCGCGGCTGCCCAGGGCTTCGAGTCCTCGTCGAACCTCGGCGTCGGCTCGCTCAGCCCGCTCCTGGCTGCCTTCTTCACCGCCCGGATGTCGACCCCGCTCCTCGCCGGTGTCGCCCTCTCGGTCACCCTTGGCGCCGCCACGACGTCACAGCTCGGCGCGATGCGGATCAGCGAGGAGATCGACGCGCTCGAGGTGATGGCGATCCCCTCGCTTCCCTACCTCGCGACCACTCGCGTCGTGGCGGGAATGATCGTGATCACCCCGCTCTACGTCTTCGCCACCCTGGGCGGCTTCGCGGCCGACTACCTCCTCCTGGTCTCCTTCTACGACGTCGGGCAGGGCAACTTCAGCCACTACTTCTTCCTCTATCTCCACCCACTCGACATCGTCTTCTCCTACATCCAGGTGCTGGGGATGGTCGTCGTGGTGATGCTCGTGCACACCTTCTACGGCTACACGGCCAAGGGCGGGCCGGCGGGCGTGGGCGAGGCAGTGGGTCGGTCGGTGCGCGCGTCCCTGAGCGGCGTGATGATCGTCAACCTCCTCATCGGCATGGCGATCTACGCGAACTTCAACACCTTCCACCTGGCGGGCTGATCGTGCTGACGGAGTCCAGGAAGGTTCGCATCAGCGCGGTCGCGCTGGTGGTCGTGGTGCTGACCGCCTTCGGTCTGACCGCGGCGCTCTACAACCGGGTGTTCGCCGACTCGGTCGAGATCACCGTCGTCAGCCCGCGCGCCGGCCTCGTCATGGACGAGGGCAACAAGGTCAAGCTGCGCGGCGTGGAGATCGGCAGGGTCGGCTCCGTCCGGCTGGTCGACGGCGACGTCGAGCTGGTCCTCGAGATCGACCGGGACCGGTTCGAGGGCGTCCCCGGTGACGTCGCCGCTGACATCCGCTCGACCACCGTGTTCGGCGCCAAGTACGTCGAGCTCGTGTCGAGCTCCGGCTCGGGTCAGCTGGCAGAAGGCGCCACGATCTCCGCGATGGGGGTGACGACCGAGGTCAACACGGTGTTCGACAGCCTCGACCGGGTCCTCTCGGGGATCGACGTGGCCGCTCTCAACCACACCCTCACCGTCCTGGCCGGGACGCTCAGCGGGCGGGGGACCCAGATAGCCGACGTCGCCCAGCAGGCCGACGCCTACCTCACCCGGTTGCAACCGCTGCTCCCGCAGGTGCGGAAGGACCTCCTCGAGGTCGCGCGGTTCTCGCGCCTCGCGGCCGAGGCCTCGCCCGCCCTCCTGGCGATCCTCCGCAACGTGACGGTGACAGCGGGAACCATCGTCGACAAGCGCACCGCCCTGCACCGGCTGCTCGTGGACCTGTCGATCCTCGGAGGACGCGGTGCGGAGGTGCTCGGGGTCAACGCCGACGCGCTCGGCACCCTCGTCCGCGGCCTGCGGCTCCCCTCCGGGACGCTGCGCGCCTACTCCTCGGAGCTCCCGTGCCTGCTGATGGGTCTGGACCGCACGCGGAAGCTGATGGCCGACGTCATCGGTGGGACGGACGCCAGCCTGCGGGCACTGGTCAGCATCCGGTCCCAGCTCCCGAAGTACACCTATCCCGACGATCTCCCCGACTACCCGAGCGGTTCGGGTCCGGACTGCCACGGGCTGCCGGTCCTGTCGCCGGACCAGGTACCGATTCCCGAGCGGGGTGAGCCTCAGTGAACGTCCGCGGAGACGCGATCCGACTGACCATCTTCGGTGTCGCCGGCCTCCTGATCGCCGGCCTGCTCTACCTCACCCTGGGCGAGATCCGGCTCGGTCCCTCAGGCAGCTACCGGGTGGAGATGGAGGACGTCACGGGACTCGAGGAAGGTGACGTGGTCCGCGTGGCAGGCGTGCGGGTCGGCCAGGTCGACGGCCTCGACGTCATCGAGGACAACAACGTGCTGGTCTCCTTCCACGTGGAGAGCGACCAGGTGCTCACCGACAAGACGCAGGTGCTGGTGCGCTACGAGAACCTGCTCGGCGACCGCTACCTCGAGCTCCAGCAGCCGCCCGGTGCCGGGTCACCGCTCGAGCCCGGATCGACGATCCCCGCCAGCCGCACCACCCCGGCGCTCGACCTCGACGTACTGCTCAACGGGTTCCGCCCGCTCTTCCGCGGACTTCAGCCCGACCAGGTGAACGAGCTCGCAACGAACCTGATCTCGACGCTGCAGGGTCGGGGCGGCACGGTTCAGTCCCTCCTCCAGCAGACGGGCTCGCTGACCAACGGCCTGGCCGACGACAGCGAGGCCATCTCGTCGCTCATCGACAACCTCAACGCCCTGCTCGGCAGCCTGGACTCCCGGGACGCGCAGCTGCGCCAGACCATCGGTGAGTTCCGGCGTCTCGTGACGGGGCTCGCCAAGGACCGGGACCCGATCACGCGGTCGGTGGTCGCGATCAACTCGATGGCATCGGAGCTGACCGGGCTGTTCGCCAGTGCGCGGGGGCCGTTCAAGTCGACCGTCATCGCTGTGGACCAGCTCGCCCGCCTGCTGAACACCAACACCAAGACCCTCAACAAGGTCCTGGACTCGCTGCCCGACGCCTACCAGACGCTCGACCGCGTCGGCTCCCACGGCACCTTCTTCAACTTCTACCTGTGCGCGGTGCAGGTGGTCACGTCAGGTCCCAACGGCACGCGGATCGAGACGCCGGTGGTCCGCAGCCAGGTCGAACGGTGCAACTGATGAACAAGATGTTCCGCGAGCGCGACCCGCTCCCGCTGGGCCTGATCGTCGTGGTCTGGCTCGTGGCGAGCGTCCTGCTCGTCCTCAACTTCGACTCCGTCCTCCGGCTCTACGGCCGTCAGTACGAGGTCGTCCTGCCCGAGGCCGCCGGCCTCACGGCGGGCGACCCCGTGCGTGTCAGCGGGCTCCACGTGGGACGCGTCGACAGCGTGGACCTCGGAGGAGACGGCGTCGAGGTCGGCTTCACCATCACCGCCGCGGGCATCGAGCTGGGGGACGAGAGCACTGCTCAGGTCAGCGTCGACACCGTTCTCGGCGACAAGGCGCTGCAGCTGGTGTCCGAAGGGGACGGGGCGCTCGCCGAAGGCGCGACGATCCCGATCGAGCGGTCGTCAGCGCCGTACGACGTGACCGAGGCGCTGACGGATCTCCACGGCGAGACCAAGCCGATCGACGTCGACAAGGTCGCGTCCGCACTCGAGCAGGTCGCGGCCACCGTCGACGGCGCGACACCGGAGCTCCGGAACGCACTCCGCGGCGTCAGTCGGATCTCGGCCACGATCAACAGCCGGGACGACGCCCTGCGGCAGCTGCTGGACAACGCCGACCAGTTCAGCCAGATCCTCGCCGACCGCAGCGGCGACATGACGGCGTTGATCGAGCAGGGCAACCTCCTGTTCGCCGAGCTGGCTGCGCGCCGCGACGACATCTCCGCCCTGCTCGCCAACCTGTCCGGCATGGCGCGCCAGCTCACCGGGTTCGTGGCCGACAACCGCGACTCCCTGGGACCGGCGCTCGACCAGCTCAACACCGTGATCAGCACGCTCCGCGACAACAAGGCGAACCTGAGCGCGACGCTCAGCGGGATGGCGGTCTACGCGACGGGCCTCGGAGAGGTCGTGTCGTCGGGGGAGTTCTTCACGGCGTACCTCCAGAACGCGCTGCCCGGCAACATGCTCCAACCCTCGCTGCCCTCCCTGCCCCGCAACGCCCTCCTCATCGACCCCGAACGACTCACGGACGGAGGTGGGCCCCGATGACCCCGACGACCGGCCGTCCGCTGGCCCTGGCTCGACGCCCCTGGTTCTTCCTGCCGCTGGCGCTGCTCCTCGTCGTCGTCGGCGCGACCGGGTGGAACCGGTCCGAGCGCACCGATCTCGTCGCCTACTTCCCGAGCACCGACGGGATCTACGCGGGGGACGAGGTCCGCATCCTCGGCGTACCGGTCGGGAAGGTCGACGAGATCACCCCGGAGGACGGTCAGGTCCGCGTCGAGTTCCACGTCGACGACGACGTCAAGGTGCCCGCCGATGCCAAGGCGGTGATCGTTGCGCCGTCGCTGGTCAGCAGCCGCTACCTGCAGCTCACCCCCCGGTACGACGGGGGAGCGCAGATGGAGGACGGGGCGACGATCCCGCTCGCGCGGACCGCCGTGCCGGTCGAGTGGGACGAGATCAAGGGGCAGCTCAACGACCTGGCCGTCGCGCTCGGGCCCAGGGGGGCGAACAAGGACGGGGCCTTGTCCGATCTCGTCGACGCCTCCGCCGGAGCCCTCCGCGGTCAGGGCGCGACGATCAACCAGACCATCTCCGACCTGGCCGGTGCGATCGAGGTCCTCAGCTCCGGCGGCGACGACGCCTTCTCGACCGTGCGGAACCTGCAGGTGTTCGTGTCCGCCCTCGGCGCGAGCGACGTCCAGATCGCCGAGTTCACCGAGCGCCTCGACACCGTCTCCCAGCTGCTGGCGGACGACAAGCAGCTGGTGCGCAGCGCCCTGCGCGACCTCGGCGTGGCAGTGGGGGAGGTCGACAGGTTCGTCCGCGACCACCGTGGTCGGCTCACGAAGTCGATGCGCGGCCTGACGGACGTGCTGGGCGTCGTGGCCAGGCAGCAGGGCGATCTCGCGCAGATCCTCCACGTCGCACCGAACGCCCTGGAGAACCTCACGGAGTCCTACCACCAGCGCCAGAACGCGGTGGGCGTGGACCTCCACGGCGCCAACCTCCACACCCCTGGCCAGCTGATCTGCGGTGCGGTCGGCGGTGCTGCCGGCACCGACGAGGCCGGCACGGAGCGCTTGTGCAACCGGCTGGTGGGCGGGCTGCTCGACCAGGTCGCCAACAGTCCGCAGTCGCAGAACCTGCTGACCGCGCTGCTCGTGCTGCTCGGAGGCGCGTCATGACGATCAGCAGGATGTGCGTGGTCGTGGCCGTAGCAGTCCTCGGACTGACGAGCTGCCGGTTCGACGGAGTCGGCGAGATGGCGCTCCCGGGTGGGACCGGCACCGGTGACGACGCGATGGAGATCACCGTCGAGCTCCCCGACGTCGGCACCCTGACGCCGAACGCCCAGGTCAAGGTCGGCGACGTCGCGGTCGGCACGGTGCGCGAGATCGACGTGGTCGACTGGCACGCAGAGGCAGTGCTCAGCGTGGAGCCCGATGTCGCCCTCCCCGCGAACGCGACCGCCAGCGTGGGCGTCAACACGCTCCTGGGAGCGGCGTACGTCGAGCTGGCCGCGCCGCGCAGGCCTCGCGGCGAGCTGGCCGACGGCGCACGGATCACCCTCGACCGCGGCCATGCCTACCCCTCGACGGAGCAGGTCCTGTCCGCCGCCTCGCTCGCGCTCAACGGAGGCGGTCTGGAGCAGGTCAGCACCATCACGACCGAGCTCAACAACGTGCTCGGCGGCAACGACGGTGCGGTCGGCGACCTGCTGCCCAGGCTCGACAGCTTCGTCGGTGCGCTCGACGACCAACGTGACGACATCCTCGTCGCCGTCCGCAACGTGGCCAGCATGTCGGAGAGGTTCGCCGACCAGCGTGGCGTGATCACGCGCGCCCTGGACGAGATCGGGCCGGCACTGGAGATCCTGTCGGCGCGGCGTCCCGACATCACCAAGGCGCTGATGGCGCTGACGGACCTGTCGGAGGTCGTCGTACCGCTCGTCAGGAACGTGCGGGACGACCTGGTTGCCGACCTCGAGAACCTGGACCCGGTCCTCCGGGCCATCCTGCGGGCGGGTGACTCGACGGTCTCGGCGCTGGGGTTCGCCCTGACCTTCCCGTTCGCTCCCGAGACGGTCACCAACGCCTGCCGCGGGGATTACTGCAACCTGACGCTGATGCTCGACCTGACGAGCTCGGCCATCACGAACGGCTTCGTCACCCCCGACGGGTCCCTCGGCGTGCCGGGGTTCCCCGGCCTCGACCTGTCGGGTCTGCTCGGCACGGTCGGGCTCGGCGGCAACGTCGCCGGGCTGACCGGCCTCCTGGACGGCCTGACCGGCCCTCGCGAGGCGAGTGAGCCGTCCGACCCGACCCTCACCGGCCTGCTCGGTCTCAACGGCCTGGACGGCCTGAACGGAGAAGCTCGATGAAGGGCGCGTCATCGCTCGTCAAGAAGCAGCTGGTCGCCTTCGCAGTGGCATCGGTGGTCGGGATGGTCGTCCTCGGCATGACCTTCCTCAGGGTCCCCGAGACGATGGGTGTCGGCCGCTACAGCGTGGACGTCGAGTTCGCCCAGGGCGCCGGCCTCTACGAGGGCGCCGAGGTCACCTACCTCGGTCACCCGGTCGGCAAGGTGCGGTCGATGACGGTCGACGGCGACCGGTTGGTCGCCGAGCTCAGTCTCGACGTCGACACGGAGATCCCGGCGGCCGTCCGCGCCGATATCCACAGTCGTTCCGCCGTCGGTGAGCAGTACGTCAGTCTGCGTGGGGGTCGTGCCGAGGTGGGGGAGGTCCTCGGCGACGGCGACACGATCCCGCTGTCCCGAACGTCGGCGCCGGTCGAGATCGGTCCTGTCCTGGACAACGTCCACGCCCTCGTCGAGAGCCTGGACGCGGACAAGCTGCAGACCCTGCTGGACGAGACCGGTCGCGGGCTCGAGGGCCGCACGGGTGACCTCCAGACGATCCTCGACGACGGGGCGAGCCTGCTCAGCCTCGCCGACGCGAACTTCGAGGAGACGGCATCGCTGATCCGCGGCACCGGGCCGCTGCTGGCGACGATCAACTCCCGGTCCGACAACATCCTCCGGCTCTCGCGCAACCTGCAGCAGGTCACGGCGGAGCTCCGGGCCGGCGACGCCGACGTCCGGGCGCTGCTCGACGATGGGCCCGGATTCGCAGGGACGACGCAGGACCTGCTGGACGACGTCGAGGCCGACCTGCCGCCGCTACTGGCGAACGCCAACGCCGTCGCGAACGTCCTGTCGATCTACGACCCCTACCTCCAGCAGATCCTGAGCGACTACCCCCTTGCCGTCGCCGCCGTCCAGTCGGTCACCCTCCCGGCGGTCGCCGACAACGCCGTGCGGTTGACGCTCTCGAACATCGCCGACCCGCCCGAGTGCATCGAGGGTTTCCTCCCCCCGGAGCAGTGGGCCTCGCCGTTCGACACCTCGCCGCGGACGACTCCACTGGTCTTCTGCACGGCGCCGCACGACGACCCGCGGGCCGTGCGCGGGGCCCGCAACATCCCGTGCCCGCAGAACCCGGCTCGTCGCGAGGGCGACGCGACCGAGTGCCTCGTGCCCTGAGGAGCCCACTGCCATGACCGCAACTGCCCGTCCCAGCGTGCACGCTCGCGACGACCGTGCTGCCGTGATCGCCGCCGACTACCTGACGCTCCGGGTCGGCCTGCTGCTCGTTCTTGCGTACGTCGTGCCGGGGTTGCTCGGGTTCGCCGTCTTCGCAGGGTTCTGGCCACCTCCCGGCCCCGACGTCACCGCCGAGGGGATCAGCCGGTACTTCGCCGAGCACCAGACCGGCCTCACGGTGGGCATGGTGCTGATGGCGTTCGGCGGGCCGTTCTACGTCACCTGGAGCGTCACGATCGCCCGGGTCATCGGGCGGATCGAGGGCCCGATGGGCAGTCTCGCCGCCATCCAGCTGGTCGGCGGTGTGCTGACGGGCCTGGTGACCTTCACGCCTGCGACGATCTGGCTGACCGCGGCGATCCGGGCCGACGAGCACTCGCCCGAGACGATCCAGACCCTGTACGACTTCGGCTGGATGTTCTTCGACACGACCTTCGTGTGCTCGGCGCTCCAGAGCATCGCGATCGGTGTCGCCGTGCTGCGCGATCGCCGTGCCGAGCCCCTCTACCCGGCGTGGTTCGCCTGGATGTCGTTCATGACCGCGGCCTGCTACGTGCCGTTGACCCTGATGCCTCTGTTCCGCACCGGGCCCTTGGCCTGGGACGGCGTCGTCAGCTTCTGGGTCGTGTTCGTCGAGTTCTTCGCCTTCACGGCCGCCGGCACCGTGCTCACGTGGCGCGCGCTCCGACGGCTCCAGGACGAGGACCTGTTGGAGGCGGTCACGCGATGAGTGCCGTCGCCGAGCTCGGGGAGGCCCGGACCAGTGGCGCGCGGTCGATGCCCGGACTGCCGGGGTTCTGGGTGTTCGTCGCCGGTGACCTGGCGATGTTCACCCTGATGTTCGTCACGTTCGCGGTCGCGCGCGACAACGACGTCGCCGGGTTCGACTCCGCACGCCTGCTCCTCGATGCCGACCGTGGGGGAGTCAACACCCTGATCCTGCTGACCAGCTCCGCCTGCATCGCGTCGGCGCTCGGGGCCCTGCGCCGCGGAGCGATCGGCGTGGCACGCCGGTGGATCGCAGCCGGCCTCCTCGGTGGGCTCGCGTTCGTCGTACTCAAGTCAGCGGAGTACGTCACCGGCATCCGCGCGGGACACACGCCCGCGGACAGCGAGTTCTTCGTGTACTACTTCGCCCTGACCGGCGTGCACCTCGGCCACGTCGTCGCCGGCTGCCTCCTCCTGGCCGCGTTCTGGGTCAGGTTCGGCCGCCGACCCGGGGGCGGGGTGACCGGGTTCGAGACCGCTGCGGTCTTCTGGCACCTGGTCGACTTCCTGTGGCTCCTCATCTTCCCGCTCCTCTACCTGGTCCGGTGATCACGATGGGAAGCGTTCTCGCGCGGCCGACCTGGCTGACCTGGGGCCTGTTGATGGGTGCCAGCGTCCTCACCACCTGGGTGTTCACCGTCGACTCCATCGATCCCCGGTGGGCGCTCGCGGCGACGTTCCTGGTGGCTGCCTGGAAGGTGCGACTGGTCATGACCGACTTCATCGAGCTGCGCCATGCGCCACTGGCGGGTCGGCTGCTGTTCGAGGGCTGGGCGGTGCTGGTGCCGCTGGCCCTGACGATCCTCGTGTGGCGCTGAGCGCGCCGCTACCTACAACCCGAAAGGTGCTCCCATGCGGCTAGGCATGATCATCGACTACTCCGGCGGCTTCCCCGAGACCGTGGAGCTGTTGCAGGACTACGAGCGCAACGGGCTGGAGCTCGTCGCTGTCGCCGAGGCCTACTCCTTCGATGCGGTCAGCCAGCTGGGATACATCGCGGCGCGGACCGAGAAGCTGCAGCTCCTGTCGGGGATCCTCCAGGTCTACTCGCGCACACCGTCGCTGACCGCCATGACGGCCGCGGGGCTGGACTACGTCTCCGGCGGACGGTTCAACCTGGGCGTCGGTGCCTCCGGCCCGCAGGTCGTGGAGGGCTTCCACGGCGTGAAGTACGACGCACCGCTCGGCCGGACCCGCGAGCTGATCGAGATCTGCCGACAGGTCTGGCGGCGCGAGCCGGTCGAGTTCGAGGGCAAGCACTACCGGGTTCCGCTCACGAAGGAGCACGGCGGCTCCGGGCTCGGCAAGCCGCTCAAGCTCATCAACCATCCGGTCCGACCGGACATCCCGGTCTCCGTGGCCGCGCTGGGGCCGAGGAACGTGGAGCTGGTCGCTGAGCTGGCGGAGGGCTGGCAGCCTCTGTTCTTCCACCCCGGCAAGGCGAAGCAGGCCTGGGGCGAGGCCCTCGACGCCGGGCTCGGCCGGCGCGACCCCGCCCGGGGCGAGCTCGACATCCAGCTCCAGGTGAAGTTCCACCTCGGCGCCCCTGAGCCCGCCATGATCGAGAGCGTGCGCACCCAGCTGGCGTTGTACGTCGGAGGCATGGGCGCGCGGGACAAGAACTTCTACAACCAGCTCGCCTGCCGCTACGGCTTCGAGGCCGAGGCGAAGGCGATCCAGGACCTCTACCTGTCCGGGCGCAAGCAGGACGCGGCCGCCGCGGTGCCGGACGAGCTCGTGGACGCCGTCACCCTCGTCGGCGACGAGGAGTCGATCGGCCGCCAGGTGGCCGAGTTCCACGCCGCCGGCGTACGCACCCTGCTCCTCGACCCGCTGGCCACGACCCCGGACGAGCGGGTCAAGCAGGTCGGACGACTCGCCGAGATCGTCCGGACGTCACCGATGAACCACGAGAACTAGGAGAGACGAGATGAAGCGCATCCTCGACTACGCGGCGCTCGGCGGGCCGCTTGCTGTCGTCGTCACCCTCGCCGGCTGGCTCTTGAGCGGGATGCTGCCGCTCCCCATGGGCCCGTCCTCCAGCACTGCCGATGTCGTCGCGTTCTTCACCGACGAACCGAACCGCGTCATGGCGGGCTTCGTCCTGTCCTCGATCGGCGTGGTGCTCATGGTGCCGATGCTGGCGCTGATCTCGGTGCACATGCTCCGCATGGAGGGACGCCTGCCCCTCATGGCCTTCACCCAGCTCATGGCGGCGGCCGTCACCGTGATCATCAACATGTTCCCGCAGCTGATCTTCGCGATCGCAGCTTTCCGCACCGACCGGGACCCCGGTGACATCGTGCTCCTCAACGACCTCGCCTGGTTGCTCCTGTTCACCGGGATCGCTCCGTTCATGGTGCAGAACGTCGCGATCGGCATTGCCGTGCTCCGGGACGGCTCGGGCGTCTTTCCTCGGTGGGTCGGGTACGCGAACCTTCTCGTCGCCTTCGCGTTCGTCCCCGACGTCCTGGCCTACTTCTTCAAGACCGGGCCGTTCGCGTGGAACGGGGTGTTCGTCTTCTGGCTCGCACTCAATGCCTACTGCGTGTTCCTGTTCGTCATGGCATTCGCCTGCCGCAAGGCCAACGAGACCCTCACCTGGGCGGACGAGCGGCAACCTGACGCCGTGGCGGCGTGACCGATGACGACGGAGACGCCGCCCTTCCTCTGGACGCCCGATCGAGGAGCCGAAGCCTCCACGAGGACGGCCGAGAGGCCGACGGTTGCCGGGTTGCCCGGAGAGGTCGGTCTCTGGGTGTTCGTGCTGGGGGACATGACGATCTTCGGAGCCTTCTTCGCGGTGTTCGCCTGGGAGCTGCGGAGCGACCGCCCGACGTTTGCCGAGGCTGCCACCGCGCTCCACCAACCGATCGGCGTGGCCAACACCCTCCTCCTGCTGGTCAGCTCGTACGCCGTCGTGGTCGCCCTCCACGCGTATCGCCAACGCCGAGCGCGGCTGACGCGCCACGCGCTCGGGGCAGCGATGCTGTGCGGCCTCGCCTTCATTGCCTCCAAGGCAGTGGAGTACTCCCTGGAGATCGGCGCCGGCCACACGCCCGGGAGCAACACCTTCTTCACCTTCTACTACGTGATGACCGGCGTGCACCTGCTGCACGTGATGATCGGTCTGGTCCTCCTCGCCATATGGGTGAAGTCCGGCAGGAGGGGCACCAGCCCCAGCCGCGGATACGTCGAGGGTGCCGCCGTCTACTGGCACATGGTCGACCTGCTGTGGATCGTCATCTTCAGCCTCCTCTACCTGGGAGGCGGACACTGATGGCGGTGCTGCCGCGGCGGACGACGGTCGTCTGGCTGGTGCTGGTCCTGGTGACGATGGTGAGCTTCTGGGTCGGCACGGGTCACGTCGGGACCAGTGCGAGAGCCACGACGGCGTCGGTCGTCGTCGCCGGCTTCGTCAAGGCATTCCTGGTCGGTCGCCACTTCATGGAGGTCCGGGACGCGCCGCTGACGCTGCGGGCGATCTTCGGGGCCTGGACCGGGATCTTCGGCACACTTTGCACGGTTCTCGTCCTGTGCTAGCTGGCGAAGCCGGGCGGCGCCGGGGCGATCGGCGGCGAGGCCGACCTCACGCGTTCCTCGACCAGGCGAGCGACGGCGCCGGGCGCATCGAGCATCGGGAGGTGACCCACGTCCGGCAGGTCCAGGTGCTTCGCGGTGACGTGACGGAAGCCTTCGCGCGCCCAGGGGCCGGACAGCACCCGGTCCGCGCCCGACCAGACGATGGTCGTGGGCACGTCGACGTCGTGGATCCTGCCGAGCCTCCGGGACTCCGGCCGGCCCAGGGCCTCGTGCATGGCCTGGCACTCAGCCATGTCCCGGACGAAGGTCGTCACGACGCCTGGGGGCAGCCGGTCCGGGTACCGGACGACCGGGGCCATGACCGCACGACGTACGCCGGGGGCCGCGAGCAGCCGGGGTCGACGGGTCAGGCGCCGCGCCACCCGGTGGCCGATGACGAACCGGGAGACGATCAGACGCTCGCCGACGGACTGCGGCCGCCACCCTCCCGCTGGCGCCAGGCACAGGACGCTGAGCGCGCGACGGCGCTCCGCGAGGCGGAGTGCGAGCCACCCGCCGAGCGAGTTGCCCACGATGTGGAGGCGCCCGATCCCGCGGGCGTCGAGCTGCGCCTCGAGGTCGTCGACCATCTGCTCCGAGTCGCTGCGGCCGGTGAATCGGCGCAGCGGGGTCCCGTCGCGATGGCCGGCGATGACCGCCGGCAGCGCCACCAGGTCGGGAGGCAGATGCGTCACCACGTCGTACCACACCCAGGGACCACGACCCATGCCGTGGAGGAGGAGCACGTGGAGGGGAGCGTCCGGGAGGACTGCCGGTCCGTGCGGCCGCAGGTCGCTCAACTGTCCTTCTCTCCGCGGCCCGGTGGCCGCCCGGGCATGCCTGTGTGACTGCTGCCACCCTATCGTTTTTTTTTAAGCTAGATTCGACACAGTTGTCGGATCGTGATACGAACCCGGAGGTCGACGCCGTGAGCAACATCGCCCTGAGCGACGCCATGTTCCTGCTCGGCGAGTCGACCGGGCGTCCCGCCCAGGTCATCACGCTGCAGCTCTTCAAGCTCCCAGCCGACGCCGACCCGGTGACGTGGACGTCCGACTACTTCGACTCGCTGCTCGCCGCCGACTCGCTGCGCCCTGCCTACGCCCGCCGCGCCTCGCGGGCGTTCTCCTCACCGACGAGCCTTCGTTGGCTGGACGACGAGCCGGTCGACATGGACCACCACGTCCGTCGCTCCGCGCTCCCGGGGCAGGGGAGGGTGCGGGAGCTGCTCGAGGCGGTGTCCCTCCAGCACGGGACCGCGCTGGACCGCAATCGGCCGTTGTGGGAGTTCCACCTCTTCGAGAGGCTGGAGGGCGGTCGGTTCGCCACGGCGTTCAAGACCCACCACGCGATCGCCGACGGGATGTCCTTGGCGAAGCACGTCCTCGGAAGCATGACGACCGATCCGTCGGCGCGTGACTGTCGACCGCCGTGGGTCGCACCCCCGCTGCGCGCCGCGCGGCCCCGGCGTACGGGCTCCCCGACAGCGCTTCTCGCCCCGTTCCGGCAGAGCGCCGTCGCCGTCCGCTCGATGGTCCAGATGTCGCGCGACGCGAGCTCGCACGTGCCTTTCGAGGCGCCGCCGTCGCCCCTGAACGTCAAGGTCGGCGGGGCTCGCCGCTTCGCCGGTGACCAGTGGCCGCTGGCCCGGTTGAAGGACGTCGCCGTGGCGAGCGGGGCCACCGTCAACGACGTCGGCCTGGCCATGGCGGGCGGTGCGCTCCGTGCCTACCTCGACGAGCTGGGCAGCCTCCCGGAGCGGTCGCTCATCGCGATGGTCCCGGTGTCCGTCCGTGGGAAGGACGACGACGGCTCCCTGGGGAGTGCGAACGCCTTCGGAGCGATGCTGTGCGACCTCGGGACCTCCGCGACCGATCCCGCCGAGCGGCTCGCGTCGATCAAGGACCAGACCCGAGCGGCGAAGGCCCGCTACTCCACGATGACGGCGCCGGAGATCCTCGCCGTGAGCAAGCTGATCCTGGGTGGGTCGCTCTTCTCGGCCTTCACGGGGGTGACGGCCCTGCCGCGACATCCCTTCAACCTGGTGATCTCCAACGTGCCGGCCACCAGCGAGCCGCTCTACTACAACGGCGCCGAGATGACCGACATCTATCCGGTGTCGATGATCTCGGAGGGCCAGGCCATGAACATCACGCTGACGCGGTACGCCGACCAGATGACCTTCGGCATCGTGGGCGACCGCAAGGCGCTGCCGAGCCTGCAGCGGATGTTGGTCCACCTCGACGACGCGCTGTCGGCGCTGGAGAGGTCAGTCGCGGGCTAACGCCCGTCTGACGACTCGATCGGCCTAGCAACGGACCGATCGCGCGGCAGCGGGCGACAAGGGCGCCTCGTGAGTCACAGGGGTCCCGCCAGTCCCGAACGGTACGTTCATCGGCCCCTTCGCCTGCCACTGGCGGCTGTCGGCCGAGGCGGCATCGCCGTCACCGGCTGAGCTGACCCTGTTTGCCGTCGCGCCCTCCGGGCACCGGTCTCCCGAAGGAGGGGTTCAGATGTCGAAGATGTCATTTCTGGCCGGGATCGGTGTCGGGTACGTGCTCGGGGCCCGGGCCGGTCGTCAGCGGTACGAGCAGATCAAGACGGGCGCCCGGGGTGTCTGGAACAACCCGAAGGTGCAGGAGACCGTCTCCCACGCCCAGGAGGTTGCAGCGCAGAAGGCGCCCGAGGTCCAGCACAAGATCGCCGCGACCGCGTCGACCGCGGTGCACAAGGTGAGCGAGAAGGTGGGCCATGGCGACAGCGCGAACGGCGACGGAGGAGAGGACGGAGGCACGCCCGCCGGGTTCGTCGAGAACCCCGCGCAGGCTCATCGGCCCGATTGACGCCGATGATCGGGCACGAGTTGGGTACCTCCACGGCGTCCGCTCGTGCCCGACGCCAGGAGGAGACCCATGTCCAGTGACGCCATCGTGCTGCTGAAGCAGGACCACAAGGAGATCAAGCGGTTGTTCCGCGAGTTCCAGCAGGCCGGTGACGACGCCACTGCGCGCAAGGGTCACCTCGTCGACAAGATCATCGAGCAGCTGACCGTGCACACCTACATCGAGAACGAGGTGATGTACCCGCGGGTCCGCGAGCTCCTTCCGGACCTCGAGGACGACGTGCTCGAGTCGTACGAGGAGCATCACGTCGCCGACGTGCTCGTCGTCGAGCTCGCCGCCATGAAGCCCTCCGACGAGCGGTTCGACGCCAAGACGACGGTCCTCATCGAGAGCGTGACGCACCACATCGACGAGGAGGAGCAGGACTGGTTCCCCAAGGTCCGCGACGGCCTCGGGCGCAAAGCGCTCCAGGAGATCGGCGCTGCCCTGCTCGAGGCCAAGGCCGACGCTCCGCGCCGGCCCTCGCAGCCCAGTGCCCTGAAGAAGACCGTCGACGCCGTCCTCAGTTGAGCTCGGTGGCGCGGCCCCGCTCGGACCGGGTCAGTGGGCGCCGGTCAGGTTGAGCAGGACGACGCCCGAGATGATCAGGAACAACGCAGCCATCTGCGTCGCTGCGAGGCGGTCGCCCAGGAACATGACGCCGATCACCGCGATGCCGGCCGTGCCCAGGCCGGACCACACGGCGTAGGTGACCGACACCGGAAGGTGCTCGATCACCAGCGCCAGCAGCCAGATCGACACGGCATAGCCGCCGATCACCGCAGCCGTCCACGCAGGGTCGCGGAAGCCCTGGGTGCGCGGCAGCGCGGACGTGGCAGCCACCTCGACAGCGATCGCGGCCATCAGCAGCACCCAAGCGAACATCATGATTCCCACTCCTCTGTAGCGGTCGCTACACATCCCCAATGTAGCACTTGCTACACTCGGCGCCAAAGGGAGGAGCCGGGAGTGGCAGCGGAAGCAGGCACGCGGCGGGAGGCGCTGGGCGAGGCGGCGACCGACTACGCGCTGGACCACGGACTGATCGGCCTGAGCCTGCGCCCGCTGGCCGCCGCCGTGGGCACCAGCGACCGGATGCTCCTCTACCACTTCCACGACAAGGACGAGCTCGTCGCCGCCGTGCTGCGGATCTCCAACGACCGCTCCGTCGCCGACATCCGCGCCCTGCCGCGCTCCACCGGTGTCCGAGCCGCTGTCACCGACCTGTGGGACGCCTGCGCGACCGGCCAGCTCGAACGCTGTCAGCGGCTCTACGTCCAGGCGGCGGCGCTCGGCCTGCTCGGGCGCGAGCCCTATCTGTCCGTGGTCCGGGAGTCCAACCAGCGGTGGGTCGAGGCGCTCGTCGACCACCTGGTCGACGCGGGTACGACGCGCCCCCGCGCCCGCCGTGCCGTTGCGCTGCTGGACGCCGCCTTCATGGGCCTCCAGCTCGACCTCGCCGTCGCACCCGATCCGGGCGCGCTCCGTCGTACGGTGCGCGACCTCACGAACGCGGTCGTCGCGATCACCGGCTGACCAAACCTCCCCAGCCCGCTCCGGCCCGAGGGACCGAGGGACCGTCTGCCGGTTCCCGAACGGGGCACTGTGCCTGTTGAATCAGCCGTGGGGTCGGTCCTGCCCACCAGCAGCCCGCCCGCACCGCCCGACAACCAGGAGGACGCATGACCCAGACGCCTGAAGAGCCCCTGAGCGACGACGACATGACGACGAGCCCGGCAGGTGGCTCGGAGCCCGGCCTCGGTGACGCCGACGGCACCGACGGTGACGCCACCGACACCACCGACGGGTCCGACAGCGACGGGTCCGACAGCGACGGGACCGACAGCGACGGGTCCGACAGCGACGGCACCGACGGTGACGCGTCCGACAGCAGCGACGGCGACGCGACCGACGGCGACATCATCTGAGTGTCCGCCCTCGCGCTGCTGACCGGTGACGCCCAGACCTTCCTCCAGAAGGTCTGGGCGTCACGGGTCCACCTCCACCGGGCCGACCCCGACGAGCTGATCGGCCTCCTCTCCCTCGAGGACGCGGACCGGTTGCTGACCTCCTCGGCTATCCGGACGCCCTCGATCCGGCTGGCGAAGGACGGCGCGGTGCTGCCGGAGTCGGCGTACACGCGCGGGGCCACGATGTCCGGCAAGCCGCTCAGCGGGCTCGTCGACCCTCGCAGGGCGCTCGCCCTGTTCGACGAGGGCGCGACCGTCGTCTTCCAGGGCCTGCACCGCGACTGGCCGCCCCTGACCGCGCTGGTCGCCGAGCTGGAGCTGGAGCTCGGGCACCCCTGCCAGGTCAACGCCTACCTGACGCCGCCCGGGTCGCAGGGCTTCGCCGTCCACTCCGACTCCCACGACGTCTTCGTCTTCCAGACGGCCGGCACGAAGCAGTGGGAGGTCCACGGCGAGGACGGTCCCGAGGACGTGCTCCTGGAGCCCGGGCTCTCGATGTACCTCCCGACCGGGACCCCGCACGCCGCACGAGCGCAGCAGTCCGTGTCGCTTCACGTGACCCTCGGCGTCAACCAGCTGACCTGGCGCGGCCTGGTCGAGCGCACCCTGGCGCAGCTGGTCGCCGAGGTGCCGGCCGAGCACCTGCCCGCGGGCTACCTCGACGACCCGGCGCTGTTGGCGGGGCCGCTGGCCGAGCGCCTGGCGGCGCTCGCCGAGGAGGTACGACGCATCGACGCCGGCTCGGCCGTCGAGACGGAGATCCGTCGCTTCCTCACCTCGCGGCCCTCCCGGCTCCCGGGCGGACTCACCGACGTGCTGGCCCTGCGGGCCGGGATCGACGACAGCACCCGGCTCCGCCGACGCCCCGGACATCCCTGCGTGCTGCTCGACGCCGGTGACCGGGTCGAGGTGCTGCTCGGCGACCGGTCGCTGACCGTCCCCGGCCGGCTCCGGCCGGCCCTCGACGAGATCCGCGCCCGCGGTTCGTTCGCCGTGGGCGACCTCGCCGGTCACCTCGACGAGCAGAGCCGGGCGGTGCTGTGCCGCCGGCTGGTCCGCGAGGGTCTGCTCGAGGCGGTGTCCTGACGCGGTGGAGACCACCCCTCCGGCGCGCTTCTCGTGCGCTCCCGCCAGCGCGCTCCGCGACGAGCCGCTGGCCGGCACCGCCACCCACGTCCGCACCTGGGTGCTGCTCGAGCACTCCGGGCCGTGGGGCAACGACGCCCTCCTCGACGCGCGCCTCTCGGACGGCCTCGGACCGGCGCTCAAGCAGCAGGCGCGCACCTACCGCGCCAAGATCCTGCTGGTACGCCGCGCCCGGGCGAAGGCCGATCCCCGGCGGCTGAACGTGTTCGTGGCCGATGCCCACCCCCGCAGCCCGCGGCTCGAGCACGGCACGGTCGACGACCTGCGCGCGGTGCTCGACCTCGACCTCACCGCGTTCCGCGAGGGCGGCACGAGCGGGCTGGCGCCGTACGACGGGTCCCTCTTCTGCGTCTGCACCAACGGCCGCCACGACGCCTGCTGCGCCGAGCTCGGCCGGCCGGTGGCGATGGCGCTCGACGAGGCCCACCCCGAGCAGAGCTGGGAGGTCTCCCACATCGGCGGCGACCGGTTCGCCGGCAACCTGGTCGTGCTGCCGGAGGGCATCTACTACGGCCGGCTCGACCCGCAGCGCGCGCTGGCCGTCGCGGGGTCGCACCTCGCCGGCGAGCTCGACCTCGACCACCTGCGGGGACGGGCGTCCTACCCGATGCCTGTGCAGGCGGCCGAGCTCCACCTGCGTCGCCGGGTCGGCGCCACCCGGGTCGCCGACGTCGCGCTGGTCCGACGCGCGGTCGAGGGCGATGTCACCACGGCCACCTTCGCCGTCGCCGGCGCGACCTACCTCGTGCGCGTCCGCACCGTCCTCGACCCGGCGACGGCGACGCGGCTGACCTGCAAGGCGCAGCGGGACAACCCGGTCCCGCGGCACGAGCTGCTGGCGGTCGAGCGCACGTCCTGAAGCGACACGCCCGCCGAGCGATGAGTCCGGGCGACGGTCGCGGTCTGCAGGGGCATGGGAATCGTGACCGCAGACATCGCCATCACCCTCGACGGGTTCGGCGCCGGGTCGGGGCAGTGCCTCGAGCGGCCCTTCGGGGACCTCGACGAGACCCACCTCCACAGCTGGATGTTCGACCACCGTGACGAGAACGTGGCCGAGGTGGAGGCCATCGTCGACGCCGGGGCCTTCGTCATGGGTCGCAACATGTTCAGCCCGGGACGAGGCGAGTGGGACCTCGACTGGCGTGGCTGGTGGGGGGACGACCCGCCCTACCACGCCCCCGTCTTCGTCCTCACCCATCACGAGCGGGAGCCGGTGCGGATGGAAGGTGGCACCACGTTCCACTTCGTCACCGACGGGATCGGGAAGGCGCTCGGACGCGCCCGCGAGGCGGCGGGCGACCGCAACGTCGCCATCGCCGGGGGTGCGTCCACCATCAACGCCTACCTCGCGATCGACGCGGTCGACGAGCTGCGGCTGCACGTCACGCCGTACGTCTCCGGCCTCACCGAGGGCTCGCGGATGTTCGACGGCGTGCCGTCGCTCGGGCTGGTGCCGTCGGGCGCGCGGCACACGCCGCACGTCACCCACCTGACCTATCGGCGGGGCTGATCCTGGTCGGGCGATTCATCTGCACCTCCCCACGCCCGGTGCTAGCGTCCGGGCGGGATCGCTCGAACGGGGGACAGGGATGAGCCAGACGCCGGCGGGGCCCGGATGGTGGCAGGCGTCGGACGGGCGTTGGTACCCGCCCGAGACCCACCCGTCCGCGCAGCCCCCGCCGCCGCCCCCACCGCCGCCGCCCCCGCCGCCCCCGCCGCCCCCGCCGCCGGGTGGCTACCCGGGTCAGCCCTTCGCTGCCGGCTACCCCCCGCCCAGGAAGAAGCGCGGCTTCCTCGTCGCCTTCCTGGTGCTCGTGGTGGCGGCGATGCTGGGTGCCGCCGGTGCCCTCGTCGTCGTGCTCAACAACGACAGCGACGACGAGCCGGAGATCACCGGCGACCCGGTGACGCTGGAGCCGGTGCAGTCGCCGGGGGCATCACCGTTCGTGACCGGCAGCGCCGTGTCGACGGCCAGCCTCTCCTCCGCGGCGGTCGACGCCGCCAACGCCATCAGCGCGGACCTCGACGTCGACGACGAGACCGACGGGCGGATCGCGACGGGCACCGAGCCGGGCCTGTACGGCGGCACCATGGACGAGCAGGCGTGCGATCCGTTCGAGCTCGCCGACTTCCTCGAGTCCGACGCGGCCAAGGGGCAGGCGTGGGCCGGGGTGCTGGGGATACCCCCGTCGGAGATCCGGTCCTACATCGAGAACCTCACGCCGGTGCTCCTCACGACCGACACCTGGGTCACCAACCACGGGTTCGAGAACGGCGAGGCGACCAGCTTCCAGTCGGTCATGCAGGCCGGAACCGCGGTGCTGATCGACGAGCACGGCGTCCCGCGGGTCCGGTGCTTCTGCGGCAACCCGCTGACCGAGCCGGAGACCGACGACCACACGCTGCACGCCACCGAGGGCGAGGAGTGGGACGACTACGAGCCGACCGACGTCCGGCTGGTGAAGGGCTCCGACGAGACGCTCGAGACGGTGACCCTCATCGACGCCGAGTCGGGGGAGAAGTTCGACCGCGGGCTCGGCCCCGGCCAGACCGGCACCGTGCAGGCGACGCTGCGCTGGTCCGGCACGGCGGACCTGGACCTGCACGTCATCGACGCCAACGGCGAGGAGATCTACTTCCTCGACCACCCCAGCTCGTCGGGTGGTGACCTCGACCTCGACACGGTCCCGGGCTGCGGCTCGGCCGACACCGGGCCGCACACGGAGAACATCTTCTGGGAGCAGGACGCCCCGCCCGGGGACTACACCGTCTTCGTCTACGGCTACACGTCCTGCGACGAGGTCACCGAGTTCAGCCTGCAGGTGGTGGTCGGCGGCAGCACCGTCGTCTCGGAGACGGGTTCGATCGCGGAGAGCCAGACCGAGGGGACCCGCTACAGCTTCCAGGTCTACTGACCGACGGGATACACCTGTACGACGCCGCGGACCCGTGCCGTGACCGCGGCACCGGGTGCCGGCAGGTCGACGGCGCCGAGCCGGGCGCGCACCTCGGTGTCGCCGACCCGCAGGGTGACCAGGGCATCGTGACCCTGGAAGTCGAGGGCCTGGACGACGGCCGGGACGCCCTCGCCGTCGAGCGCGACCTGTTCCGGACGCACCAGGGCGCGGACCGGCCCGGTCGCGCCGGAGAGGTGCTCGACCTCGCCGAGCACGGTCGTCACGACTCGTCCGTCGCTGACGCCGTCCAGCAGGGTCGCCTCGCCGAGGAAGGTGCCGATCCACGGCGTCGCCGGCGCGCCGTACACCTCGGCCGGACTGCCCGCCTGCTCGACGACGCCGTCGCGGACCAGCGCGATCGAGTCGGCGAGTGACATCGCCTCGGCCTGGTCGTGGGTCACGAGCAGGGCGGTCGCGCCGGTCGCCGCCAGGATCTGCCTGACCTCCGCGCGCAGCGAGACCCGCAGCGCCGCGTCGAGCGCAGCGAACGGCTCGTCGAGGAGCACCACGTGCGGATCCGGTGCGAGGGCGCGAGCCAGGGCGACCCGCTGTCGCTGGCCACCGGAGAGCTGGTGCGGCAGCCGGCGCGCGAGGCTGGCCAGCCCGGTCAGCTCGAGCAGCTCGTCGACCCGGCGGACCCGGTCGCGGCGGTCGGTGCTACGTAGGCCGAAGCCGACGTTGGCCGCGACGTTGAGGTGGGGGAAGAGCGCCCCGGACTGCGGCACGAGGCCGATCCCACGCCGCTCGGGCGGGACCACGGCGCGGCCGTCGTCGACGACGCGGTCGCCGATCCGCACCGTGCCCGCAGTGGGCCGGTGGAGGCCCGCGATGATCCGCAGCAGGGTCGACTTCCCCGAGCCGCTGGGACCGAGCACGGCGCCGACGGTGCCCTCGGCGACGGTCAGGTCGACTCCCCGGAGGACAGGCGCGCCGCCGTAGTCGGCGTAGATGCCGGCTACCTCCACCGCGCTCATGGCGCCGCCCGGTCGGTGCCGGGACGAGACAGGAGGTACGCCGGCAGTGCCGCCGTCAGCACCAGCGCGACGGCGTACGGGGCCGCCGCGCCGAACGATCCGACCGCCGTCTTCGACCACAGCTCGGTCGCCAGGGTCTCGACCCCGATCGGGCGCAGCATCAGCGTGGCGGGGAGCTCCTTCATGGCCGTCAGCATGACGAGCAGCCCGCCGGTGAGGATCCCCGGGGCGGCGATCCGGGCGGTGACGGTCGCCCACACCCGAGCGGGCCCGCGCCCCAGCATCCTGGCTGCCTCCTCCACGTCGCGGGGCACCTGCTGCACCGACGTGCGGGTGGCGCCGACCGCCTTCGGCAGGAACATCACCGCGTAGGCGCCGGCCAGGGCGATGGCGGTCTGGTAGAGCCACGGCAGCAGGTTGAGGGTGAGGAAGACCAGGGAGAGGCCGACGACGATGCCGGGGATCGCGTTGCCGAGGTACGACGCCGACTCCACCGTCGCGACGAAGCGACCGCGGAACCGGGCGGCCAGCACCCCGATCGGCACCGCGAGGAGCACGGTCAGCGCCGCGCCGGCTGCGCTCAGCGTCAGCGTGCTGCCCATCGCGGGCAGCAGCTCCGCCCACTCGACGCCTGCCGAGAGCGACTCGGACATCTGCACGGCGAGCGCGGTCGCCGGCACGCCCAGCGCCGCGCCGGCCGCGCCTGCGAGCGCGAGCAGCGCCAGAGTCGTCCGGACGGGGCCGAGCGAACGTGGGGGAGCCGGCGTACCGCCGCCGACACCTTCCCGTCGCGCGACGTTGCCGCGGAACGCGCGTTCGACCAGCACCACGGCGAGCGCCATCGCGGCCAGCACCAGGGCCATCACCGCCGCGAGCGTCCGGTCGAACCCGACCTGGTAGGCGGTACGGATCGCGAAGGTGAAGACCTGGTGGCGCATCAGCGCGACGGCGCCGAAGTCGGAGAGCGCGTACAGCGCCGCGAGCAGCGCGCCGGCCGCGGCCGCCGGAGCCACCTGCGGGAGCAACGTGGTCAGCGCTGCCCGGGTCGGCCCGAGGCCGAGCGTGCGCGCCACGTCCTCGACGTCGGTGTCCGCACGCCGGAGTGCCGCGGCGACGGGCAGGGAGACGTACGGCGACGACACCAGCGTCAGCACCAGGACCGAGCCCCAGTAGCCCTGCAGCCCCGGGAAGATCGCCAGCCAGGCGTACGCCGCGACGTACGACGGGATCGCCAGCGGCAGGGCGGCGAGGATCCGCCACAGGCCGGGAAGGGGCAGGCGCGCCCGCGTCACCAGCCAGCCGGTCGGGATCCCGATCAGCAGGGCGCCGAGTGCCACCGATCCGCACAGCGCGATCGAGTTGAGGGTGAGGTCGAGCGTGCGCTCCCGTAGGAGCAGCGGCTCGACCTTCTGCCAGCCCGCCTGGCTGGTCCGGATCGCCAGGTAGACGAGGGGGGATGCCGCGATCGCGGCACACAGGAGTGCGACCGCGGCCAGGAGGAGAGGCGGACGCCTGGTCAGATGAGTCCCACCTCGGCCAGGAGGTCCTGGGTCTCCGCGAGCGAGTGCAGCTCGTTGAGGTCGATCTGGGCGCCACCGCCGAGCTCCTCGAGGGTCGGGAACCCGTCCGGGGGCTCGAGGCCCTCGACCAGGGCGTACTCACCGGTCGCCTCGATGAACTCTGCCTGCACCTCGTCGCTCAGCAGGTAGTCGACGAACGCCTCCGCGTGCTCGTTGTCGTTGTCGATCACGCCGACGCCGGCGACGTTGACGAGCGCACCGGCGGTGCCGGGCGGCAGGAACTTCAGCTCTGTCCGCACGTTGTCGGCGCCCTGCTCCGCGATCATCTCGTGCAGGTAGTAGTGGTTGACGAGACCGACAGCGATCTCACCCTCCTCGATCGCATCGAGGATGGTCAGGTTGTTCTCGTAGATCTGCACGTCGTTGGCGATCAGGTCCTCGAGGAACTGCCGTGCGGCATCCTCGCCCTCGCTCACCCGGACTGCGGTGACGAAGGCCTGGAAGGACGCGTTCGTGGGGGCGATCGCGACCTGGCCGGCCCACTCGGGAGTGGCGAGCTCGAGCACGTCGTCGGGGATCTCCGCCTCGTCCACGAGCTCGGGGTCGTAGGCGACGACCCGGACCCGCCCGGTCGTGCCGACCCAGTCGCCCTCGACCGACGCGTAGGCCGAGGGGATCCGCTCGAGGACGTCGGCGTCGAGCTCGGCGAAGGTCCCGGCGTCGGAGAGCGCACCGAGGGCACCGGCATCCTGCGAGAAGAAGACGTCGGCATCGGTGTCGTCGCCCTCCTCCAGCAGCTGCGCAGCGAGCTCCGCCGTGTCGCCGTACCGCACCTCGACGTCGATGCCCTCCTCCTCCTCGAAGCCCTCGATGATGCCGTCGACCAACCCCTCCTGGCGACCGGAGTAGATCACCAGGTCGGCCTCGCTGCTGCAGGACTGCAGCAGCGGCGCCGTGAGCGCAAGGCCGACGACGAGGGCGGAGAGACGGACGGGGGAGCGCCCCGGCTTCGGGAGTTGGGTCATCATGCTTCCTTCTTCGAGTCGACGTGCGGAGGGTGCAGAGCGACGAGGCCGCGCCAGCGACGGAGGCCTCGGTCCGAGACGAGGTCGACCAGTCGCCAGACGGCGATGCCGACCAGCATCGAGGCGAGCAACCCGCCGAGGGGCCAGCGGTGCTCGAGGTGGGGATAGACCTGCCAGTGCGTGAGGTAGACGTAGAGCGACGCCGTCGCCACCTGGCCGACAGCGCCGACCAGCACCCGCGGCCACGGGACGGTGGGGACCCAGATCAGCACCAGCAGGCCGGCGGCGATGACCGCCTCGCGGACGGGGTCGTCGCAGAAGCCGAGGACGCCGGCGACGAGCAGCGCCGACAGCAGGAGCCGGTGGCCGTGGTGCCGCGCCTGGGTCGCCGCCCAGCCGCCCGCGAACAGCCAGGCGACGAACGTCGAGGAGTGGATGAGGTCCCCGTCGTAGCCGGTCGTCGTCGCCCAGAACCGCGGGACCAGCGACGCGACGAGCACAGCGATCGCGAACCAGTACGGCGAACGGCGCTCCCACGCCGCGACCGGACGGATCGCCATCAGCACGCCCGCGCCGATCATCACCGAGACGAGGACCTCGATGAACCAGAAGTGCCACTCGGGTTCGACCCAGGTGTGGCTGCCGATCGCGTCGTTGAGCAGCAGGATGTTGCGCCAGCCGTACTGACCGCTGATCAGGCAGACCGCGGCGATCCACAGCGAGGTCGGGATCGCGATCCGCGCAACCGAGCGGGCCAGCCTGGCCACGCGGGCGCGCCGGTCCGCGCCGGTCAGGTGGAAGCGCGCGAAGTTCGCGCCCGCGACGCCGAGGAGGACGTGGGCGCCTCCGAGCAGGGTGAACAGGTTCGTGTGGGTGCCGACGATCAGCACGATGGCGATCGCGCGGAGCGCGATGCTGCTGTCGAGGCGGACCCACCGGGGGCGACGGCCGTCGGTCGCGAGCGCGGCGCGGTCGGCCAGCTCGGCCAGCTCTGCGATCGGGCGGTCCGGCCAGTCGGACGGCAACCGGCCCAGCCGGCGCTCGAGGCGCAGCGAGAGCTCGACGTAGGACAGGGAGTCGCCGCCGAGGCCGGTGAACGTGTCGGACCCGGAGACCCGCGACCGCCGCAGGACCGCCCCGTAGAGCGCCGCGAGCGAGCTGCCGGCGGAGACCTCCGGCGCGTCCACCGGATCGGACGGGGGAGGCCGGAGCCGGGAGACGGCGGCCTGGTCGACCTTGCCGTTGGGCAGTCGCGGCACGGCCGCCACCGGTACGACGGCGATCGCGTGCTCGGGCAGGCCGGTCGCTGCTGCCGCGGTCGCCGCGACCTCGTCGACGGCGTGCGGGTCGGGCTCGCCGGCGAGGGCGACGACCAGCCGGTCGGCGTCGGCCGACTCCGCGCACACCACCTCGTGGTCGTCGAGGGTCAGCAGGGTCTCGACCCGGTCCAGGTCGATGCGCTGGCCGAAGAGCTTCGCGAACCGTGAGCACCGGCCCACGACCTCGAAGAGCCCGGCCCCCTCCTGACCGACCTGACCGACCTGGCGGGCCAGGTCGCCGGTGCGCAGCTCGGTGAGCTCGGGCCCGCGGGCGAGGTCGGCGGTGCCGTGCGCGTAGCCCATCATCACGTTCGGACCGCTGTAGACCAGCTCGCCGACGTCGGCCGGCTGGCCGTCGACCCGTGCCAGCCGGAACGCGCCGCCGGGGACCGGCATGCCGATGGCTCCGGGGTGGGCCGCGGTGAGCGCGGGCGGCAGGTAGGCCATCCGGGCGGTCGCCTCGGTCTGGCCGTACATCACGACCAGCTCCCAGCCCTCGCGCCGGCCGCGCTCGGCGACGGCGGCGACCCGCTCGGGAGCGAGCCGGCCACCGGCCTGGGTCACCTGGCGCAACGTGGGGAGCTCGGGCCAGCCCGCGGCGTCGAGCAGGTCGAACGTGTAGGGCACGCCGGCGAACGACGTCACCCCCGCCGAGCGAGCCAGGTCCCAGAACGCCGGCTCCGCGACGCTGCGGTCGCTGAGGACGACCGATCCACCGACCGAGAGGTGGCTGTGCAGCACGGACAGGCCGTAGCAGTAGTCGAGGGGCAGGGTCGTGATCGCGCGGTCGTCCCCGCCCAGCCCGAGGTACGTCGCGATCGAGCCCGCGTTGCTCTCGAGGTTGGTCCGCGACAGCCGCACCAGCTTGGGCGACCCGGTCGAGCCGGACGTGCTGAGCAGCAGCCGCAGGTCCGGGTGCAGCGCGGGCTCCGGCCGACCGGTCGGCGCGAACCCGCCGTCCACCCACGCGGTGGTCGCGCCGTAGGCGCGGGCGAGCACCTCGTCCCGGGACAGGAGCACGGTGTGGCCGGCCGCCAGCGCCGCCAGGTAGGCGACGACGAACTCGACGGTCGGGGCCGGGACCAGGCCGACCAGCTGCTGGCCGGCCGGCAGCCGGGTCCGTGCCTGCGCCACGAGGCCCGCGAGGTCGTCGTACGACAGCGTGTCGGGGCCGGCGAGGAGCGCCGGCTTCGCGCCGTGGCTCCCGAGGTCGACCGCGAACCCGACGCCCGCGCCCGCTCGGGTCGCGCGCTCGGGCGCTCTCGCGGTCACCGGAGGCGTCACCCGCTCAATATAAGGCGAGCCAAACCAACCTTAGGTATCGCTCACCAAACGGACGCGCTGAGCGACGTGTCCGTGCTCACACGGCGGTGAGCCGGAAGACCGGGATCAGGCGGTCGGTGCGCTCGGCGTACTTGTCGAAGTTGGGCCACAGCGCCCGCATCGTCGCCCACGCCTGGTCGCGCTCCTCGCCCACCATCTCCCGCCAGGTCACCGTGTGGTCCTGGCGCCGGTAGCGGATCGTGACGGTGTCGGCGGCGCGGAGGTTGGCGACCCAGACCGGCGCCTTCGGTGCGCCGAAGTAGGACCCGGCGATGAGCCACTCGTCTCCGTCGGGGACGGTGAGCAGGTTCGTGGAGCGCGGGATGCCGCTCTTGCGGCCGGGCACGGTCAGCACCAGGTTCGGCAACCCCGCGATGTCGAGGATCCCGTAGCGGTTCTTCGTGACCCGGTGGACCAGGTTGTCCGTCCAGACGATCTGGGGGAGCAGCTTCGGCATCCAGGAGATCGAGCCGACCTTCACGGCGATCGGTGTGAGAAGACCCATGCCCCGAAAGATAGACGCCCCGATGGACGGTCGCACCGCAGGCGAGGGGGCCACCGGCATCGGACACCTCAGATGAGGGCCGGATGAGAGCCTCATGGACGTCTCATCCTGGGTTCCTAGCGTCGCCGACGTGTCCGAACAACGCCGCCCGCTCCTGCTCGCCTCCGTCACCTCGCTGACCCTGTTCGTCCTGCTCGGGGTCGCTTCCCTGCACGGCTGGCTCGGGACCGCCCAGCTCGACGGTCCCAGTGCCGGGATCCGCTCCTGGGCTGCCGACCGGCCGTGGCTGGAGGACTCGCTGTTCGCCGTCGAGCAGCTGTTCGCGATGCAGGGCCTGACCATCGCGGCGCTCGCGCTGGCGGGCGTGCTGCTGCTCCGTCGCCGCGTCCGTGACGCCGTTCTCGTCCTGGTCGTGATGTACGCCGTGCGCGAGCTCTCCGGGTTCACCAAGGCGCTGTTCGGTCGTGACCGGCCCGGGTGGCAGGACTCGGAGTTCCTGCACCACGCGAGCTCCTACCCCTCGGGCCACGCCACCGGCGCCGCCGCCCTCGGCGGGCTGGTGCTCGTGCTGGCCGTCCTGGCGCGGCGCCGCGCGGGCAGCCGCAGCCGGATCGCCCTCCGGCCGGTCGCGGCCGTCGTCTCGGTGGTCGTGCTGGTCGTGTGCGCCGATCGCCTGCTGCTCGGTCGGCACTACCCGACCGACCTCGTCGGCGGCGTGCTGCTCGCGACCGGGCTGATCACGCTCGGGCTGGCGCTCGTCTCTCCGCGTACCAAGAGCGAAGGGACGTCACCCGTCCGGGTGACGCCCCTCGCCGAGAAGGAACCGGAGCTCAGCCGATCTGCCTGACCAACGTGCCGCCGGCGAACTTGTCGTGCCAGCCCTGGTGGTTCGGCTCGTCCTTGTGGAGCGTGATCGCGATGAAGATGACCGCCGCGAGCGGAGCGGCCCAGCCGAGGAAGAACCACCCGATGATCGGGATGATGCTCAGCACGCCGAGCGCGGAGTACGCGTTGCGCTTGGCCGCCTGCTCCACGGTCGGGTTGCTCACGCCGTCCGGACCGTAGGTCCGCAGCTTCATCACCATCTTGCCGACGGTCTGACCGCGGTTGGACTCCAGCAACGTGAAGTAGCCGAGGTACAGCACGGCCTGGAGGATCGCGATGAGCGTGAAGAAGATGAACTGCTCACCGAACGAGTTGCTGAAGCCCGAGTAGATGATCGCGCTCAGGACCACGTAGATCGGCACGTAGACCACGCCGAGGATGATGTGGTCGATGAGTCGGGCCAGGAACCGGTTGAGCAGCTCGGCCGGCCGCGGGACGCCCGCTGCGCCGGGGTATCCACCACCGGGCGGAGGCGGCGTCGGCCCGCCGGGAGGGGGACTCGGGGGTCCGGGAGGTTGCGGTGGCATCGACATACGGATGTGCTCCTTAGGATGAGGGACGGCGGCGTGCCGGGCCGCGTCCGGCATGTGCAGCCAACCCTAGGATGACCGACCGACGCCTGATTCGGTGTCAACCCCGCCGTTTCACGCCCCCGGCGCGTTCTCGCCCGCGGTTCGCCCGCGCTTGCCGCGTCGTTCGCCTCCGCGACTCCCGTGGTCCCTACCCTCCGGCTGTGCTCCAGCAACGGTCGCCCCGGATCGCGGGCCCGGTGGCGCGTGGCCTCGCCGGAAGCCTCCTCGTGCTCATCGGCGGGCTCGTCGTCTCGACGCTGCCGCCGTCGTCCCCGCTGCTGCAGTCCGGGGTGCTCGACGCGGTCCGCGGCGCCCAGGCGGGCCGGATGTCGGCGCTGTTCCTGGTCCTGGTCGGGCTCGGGCTGCTCGCGAGCGCCTGGCTGGCGCTGTGCCGCCACGTCGCCCTCGCCGCGGTCGCGGACCGGCCGGATGCGCTCGGCCTCGTCCGGTTCGCCGCGATGGTGTGGTCGGCACCGTTGGTGCTCGCGCCGCCGTTGTTCTCCCGCGACGGCTGGTCCTACGCGGCGCAGGGCATGCTGGCCCGGGTCGGGCTCTCGCCGTACGAGCACGGCCCGTCGGCGCTGCTCGGCGGGCGCAGGTCCAGGCTGTTCGACCAGTACCAGCTCCAGAGCGGCGAGCCGATCGTGCAGGCGGTGGACCCGATGTGGGCCGACACTCCCACGCCGTACGGGCCGCTCCACGTCTGGCTGGGTGAGGTCGGCGCCGGGCTCACCGGCAACCCGTGGGTGCTCGTCGTCGGGCACCGACTGGTCGCGCTGGCCGGGCTGGTGCTCCTGGCGTGGGCGGTGCCGCGCCTGGCCCGGTGGACCGGCGTCGACCCGGCCCTCGCCTCGGCGCTGGTGCTGCTGTCGCCGCTGATGATGGCCAACGGCGTGGGCGGCCTCCACAACGACCTGCTGATGGTCGGTCTGATGGCGGCAGCGCTGGTGGTCGGGGTCGAGCGGCACTGGGCATGGGGTACGACGATCGGCGCGCTCGCGGCCGCGGTGAAGGTGCCGGGCGGGCTGGTGTGCATCGGGATCGCGCTCGCGACGGTGCCGGCCGGCGCCGCTCTCGCCGTACGGCTCCGCCGACTCGCCGCCGTCGCCGTGACTGCCCTCGCGGTGCTCTTCGGTCTCGGTGTCGTCACCGGGCTGGGGCACGGCTGGATCGGTGCGTTGACCGTGCCCGGCACGATCACCACCCCGCTCTCGATCACGTCGCTGGTCGGAGGCGTCCTCGACTGGCTCGCGGCCGGCGTCGGTCTCGACCTCCCGGAGGCGACCTTCCGCGACCTCGCGCGCGGTCTCGGCCTGGCCGGGATGGTCGCGGTCGCTGCCGGCGTCGCCCTGAGGTGGCCCACCGGGGACCGGGTTGCCGCTGCCGGTGCCGTCGCTGCGGTGGCCGCGGCGTTCGTCATCCTCTGCCCGGTGGTGCATCTGTGGTACTTCCTGGTGCTCCCGCCCTTCGTGGCGACGTTGCGGCTCGGTCGGACCGCCTTGAGCGGCCTGATCGCGGTCTCGGTGGTCCTCGGCATGGTCGCGCCGCTCGACTCCTCGCTCCACGGCGCCTACGACGCGATCGTCCTCGGCTGCATGACGCTGGCAGTCCTGCTGCCCGTGCTGCTGCTCACGCGCGGTGCTCGCGAGCGGATCGACCGGATCACGTCCTCGCGCTTGCGGGTACTGCCGGACCTCCCCGTCGAGCGGGGTTCGCGGTTGTAGCGTTGCAGAACCGTGAACACCCATCGCCTCGCCCGCCCCCTCGTCGTGCCGGTCCTCCTGCCGGTCCTCCTGCCGCTGCTCCTGCTGGTCGGGTGCGCCGACGACGAGCCGACGGCCGACGACCCGGCCAACCCGGCCGATGGGGGGTCCACCTCCGCGGAGATCGACTATCCCGCCGAGGGTGTCGACGTCGTCGACCCGCCCGAGCTGAAGGGTGTCTACCAGCGGGCCTTGCAGACCTACGTCGACTTCGAGCGCGGCCGGCGGCTCGCCGCCCGCGAGGGCGAGGTCGGGCGGCTGCTCTCGTTCAACGCGACCGCTCGCGTGGTCGACCCGTACCGCGAGGCGCTGGCGAGGTACAACGGCGGGACGTACGACGGCGACGTGGCGATCGAGTTCCTCGGTGCCAGGACCCGCGACAGCGTGCTCGTGCTCGACATCTGCGTCGACGCGACCGCGCTGCTGGTCCCCGACGGTTCGCCGACCCAGCTCGGCGAGGCCACTCGAGCGCCCCAGCGGATCGAGGTCACCAACATCGTCGGACCGTGGCGGGTCACCGCGGCCGAGCCCGTCGACGGCTCCTGCTGAGCGGACCCGCCCGGCCTGCCCCGGCGCCTGCCCCGGCGTGCCCCGGCCTCACGCGGACGCCGACAGCTCCGTCCGCTCGCCCGCGTGGATCGCGAGCATCCGGGCGACCGTCGCCGACCACGGGTACCGCTCGGCCCGCAGCCGGGCGCTGACGCGCCGCTCCGCGCGCGGCCGCGCCGCCAGCGCGAGGACGGCGTCCGCGAGCGCTGCCGGCTCGGGTGCGGCCCAGGCGCCGGACCCTGCGTCGACCAGCTCGCGGGCGCCGCCACGGTCCGCGGTGACCACGGGGGTCCCGCTCGCCAGGGACTCGAGCACGGCCAGCCCGAACGTCTCGGTCGGGCAGACCGACAGCGCCACGTCCGCCTCGGAGACGCGCCGGCCGAGCTCCTCCCGGCCGTCCACGTACCCGTGGAACACCACAGGGGCGGGCCCGGCGATCGCCCGGAGCTCGTGGAGGTGCGGGCCCTCGCCGTACACGTCCATCCGGAGGGGTACGCCGCGCCGGTGCAGCTCGGCCGCCGTGGCGACGGCCAGGTGCGGCGACTTCTCGCGCGAGAGCCGGCCGACGTGGGTGAGCCTCAGGATGCCGTCGTCCCGGACGGGATCCGGATGAGGTCGGAAGGTCGCGAGGTCGACGCCGAGCGGCACCCGCTCGACGGGACAGCCGGCCGCGTCCGCCACCCGCTGGAACTCGTGCTGGGCGTAGCGCGAGGTCACCACCAGGGTGTCGAAGCTGCGGACCACCAGCCGGTTGACCACGCCGATCGAGACCTTCGAGGTCGTCGGCTTGCCGCTGCGCCGGGCGAACATGTCGGTCAGCTGCTCGTGGGACAGACAGACCGACCGGACGCCCGCCCGCCGCGCCCACCAGGCGACGGGGAGCAGGGTCAGCTTGTCGCTCCACTCGATCGAGGTCGGGGCGAACCGCTCGAGGATGTCGACCATCCGCCACGGCTCGACGATCAGCCGGTAGCCGCTGCCGACGTGCGGTGCCCGCACCTGCACGACGGTGCCGTGCTCGGTCTCGGTGACGGCGTCGGTGGGGCCGGGGATGACGAGCAGCCGGTCGACGCCGGCGTCGACGTACCCGCGGCCGAGCTCGGCCAGCGCGGTCCTCATCCCGCCCGACGCCGCCCCGACGAAGTTGGCCAGCTGGGCGATACGCACGCCCGGCACCCTCCCGCCCCCGGGTGAACGACCGGCAACGTCCCGGTTGAGGTCGGGTGGCAGGGAGTGTCGCGGGCGGGACGGGTCGGGGCGCGGCGGGGCACTGCGTTGCGTTGACGGTCGCGAGAGGATGGGCGGGTGAGCAACGAGGAGGCGCGACCCGACGAGCTGGTGTGCACCGGTGCCGAGGCGGCCGGTGTGGAGATCATGACGCCGAGGGAGGTGCCGCTGGGCGGCCCGCGCGCGATGACCGTACGACGGACGCTGCCCCAACGGACCCGCAGCCTCATCGGTGCGTGGTGCTTCCTGGACCACTACGGGCCGGATCCGGTGGCCGAGTCCGGTGGCATGTCGGTGGCCCCCCACCCGCACACCGGGCTGCAGACCGTCAGCTGGCTGTTCGAGGGCGAGATCGAGCACCGCGACAGCGCCGGCAACCACGCGATGGTGCTGCCGGGTGAGCTCAACCTGATGACCGCCGGGCGCGGCATCAGCCACTCGGAGGTCTCGACCGGCACGACCACCGTCCTGCACGGTGCCCAGCTGTGGGTGGCGCTGCCCGACGCGAGCCGGGACGCCGACCCGGGCTTCCAGCACTACGCGCCGCCCGCCCTCGCCGGGGCCGGCTGGCGGGGGCGGGTGTTCCTCGGCACCCTGCTGGGCGACACGTCCCCGGTGTCGACGTACTCCCCGTTGCTCGGCGCCGAGCTGGTCCTCGACCCGGGTGTGATCCTGCCGCTCGAGGTCGACCCGTCGTTCGAGCACGGGGTGCTCGTCGACCGGGGCTCGGTCACCGTGGACGGGCTGACCGCGAAGCCGGCCGACCTGGCCTACGTGCCGCCCGGCGGCGGGACGATCGCCCTGACCGCGGGCGACGAGGGAGCGCGGGTGCTCGTCCTCGGCGGCACGCCCTTCGGCGAGGCCATCGTGATGTGGTGGAACTTCGTCGGCCGCTCCCACGACGAGGTGGCCGGGTTCCGCGCGGAGTGGCAGGCGCAGATCACCCGCGACGGCGCGGTCCTCGAGGACTCCTCCGACGTCGCCGACGGGCGCTTCGGCGTCGTGACGGGCGACCATCTCCGGCCGATCCCCGCCCCGGCCCTTCCCAACGCCCGCCTCAAGGAGCGGCGCTAGGGCACGCGAACCGCCGCGCGGCCGCGCACGCGGCCGGGATTGTCGGTGGCGCCCGGCATGATCAGTGCCCATGGAAGCGGTCATCGGAGAGGACGGCGTCGCGCGCTGCCGGTGGGCCGGCGGTCCGGGGCCGATGCGCGACTACCACGACGACGAGTGGGGCCGGCCGGTCACGGGGGAGTCGGCGTACTTCGAGCGGATGACGCTGGAGGCCTTCCAGTCCGGGCTGTCCTGGGCCACGATCCTCGCCAAGCGTGACGCCTTCCGCGAGGTGTTCGCCGGGTTCGACGCCGACGTCGTCGCGGCGTACGACGACACCGACGTCGCCCGGCTGATGGACGAGCCGCGGATCGTCCGCAACCGCAGCAAGATCCTCGCCACGATCCAGAACGCCCGGGCCACCCTCGCGCTGCGCGAGCACGACGGTCTCGAGCAGCTCGTCCTCGGCTTCGCGCCGTCGGACCCGCCCGCCGCGGACGCGACCACCTCCCTCGAGTCGGTGGCCCTGGCGAAGGAGCTCAAGCGGCGCGGCTTCGCCTTCGTCGGACCGACCACCGCCTTCGCCCTCATGCAGGCGCTGGGGCTCTTCGACCCGCACGTGACGGGCTGCCACCTGCGCAAATCCGACTGAGGGCGGAGGCGCCCGTGCCCGGGCGGCGCTACGGTGCCTGTTCATGACCCGCGTGCACGCCTTCACCGACGACGCCCTCGACGACCTCGACGCGGTCGGGATCGTGGAGCACCTCCAGGCCGGCAAGGTCTCCGTCACGGAGGTCGTCGAGGCCGCCATCGCCCGCACGGAGAGCGTCGCGGACCGGCTCGGCGCGATGGCCTACCGCGACTACGACCGGGCCCGCCGGGAGGCACGAGACCCGCGCGGGGGCTACTTCGCGGGCGTCCCGACGATGATCAAGGACAACGTCGACGTCGCGGGCATGCCGACGATGGCCGGCACCGACGCGTGGACGCCGTACCCGGCGAAGAAGGACGGCGACTTCGCACGGATGTACCTCGCGACCGGGTTGATCCCGCTGGGGAAGACCCGGCTGTCGGAGTACGGCTTCAGTCCCAGCTGCGAGCACCCGCGGCTCGGCCCGGTCCGCACGCCCTGGCACACCGACCACACCGCCGGCGCGTCGAGCGCCGGCTCGGCGGCCCTGGTCGCCGCCGGTGCGGTGCCGATCGCGCACGCCAACGACGGGGGCGGGTCGATCCGGATCCCGGCGTCGGTCAACGGGCTGGTCGGGCTCAAGCCGACCCGCGGCCGGCTGGCCCAGGACGCGCAGATGCGGCAGATGCCGGTCCGGATCGTGGCCGACGGCGTGGTCACCCGCAGCGTGCGCGACACCGCCGCGTTCTACCGCGAGGCCGAGCGCGTCTACCGGCCGCTGCAGATGCCGCCGATCGGCGACCTCACCAGGCCCGGCCGCAAGCGCCTCCGGGTCGCGCTGAACACCACCGGCCTGGCCCGCGGCGCCGACGCCGAGGTCACCGCGCTGACCGAGCAGACCGCACGCCTGCTCGAGGACCTCGGCCACACGGTCGTCGAGACCGACGCCCCCGTGGCGGCGACCTTCTCCGAGGACTTCCTGCTCTACTGGGGCTCGCTCGCCCTCGCGATGCTCGGCGGCGGGCGCCGGTTGCACGGCCGGACGTGGAACCGCGCCAACCACGACGCCCTCACCGTCGGCCTCGCCCGCCACGCACGCCGCAACCTCCACCGGCTGCCGACGGCGATCGTGCGGCTGCGGCGCGGCGTCGGCGAGGCCGCCCTCTTCTTCGACAAGTACGACGTCAGCCTGACCCCGACGCTCGCCTCCCCGACCCCCCGGCTCGGGCACCTCGACCCGACCCAGGACTACGACACCCTGGTCGACCGCCTGCTCGACTGGGTGGCCTTCACCCCGCTGCAGAACGTGACCGGGACGCCCGCGATCTCGCTGCCGCTCGCGACCACGGCAGGGGGTCTCCCGCAGGGGATGATGATCGGCTCCGGGTTCGGTCACGAGGCGGTCCTGCTGGAGCTCGCGTACGAGCTGGAACAGGCCCGGCCGTGGGCCCGGATCCAGGGCTGAACCAGGTCTGAGCCAGGTCTGGGCCGGGCCTCCCGGCGCACTGCCGACCTCGATTTCGTCGAACGACCGGCAGCCCGGTATTGTTCTGCGGCGTTGCCCCTTTAGCTCAGTCGGCAGAGCGTCTCCATGGTAAGGAGAAGGTCTACGGTTCGATTCCGTAAAGGGGCTCTCAGGCGGGGTAGCTCAGGTGGTTAGAGCACACGGCTCATAATCGTGGTGTCGCGGGTTCGAGTCCCGCCCCCGCTACGCCTGACGACACAGCAAGCAGCACCCCCAGCAGACAATCAGCAGCAAGGACTTCCCGTGGCCAGCAAGAGCTCCGACGTTCGCCCCAAGATCACGCTCGCGTGCGTGGACTGCAAGGAGCGCAACTACATCACGAAGAAGAACCGGCGCAACGACCCCGACCGCCTCGAGCTGTCGAAGTTCTGCCCGCGTTGCCGCCAGCACACCGAGCACCGCGAGACGCGCTGACTGAGTTGCGCGAGCGGTCCTGACCGCTCGTCGAGACCTCACCGACCCGGCTCCCTCAGGGATGCCGGGTCCTGGTCGTTTTCGGGTCGCCCCGGGGCGACTTCGCCGCCCGCCGCCCGCGGCCCTAGGGTGGGGCCATGCCGATCGACGCGTCCCTCGTCGGACGGGAGTTCCCGCCGACCCGGCCCCTCCTGGTGACCGAGACGGAGGTGGCGACCTTCGCGGCCGCGACCGGGTCCGGCAGCGGACGGGTCCCGGCGACGTTCCCGATCGTGGTCACCTTCCGCGCGCTCCTCGAGTTCCTCGAGTCCGAGCAGGTCGAGCTGGCGCGGATCATCCACGGCGAGCAGAAGTTCGCCTACGAGCGGCCGGTCGTCGTCGGCGACGAGCTGACCGCGCGGCTGTCGGTCACCGGGCTCCGGCAGATCGACGGCACCGACATCCTGCGCACCACCAGCGCGATCACCGATGCGACCGGCGAGCTGGTCTGCACCGCCGGCGCCACGATCGTCCACCGGGGCCCGGAGTGACCACCCTCGAGGCCGGGGCGACGCTCGAGCCGCAGGAGTTCGTCGTACGACGCAGCGACCTGGTCGCCTACGCAGCGGCGTCCGGCGACCCCAACCCGATCCACCAGGACGAGGCGGTCGCGCAGGCGGTCGGGCTGCCCGGGGTGATCGCACACGGCATGTACACCCTGGCGCTGGCCGCCCGCGCCGTCGCGGTGTGGACCGACGACGCCGAGGTCGTCGAGCTGGGCTCCAAGTTCACCGCTCCCGTGGTCGTCCCGGCCGACGGCGGCGCGACCGTGGTCATCAGCGGCGTCGTCAAGCGCGTCGACGAGGGCACCGCGACCCTCGCGCTCGAGGTCACCTGCGGGGGCGAGAAGGTCCTGGGCGCGCCCAAGGCGGTCGTCCGCGTTGGCTGAGCGCCTCGCCGACCACACCACCCTCCGCCTCGGCGGCCCCGCCCGCTCCTGGGTGCGTGCGACGACCGAGGAGGAGCTGGTCGCGGCCGTGTCGTCGGCCGACGCGGCCGGCGAGCCGGTGCTCGTGCTCGGTGGCGGCAGCAACCTCGTCGTCGCCGACGAGGGCTTCGAGGGCACCGTCGTTGAGGTCGCGACCCGCGGGGTGAGCGCCGACGTCGACTCGTCCGCGGACCCGACGTGCGGTGGCGCCCTGGTCACGGTCGCCGCCGGAGAGACCTGGGACGACCTGGTCGCGCAAGCGGTCGAGAGCGGCTGGGTCGGGGTCGAGGCGCTCTCCGGCATCCCCGGCTCCGTCGGTGCGACGCCGATCCAGAACGTCGGCGCCTACGGCCAGGAGGTCGCCCAGACCGTCGCATCGGTCCGGGTGTGGGACCGCAGGCTCAACGGGATCCGCACGTTCGCGGCCGCCGACTGCGGCTTCGGCTACCGCACCTCACGCTTCAAGATCGACCGGCACGACCCCTTCGGCGGGCGCCACCTCGTCCTCTCGGTGACCTTCCAGCTGCGCCAGGGGAGCCTCGGCGCACCGATCGCGTACGCCGAGCTCGCCCGCGCCCTGGGGGTCGACCAGGGCCAGCGCGCCCCGCTCGCCGACGTCCGTACGGCGGTGCTCGGCCTGCGCGGCGGCAAGGGCATGGTCCTCGACCCGGCCGACCACGACACGTGGAGCGCGGGCTCGTTCTTCACCAACCCCGTGGTGCCGGCCGCCGACCTGCCGGAGGGCGCGCCGTCGTGGCCGGCCGCCGAGGACGGCCTGGTCAAGACCAGCGCGGCGTGGCTCATCGAGCACGCCGGGTTCGGGAAGGGACACGGGCTCGACCTCGACGGCGGCCGGGTCGCCCTGTCGACCAAGCACACCCTGGCCCTCACCAACCGGGGCGGTGCGACCGCCTCCGAGCTGCTCGCGCTGGCGCGGGAGGTCCGCGACGGCGTCGCGTCGTCGTACGGCATCACGTTGGTGAACGAGCCGGTCCTCGTGAACTGCTCGCTCTGAGCGGGACGGCTACTGCTCGAGGCCGGCGAAGACCCAGATCAGGAGGCCGAAGAAGGCCAGCACGAGGAGGACCGCCAGGAGGGCGAGAAGCATCCCGATCAGCCCCATGATCCAGCCCGCCGTCGCCTGCCCGCGGTTGTTGTAGACGCCGGGGCGCGCCTTGATCGCGCTGCTCGAGGTGAGGCCGAGGCCGAAGGCGACCGGCGAGCAGATCATCCCGATGGCCGTGATGCCGGACGTCGGGAGCGCGAGCACGCCGGACACCAGCCCGACGATGCCGAGGATCATCGACCACAGCGCGCCCTGATGGGTCTGCAAGCCGGGGACGAACGCCTGGTAGACAGCGGGCACGCCGTACGCCGGCGGCGGGGGCGGCGGGCCGCCGTGGGTCGGCGCGGCGCCCCACGGCGGTGCTGACGGCTCCTCGGGCGCGCTCGGCGGGGTGAGTCCGGGCTGTTCGGTCATGAGGAGGTTCCTACCCTTCGGCCGGTCGGTCCGAACCACCGGTGGCGGCGAGGCCCATCAGGCGGACCAGGCTGTCGACGTACCTCCGGGTGCCGTCGCGGTCCAACCCCGCGGTCGGCGTGGTGACGAGGGAGACGACGATCCGGAACAGCCACTCGGCGACCTGGCGCGGCGACAGCTCGGTCGACTCGGTCGACGCCGCCCGGGTCAGGGCCCGGCCGAGCTGCTCGTCGAAGAGCGACACGACGCGCTCGACGGTCGCGCCGGACCGGATCGTCAGCGCCGGCAGGATCAGCTCGGGGTGCTCGCGCAGCCCCTTCTGCAGCAGGGGGTGCTCCCGGGCGTACTCGACGATGAACACGACCGCGTTGACCAGGTCGGCCTCGAGGTCCTCGCTGCTGCGGAGTGCCGGCAGCGTCGCCTCGAAGAACCGGTCGAGCTCGCGGTCGAGGACCGCCGCGACGATCGCGGGCTGGTCGCCGACGTACTTGTAGACGGTCGGCCGCGAGATGCCGGCCCGCTCCGCGATCATCGCGTGCAGGCGCGCGCCCAGCCCCTCGGCGATCAGGCACTCGGTCGCGGCATCGAGGATCCGCTCCCGGATCCGCGCGGCCGCGTCCGGGTCGGCCGGTCCCGGCCGGAGGGGGGCGACGCTCGACATGGCGGCATCGTACGACCCCTTGACCGGTCGTTGACGAAGTGCAATGGTACGTAAACAACTTCCTGCACCGCTTCCGAGAGGAGCGAGCATGACGACCGCGCCCGAGCGCACCGCCCCTGCCCCCCGTCCGTCGAAGACCCTGCCGATGGACCAGGTGGCAGGCCGGCTCATCAACGGCTCCGTCCGCCGGTCCTACGAGCCCGACGTCGCGATCGACTGGGACGCGCCCCTCGTCGAGGGGAAGTACTTCCTGCCGAAGGAGGTCATCTCCCTCTACGGCACGCCGTACTGGGAGGAGCTCACCGAGGAGCAGCGGATCGCGCTCTCCCGCGAGGAGCTCGCCAACGTCCTCTCGGTCGGCCTGTGGTTCGAGAACATCCTCAACCGCGGGCTGCTGCTGCAGTTGCTCCGCGAGGACCCGGCCGGACCCTTCGCCCACTACGTCCTCACCGAGATGGGCGACGAGTGCCGTCACATGACGATGTTCGGCAAGGTGATCGACCGGGTCGGCGCCCGTCCCTACCGGATGGGGCGGCGCGACCGGTTCCTCGCGGCCGCGCTGCCGCACTTCCTGCGCGGGTCGCTGCTGTGGGTCGGCGCCCTGATCGGCGAGGAGATCTTCGACGCCCAGCAGCGCCGGATCATGGCCGACCCCGACCTGCAGCCGGTCGTCGCGCAGCTGATGCGGATCCATGTCACCGAGGAGGCCCGGCATATCAAGTTCGCCCGCGAGGGCGTCGTCCACCGGATGCAGTCGGCGTCCCGGCTCGAGCGCTTCCTCGTGGGCAACCTCGCCGGGCTCGGCGGTCCCGTGCTCAAGCGGGCGCTGACCAACCCCGGCATCTACCACCGCGCCGGGCTCGACGTCGACAGCGCGGTGCGCGAGGTCCGCGCCAACACCCACCACGACGAGATGGCCGTCATCGGCTTCGCGCCGCTCGCGGCGTTCCTCGAGGAGAACGGGCTGATGGGCCGCGTCGGGCGGCGACTGTGGCGGCGCAACGGGTTCCTCCCGTGAGCCGATCCCTGCGTCGCCGGAGGCGCCGCCGTGGGGGACCGCGGGCGATGGCCTGGCTGCCGCCCGCGGAGGAGTCCGGGTACGACGGCGGCGCGGTGCTGCTCGTCGGTGACCAGGCCCTCGAGGTGACCGTCCACCTCGACGGGCACCTCGAGCCGCTCGACGGCCGGTTCCACTGGTACGGCCGGATCGATCACTCGGCAGCCGTCACGGCGGCGAAGGCCGCAGGCGCAGCCACCGCCGACCTGGTCATCGGCGACGGGGCTCCCGCCACGCTCAGGCTCGCCGAGCTCGACCCGTGGGGCCACGTCCAGGTCAGCGGCACCGGCGCTCCGCCGTACCCGTTGGCGACGGTCGAGGTCGACCTCCCGACCGCCGCTGGTTGAGCTGCGCGCCTCGCAGCTCAACCAGCGGGCGGGTGATCGTCGTCGAGCCAGGCGTCGATGTCGGCCTCGGCCCGCTTCCGGATGTCGTCGGGAGCGCGACTGGCGCGGAAGGACATCCGCGCGAGCTCGGCCAGGGTCTCGTCGGACAGGCGGTGCGCCGCGCGCATCGTGGCGTACTGCCCGGCCAGCCGGGAGCCGAAGAGCAGCGGGTCGTCGGCCCCGAGCGCGACGGTGGCGCCGGCCGCGAGCAGCGCGGGCAGCGGCACCGACGTCGGGTCGGAGTAGACGCCGAGCGCGACGTTCGACACCGGGCACACCTCGAGCGCGACCCCGGCGTCGACGACCCGGGCGAGCAGGTCGGGGTCCTCGGCCGCGCGGACGCCGTGGCCCAGCCGGTCGGCGTGGAGGGCGTCGAGGCAGGTGCGGATGTGCTCGGGTCCGCGCAGCTCCCCGCCATGGGGCGCCAGCAGCAGCCCGGCCCGTTCGGCGATCCGGAACGCCGGACCGAAGTCCACGGTGCTCCCGCGCCGCTCGTCGTTGGAGAGCCCGAAGCCGACCACGCCGCGGTCGGCGTACTGGCCTGCGAGCCGGGCCAGCGTCCGGGCGTCGAGCGGGTGGCGGGTGCGGTTGGCCGCGATGACCACGGCCATCCCGAGCCCGGTGCGCTCGCCGGCGTCGCGCACGGCGTCGAGCACCAGGTCGGTGAAGGCCGTGATCCCGCCGAACCGGCCGCCGTACCCGCTGGGGTCGACCTGGATCTCCAGCCAGCGGCCGCCGTCCTTGACGTCGTCCTCCGCGGCCTCCAGGACCAGCCGTCGTACGTCGTCCTCGGTGCGGAGCACCGACCGCGCGACGTCGTACAGGCGCTGGAAGCGGAACCAGCCCTTCTCGTCGGCCGCCGTCAGCTGCGGGGGCCACTCCGACACCAGGGCGTCGGGCAGGTGGATGCCGTCGCGCTCGGCCAGCTCGAGCAGCGTCCCGTGGCGCATCGAGCCGGTGAAGTGGAGGTGGAGGTGCGCCTTCGGGAGGGAGTGAAGGTCGCGCATCCGGCGATCGTAGAGGGCGACACCCGCCGAGGCGCCGCTCCGGGCATGCGTCGCCGCACTGCTTTTGGTCCGGTTGGACGAGGGTGCGTAGACTCCACCCTTGGTGGCTTTCCCCCATGGTGAGTCGCGCCCTCATGACCTCGCCGATGTCGGGGTCCGGGAGCGTGAGGAGACCGGGCTGACCAGCTCGCGGGGGCGGCCGTCGGAGGGCACTAGCTCAACTGGCAGAGCATCGGTCTCCAAAACCGAAGGTTGGGGGTTCAAGTCCCTCGTGCCCTGCAGGACCAGACGAGAACCAGACAGAAGTTGAAGAGGTGAGCAGCGTGTCGGACTCCCATGCGGCCCAGAAGGGGCGCCAGTCCGACGCCGGCAAGCCCGGCGACCGACGCACCGGACCGCTGACGTTCTACCGCCAGGTGGTCGCCGAGCTCCGCAAGGTGGTCTACCCGACTCGCGAACAGCTGGTCACCTACTTCTTCGTCGTCATGGTCTTCGTGCTGGCGATGATCGCGATCGTCTCGCTGCTGGACCTCGGTCTCGGCAAGGCGGTCTTCGCGATCTTCACCGGCGCGGACGACGTGTGACCGACGCTGACAGCGTCAGCAACGATCACCCCAGCGAACAGCAACTGATGGAGCATTACGTGTCGGAGCAGTACGACTCCACCCCGGAGACGGGCGAGGACGTCACCACCCCCGAGGAGCTCGACGAGCGCCTCACCGAGAACGACGACGTCTCGGTGGAGCAAGCTGCCGAGGAGCTCGAGGTCGCCGACGCGGTCGACGACGAGGTCGTCGAGGACGAGCCTGTCGCTGACGAGCCCGACGAGGCCGTCGAGCCCGCCGAGGAGCTCGACCCGCTGGAGGTCTTCCGCCGCGAGCTGATGATGCAGCCGGGCGAATGGTTCGTCGTGCACACCTACTCCGGCATGGAGAACCGGGTGAAGCACAACCTGGAGAACCGGATCCACTCCCTCAACATGGAGGACTACATCCACGAGATCGTGGTCCCCACCGAGGAGGTCGCCGAGATCAAGAACGGCCAGCGCAAGATGGTCCGGCGCACCGTCCTCCCCGGCTACGTCCTGGTCCGGATGGACCTCACCGACGAGTCGTGGGCCGCGGTGCGGCACACGCCCTCGGTGACCGGGTTCGTCGGCCACAGCCACCAGCCGGTGCCGCTGAGCATGGACGAGGTCGAGAAGATGCTCGCCCCGTCGATGGTGATGCCGGCCCCGGCCGAGGGCGAGGGCGCCGCAGCCGGTGGCACCGCGGGTGCCCCGTCCGCCAAGAAGCCGATCGAGGTCGCGGACTTCGGTGTCGGCGACTCCGTCATGGTGGTCGACGGCCCGTTCGCCACGCTGCACGCGACGATCACCGAGATCAACGCCGAGTCGCAGCGCCTCAAGGCGCTCGTCGAGATCTTCGGCCGGGAGACGCCGGTCGAGCTGAGCTTCAGCCAGGTCCAGAAGGTCTGACCCGGCCAAGAAGCACAGCACCCCGGTCGCGAGACCGGAGCAACAGGTGGCAGAGGCGTACGACGTACTCCTCGTCATGACCACGAGAAGAAAGAGATAGAGGAATGCCTCCCAAGAAGAAGATCGCCGCACTGGTCAAGGTGCAGCTGCAGGCCGGCGCGGCCACCCCGGCGCCGCCGGTCGGTACCGCCCTCGGTCCGCACGGCGTCAACATCATGGACTTCTGCAAGGCGTACAACGCCCAGACCGAGTCCATGCGCGGCAACGTCATCCCCGTCGAGATCACGATCTACGAGGACCGTTCGTTCGACTTCATCACCAAGACCCCGCCGGCCGCCGAGCTCATCAAGAAGGCTGCCGGTCTGAAGAAGGGCTCGGGTGTCCCGCACAAGGAGAAGGTCGGCAAGCTGACCAAGGACCAGGTGCGCGAGATCGCCCAGACGAAGCTGCCCGACCTCAACGCCAACGACATCGACGCCGCGATGAAGATCGTGGAGGGCACCGCCCGCTCGATGGGCGTCACGACCGACTACTGAGTCCATCTACTTGGCCTGTGGGAGAGCCGCGCTGGCTCGCTGACCACACGCTTTTCCGAGCAGAGAAGAGATAGAACATGCAGCGCAGCAAGACCTACCGCGCGGCTGAGGCCACGTTCGACAAGAACGAGCTGTACGCCCCGCTGGCCGCGATCAAGATCGCCAAGGCCTCCAGCAAGAAGAAGTTCGACGAGACCGTCGACGTGGTGATGCGCCTCGGCGTCGACCCGCGCAAGGCGGACCAGATGGTGCGCGGCACCGTCAACCTCCCGCACGGCACCGGCAAGACCGCTCGCGTCCTCGTGTTCGCCAACGGCGACAAGGCCGAGGCCGCCCGTGAGGCCGGCGCCGACATCGTCGGCGGCGACGAGCTCATCGACAAGGTGGCCGGCGGCTGGCTCGACTTCGACGCCGTCGTCGCGACCCCCGACATGATGGGCAAGGTCGGCCGCCTCGGTCGCGTCCTCGGCCCCCGTGGCCTGATGCCGAACCCGAAGACGGGCACCGTCACCCCGGACCCGGCCAAGGCCGTGTCCGACATCAAGGGCGGCAAGATCGAGTTCCGCGTCGACCGCCACGCCAACCTGCACTTCATCATCGGCAAGGCCTCGTTCGCCGAGGCCCAGCTCGCGGAGAACTACGCCGCTGCCCTCGAGGAGGTGCTGCGGCTCAAGCCGTCCAGCTCCAAGGGCCGCTACCTGAGGAAGGTCACCGTCTCGACGACCATGGGCCCCGGCGTCCAGGTCGACCCCAACCGCGTGAAGAACGTCGCGGCCGAGGACGACGCGTAGTCCCGAGTCAAGCTCGTACGACGAAGCCCCGGTCACTCTCGCGAGCGGCCGGGGCTTCGTCGTACCCGGATCAGGAGCCGGCGAGCGCCTCCAGCGCGGCGAGCTCGACACAGACCGCGACGCCGGCCATGGCGGTCTCCACCTCGGCCAGTGTGGGGAAGGTCGGCGCGAGCCGGATGTTGCGGTCGTCGGGGTCGTTGCTGTGCGGGAAGGCGGAGCCGGCGGGGGTGAGGGCGATGCCCGCCTCCTTCGCCAGCTCCACGACCCGCGACGCGGTGCCGTCGAGCACGTCGAGGTCGACGAAGTAGCCACCGATCGGCTTGCTCCAGGTCGCGATCCCGAGCCCGTCGAGGCGCGCCCCGAGCGCGTCCTGCACGGCGGCGAACTTCGGTGCGATGAGGTCGCGGTGCTTGCGCATGTGCGCCCGCACGCCTTCGGCGTCGCCGAAGAACTCGACGTGGCGCAGCTGGTTGACCTTGTCGGGACCGATCGCGGCGTACGACAGCCGCTTGAGGTACCACGCCTTGTTCTCCGTCGACGCGGCCAGCGCGGCCACGCCGGCGCCGGCGAAGGTGATCTTCGAGGTCGAGGCGAACATGACCGGCCGGTTCGGGTGGCCGGACGCCGACGCCAGGTCGAGCGCGTCGGCGCTCTTGGTCTCGACGTCGGTGAGGTGGTGGACGGCGTACGCGTTGTCCCACAGGATCCGGAAGTCCGGCGCCGCCGTCAGCATCGCCATCAGCTCGGCGGCCACCTCGGCGGAGGTCACGACGCCGGTCGGGTTGGCGTACGTCGGGACCAGCCACATCCCCTTGACCTGGGGGTCGTCCGCGACCAGGGCGCGTACGGCGGGCACGTCCGGGCCGTCCTCGCGCATCGGCACGGTCACCATCTCGATGCCGAGCTCGGCGAGCATCGTGAAGTGGCGGTCGTAGCCCGGCACCGGGCAGACGAACTTCACCGTCTCCTCCTGCGACCACGGCCGCGGCGAGTCGGGGCCGCCGTGGGACATCAGCCAGGAGACGACCTGGTACATCATCGACAGGCTGGAGTTGCCGCCCGCGACGACCTGCGACGCGTCGACCCCGAGCAGGTCGGCGAAGATCTCCCGCATCTCGGCGAGCCCCTCCAGGCCGCCGTAGTTGCGGACGTCGGCGCCCGAGCGGTCCCGGTGCGACGTGGGCAGGCCGAGCAGTCCCTCCGACAGGTCCAGCTGGTCCGAGCCCGGCTTGCCGCGGGTGAGGTCGAGCTTGAGGCCCTTCCCCCGGAGGTCCTCGTAGTCCGCGCGCAGCGCCGTCAGGCGCTCGGCGAGCTGGTCGGCAGGCAGGGAGGTCAGCGGCTGGCGGGTCGAGGAGGTCACGGGCACCATCGTGCCAGTGCATCCCCACCGCCCCGCACCCGGTTGTCTCGGAGATATCTCTGGATTTGGAGAGGCGTGGCGGAGCGCCGTACGCTCTCCCTCGAAACCTTAAGACCGCCGGTCGTCCGGGCTGCCTCAGCCCTGACCGAAGGTTCCGCGAGAGCGGATGGCCTGCGCAGGGGATCAGAGCATGACCAGCAGTTGCGCCGTTGAAGGTGCAGCCGGTGTCCACGCCCTGAGCGCCTGCGCTCAGGGCGTTCGTCATTCCTGGGCCCTCAGCCGCGGTCATGTCCGGAAGGAGACCCATGGCGCGGGCAGACAAGCAGGCCGCCGTCGCGGAGATCACTGAGTCGTTCGGTGACGCCGCCGGTGCTGTGCTGACCGAGTACCGCGGTCTCACCGTGAAGCAGCTGCAGGACCTGCGGCGCTCCCTCGGTGAGAACGCCGATTACGCCGTGGTCAAGAACACGCTGGCCAAGATCGCCGCCAAGGAGGCGGGGATCGAGAGCTTCGACGAGCTCCTCAACGGCCCGACCGCGATCGCCTTCATCAGGGGCGACGTCGTCGAGGCCGCGAAGGGTCTGCGTGACTTTGCCAAGGCCAACCCCGCCCTTGTCATCAAGGGTGGAGTTCTGGACGGCAAGGCCCTCGAGCCGGCCGAGATCGCCAAGCTGGCCGATCTCGAGTCCCGCGAGGTCCTTATGGGCAAGCTGGCGGGCGCGATGCTCGCCTCGCTCAGCCAGGCCGTCTACCTCCTCAACGCGCCGCTCGCCCAGGCCGCCCGTCTCGCGGGTGCGCTGCAGGCGAAGGCCGCTGAGGACCCCTCGATCCTCGCAGGTGGTGCCGGCGCGCCGGCCGCCGCTGAGGAAGCCCCGGCTGCCGACGAGGCCGCCGAGTCCACCGAAGCCTGACCGGGCCGACGTACACCACCACCTGAAACCCCCGGCCACGCCGCATCGCGGCCGGCCACCAACTGGAAGGAAACGCCCTCATGGCGAAGCTCAGCACTGACGAGCTCCTCGACGCGTTCAAGGAGATGACCCTCATCGAGCTCTCCGAGTTCGTGAAGCAGTTCGAGGAGACCTTCGGCGTCACCGCCGCCGCTCCGGTCGCCGTTGCCGCTGCCCCGGCTGCCGGTGGCGCCGCTGCCGGTGGCGAGGAGGCCGCTGCGCAGGACGAGTTCGACGTGGTCCTCGAGGCCGCTGGTGACAAGAAGATCAACGTCATCAAGGAGGTCCGTGCCCTGACCTCGCTCGGCCTGAAGGAGGCGAAGGACCTCGTCGAGGCCGCGCCGAAGCCGGTCCTGGAGAAGGTCAACAAGGAGACCGCCGACAAGGCGAAGGAGTCCCTCGAGGCTGCCGGCGCCACCGTCACCCTCAAGTGACGAACTGACGCCTGGCATCAAGCTCAGCCGAGAGGCGGACCCCCGTGACCGGGGGCCCGCCTCTTGCGTTTTCCAGGTGCAGGGACCCCGGCCTCCGGCGGGCTCCCGGCTGCCGGAGCGGCGTCAGATCTCGGTACGGACTCGATCCGTCTCGTTATCGCGACACGCGTGACGTGAAACACGGTTTCCGCGTAACGTGCGCGCAGCGGCTGCGTTGTTCCCACGCAGTCCCCCGCGCAGTGAGGAAGAGGTCAGCATGGGCGTCGACGTCACCGTCAACAACCTGACGAAGTCATTTGGCAAGCAGCTCATCTGGGCCGACGTCTCGCTGACGCTGCCTGCGGGTGAGATCTCGGTGATGCTCGGCCCCTCCGGCACCGGCAAGTCCGTCTTCCTGAAGGCGCTCATCGGCCTGATCAAGCCCGACCGGGGCTCGATCCTGATCGAGGGCACCGACATCGCCTCCTGCTCCGAGAAGGAGCTCTACGAGGTCCGCAAGCTGTTCGGTGTGCTGTTCCAGGACGGCGCGATGTTCGGCTCGATGAACCTCTACGACAACGTCGCCTTCCCGCTGCGCGAGCACACCAAGAAGTCCGAGTCCGAGATCCGCGACATCGTCATGGAGAAGATGGACCTCGTCGGTCTGCTCGGTGCCGAGTTCAAGCTCCCCGGTGAGATCTCCGGCGGCATGCGCAAGCGCGCCGGCCTGGCCCGCGCGCTCGTGCTCGACCCCGAGATCCTCCTGATCGACGAGCCGGACTCCGGCCTCGACCCGGTCCGCACCTCGTTCATCAACCAGCTCTTCATCGACCTGAACGCCCAGATCGACGCCACGTTCCTCATCGTCACCCACGACGTCCACAGCGTCCGGGTGGTGCCCGACCAGATCGGCCTCCTCTACCACAAGCACCTGGCCATGTACGGCCCGCGCGAGATGCTCCTCTCCTCGCCCGAGCCGGTGGTGCGTCAGTTCCTCAACGCGCAGACGGTCGGACCGATCGGCATGTCCGAGGAGAAGGACGCCGACCAGCTGGCCGCGGAGAAGGACATCGAGCTGCCGGCGCTGCCGCCGATCCCGCTCCAGCTCGAGCCCTCCAACGGCATCCCGCGGCGCAGCCAGCGGCCGCCGGGTGAGTGGTGCCGCCTCAACGGCGTCACTCCTCCTCCAGGTTCATTCACCAAGGAAGCCGAGCACGCCAGCGGCTCCCAGCAGGGATAACAACGACCTCCATGTCATCTACGGCCGCACGAGCTCTCGCGCCGGTCGGCACCGCGGGCAAGCTCTTCGCCTTCGGGCTCGACGTCGGGCGCGGCCTCTTCCGTCGACCCTTCCAGCTGCGTGAGTTCCTGCAGCAGGCATGGTTCATCGCCTCTGTCACCATCATCCCGACCGCCCTGGTCGCCATCCCGTTCGGCGCGGTCATCGCGCTCCAGGTCGGCGGCCTGATCAAGCAGTTCGGCGCGCAGTCGTTCACCGGCTCCGCGTCCGTGCTGGCGGTCATCCAGCAGGCCGGGCCGATCGCGACCGCGCTGCTGATCGCGGGCGCCGGTGGCTCGGCGATCGCCGCGGACCTCGGTGCGCGCAAGATCCGTGAAGAGCTCGACGCGATGATGGTGCTGGGCATCGACCCGATCCAGCGCCTGGTCGCCACGCGCGTCCTCGCCTGCATGCTGGTCGCGGTCTTCCTCAACGGCATGGTGAGCGTCGTCGGCGTCGCCGGCGGCTACGTCTTCAACGTGATCCTGCAGGACGGCACGCCGGGTGCCTACCTGGCCAGCTTCACGGCCCTGGCACAGCTGCCCGACGTGTGGGTCGGCATGATCAAGGCGCTCGTCTTCGGCCTCATCGCCGCGATCGTCGCCTCCTACAAGGGCATGAATGCCGCCGGCGGTCCGAAGGGCGTCGGCGACGCGGTCAACGAGTCCGTCGTCATCACCTTCCTGCTGCTGTTCGTCGTCAACTTCGTCATCAGCACGATCTACCTCCAAGTCGTGCCACCGAAGACAGGTTGACCGGGTCATGGCGAACGTGAAGGCGATCTACGAGCGGCCGCTCAAGGGCCTCGACACCCTCGGGCACGAGCTGTCGTTCTACGTGCGCGTGGTCATGGCCACGCCCCGCACCATCGCGCACTACCCGCGCGAGATCGTGCGACTGCTCGCCGAGGTGACCCTCGGCTCCGGTGCCCTGGCCGTCATCGGCGGCACCATCGGCGTCATCCTCGGCATGACCTTCTTCACCGGTGCCCAGGTCGGCCTGTCCGGCTACGCGGCCCTCAACCAGCTCGGCACGGCGGCGTTCGCCGGGTTCGTGTCCGCCTACTTCAACACCCGCGAGATCGCTCCGCTGGTGGCCGGCATCGCTCTCGCGGCGACGGTCGGCTGCGGCTTCACCGCCCAGCTCGGTGCCATGCGGATCTCCGAGGAGGTCGACGCCCTCGAGGTGATGGCGATCCCCTCGATGCGCTTCCTCGTCGCCACCCGGGTGGTCGCGGGCCTGATCGCGATCGTCCCGCTCTACGTGGTGGGCCTGCTGTCGTCGTACGTCGCGAGCCGGCTGGTGGTCACGCAGTACTACGGCCAGTCCTCCGGCACCTATGACCATTACTTCAACCAGTTCCTGCCACCCGGCGACGTCTTGTGGTCGTTCGGCAAGGTGCTGGTGTTCTCCGTCGTGGTCATCCTGATCCACTGCTACCACGGCTACACGGCGTCCGGCGGACCGGCCGGCGTGGGCGTGGCCGTGGGCCGCGCGGTGCGGACCAGCATCGTGGCGATCAACGTGATCGACCTGTTCTTGTCGATGGCCATCTGGGGCACGACCACGACCGTCAGACTGGCGGGGTGACGGGCTGATGACGGACAAGCTGCTCGCGGCATACAAGACGCTCGGCGTGATCTTCGTGTGCCTGCTGCTCTTCGGGGTGTGGCTGACCTACGCGGTCTTCACCAAGAAGTTCTCCGACTACGAGGAGGTCAAGCTCGAGACGACCTCGACCGGCCTGCAGCTGCCCAGCCGCGCCGACGTGAAGATCCGCGGCGTGATCGTGGGCGAGGTGCTGGAGGCCGAGACCGGCGGCAAGGGCGCTGAGCTGACGCTCGGCATCTACCCCGACGAGCTCGACAGCATCCCGGCCAACGTGACCGGGGCGATCGTTCCCAAGACCCTGTTCGGCGAGAAGTACGTCTCGCTCGTCATTCCCGAGTCCGGCCCCCAGGGGACGCTGCAAGCGGGAGAGGTCATCACCAAGACCGACCTCGGCACCGAGGTCGAAGAGGTCCTCAACAACCTCTACCCGCTCCTGCAGACCGTGCAGCCGGCCGATCTCAACGCCACGTTGTCGGCGCTCGCGACGGCGCTCGAGGGGCGCGGCTCCGAGCTCGGCGAGAACCTCGAGACCGTCGACTCCTACCTCAAGCGGATCAACCCGCAGATCCCCGCCCTGCTCGACGACCTCAGGCTCACCGCCCAGGTCTCCGACCTGTACGCCGACATCCTCCCCGAGGTGGCCCAGATCCTCGACGACACCATCGTCACCACCGGCACGCTCGAGGAGAAGGAGGCGACGTTGAACAGCGCGCTGCGCGACATCACGTCGTTCGCCGACACCGCCCGCGGGTTCCTCGACCGCAACGGCGCGCTCATCAGGGAAGCGAACCAGCTGACGTCCACCCAGCTCCAGCTGCTCGCCCGCTACGCGCCGGAGTTCCCGTGCGTCTTCGGGGCCCTCAACAACATCTCGCCCCGGATCGCGTCGATGTTCCGCGGCTTCGAGCTCCACATCGTGCTCGAGACGATCCCCAACCAGCCGCGCGAGTACAACATCAACGACCTCCCGAGGTTCGGCGACACCCGAGGCCCCAACTGCTACAGCCTCCCCAGCCCGCCGTGGAGCCAGGCCAACCCCTACCGGAACCCGCCGAACTTCGACGACGGCGTCGACGAGCCCACCGGCAAGGGCACCATGCGGGTTCCCCCCGGGTTCGAGGACGCGGTGGGCTACCGCGGCACTCCGGAGGACGTCGAGACCCTGCGCCAGCTGCTGAGCGCCACCCACGGCGAGGACGCCGCGTCCGGGCTCGGAGTCCTGCTCGCCGGCCCCGTCGTCGCCGAAGAGGGTGATCGGTGATGGGTCTCACCCTCGACAAGAAGACGTCAGGCGACCTGGTCCGGCTGCTGATCTTCATGGTCACGACCGGCCTGGCCACCGGCCTGCTGGTGATCACGATCGGCAACCTGTCGTTCGGGGCCACCAAGACCTACAAGGCCGAGTTCGTCGACGTCACCGGCGTCAACAACGGCGACGACATCCGGGTGGCCGGCGTCAAGGTCGGCGCGGTCCAGGACATCGAGATCGACGAGGACAACAGGGCGCTGGTGACGTTCACCGTCGACGAGGACACCCGTCTCGACGACGCCACCCACGCGACCATCCGCTACCGCAACCTGATCGGGCAGCGCTACATCGCCCTCACCCAGGAGGGCACGGGAGGTGACGTGCTCGAGGAGGAGGACACCATCCCGGTCTCGCGGACCCAGCCCGCGCTCGACCTGACGGTCCTGTTCAACGGCTTCAAGCCGTTCTTCGAGGCGTTGTCGCCCGACGACATCAACAAGCTCTCCTACGAGATCGTGCAGGTGTTCCAGGGCGAGGGCGGCACCGTCGAGAGCCTTCTCGGGAGCACCGCCTCGCTCACGCAGACCCTGGCCGACCGTGACCAGGTGATCGGCGAGCTGCTCGACAACCTCACCTACGTGCTCGACCACGTCGCCGATCGCGACGAGCAGCTCGGCCGGCTGATCGTGAGCTTCCAGGACCTCGTCGGGGGCCTGAAGGACGACCGCGAGGCGATCTTGTCGTCGCTCGACGGGATCGCTGACCTCGCGGTCGAGACCGCCGGCCTCGTCGACGAGATCCGCGAGCCGTTCGTCCGCGACATCCGCGAGGCGCGGGAGCTCGCCGCGCTCCTCGACCGCAACAAGGGGGAGATCGACCGCGTGCTCCAGGTGATGCCGCACAAGATCAACAAGTACGGCCGCACCGGCAGCTACGGGTCGTGGTTCAACTTCTACCTGTGCCACTTCTCCGCCAAGGTCCGGATCGGTGACGACGTCCTCACGCAGGTTCCCTACGCGGTCAACGCAGCGAGGTGCTCGCTGCCATGAGCATGAAGCCGTTCCGGGAGCGCAACCCGGTCATCATCGGGGCGATCAGCATCGCCGTGCTGCTGCTGCTGCTGACGGCGGCCTTCCGCGCCCAGGACCTGCCGCTCATCGGCGGCGGCGACACCTACTACGCGCAGTTCGACGAGTCCGGCGGCCTCAAGGTCAACGACGAGGTCCGGCTCGCCGGTGTCCGGATCGGGAAGGTCGACTCGATCGAGATCGCCGACGGCAAGGTCAAGGTCGGCTTCAAGATCAAGACCGACGCCGAGTTCGGCGACCAGACCCGTGCGGCGATCAAGGTCAAGACGATCCTCGGCTCGATGTTCCTCTCGCTCGAGCCCGCGGGCAGCGGCCAGCTCGACGAGGGCGCCATGATCCCCGTCGACCGGACGACCTCGCCGTTCGACGTCGTCGACGCCTTCGAGGGCCTTGCCGAGACCTCGGCCGACATCGACACCGACCAGCTCGCCGCCTCGTTGACGACGCTCGCCGACCTGACCCGCAACACCCCCGAGGAGTTCCGCGCCGCGCTCAAGGGCGTCTCCGCGCTGTCGGAGGTCGTCGCCTCGCGCGACGAGGAGATCAACCTGCTGCTCCAGAGCCTCAAGCGGGTCTCCACCGTGCTCGACGCGCGCGACCAGGACATCATCGGGCTGATGCGCGATGCCGACATCCTGTTCCGCGCGCTCCTGGAGCGCCGCGAGGCCATCCACAACATCCTGGTCGCGACGGTGACGCTGAGCCAGGAGCTCACCGCACTCGTGCGCCAGTCCCGGGCGGACCTCAAGCCGGCGTTGCGCCACCTGGAGTCCGTCCTGGCCGTGATCAACAAGAACGAGGACAACCTTGATCGGTCGCTCCAGCTGATGGCGCCCTTCTACACCGTCTTCGCCAACGTGTTCGCCAACGGCCCGTGGTGGGACACCTACATCGCGAACATGCCGCCGATCCCCGGAGGTGGCGGATGAGCGCGAACCTGCAACGCGTGCTGCCGCTCGTCGTCATCGGGCTGCTCATCATCGCCGGGGCGGTCTGGTACTTCGGCGGCGACTCCGGCACCAAGACCGTGACCGCTTACTTCCCGCGCACGGTGTCGGTCTACGAGGGCAGTGATGTCCGGGTCCTCGGCGTCCCCGTCGGCACGGTCGAGGAGGTCACGCCCGAGGGCACCGAGGTCAAGGTCGTCATGCACTACGACGAGGAGATCAAGCTCCCGGCCGAGGCCCAGGCCGTCATCGTGTCCCCGTCCGTCGTCGGCGACCGCTACATCCAGCTGACCCCGGCGTACGAGAAGGGTGCTGTGCTGGACGACGGCACGGTCCTCGACACCAGCGACACCGCGATCCCGCTGGAGCTCGACGAGATCTACAGCAGCCTCGACGAGCTGACCGTGGCGCTCGGCCCCAACGGAGCGAACGCCCAAGGCGCGCTGACCGACCTGCTCGAGCAGACCGCACGGAACTTCAACGGCCAGGGCGCGCGGTTCAAGCAGACCATCGAGGACTTCGGTGACCTCAGCACGACGCTCGACAACAACAAGGAGGAGCTCTTCTCCTCGGCCGAGAAGCTCCAGGCCTTCCTCGAGACGCTGGCGGAGAACGACACGACCGTCCGGCGGTTCAACCAGTCTCTCGGCGACGTGTCCGAGCTGCTCTCCGGCGAGAGCGACGACCTCGCGGCAGCGCTGTCGAACCTCGGGGTCGCGCTCGACGTGGTCGGCAGGTTCGTCCAGGAGAACCGGGCCTCGCTGGGCCGCAACATCCGCGGCATCAACCGGGTGGCGAAGGTCCTGGTCAAGCACCGTTCGGACCTCAACACGATCCTGCGGGCCGGCCCGCTGGCGCTCAACAACCTCGGGCTGGGCTACAACCCCCAGTCGGGCACGCTCGACTCGAACGCCAACATGGGCAACCTCCTGCACGAGCTCGAGAGCAACCCCGCCCAGCTGCTGTGCAGCCTGATCGCGTCGAACGACCCCGACGGCACCCTCTGCGACGTGATCGAGGGCCTGCCACTGCCGCGCGACGTGCCCTTCGGCCCCGGCACCGGCTCCCGTGTCGACAATGTCTACGACCCGACGCTCAACGGACTCGTGGAGGTCGGCCGATGAACCGCCCCACGACCCGCCGACTGCGCACCGGCGCCGCGGTCCTCGCCGGGACCCTGCTTCTCACCGGCTGCGAGTTCGACGTCTACCAGCTCCCGCTCCCGGGTGGCGCTGACGTCGGCGACGACCCGATCACCGTCACGGTCGAGTTCGAGGACGTGCTGGACCTCGTCCCGATGTCCTCGGTCAAGGTCGCCGACGTGACGGTCGGCCAGGTGACCGACGTCGACCTCAAGGACTACCACGCAGTCGTCAAGATTGAGCTCCGCAACGACACCGAGCTCCCCGACAACGCGACCGCCTCGATCCGCCAGACCAGCCTGCTGGGTGAGAAGTTCGTGTCCCTGGCGCCGCCGGAGACGGCAGTGTCGGACGAGCCCTTGGGCGACGGCGACACCATCCCGCTCGACCGGACGGGCCGCAACCCCGAGGTCGAGGAGGTCCTCGGTGCGCTGAGCCTGCTGCTCAACGGCGGCGGGGTCGCCCAGCTGAAGACGATCGCCACCGAGCTCAACCTGGCTCTCGAAGGACGCGAGGACTCCGCGAAGTCGGTCCTGCGCCAGGTCGAGACGCTGATGTCGGAGCTCGACGACCACAAGGCCGACATCGTCAACGCGATCGAGTCCCTGAACCGGCTGGCGATCAGCGCCAGGGGTCACCAGGACAGCATCGACGCCGCGCTCGAGGAGCTGCCGAGCGCCCTCGACTCGATCGGGCGCCAGCGCGAGGACCTGGTCCTCATGCTGGAGGGTCTCAACCGGCTCAGCACCGTCGGCGTACGGGTCATCCGGCAGACGAAGGCGTCGACGGTCGACGTCCTCCGTCAGCTCGAGCCGGTCCTGTCCTCGCTCAACGACACCGGCCAGGACTTCGTCGACGCCCTGCACATCTTCTCGACGTTCCCCTTCTCCGACGACGTGATCGGACGCGACCCGGCCGTGGCCAAGAGCCTGCACTTCGGCGACTACGTCAACCTCTCCGTGGAGCTCGACCTCAACCTCAACGACATCGCGAACGTCGCCTGCATCCCGTTCAGCCTGCTGCCGCCGGGCACGCCGCTCGAAGAGCTGGTCGACCTGCCCGGGCTGTGTGCCGGCGTGGTCAACCGGCTCACCGGCTGCCTGGGGCCGCCGCCGAACCTGAACGCGTGCCTCGGCCTGCCCGGCGAGCTGCTCGACGAGGCCTGCGACTCGGTGCCGGCGTTGTGCAACCTGCTGCCCCGCAACGGCAACATCAACAACCAGGTCGCCAACGAGGCCACCACGATCGAGGACCTGCTCGACGGGATCGTCGGCAACCTCGGTCTGCCGCGGGCGGCGCCCGACCTCACGCCGGACCAGCGCCAGCGCTGGGACGAGCGGTTCGGGGACTACGACAACGACCTCGCCCTGTTCCTGGCAGCGCCCGTGCTCGAGCAGGAGGTGGCGCCGTGATCACCCGTCGCACCAAGATCCAGCTGCTCGTCTTCGCGGTCATCACGCTGCTCGGCGTCTCCTTCGTCGGAGCGCGCTACGCCCAGCTCGACCGGTTGATCATCGACCAGAGCTACACCGTCGTCGCGCACTATCCGGAGTCGGGCGGCATCTTCGCCGGCGGCGAGGTGACCTACCGCGGTGTGCGGATCGGCAAGGTCAGCAAGCTCGAGCTCACGCGGGAGGGCGTCGACGTCCACCTCGAGATCGACAACGAGTGGGACAAGATCCCCACGGACACCCGGGCGCTCGTCGGCAACCGGTCGGCGGTCGGCGAGCAGTACGTCGAGCTCCAGCCGAACGTCGACGTCACCGCCGACGGACCCTTCCTGAAGGAGGGGTCGGAGCTCACCGACGTCGCGACCCCGATCTCGACCGAGAAGCTCCTCGGCGACGTCGTCGCGACGGTCTCCAGCGTCGACCGCGGCGCGCTCCGGACGACGGTCCGCGAGCTCGGCGCGGCCTTCGCGGGCACCGGTGATGACCTCCAGCGGATCATCGACACGGGCAACTCGTTCATCGAGACCGCCAACACGAACTTCGACATCACCACCGCCCTGATCCGCGACTCCAACACCGTCCTCCAGGGACAGGTCGACTCGGACAGCTCGCTGCGCACCTTCGCCCGTGAGCTGAGCGTGTTCTCCCGGGCGATGGTCGGGGCCGACGACGACCTGCGCAAGGTGATCGACAGCGGGTCGTTCACCGCCAACCAGCTGCGGACCTTCCTCGAGCAGAACGAGGCCGAGCTCGCCGACCTGCTGAACAACGTGATCCTGACGGGGCGGGTGGTGGTCGACAACCTCGACGGCCTGCGGACACTCTTCATCGCCTACCCGATCCTGCTCGAGGGCTCGTTCGCCGTCGTCGACGAGAACCCGACCAAGCCCGGCACCTACGAGACTCACGTCGGGCTGATCCTCAGCCAGTCGGTCCCGTGCTACGACGGCTACCAGAGCACCGACACCCGGCCGCCGCAGAACGTCGAGCCCCGGGACCTGAACCTCAACGCCAAGTGCACCGAGCCGCCGACCAAGAGCAACCCCCGGGGCGTCCAGAACCTCCCGCGGGTCGGCCCGGACCTCGACGGCATCCCGGATGCGGGCGAGCCGATCATCGGCTCCTTCAACTCCGCGACCGGCACCTTCGAGGTCGGTGACGGCAGCACCTCCCAGGACTCCCAGGACGGTGTCTTGGCTCCGAGCGGTAACGTGGCGCCGCCGCCGCTCGGAGAGGACTCATGGAAGTGGCTCTACCTCGCTCCACTGCTGGACGCCCAGGGGTGATCGCTACCCGGTCACGCCGGCGCGCGGTCCTCGTGGCGCTGGTCCTGCTGATCGTCGTGTGCCTGGCCACCATCACGTTCGTCGTGGCCACGCGGAGCGCCGGCGACGGCCTGAGCGAGCGGCTCCGGTCGTTGAAGAACGACGAGGTTCCCCGGTCGCAGACGGTGGCCGAGCGCGAGGAGCTGCTCGCCGTCGCCAGCGAGTTCGTCCGTCGGTACTACACCTACGGGTCCGACATGCTCGACGACGACGGGAACCTCTCCGAGTACCTCACCCTGACCGAGCTGATGACACCGAAGTTCGGTCAGGTGTTCACCGAGCAGGTCGAGCTCGTCGAGCGGACCGTCAGGGATCTCGACGCGGGCAGCGAGGCCGAGGTGCACGCGGTCGGCGTGGCGTCCCAGGACAGTGATTCCGCGAACGTCCTGGTCGCGGGGACCCTCGTGCTGTCCGCCAGCTACGCGCAGCCCGGCGACGAACCCGGCGGGGAAGAGGGCGAGGCCCCGGCGGACGGGGAGGACCCCGAGCGCGTCAGCAGCGGACCCCAGGCCGTCCGGCTCCGGCTGTCGCTGGTCAAGATCGACGGCGAGTGGCTCGTCGACGACTTCGACGACATCGACGACGGCCAGCCTCCCTTCTCGCAGCCGAGGACCCCGGAGGGCGAGCTGGGCCCCGACCTGCAACCGCAGACGACCCCGCCCGAGCCGTCGACGACCGACGGTGGGGAGGACGAGGGATGACGGTCAGCCTCTACGACCTGCTCGACGTCGAGCAGAACGCGAGCCCGGACGAGATCCGCGCGGCCTGGAAGGTCGCGATCGCCGACCTCGACCCGACCGACCGCCGGTTCCGGGCGTACAACGATGCGGCCGGGGTGCTGCTCGACCCGGGGAAGCGGGCGGAGTACGACGCCGAGATCGCGGCCGGGCGAGAAGATGCCGACGAGGCTGCCGCCGCTGACGAGGCCCCGCCCGCCCCAGCGCCGGCGCAAGATCTCGCCCCCGCGCCGGTGGAGGCGCCGGTCGTCGACGAGCCGGAGGAAGAGTCGGTCGTCGACGAGCCGGAGGGAGAGCCGGTCGTCGACGAGCCGGAGGAAGAGCCGGCCGCCGACCGCCCGGAGTCTGCCGGACCACCGACCTGGGCCCTCCTCGCGGGGGCTGCCCTGGCGATCGTCTCGGTCGCTCTCCTCGTCGTGGTTCTCACGTGGCCCGGGAGCCTGGGCGGGGAGTCGCCCGCGGATCGACAGGAGCGGGTCGAGGGCGTCGAAGGCACGGTCACGGACGCCGCCGCCGCCGCTGTCCCCGTGCTGTTGTCGTTCGACTACCGCACGTTCGACGAGAACGTCGAGGAGGCCGACGACTACCTCACGGACCGGTTCGCGGCGGACCGGGCCGGCCTCCTTGCCGACCTCCGGGAGGAAGTGGCCCGCAAGAAGGTCGTGGTGACCACGGTGGTCTCCGGGACGGGTCTGACCCGCGTGTCCGAGGACGGCGACGTTGCGACGGTCGTCGTCTATCTCACCCAGGACAGCCAGCACGGCGACGAGCCGCCGCGGCTGCTGAGGATGTGGGCGACGTTGAGGATGGTGGCTGAAGGCGACCGCTGGCTGGTCGACGACATCTGCATCCAGGACGACGACTGCTCCTGAGGCGACGCGTCGGGGGCGTCGGGGAGGCCCGCCTCGCCGGGCCGATGCTTGACCTGACGGCGGCCCGCACAGCATGATCCCGGGAGGGCTCGTCCCTGGTCGAAGAAGGTCGTGGCCAGAGGGTGGTTGCTGGTATTGGTTAGCGCCCGAATTTGGTGTATCGTGGCGCATTGCGCCTGCCCTCAGATGCGCTTCGGCCTGCCCGGTGGCCGATGACGTGGTGGGGAGGCAATCTCAAAGAGCGAACCCGTCGAAGGACAACTCTTGGCCGCGCGCACCGCCCCCGGTAAGTCCCGCATCTCTTTTGCAAAGATCGCTGAACCACTCGAGCTCCCACAGCTCCTCTCGCTCCAGACCGACAGCTTCGACTGGCTGGTCGGCAACGAGGCCCACCAGACCCGGGTCACGACGCGCCGCGCTGCCGGAGAGGACGTGTCCGACAAGTCCGGTCTCACCGAGATCTTCGAGGAGATCTCGCCGATCGAGGACTTCTCGGAGACGATGTCGCTCTCGTTCGAGAACCCGGTCTTCTACGACCCCAAGTACACCGTCGACGAGTGCAAGGAGAAGGACCTCACCTACTCCGCGCCGCTCTACGTCTCGGCCGAGTTCACCAACAACGAGACCGGTGAGATCAAGGGACAGACCGTCTTCATGGGCGACTTCCCGCTCATGACCCCCAAGGGCACGTTCGTGATCAACGGCACCGAGCGTGTCGTCGTCTCCCAGCTGGTCCGCTCGCCCGGTGTCTACTTCGAGCGCACCGCCGACAAGACGTCCGACAAGGACATCTACACCGCCAAGCTGATCCCGAGCCGGGGCGCCTGGCTGGAGTTCGAGATCGACAAGCGCGACATGGTCGGCGTCCGCCTCGACCGCAAGCGCAAGCAGAACGTCACCGTCCTGCTCAAGGCGCTGCAGGCCATCGCCGAGGACACCGGCGAGGACTACGACTACGAGGCCGTCATGGCCGAGATGCGCCAGTACGAGTCGATCCAGCTGACCGAGGAGAAGGACAACACCCAGGGTCCGGACGACGCGCTGCTCGACATCTACCGCAAGCTGCGCCCGGGCGAGCCGCCCACGCGTGAGGCCGCGCTGACGCTGCTGCGCAACTACTACTTCAACCCCAAGCGCTACGACCTCGCCAAGGTCGGCCGCTACAAGGTCAACAAGAAGCTCGGCCAGCGCGAGGCGTTCGACCAGCAGACCATGACGATCGCCGACATGGTCGCGACGATCCGTTACATCGTCCGCCTCCACAACGGCGACGAGGACATGACCAACATCGCGGGTGAGGTGCTCACCGACGCCGAAGGCAAGCCGGTCCCGATCAGCTCCGACGACATCGACCACTTCGGCAACCGCCGGATGCGGACCGTCGGCGAGCTGATCCAGAACCAGCTGCGCACCGGGCTCGCCCGGATGGAGCGCGTGGTCCGCGAGCGGATGACCACCCAGGACGTCGAGGCGATCACGCCGCAGTCGCTGATCAACATCCGCCCGGTCGTCGCGGCGCTGAAGGAGTTCTTCGGGACCTCGCAGCTGTCGCAGTTCATGGACCAGACCAACCCGATCGCCGGTCTGACCCACAAGCGCCGGCTCTCGGCCCTCGGCCCGGGTGGTCTGTCCCGTGACCGCGCCGGCATGGAGGTCCGTGACGTCCACCCGTCGCACTACGGCCGGATGTGCCCGATCGAGACGCCGGAAGGCCCGAACATCGGTCTGATCGGCTCGCTCGCGTCGTACGGGCGGATCAACCCGTTCGGCTTCGTCGAGACGCCGTACCGGAAGGTCGTCGACGGGGTCGTCACCGACCAGATCGACTACCTCACCGCGGACGACGAGGACCGTTACGTCATCGCGCAGGCCAACGCGGCGCTCGACAAGACCAACCGGTTCGCCGAGGAGCGGGTGCTCGTGCGCCTGCGCCAGGGCGAGGTCGCCGAGATCCCCGGCGACGACGTCGACTACATGGACGTCTCGCCGCGGCAGATGGTGTCGGTGGCCACGGCCCTGATCCCGTTCCTCGAGCACGACGACGCCAACCGCGCGCTCATGGGCGCCAACATGCAGCGGCAGGCTGTTCCGCTCATCCGCAGCGACAGCCCGATCGTCGGCACCGGCATCGAGTTCCGTGCCGCCGTCGACGCCGGTGACGTGCTGGTGGCCGAGAAGGGCGGCGTCGTCCAGGGTGTCTCGGCCGACCTGGTCGAGGTCATGAACGACGACGGCACCTACCAGACCTACCGGCTGGCGAAGTTCAAGCGGTCCAACCAGGGCACCTGCATCAACCAGCGTCCGCTGGTCGAGGTCGGTGACCGGCTCGAGGTCGGCTCGCCGATCGCCGACGGCCCGTGCACCGACCAGGCGGAGATGGCGCTGGGCACCAACCTGCTCGTCGCGTTCATGCCGTGGGAGGGCCACAACTACGAGGACGCGATCATCCTCAGCCAGCGGCTGGTCCAGGAGGACGTCCTCACCTCGATCCACATCGAGGAGCACGAGGTCGACGCCCGCGACACGAAGCTCGGTCCGGAGGAGATCACCCGCGACATCCCGAACGTCAGCGAGGAGATGCTCGCCGACCTCGACGAGCGCGGCATCATCCGGATCGGTGCCGAGGTCACGACCGGCGACATCCTGGTCGGCAAGGTCACCCCGAAGGGTGAGACCGAGCTGACCCCGGAGGAGCGGCTGCTCCGTGCGATCTTCGGTGAGAAGGCGCGCGAGGTCCGCGACACCTCGATGAAGGTCCCGCACGGCGAGTCGGGCACGGTCATCGGCGTCCGGGTCTTCGACCGCGAGGACGGCGACGAGCTGCCGCCGGGCGTCAACCAGCTGGTGCGCGTCTACGTGGCCCAGAAGCGGAAGATCTCGGTGGGCGACAAGCTCGCCGGCCGCCACGGCAACAAGGGCGTCATCGCGAAGATCCTGCCGATCGAGGACATGCCGTTCATGGAGGACGGCACCCCGGTCGACGTGGTCCTCAACCCGCTGGGTGTGCCGCGACGGATGAACATCGGTCAGATCCTCGAGCTCCACCTCGGCTGGCTCGGCAAGCAGGGATGGGACCTCAACCTGTCCGGCGACCCCGACAACGCCGACTGGAAGCAGAGCCTGATCTCGATCCACGCCGACAAGGCGGAGCCCAACACCAAGCTGGCGACGCCGGTCTTCGACGGCGCCCGCGAGGACGAGATCACCGGCCTGCTCGGCTCGACGCTTCCCAACCGGGACGGCGTGCGGATGATCGCCGAGGACGGCAAGGCGCGGCTCTTCGACGGCCGCTCCGGCGAGCCGTTCACGGACCCGGTGTCGGTGGGCTACATGTACATCCTCAAGCTCCACCACCTCGTCGACGACAAGATCCACGCGCGTTCGACGGGTCCGTACTCGATGATCACCCAGCAGCCGCTCGGCGGTAAGGCCCAGTTCGGTGGCCAGCGCTTCGGTGAGATGGAGGTGTGGGCCATGGAGGCGTACGGCGCCGCCTACGCCCTCCAGGAGCTCCTGACCATCAAGTCCGACGACGTGCCGGGCCGGGTCAAGGTGTACGAGGCGATCGTCAAGGGCGAGAACATCCCCGACTCGGGCATCCCCGAGTCGTTCAAGGTGCTCGTCAAGGAGATGCAGTCGCTCTGCCTCAACGTGGAGGTGCTGTCGCAGGACGGCACGGCCATCGAGATGCGCGACGCGGAGGAAGACGTCTTCCGCGCCGCCGAGGAGCTCGGCATCGACCTGTCCCGCCGCGAGCCCAGCTCGGTCGAAGAGGTGTGAGATGCGGGGCCCGTGAGGGCCCCGCCTCCGCCCCCTACATCTTCTTTATCTCTTAGAACAACGAAGGGTTGCAGCCATCGTGCTCGACGTGAACTTCTTCGACCAGCTTCAGATCGGCCTGGCCACTGCGGACGACATCCGCACGTGGAGCCACGGCGAGGTCAAGAAGCCGGAGACCATCAACTACCGCACGCTCAAGCCCGAGCGTGACGGCCTCTTCTGCGAGAAGATCTTCGGTCCCACGCGGGACTGGGAGTGCTACTGCGGCAAGTACAAGCGAGTCCGCTTCAAGGGCATCATCTGCGAGCGCTGCGGCGTCGAGGTGACCCGCTCCAAGGTGCGCCGTGAGCGGATGGGCCACATCGAGCTCGCCGCTCCGGTCACCCACATCTGGTACTTCAAGGGTGTGCCGAGCCGCCTCGGCTACCTGCTCGACCTGGCCCCGAAGGACCTCGAGAAGGTCATCTACTTCGCGGCCTACATGATCACCGGCGTCGACGAGGACGCCCGGCACCGCGACCTGTCGTCGCTCGAGGCCAAGGTCGGCCAGCAGCGCAAGATGCTCACGGACCGTCTCGACGGCGCGATCAACGACCGGGCCAAGAAGCTCGAGGACGACCTCGCCGCTCTCGAGGCCGAGGGTGCCAAGGCCGACCAGAAGCGCAAGGTCAAGGACGGCGCGGAGCGCGAGATGGCGCAGATCCGCAAGCGCTCCGAGCTGGAGATCGCCCGCCTCGACGAGGTGTGGGACACCTTCAAGAGCCTCAAGGTCCAGGACCTCATGGGTGACGAGGTGCTGTACCGGGAGATGAAGAACTGGTTCGGCAAGTACTTCGAGGGCCACATGGGCGCCACGGCGATCCAGAAGCGCCTCGAGAGCTTCGACATCGAGGCCGAGGTCGCGTCGCTGCGCGAGACCATCGCGACCGGCAAGGGCCAGCGCAAGGTGCGCGCGCTCAAGCGACTCAAGGTCGTCGACGCGTTCCGCAAGACCGGCAACAAGCCCCAGGGCATGGTCCTCGACGCCGTACCGGTCATCCCGCCGGACCTGCGGCCGATGGTCCAGCTCGACGGTGGCCGGTTCGCCACCTCCGACCTCAACGACCTCTACCGCCGGGTGATCAACCGCAACAACCGCCTCAAGCGGCTGCTCGACCTCGGCGCCCCGGAGATCATCGTCAACAACGAGAAGCGGATGCTCCAGGAGGCCGTGGACTCGCTGTTCGACAACGGTCGCCGCGGGCGTCCGGTCACCGGCCCGGGCAACCGGCCGCTGAAGTCGCTGTCCGACATGCTCAAGGGCAAGCAGGGGCGCTTCCGCCAGAACCTGCTCGGCAAGCGCGTCGACTACTCGGGCCGATCGGTCATCGTCTCCGGCCCGCAGCTGAAGCTGCACCAGTGCGGTCTGCCCAAGCAGATGGCGCTGGAGCTCTTCAAGCCGTTCGTCATGAAGCGGCTCGTCGACCTGTCGCACGCGCAGAACATCAAGTCCGCCAAGAGGATGGTCGAGCGGGCCCGCCCGGTCGTGTGGGACGTCCTCGAAGAGGTCATCACCGAGCACCCGGTGCTCCTCAACCGTGCGCCCACGCTGCACCGGCTCGGCATCCAGGCGTTCGAGCCGCAGCTGATCGAGGGCAAGGCGATCCAGATCCACCCGCTCGTCTGCACCGCGTTCAACGCGGACTTCGACGGTGACCAGATGGCGGTGCACCTGCCGCTGTCCGCCGAGGCCCAGGCCGAGGCGCGGATCCTGATGCTCTCGACCAACAACATCCTCAAGCCGTCCGACGGTCGGCCGGTCACCATGCCGACCCAGGACATGATCATCGGTCTGTTCTTCATCACCACCGACCGCGAGGGCGCGATCGGCGAGGGCCGCGTGTTCTCGTCGCCGGCCGAGGCGATCATGGCGTTCGACCGGGGTGAGATCACGCTGCAGAGCAAGGTCCGGATCCGGTTCAACGACGCGGTCGTCGAGGGTGCGGAGCCGGGTCAGCCGGTCCTGATCGAGACCACGCTGGGCCGGTCGCTCTTCAACGACACCCTGCCTGCCGACTACCCGTTCGTGAACTACGAGGTCGGCAAGAAGCAGCTCGGCGCGATCGTCAACGACCTCGCCGAGCGCTACGGCAAGGTCGAGGTCGCCGCCTCGCTCGACGCCCTCAAGGACGCCGGCTTCCACTGGGCCACCCGGTCCGGTGTCACCGTGTCCATCGCGGACGTCACGACCCCGCCCAACAAGGCCCAGCTGCTCTCGGGCTTCGAGGCGAAGGCCGCGAAGATCCAGACCCAGTTCGAGCGCGGTCTGATCACCGACGACGAGCGGCGCCAGGAGCTCATCGAGATCTGGACCGAGGCCGGCAAGCAGGTCGGTGACGCGATGGAGCAGGCGTTCGACAAGACGAACCCGATCTTCATGCAGGTCACCTCCGGCGCCTCCGGTAACTTCAACCAGATCCGCCAGGTCGGCGCCATGCGTGGTCTGGTGGCGAACCCGAAGGGTGAGATCATCCCGCGGCCGATCAAGGCGAACTTCCGCGAGGGTCTCTCCGTGCTGGAGTACTTCATCTCCACCCACGGTGCCCGCAAGGGTCTGGCGGACACCGCGCTGCGGACAGCCGACTCGGGCTACCTGACCCGTCGACTGGTCGACGTGTCGCAGGACGTCATCATCCGTGAGGACGACTGCGGCACCGAGCGTGGCCTGCCGAAGGTCATCGGTGAGCGCAACGCCGAGGGCACGGTGGTCAAGCACGAGAACGCCGAGACCGCGGCGTACGCCCGCACCTCGGCCATCGACGTCCTCCACCCGGAGACCGGCGAGCAGCTCGCCGCCGCCGGCGACGACCTCGGTGACGTGAAGATCGCGGAGCTGATCGAGGCCGGCATCGAGGAGGTCATGGTCCGCTCGGTCCTGACCTGCGACGCCCGCACCGGCACCTGCGCGAAGTGCTACGGCCGCTCGCTGGCCACCGGCAAGCTGGTCGACATCGGTGAGGCGGTCGGCATCATCGCCGCCCAGTCGATCGGTGAGCCCGGCACGCAGCTGACGATGCGGACCTTCCACACCGGTGGTGTGGCCTCGGCCGACGACATCACGCAGGGTCTGCCCCGTGTGGTCGAGCTCTTCGAGGCCCGCACCCCCAAGGGTGTCTCGCCGATCTCCGAGGCCGCAGGCCGGGTGGAGATCGAGGAGTCGGACAAGGCCCGCAAGGTCCTGGTCACCCCGGACGATGGCAGCGACGTGATCGAGTACGTCGTCTCCCGCCGCTCGCGGCTCCTGGTGGCCGACGGCGACCACATCGAGGTCGGCCAGATGCTCACCCAGGGCACCCCGGACCCGAAGGAGGTGCTGCGGATCCTCGGTGTCCGGCGGACCCAGCAGCACCTCGTCGACGAGGTCCAGGAGGTCTACCGGAGCCAGGGCGTGTCGATCCACGACAAGCACATCGAGATCATCGTGCGGCAGATGCTGCGCCGGATCACGGTGCTCGAGTCGGGTGAGACCAACCTGCTGCCGTCCGACCTGGTCGACCGCGTCAAGTTCGAGGAGGAGAACCGCCGCGTGGTCTCCGAGAGCGGCAAGCCGGCCTCGGGTCGTCCGGAGCTGATGGGCATCACGAAGGCCTCGCTGGCCACGGAGTCGTGGCTCTCGGCGGCCTCCTTCCAGGAGACCACCCGGGTGCTCACCGACGCCGCGATCAACGCTCGCTCGGACTCGCTGCGCGGTCTGAAGGAGAACGTGATCATCGGCAAGCTCATCCCCGCCGGCACCGGCCTGGAGCGCTACCGCGCGATCCGGGTGGAGCCGACCGAGGAGGCGCGCCAGGCGGCCTACGCCGTCACGGGCTACGAGTCCTACGACTACGAGTTCGGCAACACCGGCGGCCAGGCCGTCGCGCTCGACGACTTCGACTTCGGCTCCTACCAGAGCTGACGCCGACGCGTCGCGAGGCCCCGATCACCTCTGGGTGAGCGGGGCCTTGTGCGTTTTTCGGCAAAGGAACGGGGCGGACTGGTTGCCTGCGGCGGATCGGGTACCACACCCTGGGATGCACCCGACGAGAGGAGCGCGGCATGCCGAGCGACCCCGCTGACATGGAGCAGGACGAGGGAGCGACCGAGGAGGCCGCCGAGCAGGGCCAGAAGCTCGGCCGGAACGCCGATGACGAGCGGGAGCGTGCCGCCGAGCACGACGACGTCGTCGAGGCGCCCGAGGGTGAGTACCCCCCGGACGCCAAGGGCTTCGACGGGTCGACCGTGGACGAGATCCTGGCGGACCGCAAGAAGCGGCTGGATCCCGAGAACCGACCTGAGTCGACGGAGGTCAGCAACGCGGGCCGCGAGTTCGACGGTGAGAAGGGCATGTTCACCGACGAGCCGGGTTTCGACGAGGCCGAGAAGAAGTACACGCTCGACGACACGTGACAGCGGCAGGACCGCCGGGTCGTCTCTGTCAGCGGACTGAGATAATGGCGGGATGACCACCCCGCAGCGCACCGACGTGCTCGTCGTGGGCGCGGGCCCGGCGGGCTCCGCGGCCGCGGCGTGGGCGGCGCGCCTGGGTGCGGACGTCGTACTCGCGGACGCGGCGGTGTTCCCCCGCGACAAGACCTGTGGTGACGGGCTCACGCCCAGGGCGATCGGCGAGCTCGAGCGGCTCGGTCTGACCGACTGGGTGCGCGCCCACACCGTCAACCAGGGCCTGCGGGCGCACGGCTTCGGCCAGACCCTGCACCTCCCGTGGCCCGGCGGCACGCTGCCGGACTGGGGCAGCGCGATCGCCCGCACCGAGCTCGACGACTACCTGCGCACGACGGCGATCAAGGCGGGCGCGACCGGGATCGACGGCGCGCGGGCGGTCGACGTCCGTATGGAGGGCGGCCGGGTCGCGGCCGTCGTCTTCGCGCGCGGGTCGCGGGGCGGCGAGCGGTTCGAGATCGAGTGCGAGCGACTGGTGGTCGCCGACGGGGTCCGGTCGCCGCTCGGCAAGATCCTCGGCCGGGAGTGGCACCGCGACACGGTCTACGGCGTCGCCGGCCGCTGCTACGTCTCCTCGACCAAGCCCGACGACCCCTGGATCAGCTCTCACCTGGAGCTGCGGGGGGAGACAGGGGAGATTCTCTCCGGCTACGGCTGGATCTTCCCGCTCGGCAACGACGCAGGCGGGGTCAACCTCGGGGTCGGCACCCTGGCCACGGCCAAGCGGCCGGCGGACATCGCGATCAAGCCGCTGATGAAGTTCTACGCCGACGAGCGGCGGGAGGCGTTCGAGCTCGGGGACGAGCTGCGGATGCCGACCTCGGCGCTGCTGCCGATGGGGGGCGCCGTCTCGAACGTCGCCGGTCCCAACTGGGCACTGATCGGTGACGCGGCGGCGTGCGTGAACCCGCTCAACGGCGAAGGCATCGACTACGGGCTGGAGACCGGACGGTGGGTCGCCGAGCTGATGACCGAGCAGCCGGCCAGCGACCTCGGCATCGTGTGGCCGGCGGTGCTGCGCGAGCACTACGGCGAGTCGTTCTCGATCGCGCGCCGGCTCGCCGGGTTGGTGACCGTGCCCCGGTTGCTGCCGGCCCTCGGACCGGTGGGCATGAGGTCCGACCTGCTGATGACGCTCGCGCTGCGCTGGATGGGCAACCTGGTGACCGACGAGGACCGTGACCGCGCCGCCCGCGTGTGGCGCTGGGCCGGCCGCCGGTCCCTGGCGCGCGACGCCCGGCCGCCGTTCGCCTGAGCCGGACCATGACCGGTCGGCCGGAGAGCGGCTCCTCCTCTAGGGTGAACGTCGCTAGGAGGACGGCCATGGGGCAGCAGGTGCAGCGGTTGGCGGCGTACGCCGTCATCGTCCGCGGCGACCGGATCCTGCTGACCCGGCTCGCCGAGCGGGTCACGAAGCACGAGCTGTGGACACTGCCCGGCGGCGGCGTCGACCACGGGGAGGACCCGCAGGCCGCGGTCGTCCGGGAGATCTACGAGGAGACCGGTCTGCGGGCGGAGGTCGGCGAGAGCGCGCACGTCTTCTCGATGCACCTGTCCGACACCTGGCGCCGGGGACGGCGGGTCGACGCGCACTCCGTGCGCATCGTGTACGACGGATGGGTGGCTGCCGACTCGCCCGCCCCCCGGGTCGTGGAGATCGACGGGTCGACCGCCGACGCGGCGTGGCAGCCGCTCGCGGCCGTGCTCGACGGCTCGCTGCCGACCGTCAGCCTGGTGACCGAGGCGCTCGCGGTGCTGCAACCCCACCGGCGGCAGCGGATCGCGGCGTACGCCTATGTCGAGCGCGACGGCGCCCTCCTCCTGACCCGCAACTCCGCGCTCGGGCCGCACCCGGGCGTCTGGACGCTCCCGGGCGGAGGCGTCGACCACGGGGAGTCCCCGGCGGCCACGGTGCTGCGCGAGCTGCAGGAGGAGTGCGGGCTCGACGGCGAGCTCGGGGGCCTGCTCGCCGTCGACGACCACCACTTCACCGGCACCGCGCCCAGCGGCCGGCGTGAGGACTTCCACGCGATCCGGATCGTCTACCGGGCCACCGTCGCGGTGGGCACGGAGCCACGCGTGGTCGAGGTCGACGGCACCACCGACGCCGTGGCCTGGGTGCCGCTCGACGCGATCGCGGGGGACGAGGAGCGCTACAGCAGCCTCGTGCGCGCCGCGATCGCCGCGGCTGGCGCGTGATGGTCGCTGACCTGGCTAGGTTGAAGGCGTGAGTGAGACTGTCTTCACCTATGCAGCGCCGGCGCTGAAGTTCGGGCGGGGGGCGTCCCGTGAGCTCGGCTACGACCTGACGACGTGGGGCGTGCGGCGGGTGCTGCTGGTCACCGATCCCGGCGTCGCTGCTGCTGGGCACCCGGCCACGGTCGCGGAGGGTCTGGTGCAGCGCGGCATCGCCGTCACGACGTACGACGCCACCCATGTCGAGCCCACGGATGCGTCACTGACGCACGCCGTCGAGTTCGCCCGGGCCGAGGGCCCGTTCGACGCGGTGGTGGCGGTCGGCGGTGGCTCGTCGATCGACACCGCCAAGGCGGTCGCGCTGCTCGTCACCAATCCCGGTGAGCTGATGGACTACATCAACGCGCCGGTCGGGAAGGCGCGCGCGCCGCACCACCCGCTGTTGCCGCTGGTAGCCGTGCCGACGACGACCGGCACCGGCAGCGAGAGCACCACGATCTGCGTGATGGACGTGCTCGCGCTCAAGGTCAAGACCGGCATCAGCCACCCGGCGCTCCGGCCCCGGCTCGCGGTCGTCGACCCCGACCTGAGCGCCACCCAGCCGCCCGGTGTCACGGGCGCCGCCGGGATGGACATCCTCTGCCACGCCCTCGAGAGCTACACCGCCCGCTGGTACGCCGACTTCGACGCCAAGACGCCCGAGCAGCGGGTGCCCTACTGCGGCTCCAACCCGATCGCCGACGTCTGGTCGGAGCGGGCGCTCGGGATGCTGGCCGGCGCGTTCCGCGCGGCGGTCGGCACGTCGAGCGACCACCGGATGACCCCCGACGTGGCCGAGCAGATGGCGATGGCTGCGACCTTCGCGGGCCTCGGGTTCGGCAACGCGGGCGTCCACATCCCGCACGCCAACGCCTACCCGATCGCCGGCCGGGTGCGGGACTTCCGTCCGGCGGGCTACCCCGACGGCGAGCCGATCGTGCCGCACGGGATGGCGGTGGCGCTCACGGCGACGGAGGCGTTCCGGTTCACGTTCGACGCCGCGCCCGAGCGGCACCTGCGCGCGGCGCAGCTCCTCGACCCCGCCGGCCTGTCGTCGGAGGGAGGCAGGGGACCGGACGTGCTGCCCCGCACGCTCGCGGCGCTGATGCGCGACATCGGGCTGCCCAACGGGCTCGGGGAGGTCGGCTACGGCGAGGCGGACGTCGACGACCTGGTCGAGGGCGCGGTCCAGCAGCAGCGGCTGCTCGCCACCGCCCCCAAGGCAGTGACCACCGACGACCTCGCCGCGATCATCGGCGCCTCGCTGCGCAACTGGTGACACCGCCCCGGCCGCCCGGCCGCCGGCCGATCGGCCGATCCCTGGGTTTTTCTTCGCGATCCGGGGCAACCTCGACGGGTGACGGGCGTCAGTAGGGGTGTCGGGGTTGTGAAGTGAGCAGACGGAGCGGACCGAGCAGACGGGGGGTCCCCATGCGCAGGCTGGCGGTGGTCGGCGAGGTGGCGACGACCCCCGAACAGCTCGCCGCCGACCTGTACGCCGCGCACCGGCTCAGCCTGGTCCGGCTGGCGGTGCTGCTCGTGGACGACATCGCCGCCGCCGAGGACGTCGTCCACGACGTGTTCGCCAGCCTGCTGACCGGGGGCAAACAGCTCCGCGACCCGGACGCGGCCGTGGGCTACCTCAGGCGCGGTGTCGTGAACCGGGCGCGCTCGGCGCTCCGCCGGCGTCGTACGGCCCGGGCCTACACGCCGCCCCACGACGCCTCCCGGGCCGGCCCCGACGACCTGGCCGTGCTCAGCGAGGAGCACCGCGAGGTGTGCGCAGCCCTGCAGACCCTGCCGGCGCGGCAGCGCGAGGTGCTGGTGCTCCGCTACTACAGCGACCTGTCGGAGATCCAGATCGCCGACGCTCTCGGGATCTCCCGAGGCACCGTCAAGTCGACCGCGAGCCGCGCGCTCGCGGCCCTGGAGAAGAAGCTGGAGGGTCAGCGATGACCGACATCGAACAGCGTCTTCGCAGCGCCCTGGAAGCGCGGGCCGCGCTGGTGCAGCCCGAGGACCTCAGGCTCAACCCGGTCCTCGAGCCGACGGAGCCGGAGACCGGCTCGTGGTGGCAGCGCCCGGGCGCCTACATCTTCGTGGCCGCGGTCGCGCTGATCGTGATCGCGTTGCCCCTGCTCGCCCTCGCCAGCACCATCGACCGGGACGGGGAGCGGGACCCCGACCAGTTCTCGACCACGCCGACCGATCCGCCGACGATGACCGACCCGGTGCCGATGGAGGTCGACAAGGGCGCTGCCGACGTCGACGGCGACGGCACGGACGACCCGGTCCGGGTCGTCGAGCTCGAGGTCGTGGGCTCGCGCCCGCGCCACGGCGTCGAGGTCGACCTCTCCTCGACCGGGGAGACGGTCAGCTATCGGTACCCACGGCTCGGCACCCTCGAGCTCGCCGAGAGCGCCGACGTCGACGGCCGGCCCGGCCGGGAGGTCTTCGCCGTCCTCGAGCCGACCTCCCCGGACCTGCACCGCAGCGCACCGAGCGTGATCAGCCTCCGGGACGGCGAGCTGACCGAGATCCTCGCCGACGACTTCCGCACCGGCTACTGGTGGGTGGGCGAGGGCTCCCGGCTGTGGTGGTGGCAGAGCGAGGACGACTGGCCCGCCGGCACCGCGGCGATCGGCCCGGTGGAGGCGACCAGCTTCCGCCCCGGTGACCGCCTGCAGCCGACGTCGGAGGGCAGCTACTGCGTCGACCCGACCGTCCCCGACGACCTGCGGCAGTGCAGCAGCGGGGAGCCGCCGGACCCGCCGGACACCACCGGTGGCCCGACGGGCGAGCCGCCGGTCGAGGAGTGGTGGGAGCGGCACCCCGAGGGGCTGCCGTCGACGTGGGGCCTCGAGGGCGAGCACGGCGGCGCCTCGAGCGCTGACATCGACGGCGACGGGTCCGCGGGGGACACCGCGTCGGTCGCCGGCTCGGAGGTCCGGGTCGACACCGGAGGCTCTGTGCTCACCGCGCCGGTCGACGGCGGGAACCCGGTGCTCGAGGGCATCGTGCGGCTCAGCGGACTGCCGACCCCGGTCGTGGTGGGGCACACGTCGGAGGGTGCGGCGGGCACGACGTACGTCACCTGGTTCGCCTTCGCCGTCGTCGACGGCGAGCTGGTCGAGCTGACCACCGCGCCGCTGGGACCGAAGTTCCTCTCGCAGTACAGCAACCTGACCACGGACGAGGGCGGGCACCCGACCGTGCGCACGTGGCTCGCGGGCGACAACGCGCTGCACGGGATGGACTACCTCGACCGGAGGCTGGTCCCGGGCCCGGACGACGCGGAGGTCTGGGCCTACCAGGTCCGGGTCCGGAGCTGGTACGTCGACGGGACGACGCTGCGCGCCACCGTGCCCGTGCAGGCCTGTGTCGCACCCGACATCGGCCGGGAGTTCTACGAGTGCCCTGACGGCCTCTGAGCCCGCTTCCCCTAGATTTGACCGGTGAGCGAAGCCCGGGACCTGGTTGCTGCCTTGGCGTCCCGAGGCGTCGACGCCGACGACTCGAGCCTGACCCGGGCGCTCTACTCCTCCGACGCCTCGCTCTACCGCGTGCTCCCGGCCGCCGTCGCGCGGCCGCGGCACCGCGACGAGCTGGAGGCGGTGCTCGAGGTGGCGGCCGCCGCCGGGTCGACGGTCACGATGCGCGGTGCCGGTACGTCGATCGCCGGCAATGCCGTCGGACCCGGCATCGTCGTCGACACCCGTCGCCTGGACCGCGTGCTCGCGATCGACCCCGAGGCCCGCACGGCGCGGGTCGAGCCGGGCATCGTGCACGCGGGGCTGCAGCGGGCGGCCGCGCCGTACGGGCTGCGCTACGGGCCGGACCCCTCGACGCACACCCGCTGCACCATCGGCGGGATGGTCGGCAACAACGCGTGCGGCTCCCGGGCGCTCGGCTACGGCCGGACCGCCGACACCGTCGTCGCCGCCGACGTGATCTGGGGCGACCGGACCGCGACGGCCGGTGAGGTCGAGGCGCGGCTCGCGGCGGTCGCTGCGAGCGAGCTCGCGCACGTGCGGACGTCGTTCGGGCAGTTCACCCGCCAGGTGTCGGGCTACTCGCTGGAGCACCTGCTGCCGGAGCAGCTGTCGGTGCCGCGGTTCTTCGCGGGGTCCGAGGGCACGCTCGGGCTGCTGCGCGAGGTCACGGTCGCGCTGGTGGCCGAGGAGGAGCGCGACCTGCTGGTGCTCGGCTACCCGTCGATGATCGAGGCCGCCGACGCCGTGCCGACACTGCTCGAGGTGGTTTCGAGGCTCGGCGCTGGGGCGCCTCGCACCTCAACCCACCGGGTGGCGAGGCTCGGCGCCGGCGCCCGGATGGTGGCGTGCGAGGGGCTCGACGCCCGGATCGTCGACCTGGTGCGGGCCCGGGGCGGTGCGGTGCCCGACCTGCCGCGGGGGAGCGGCTGGCTCTTCGTCGAGGTCGCCGGGCCCGAGCGGGCGGCCGCCCTGACGTCGCTGCAGGCGGCCGCGGGGGCCCTCGACTCGCGGCTGGTGGGGTCGATGGCGGAGGCCGCGGCACTGTGGCGGATCCGTGAGGACGGCGCCGGCCTGGCCGCGCGCAGCCTGTCGCGGCCGGCGTACTCCGGCTGGGAGGACGCCGCCGTCCCGCCCGCACGCCTCGGCGCCTGGCTGCGCGACTTCGACGCCCTGCTCCGCGAGCACCAGCTCGACGGGGTGCCGTACGGCCACTTCGGCGACGGCTGCGTGCACGTGCGGATCGACTTCGACTTCTCCGGCGGGCCGGGGGCGTTCCGCGAGTTCCTGGTCGCGTGCGCGGAGCGGCTGCGCGAGCACGGCGGGTCGCTCTCGGGCGAGCACGGCGACGGTCGGGCGCGGTCCGAGCTGCTGCCGATCATGTACGACGAGACCTCCCTCGCGCTCTTCGCCGCCGTCAAGCACGCGTGCGACCCGGCCGGGCTGCTCAACCCGGGTGTGCTGGTGGACCCGGCGCCGTTCGACGCCGACCTCCGCCCCCTCCGTCCGGTGACGTCGGTGGCTTCGGTCCTGACGCTGGCCCACGACGGCGGCTCGCTGGGCGCGGCCGCGCATCGCTGCACGGGCGTCGGCAAGTGCGTCGCACCTGCGCCGGCGGGCGTGATGTGCCCGTCGTTCGTCGCGACAGGGGACGAGAAGGACTCCACCCGCGGTCGCGCTCGCGTGCTCCAGGAGGCGCTGACCGGCGGGCTGCCGGGCGGGCTCGCCGACCCGGCCGTGCACGAGGCGCTCGACCTGTGCCTGTCGTGCAAGGGCTGCTCCTCCGACTGCCCGACCGGCGTCGACATGGCGTCCTACAAGTCCGAGGCGCTCCAGCAGACCTACGCCGGCAAGCGACGACCGCGGTCGCACTACCTGCTGGGCCGGCTGCCGCGGTGGGCGCGGCTGGGTGCGCCGGTCGCGCGGCTCAACAACGCCGCGCTGCGGGTCGGCCCGCTGGCGTCGATGGCGAAGGCGATGGCCGGGGTGGACAAGCGCCGGTCGCTGCCGACCTTCGCCTCTCCCACGCTGAGGAAGGCCGTGGCCCGGGGGGCCGGCAACCCCGACGTCTGGGTGTGGGCCGACTCGTTCACCGACTACTTCCGCACCGGGCCGGCGCTGGCGGGGATCGCCTACCTCGAGAGCGCCGGGCTCACCGTCCGGGTGATCGACGAGCAGGCCTGCTGCGCGCTGCCCTGGATCACGACCGGCCAGCTCGATGCCGCGCAGCGGATCGTCGGGAAGGCGGTGAGCGCGCTCGCGCCGTACGTCGACTCCGGCGTGCCCGTCGTGGCGTTCGAGCCGTCCTGCCTCGCCGCGCTGCGCTCGGACGCCACCGAGCTGGTGCGCGACCCCGCCGCCGGCCGGGTCGGCGCCGGCGTGCTGACGCTCGCCGAGCTGGTCACGCGTCTGGACCTGCCGCTGCCGGACCTCAGCGGCGTCGCCATCGTCGCGCAGCCGCACTGCCACCACTCCTCGGTGCTCGGCTGGGCCGCCGACCGGACCCTCCTCGAGCGCGCCGGAGCGAAGGTGACGGTCGTGCCGGGCTGCTGCGGGCTCGCCGGCAACTGGGGCGTCGAGAAGGGCCACTACGAGACCTCGGTCGCGATCGCGGAGTCCCACCTGCTGCCGGCCGTCCGGGCGGCCCGCGCGGCCGACCCCGAGACCGTCGTACTCGCTGACGGCCTGTCGTGCGCGCTCCAGCTCGAGGACCTGGAGGGGGTCACGGCGCTGCACCTCTCCGAGCTGCTCGGTCGTCATTGCCACAGTGACCGATAGGTCACGCTGGCGCGGACGACCCGGCCGGTAGGTTGGCCAGGTGAACCCACGCCACCGTCGACTCATCATCCCGGTCGCGCTGGGGGCCCTCCTGGTGATCGTCGTGATCGCGGCCATCCTCAAGTGAGGTGCTGACGATGCCGTCCACCACCGAGTCGCTGGCCGAGGGCCTGGCTCGTGTCCGCGCCCTGCTGCTCGACGCGGACACGCTGGTGCGCGGCCTGGCCTCCGGGCGACAGAAGGGCCAGCAGCCGCCGTGGCGGCGGGTCGAGCTGCGCTGGGTGGACCTGAAGTCGGGGCCGCACCTGCAGGTGACGTCGTACGACGCCACCCAGGCCCACACCGCCAACCACCACGTCGGGGACGCGGCCGGTGCCGCGGTCGACGCGCTGCTCGCCGAGCCGTTCGGGAACTGGCACGTCGAGACCACCGACCAGGTGGTCCAGCTGCGGGTGACGAAGAAGCTCGATGCGATCACGCACACCAAGCCCGGAGCCTCGACCGGCTCGACAGGCTCGGCGGGCTCGACCATCAGGGCGCACGACCGGCAGAAGGAGCGGCTGCTCCCCGCCGACGACCCCGTGCTGGCCGCGCTCGGGCTCGCCGACGCGCACGGGCGGATCAAGCCGAGCCGGCAGGCGAAGTACCGCCAGGTCGAGGAGTTCGTGCGGATCCTCGACCGGTCCATCGGCGACGCGATCGGCAACCAGCTCCGCACCCCGACTCCGGACGACCCGCTGCGGATCGTCGACCTGGGCTGCGGCAACGGCTACCTGACGTTCGCCGCGCACCGGTTCCTCACCGACCGGCGCAACCTGCCGGTGCGGCTGATCGGGGTCGACGTGAAGCGGCAGTCGGCCGACCACAACGCCCGGGTCGCGGAAGGTCTCCGCATCGACGCGGACTTCGTGGTCGGCACCATCGACGGCGCGACCCTCCCCGAGCGAGACCAGCGCCCCGACGTCGTCCTGGCCCTGCACGCGTGCGACACCGCCACCGACGAGGCGCTCGCCCGAGCGGTCGCCTGGCAGGCGCCGCTCGTGCTCGCCGCGCCCTGCTGCCACCACGACGTGGCGGCCCAGCTGCGCGCGGCGCCGACCCCGGCGCCGTACTCCTCCCTCACCCGGCACGGCATCCTCCGCGAGCGGTTCGCCGACACCCTCACCGACGCCGTCCGGGAGATGCTGCTGCGGCTGCATGGCTACCGGGTCGACGTCATGCAGTTCGTCGAGAGCCAGCACACGCCCCGCAACACCTTGCTGCGCGCGGTCCGCACCGGCGCTGCGCCCGCGCCCGCGCTGCGGCAGGAGTACGACGACCTCGTCGTCACCTGGCAGGTCACCCCGCGGCTCGCGGTGCTCCTCGGCGAGGCGCGCGACCCGGGCGCGGGGTGAGCCGGTTGGAGAAGCTGCTCGCGGGGCTGGCGGTGCTGCCGTTCGGCCTCGGGTTCGCGCTCAGCGCCGACCAGCCGGACGCGGACGGCGCGACGGTGGTCTTCTCGTTCACCGACCCCGCCATCGTCGAGTCGAGCGGGCTGCTCGTCCAGGACGGCCGGTTCGCGACCGTCAACGACTCCGGCGACAGCGGCCGGGTCTTCACGGTCGACCCCGGCGACGGCAGGACCGTGGCGGTGACCGAGTGGGACGCCGAGCCCGAGGACGTCGAGGCGATGGCGCCGATGCCCGACGGGGACGTGCTCGTCGGCGACATCGGCGACAACAACGGCGTCCGTGACTCGATCGAGCTGATCCGGGTGCCCTTCGGCGAGGACGGGCGGGTCGACCCGGTCACCTACGAGCTGGTCTACCCCGACGGCTCGCACGACGCCGAGACCCTGCTGGTCCACCCGCAGACGGGGCAGGTGATGGTGGTCGCCAAGGAGTTCATCGGGCGGCTGTACGCGACCTCCGGCAAGCTCGACGCCGACGGCCCCAACCGGCTCGAGCCCCTCGGCGAGGTGCTGCCGATCGCGACCGACGGCGCCTTCTTCCCGGACGGTGAGCACTTCGTGCTCCGGGGCTACGTCAAGGCAGCGGTCTACGAGTGGCCTTCGCTCGAGCAGGTCGGTGAGACCTTCTTCCTCCCGTCTCAGGAGCAGGGCGAGGGGTTGGCGGTGGGTGCGGACGCCACGGTCTACCTCAGCTCCGAGGGCGAGCAGAGCGAGGTGCTGCGGATCCGGCTGCCCAAGGACCTGCGGGCCGAGCTGGACGCTGCGACCGACAAGCCCGGCCGCGGCTCCGCCGAGCCGGTGGCGGACGAGACCCTCGAGGGAGGGCCGGACCACGACGAATCCGACCTGGCCCGCTCGCTCTGGCCGTGGGCGCTCGGCGGTGTCGTCGGCGTGCTGGTCCTGCTGGTCCTGCTGCGAGCGGTGCGGCCCCGATGACGGCGCACGAGCTCAGGGTGCGCCTGTCGCTCGTCTGAGACGGACGCCAGCGGCTACCCTACGGGCCGTGCTGCTGCGGCGAACCTCCCCCGACCAGCCCGGCTGGTCCCGCCGCCGGGCCGGGAGGGGCTTCGTCTACCTCGACGAGCACGGAGCGCGACTCCCGGACGAAGCGGTCGAGCGGTGCCGTGCCCTCGTCATCCCGCCCGCGTGGCAGGACGTGTGGATCTGTCCCCACCCGCGCGGCCACCTCCAGGCCGTCGGGACCGACGAGGCCGGGCGGCGGCAGTACATCTACCACCCGGCCTGGGTCGAGCAGCGGTCGGCGGAGAAGTACGACCGGGTCCTGCGGTTCGGCCGGCGTCTGCCGCGCGTGCGCGAGCGGGTGCTGACCGACCTCGCACTCGGCGACGACTGCGAGGAGGTGGGGTGCGCGCTCGCCGTACGTCTGCTCGACCTGGGGTACTTCCGGATCGGCAACGACGTCTACACCGCTGAGAACGGCTCGTTCGGGCTGACGACGCTGGAGCGTCGGCACGTACGGCGCCAGGGCGACGTGCTGGTGTTCCAGTTCACCGGCAAGTCCGGCATCGAGCACCGGATCGAGGTCGACGACCCGCTCGTGATCGAGATCCTGGACCGGATGAGGCGCCGGCGATCGTCCTCGGACCCTGGCCTCCTCTGCTTCCGCGTCGGTCGCCGCTGGCGCTCCCTCACGCCCGACCTCGTCAACGAGTACCTCCGCGAGACGAGCGGGCTCGACGCCACGGCGAAGGACTTCCGCACGTGGCACGCCACGGTGCTCGCGGCGGCTGCCCTCGCCGAGGCGCCCGGCACCGAGGCCAGCAAGACGGCCAGGAAGCGGGCGGTCGCCGCTGTCATGCGCGAGGTCGCCGACTACCTCGGGAACACGCCGGCGCTGGCGCGTTCGGCGTACGTCGACCCGCGGGTCGTCGACGCCTACGACGAGGGCCGCACCATCCGGCCCGCCGTCCGCCGGACGTACGACGACCCCGACCAGCGTCAGGCCGCGCTCGAGCGGGCGGTGCTCCGGCTCATCGGGTGACCATCGGGTGACCATCGGCTGATCAGGCCGGCACGTGGCAGGCTCGGGCGCATGAGGATCGAGGTCGTCGAGGGTGACATCACCCAGCAGGACGTCGACGCGGTGGTCAACGCCGCCAACAACCGGATGCGCGGCGGCGGAGGTGTCGACGGTGCCATCCACCGCGCCGGGGGCCGCGCGGTGCTCGAGGACTGCGTCCGGCGCTTCCCCGACGGGCTGGCCACCGGCGACGCCGGCTGGACGACCGCGGGCGAGATGGCGGCGCGCTGGGTGGTCCACGTGGTCGGGCCGAACTTCAACGCCGGGCAGCGCGACCGCGGGCTGCTCACGTCGTGCTACCGGCGCGCCCTCGAGGTCGCCGACGAGCTCGGCGCCCGGACCATCGCCTTCCCGCTGATCAGTGCCGGTGTCTACGGCTGGCCCCTGGACGACGCCGTCGACGCGGCGCTGGAGACGCTCCGGACCACCCCGACGCAGGTCGAGCTGGCGAGGGTGGTGGCGTTCGGCCGGTCGACGTACGACCTGATCGCGAGCCGGCTGGTCGCGGGTCAGGAGTAGTTCGGGTTGTTGCCCGTCGGCATCGTGATGTCGACCGGCTTGCCCCCGCCGAGGAAGAACAGCACGCCCTGCCGCAGGAACTCGTCGAACATCCAGTAGCCCTTCGGCGGCAGCGGGAGCTTGAGCATGCCCTCGCGGAACGCCACGAAGGGCGGCCAGCCGTTCTTCACGAGCCCGTCGAACACGGGTTGGCGGGGGATCTTCAGCCAGTCGGTGATCTGGTCGCCCAGCACGTAGCGGGTGAAGGACTGGACCATGGTCCGGCTGAGGATGCCCTGGTCGAAGTCCGACGCCAGGTTGACCAGCATGTGCGCGAGCTCGATGCCCTCCTTGGTCGGGGCGAGGATCGGGTCGAGCACCTGGCGGGCCTGGGCGTTGGACGCGGCCCAGGTCGCGGGGATGTACTCGTCGCGCACGCCGAGCAGGTGTGCGGCGATCTGCCAGCTGTGCAGGAACGCGTCGGACTCGGCACTGGTCACCGGGACCCGCCAGGCGGCCAGCTTGTTGCTGGAGAACGTCGCCAGGCTGTGCCAGGTGACCATGATGTCCGCCTGGCTGATCGGCTTGGTCTCCGGCGCGGCGGCGTTCCAGTGACGGGACTTCGGCAGCAGGTGGCGTACGGCGGAGTGGGTGAGCCGGGTCTTGACGCAGGTGACCACCATCTTGCCGCCGGGCCCGAACGCGTCGGGTGCGCCGATGTCGTAGCCGAGCTTCGCGGTCTTGGAGATCCGGTCCTTCATGTCCGCGCCGCCGGCGGAGTAGTAGACCGCCTTGGCCTCGCGCGGGATGACGCAGCTCATCATCCCGCTGCCCATGCCGTAGAGGACGCCCAGGTAGAGGCCGCGCCGCTCGTAGAAGTCCGCGAACGCGGCGAGCTTGTCGTGGTCGGCCCAGGCCGGGAGCCGGCGCGCCTTCTCGATGAAGGCCCGCAGGTCGGCGGGAAGCCCCGAGGGGAGCGGTTGGTCGTTGTCCGTCCAGCCGGCCAGGAGCTGGTTGACCTTCTCGACCTCGCCCCTCCTGAACAGCGCTGCCACGACGGTGTCGGACTCCGGGTCCCAGGTGAAGCGCGGATCCGCTCCCGTGCCCGCTCCCGCGACCGAGCCCCTGGCTGACCAGGTCCATGCCTGCGCGGGGGCCACGATGCCGAGCGCGCCCACGGCGCCGAGTGCACTGCCGCCGAGCAGCAGTCCGCGTCTGCTGAGTCCGTCCACGCGTCCCTCCCCTTCCGGTGATACGGTGCTACAAAAGTTGTTACGTTGTATCATTTCCGGAGCGCCGACCACAAGGGCCGGCGACGGGGTGACGAGGAGAGGTGGCCGATGACCAGCACGGCGGAGCCGACCGGCTCGGTCTTCGAGCTGGCCCTGGCCGACGCCGTGGCCGACGTCGACGAGGACCCGAGCTCCAGCCGGATCCTCGACGCCGCCTGCGAGCTCTTCGGCCGGGTCGGCATCCAGCGCTGCTCGATGAGCGACGTCGCGGCGCAGGCGGGCGTCTCCCGGATCACCGTCTACCGCCGCTTCGCGAGCCGCGAGGCCCTGGTCCAGCACGTCATCCGGCGCGAGTTCCGGCGCTACATCGACCAGTTCCTGGCCGACGTGGCCGAGGCGCCCACCGCCGCGGAGCGGGTGGTCGCCGGGTTCGTCAGCGCGCTGCGCACGACCCGCGGCAACCCGCTGATGGGCGGGCTGATGGCGAACGAGCCCGGATCGCTGGTCTCGTCGATGCTCGGCGACGGCGGCGACACCCTCGCGACCGTCCGGTCCTTCGTCGCGGGTCAGCTGCGACGCGAGCAGCGTGCCGGCCACGTGTCGGAGGCGGTCGACGTCGACCTGGTCGCCGAGATCATGGTCCGGCTCTCCACGTCGTTCCTCGTCACGCCGAGCGCGCTGGTCGACCTCGACGACGACACGCAGGTCGCCGAGGTCGCCCGCAGGGTGCTGGTGCCGATGCTCGACCCAGCGCGCTGACCCGCTGGCGTCAGAGGTTCTCCACGACGAAGTCGATGGACTTCGTGAGCGCCTCGACGTCGGCCGGGTCGATCGCCGGGTACATCGCGATCCGCAGCTGGTTGCGCCCCAGCTTGCGGTAGGGCTCGGTGTCGACGATCCCGTTGGCGCGCAGCACCTTGGCCACCTCGGCCGCGTCGATCGAGTCCTCGAAGTCGATGGTGCCAATCACGAGCGAGCGGTGGCTCGGGTCGGCGACGTAGGGCGTCGTGTACGACGTCCGCTCCGCCCACCCGTAGAGAGCGTTCGACGACTCGGTGGTCCGCTCGACCATGCCCTTGAGGCCGCCCAGGCTGTTCATCCAGTCCAGCTGCTCGGCCATCAGGAACAGCGTCGCCACCGACGGCGTGTTGTAGGTCTGGTTCTTGGCGGAGTTGTCGATCGCGGTCGGCAGGTCGAAGAACGCCGGGATGTGCCGGTCGCTCGCGCCGATCCGCGCGGCCCGCTCGAGCGCGGCGGGCGACATCAGCGCGATCCAGAGCCCGCCGTCGGAGGCGAAGCACTTCTGGGGGGCGAAGTAGTAGGTGTCGACCTGGTCGAGGTCGACGGGCAGGCCACCCGCGCCGGAGGTGGCATCGATGAGGACGAGGGCGCCCTCGTCGGCACCGGCGGGCCGCACGACCGGGGCCATCACCGCGGTGGAGGTCTCGTTGTGCGCCCAGGCGTAGACGTCGACGCCGGCCTCGGCGACGGCGTCCGGGCGGGTGCCGGGCTCGGAGCCGATCACCGACGGGGCGTCGAGCCACGGCGCCTGCTCGGCGGCCTTGGCGAACTTGGACGAGAACTCGCCGAAGGTGAGGTGCTGGCTCTTCTGCTCGATGAGCCCGAAGGTCGCGATGTCCCAGAACGCGGTGGCGCCACCATTGCCCAGCACGACCTCGTAGCCCTCGGGCAGGTCGAACAGCGCAGCCAGACCCTCGCGCACCCGGCCGACCGTGTTCTTCACGGGGGCCTGGCGGTGGGAGGTGCCCATCAGGTCGGCGCCGGTCGCGGCGAGGGCGTCGAGGTGGCCGGTCTGGATCTTCGACGGTCCGGCCCCGAACCGGCCGTCGGCGGGCTTGAGGTCAGCGGGGATCTGCAGCACTGAGTTCTGGGCTGGATTCTGGGCGTCGGTCACGAGTCAACCTTCTCATCGAGGGACGAACGCTGACGACGCTGTCAGGAGGAAACCAGTGTGACAGCCACGTGTCAGCGGTGATAAATCGATGGCTGTGATGGACCCATGACGCACCCGGCGCTCGACCTCCGTGTCGTGGCCTACGGCGAGCCCGACGTGGTCGCGCTCGTCGCCCGCGTCCAGGAGGAGTACGTCTCCCGGTACGGCGGCCCCGACGAGAGCCCCGTCGACCCGACGATGTTCGACCCGCCCGACGGGCTGTTCCTCCTCGCCTACCTCGACGGCGTGCCCGTCGGGACGGGCGCCTGGCGCCGCTCGCCCGTGCTGGCGCTCGGCGGCTCGCTCGGCGCCGAGATCAAGCGGATGTACGTCGTACCGGAGCACCGCGGCCAGGGACTGGCCCGCCGGATCCTCGCCGAGCTCGAGGACACGGCCGCGGCGGCCGGCTTCGACCTGCTGGTCCTGGAGACCGGGCTGATGCAACCCGAGGCCATCGCGCTCTACGAGTCGTCGGGCTACGTCCGGATCCCCGGGTTCGGCCACTACCGCGACAGCGACCTCAGCCGCTGCTTCGGCAAGCGCCTCTGACCGCAGCAGGTTTGCCGATCCGCCGAACGGTTACCGCCCTCAGGACCCGAGGAGGGAATCATGGACGACTGGATCTGGATCGTGATCGCAGTGGTGGTGCTGGCGGTCATCGCCGTCCTGGTCGCGCTCGCGATGAAGAAGAAGCGTGAGCACGACCGCGAGAGGGCGGTGGAGATCCGCACCGAAGCGGCCCGCCAGACACCCGAGCTGCGGGTGCATGAGGCCGAGGCGCAAGGCGCCGAGGCCGAGGCGGAGCGGATGCGCGCCGAGGCCGACCGACTGGAGAAGATCGCCGGCGAGCGTCGCGAGCACGTGGAGGAGGAGCGGAGCACGATGGACGAGCGGCTCCGGGAGGCCGACAAGCTGGACCCCGACACGGGGAAGCGCCGGTCCACGAACACCTGACGGAGCGGGAGCCACCCAGCGGCCGACGGACGGACCGTTCGTTACTGGTGTGGCTCCTGTGACTCAGGAGGCGCCGATTCCCGGTCCGTCGGGGGGAACGGTCCGTCGGGCGGCCGTCACCAGGTAGCGCTCGTCGGTCGTGGTGCCGCCCCAGAGCGCCGGATCGTCGAGCATCGTCAGCGCGGGCTCGAGGCCCGCGCCCGCGACCAGTTCGCACGTCTGCGCGGCGGTTAACCCGGCGCCGGTGGACCACGAGCCCTCGACGAGGACCAGCCGGCCGTCGGGGACGAGCAGGTCGAGCCAGCGGCTGAGGGCGATCGCAGGGTCCGGCATCGCCCAGAGGACGTGCCGGCACAGGACCGCGTCATAGGACGACGGTGCGAGCCGGGGCACGTAGGCGTCGCCCTCGGCGACGGTCACGCCCGCGAGGCCGGCGAGCTTCGCGCGCGCTCGCTCCACCATCGCGGGTGAGAAGTCGACGCCGTCGACGGCGTAGCCCGCCTCGGCCAGCAGCAGGCTGAGAGTGCCCGTGCCGCAGCCGAGGTCGGCGACCCGCGCCGGCGCGGGCGGCAGCACGCCGACGAGCAGGTCGTGCCACGCCGACCTGACCGACGGGTCAGTCAGTCCGTGGTCGGCCGGCTCGTCGTACGCGTCGGCCTCGGCATTCCATGCCGCGATCCGCTCCCCGAGATCCACGAGGACCAGCTCAGCCGGCCCACTCCGCGTTCCAGCCCTCGACCTCGTCGGCGCCGCGCGCGGACGGGCCGGTGTAGATCGCCGACGGCCGGATCAGGCGGCCGGTGAGCTTCTGCTCGAGGATGTGCGCCGACCAGCCGCCCGTGCGTGCACAGGTGAACATCGAGGTGAACATGTGGGCGGGCACCTCGGCGAAGTCGAGGACGATCGCCGCCCAGAACTCCACGTTGGTCTCGAGCACGCGATCCGGCCGGCGCTCGCGGAGCTCGGCGAGCGCTGCCTTCTCGAGGGCCTCGGCGACCTCGTACCGCGGGGCGCCGAGCTCCTTCGCCGTGCGGCGGAGCACGCGGGCCCGTGGGTCCTCGGCGCGGTAGACGCGGTGGCCGAAGCCCATCAACCGCTCGCCGGAGTCCAGCAGTCCCCTGACGTAGGCGGACGCGTCGCCGGACTTCTCGACGTCCTCGATCATGCCGAGCACGCGCGACGGCGCGCCTCCGTGCAGCGGGCCGCTCATCGCGCCGATCGCACCGGACAGCGCGGCGGCGACGTCGGCGCCGGTCGACGTGATGACGCGCGCGGTGAACGTCGACGCGTTCATGCCGTGCTCCGCGGCCGAGGACCAGTAGGCGTCGATCGCCGTCGCGTGCTTGGGGTCGGCCTCGCCGCGCCACCGGATGAGGAACTTCTCGGCGAGGGTCTTGCCCTCGTCGACGAGCCGCTGCGGCACGACCGGCTCGTGGAGGTCGCGGGCGGACTGACCGGCGTACGCGAGCACCATCACCGCCGCCCGGGCAAGGTCCTCGCGGACCTTCTCGGGCTCGGAGTCGTAGGTGTAGCGGATGCCGAAGGCCGGCGCGAGCATCGCGATCGCGGCCTGCAGGTCGACCCGGACGTCGCCGGTGTGCACCGGCAGCGAGAACGGCTCGGCCGGCGGCAGGTCGGGGGTGTAGGAGCCGTCGATCAGCAGCCCCCAGACGTTCTCGAACGGCACCCGGCCGACCAGGTCCTCGATGTCGACACCGCGGTAGCGGAGCGCCGAGCCTTCCTTGTCCGGCTCTGCGATCTGCGTCTCGAACGCGACGACGCCTTCCAGTCCGTGGTGTACCTCAGGCATCCGCATTCTCCTTCGCGTGGGACAAACACCGGCATTCTGCCGCACCCACTAGGTTCGGCCTATGTCCGGTGCTGACGAGGCTGACCTGGCTGCGTGGTCGGAGCTGCGCAGGGAGTACGGCGAGGTGGGGCTGACCGAGTCCATGGCCGACCCCGATCCGCTGGTGATGTTCCGCCGCTGGTTCGCCGAGGCGCAGGCGGCCCACCTGCACGAGCCGAACGCGATGATCGTGGCGACCGTGTCGCCGGACGGCCAGCCGGCCGCCCGGACGGTGCTGCTCAAGGGCCTGACCACCGGTGCCGACGGCGGGTTCGCGTTCTTCACCAACACCGCGTCCCGCAAGGGCGCCGACCTCGCGGCCGAGCCGCGCTGCGCCCTGCTGTTCCCCTGGCACCCGCTCGAGCGGCAGGTGCGGGTCGAGGGGGTCGCGTCCCGGCTGAGCGATGCCGAGGTGGCGTCGTACTTCGCCGGGCGGCCGCGGGGCAGCCAGCTCGGCGCCCACGCCTCGCCGCAGTCGCAGGTGGTCGCGGGGCGCGCGGAGCTCGACGCGCGGTACGCCGAGGTCGAGGCCCGCTTCGCCGGCACCGATGTTCCCGTCCCCGAGCCCTGGGGCGGCTACCGGGTGCGGCCCGAGACGGTCGAGTTCTGGCAGGGGCGCCCGGGCCGGATGCACGACCGGCTGCGCTACCGCCGGACTGCGTCCGGCTGGGTGGTCGAGCGCCTCGCGCCGTAGCGCCTACGCCCTTCGAGCCTCTCGGCGCTCCGCCCGGTCGGCGCGCTTCGCGCGGTCCTTGCGGTCCTTGCGGTCCGCGCGGTCCTTGCGGTCTGCGCGGTCCGTGCGGTCCGTGCGGTCCGTGCGGTCCCGGGCGGAGCACAGGTAGCGGATCGGCGCGGCGGCGCGGGCACCGTCGTGGCCGACGACGACGGCGACCACGTTGCCCTGCAGCTGGCTGTTGCCGGTCAGGGTCATGTCGAGCGCCGCCTGCAGTCTCTTCCGGCCGCCGTCGACCATGAACAACTGCGGTTCGGCGGTACTGCCGCCGGGCAGCCGCCACTGCAGCTCCAGCCGACCCGGCCCCCCGTCGGTCACGACGATCGCGGTGACGCGCAGCGCGGCACGCGGGCAGTGCGCCTGGGGCGGCGTGACCGTCAGCGCGATCCGGCGTACCTGCGGCGGCGGTTCCCCGGACGGGTCGTCGGCCGAGGCGTCGGGGGTGAAGAGCAGCCACGCTCCGACGCCGCCGCCGGCGCCGACGGTCAGCAGGCCGAGGGTGATGACGAGGGGCCCAACGACTCTCCGGAAGAGACTGCGCTTCCTCCTCGTGCGTTCAGGCCTGCTGGTGGTCTCGAGGCTCGATTGGCCGCTGGTCGAGGTGCGAGCTGAACGACCCTCGTGGCCAAGGCCGTCGGTGGCCGGCCGCTCGTCGACCGGCGCTTCGACCGGCGCATCGACCGGCGCATCGACCGGCGGCGGTGGTTTCGGTCGCGGGGTCGTCTGCCGCGCAAGGGTCGGTACGACGATGGGCGGTGCCAGCGGTCGCGGCGGGCGCCGCAGGCGGTTGGTCGGCCACTCCTCGGGCGGGATCGCGTCGAGGGCCGCCATCAGGGCAGGGGGGAGTGGCCGTCGGCCCCCGTCGAGACCGAGGGCCTCCTCGAGCACGTTCGCAGCGGACCGGGGCAGCACCGGCAGCGTGGTCGTCATCGCCGCCGCGGCGGGTGGTGCGAGCGGGTGGACGCCCGTCAGCAGCTCGAACGCCAGGATCGCGAAGGCGTGGGCGTCCTCCTGCACGGCGGCCCCGAACGCCTCCTCGGTGGCGGGCGGGGTCGTCGCGGGCCGGGCGAGCGCGGCCCGGCCGTCGGGAAGGATGAAGACCGTGGTGGGCCGGAGGTCGCCGTGCACGAGACGCTCCGCGTGCATCGCCTCGAGGGTGGCAGCGACGTCCTGCAGGGCGTGGAGCGCGGCGGCTGCCGGCAGCGGAGAGATGCTGACCAGGTCGTCCAGGGTGATGTCCGGCAGGTCCTCGGTCACCAGCACCGGCGTCGGTGACAGCCGATCGATCTCGTAGGCGGGAGCCAGGCCGGGCTGCAGGGCCGGGTCGACGATGCGCGCTTCACGACGGAGCCGGCGCAGGGTGTTGCAGCCGTAGGTGGAGATCTCGAGGACGGTCATGTGCGTGCCTAGTTGCCGGGCCCCTCCCCGTGAGCATCACGGTAGGTCCAGTACCCCGCGGGTGGGAGGGAATCCCCGGTTCTTTATCGGATCGGTACTGCAATTCATCCGATCGAATAACCGGGGTCGGCCCTCCTCGTTGCACCACGAGGGCCGACGGCGGTCCGGGGGAGGCGCTCCATGGCGGCACGACGGCGCACGCGGCTGCTCGGCGCGGTGGCGTCGATCGTCGCCCTCGTCGGCGGACTTCTGGCAGCAGGGTCACCGACGGCGGCCGCCGAGGACCCGACGCCGGTGGTGGTGCAGCAGAGGTTCACGACGGCCGACGGCGTCGACCTGCAGACCACGCTGACCAGCCCGGGACCGGTCGAGGCACGTCCGACGGTCGTCGAGTTCTCGCCGTACGGCGACAACAGCCAGACGTTCTCGTTCGGGCCGGACTACAACTACCTCCTCGTGCAGGTCCGCGGCACCGGGTCGAGCCGGGGCTCGTTCGACGCGCTGGGCCCGCGCACGCAGCGCGACGTCGTCGAGGTCCTCGAGTGGGCGTGCACCCAGCCGTTCAGCGACGGCCGGCTGGCGGTCGCGGGGTTCTCGGCCAGCGCGATCATGCTCTTCAACAGCTGGCACCAGGAGCTGCCGTGCGTCGAGGCCGCGGTCACGCGCTCGGGCACCCATGAGCTCTACCGCGACCTCCTGGTCCCGGGCGGCATCCAGAACCTGCTGCCCGGCGCCGGCGTACTCGCCCTGATCGGCGTCCCGACGATCCTCCAGGGTGCGGACCGGATCAACGACCCGGCTTCGGCCCTCGACGCCTTCGCGGGCATGTTCTCCACGGGGGTCAACGCCGGGCTGGCGCACCCCTCGCTCGACGCGTGGTGGCAGGAGCGTGGTTGGCGCGGCGACGCCAACGACATCCCGGTCCTGGTCATCGACGGCTTCTTCGACGTCGAGTCGCGAGGCGCCTTCCAGGCCTACCAGGCGCTGCGGGACGACGGGGCGCACCTGCTGCTCGCCGGTGCCCACGACGGCTGGCCCGCCGGCGCCGACGGCGGTGCGGCGGAAGCCGTGGCCTGGCTCGACCACCACGTGCGGGGCGTCGACAACGGCGTGGAGACCCACCCGCGGGTGCAGCTGCTGATGTCGCAGGGCGACCGCCCCCGCTACCTCGCGGGCGACTTCGTGCGCCGCGACGCGGCCGACTGGCCGGTCCCCGGCACCGAGTGGGTGCCGCTCCACCTCGGTCCCCGCTCCCTCGAGCTGGGCCGACCCTCGACCACGACCACCCAGACCTACGCGACCGTCCCGTCCGTCCCGACCATGACCGACGTGCCGACCGCTGCACTCGTCGGCGCAGCCGGGCTGGACCTGCTCACCGGCTCGCTGCCGTTGCTGACCCAGGACACGCTCGCCGGCCTGACCGGACTGACCTACACCACGCCGGCCCTCTCGGCCCCGGTCGACCTCGCCGGTCCGCTCTCGTTCGAGGTGCCGCTCGCGACGACCACGCCCGGCAGCGGGATCTGGGTGGTGCTCTCCGACGTCGCCCCGGACGGCAGCTCCCATCCGTTGACGGTCGGCCGGCTCTCGACGTCGTACCCCGGCGTGATCGAGAGCAAGTCCCTCGTCGACGGGGTCGGCGCGGTCGTCCAGCCGTACGGCGACTACACGAACAGGCAGCCGCCGAGGTCGCTGCAGTGGCGCGACTACCAGGTCGAGCTGTGGCCGGTCGGCAACCGCTTCCGGGCGGGCCACCGGATCCGGCTCACCGTCGTGGGCACCTCGCTCGCCTCCCCGCTCTCGCTCCCCGCCCTGCACAGGGTCCGCGTCGGCGGCCCCCACGGCGCCCGCCTCCTCGTCCCCGTCCTCCCCGGCAGCGACCTCCGCGCCGCGCTGGGCGGCTGAGAGCAGGGACTATCGCGGGCGCCGCAGCCGGTACGCCCCACCGGTGACCCGGTAGCCCAGCTTCGCGTTGACGTGGCGGATGCCGGCGTTGCTCTCCTCGTTCATCGTGTGGCAGACCGTGGCGCCGGCGCCGGCGTCGGCGGCGAGCCGGTGGGCGTACTGCTTGAGCGCGAAGGCGAGGCCGCGGCCGCGGAACGCCCGGCCGACGCCGGTGTAGGCGATCCCGAGCACGCCGTTCTCGACCTCGCCGACCACGAGCGCGGCCGGGGCTCCGTCCACCCGGGCGAGCGCGGCGATCTCCAGCTCCACCTTCGCCGCGATCTCGCGGTAGGTGCTGAGGGTGCTGACGAACCCCTCGGCGGCCTCCGGGTTGGTCTGGCTGTCACGGAGCATCGCCTCGACCGCCTCCTCGTCGGCGAACTCGAGGGAGGAGACGTCCTCGAAGGTGATGCCGGGAGCGACCTCCGGCTCCGGCAGGTCCACGAGCTCGAGCTCGGACTCGATGCCGTGCTGCGTGACCTCGAAGCCGTGGCCGAGCGCGATGGCGAGTGAGTCGGCGTCCGCGTCGTCCACGGCAGTGCCGATCGTCCCGATCCGGCTCGGCAGCGTCGCCACCAGGGCGCGGTAGAGAGCGCCGCCCACCCCCTGCCGCTCGTGCTCGCGGGCCACCGACACGTTGACGATGCCGATGCCGGCCGGGAACCACGTGCCGCGCACCGTCGTACCCCACCCGGCGAGCGCGCCGTCGACGTACGCCGCGCGCACCGTGAACACGTCGAGCTCTTCGGCGTGGACGAACGGCCACTCGGCCTGGGCCCGGCGGAGGCGGGGCAGGCGGTCCAGCCGCAGCCGGACCAGCGGCTCGTACGACGACAGGTCGGGTTCCCGGATCTCGACGGTCATGCCCGATCGTCGTCCTGCGGAGCGGGTCGGGGCAACCGAGATTCTCATTTGTGAGTGAGTACTCACTCATTTACACTCGGCCGGGTGGACGAGCAACGGCGGGAGCGGGCGCGGCCGATGTCGCCCGAGGAGCGTCGGGAGGCGCTGGTCGCGGTGACCGTGCCGCTGCTCCACGACCACGGTCGGGCGGTCACGACCCGGCAGATCGCCGAGGCGGCGGGCGTCGCGGAGGGCACCATCTTCCGGGTCTTCGCCTCGAAGGACGAGCTGATCGACGCCGCCGTCGCGAAGGTCTTCGAACCCGGGCGGATGCTGGCCGACCTCCAGCGGATCTCCCTCGACCAGCCCCGGCGCGACCGGGCGCTCGCGCTGGTCCGGCTGATGCAGAGCCGGTTCTCCGGGGTCTTCGTGCTCATGCGCAAGCTCGGCATGGCCGGTCCGCCCGAGCCGCCCCCCGACGACCCGGCCCGCGCACGGGCGATCGAGGCGACGCTGCAGGCGATGGTCGACGTCATCGCGGGCGGACCCGGCGGCCCGGGCGACGAGGACGACCTCCGGATGCCCGCGGAGGAGGTCGTCACCATGCTCCGGCTGCTGACCTTCTCCGGCACCCACCCGAAGTTCAGCGGCGGCAGGACGCTGACTGCCGAGCAGATCGTCGACACCGTGCTCTACGGCGCCGTCGCGCGCGGCGAGGGGGAGGGCTGATGCTGCTCCGCCTGATGCGGGAGTACCTCTCGCCGTACCGTGGCTGGCTCGCGGCCATCGTCGTCCTGCAGTTCACCGCGACCGTCGCGATGCTCCTCCTGCCGAGCCTCAACGCCGACATCATCGACAACGGCGTGGCCCAGGGCGACACCGGCTACATCGTGCGCCTCGGCGTGATCATGCTCGTGATCGCGCTGGTCCAGGCGGCCTGCTCGATGGCGTCCGCGTGGTTCGGCAGCCAGGCGGCGATGGCGTCCGGCCGCGACCTCCGCGCGGCGGTGTTCCAGCGGATCGGCACGTTCTCCAGTCGCGAGGTGGCGTCGTACGGCGCGCCCTCGCTCATCACCCGCGCCACCAACGACGTCCAGCAGGTGCAGATGCTGGCGATGATGACCTGCCTGATGGCGGTGACGATCCCGATCATGATGATCGGCGGCGTCGTGATGGCGATGCGCGAGGACTTCGGCCTGTCCTGGCTCGTCGTCGCCGTCGTCCCCGTCCTCTTCGCCTGCATCGGCCTCGTCGTCTCGCGGATGGTTCCGGCGTTCCGCCTGGTCCAGGAGCGGCTCGACGACGTCAACCGCGTGCTGCGGGAGCAGATCACCGGCATCCGGGTGGTCCGTGCGTTCGTCCGGGAGCCGCAGGAGACGGCCCGGTTCGCCGAGTCGAACGACGACCTCACCGACATGTCGCTGCGGGCCGGCCGGTGGATGGCCGCGATGTTCCCGCTGGTGAAGGTCGTGTCGAACGTGGCCAGCGTCGGCGTGATCTGGTTCGGCGGCCACCGGGTCGACAGCGGACAGATGGAGGTGGGAGCGCTGACCGCGTTCCTGTCCTACCTGATGCAGATCCTGATGTCGGTGATGATGGGCACCTTCATGCTGATGATGGTGCCGCGGGCGTCCGTCAGCGCCGACCGGATCGCCGAGGTGCTCGACACCGAGTCCTCGATCGTGCCGCCCACCGACCCGGTCACCTCGGTCTCCGTCGCCGGCCACCTCGACCTCGAGGGCGTCGGCTTCACCTATCCCGGCGCCGAGGCTCCGGTCCTCGACGGGGTCAGCCTGTCGGTTCGTCCCGGCCGGACGGTCGCGGTCATCGGCTCGACCGGCGCCGGCAAGACCACCCTGGTCAACCTGGTGCCGCGACTGCTCGACGCCACCGCGGGACGGGTCCTCGTCGACGGCGTGGACGTGCGCGACCTCGAGCCGGAGCTGCTCTGGTCGCGGATCGGGCTCGTGCCGCAGCGGGCGTTCCTGTTCACCGGCACCGTCGCGTCCAACCTGCGCTACGGCAGCCCGGACGCCTCCGACGAGGAGCTGTGGCGGGCGCTGGAGATCGCGCAGGGCGCGGACTTCGTCCGCGCCATGCCGGCGCAGCTCGACGCCCCGATCGTGCAGGGCGGCACGAACGTCTCCGGTGGCCAGCGGCAGCGGCTCGCGATCGCCCGAGCCCTGGTACGACGTCCGGAGATCTATCTCTTCGACGATGCCTTCTCGGCACTCGACGTGGCCACCGACGCGCGACTGCGCGCCGCGCTCCGGGAGGAGGTGGTCGCGGCCGGCGAGGCCGCCGTCGTGATCGTCGCGCAGCGCATCGCCACGATCCGCGACGCCGACGAGATCCTGGTGCTCGAGGACGGCAAGGTCGTCGGTCGCGGCACCCACGAGCAGCTGTCGAGCGAGAACCCGACCTACCAGGAGATCGCGGCCAGCCAGGGAATCATCGAGGGGGCGGCGGCATGAGCGACAAGCCTCCCGCCACGATGAAGCAGACCGAGCGGGTCGTGCAGGGGCCCGGCTTCGGCCGGGGGCCGATGGGTGGCGGCATGGTGGGCCAGAAGGCCCACGACTTCCGGGCGTCCGGGCGGCGACTGCTCGGGCTGCTGCGGCCGGCGCGGGGGCGTGCGGTCGCCGTACTGCTGCTCGCCGCCGGCAGCGTCGCCTCCGTCGTCGTCGGGCCGTGGCTGCTCGGCAGGGCCACCGACATCGTCTTCAACGGGTTCGTCGGCAAGCAGCTGCCGGACGGGACGACCAAGGCCGAGGCGGTCGCCGCGGCCGAGGCCCGCGGTGACGACCAGAGGGCGGACTTCCTGCGCGGGCTGGACCTGGTGCCCGGCCAGGGCGTCGACTTCGGCGCGGTCGGCCAGGTGCTGCTGCTCGCGCTCGCGATCTATGTCGTCGGACAGGTGCTCGGGTGGCTGCAGGGCTGGCTGGTCAACGACGTCGTGCAGGAGACCGTCCGGCGGATGCGGTCCGACGTGGAGGACAAGATCCACCGGCTGCCGCTGTCGTACTTCGACCGGCAGCCGCGCGGTGAGCTCCTCAGCCGGGTCACCAACGACATCGACAACGTCGCGCAGAACCTCCAGCAGACGATGAGCCAGCTGCTGACCTCGCTGATGATGGTCGCCGGGGTGCTCGGGATGATGTTCTGGGTCTCGCCGCTGCTCGCGGTGATCGCCCTGGTCACGGTCCCGATCGCGATGATCGTCACCAGCCGGATCATGAGGCGCTCGCAGAAGCAGTTCATCAACCAGTGGCGCCAGACCGGGCGTCTCAACGGCGAGGTCGAGGAGGCCATCTCCGGCCACGCCCTGGTGACGGTCTTCGGACGGCGACGGGCGGTCGAGGCGGAGTTCGCCGCGGCCAACGAGGAGCTCTACGAGTCGTCGTACCGGGCCCAGTTCGTCAGCGGTCTGGTGATGCCGCTGATGATGCTGATCGGCAACCTCAACTACGTGGTGATCGCGGTCATCGGCGGCCTGCGGGTCACCAGCGGCTCGCTCACCCTGGGGGAGGTGCAGGCGTTCATCCAGTACTCGCGGATGTACACCCAGCCGATCACCCAGATCGCGTCCATGGCCAACCTGCTGCAGTCGGGTGTCGCCTCCGCCGAGCGGGTCTTCGAGCTGCTCGACGCGGAGGAGGAGGTGGCGGGTCTCCAGACGGTCGCCAGCGCGACCTCCTCGACCGACGAGACCCGCGGCGAGGTGCGGTTCGAGCGCGCGTCGTTCTCCTACGAGCCGGACGAGCCGCTCATCGAGGACCTCTCGCTGGTCGCGCGGCCGGGGGAGACCGTCGCCATCGTCGGGCCCACCGGCGCCGGCAAGACGACGCTGGTGAACCTCGTCATGCGGTTCTACGAGCTCGACGCCGGGCGGATCACGCTCGACGGCGTCGACATCACCGCGATGCCGCGCGCCGACCTCCGGAGCCGGATCGGCATGGTGCTGCAGGACACCTGGCTGTTCGAGGGCACGATCCGCGACAACATCGCCTACGGCCGCCCGGACGCGACCGAGGAGGAGATCCGCGCGGCGGCGCGGGCGACGTACGTCGACCGGTTCGTGCACTCGTTGCCCGAGGGCTACGACACCCGGGTGGACGACGAGGGCTCCAACCTGTCCGCGGGGGAGCGGCAGCTGGTGACCATCGCGCGGGCGTTCCTCGCGCAGCCGGCGCTGCTGATCCTCGACGAGGCCACGTCGTCGGTCGACACCCGCACCGAGCTGCTGCTGCAGCAGGCGATGGCGGCGCTGCGGACGGACCGGACGTCGTTCGTGATCGCGCACCGGCTCTCCACGATCCGGGACGCGGACCTGATCCTCGTCATGGAGCACGGCCGGATCGTCGAGCAGGGCTCGCACGCCGACCTGCTCGAGCGCGGCGGTCCCTTCGCCCGCCTCCATGCGGCGCAGTTCGCGGCCACCGCGGTCTGATCGACCGAAAATCCCGTTGTGCGGGTGGGGACTCCGACCTACCGTTGTCGCACACGAGAAAGGAGGTGATCCGAGGAATGTATTCCTATAGGACGCGTGAGGTGGTTGCCGGTTAGGCGACCCCAGCGGCGGGGTGGGATCACCCCGTTCTCTGAAGCCGGGCTGCCGGCCAATCCAACGCAGCCACCCGACCCGCAGGTGAACCGGGCACGTCCCCCGGGCGGTCCTCTCGGACCACACCTGCGGGTCGCTTCGTTCTCGTTGCCTGAAGCACGCGCCGCCCGTGCCTCGGAGGGCCGCCCGAAAGTTGACGGGCACAACTAGTTTCCCATAAAGTTGACCTCGACAACCAATCTTTCGACGCGTGATCCGAGGCAACCGCATGACCGTGGCAGCTCCTGCCGAGCAGACCGGCGAGATGTCGCACCGCGAGGTCCTGGAGGCGCTGACCGGCCTGCTGCTCGCGATGTTCGTGGCGATGCTGTCGAGCACCGTCGTCACCAACGCCCTGCCGGCGATCGTGACCGACCTCCACGGGAGCCAGACCGGCTACACCTGGGTCGTGGTCGCGACCTTGCTGACGATGACGGCGACCACCCCGATCTGGGGCAAGCTCGCCGACCTGATGAGCAAGAAGCTGCTCGTCCAGGCTGCGCTGGTCATCTACTCGGCAGGCTCGCTCGTCGCCGCCTTCGCCCCGAACATGGGCGTCCTGATCGGTGCCCGCGCGATCCAGGGCCTCGGCATCGGCGGCCTGACCGCGCTGGTCCAGGTCGTGATCGGGTCCATGGTGTCCCCGCGCGAGCGGGGTCGCTACAGCGGCTACATCGGCGCGGTGTTCGCGACGGCCACGGTCAGCGGACCGCTGATCGGTGGCGTGATCGTCGACAGCCCGCTGGGCTGGCGGGGCTGCTTCTTCGTGGGCCTGCCGGTCGCGGCGCTGGCGTTCGTCGTACTGCAGAAGAAGCTGCACCTGCCCGTGCTGCGCCGTGACGACGTGTCCATCGACTACGTCGGCGCCACCCTGATCATGGCCGGCGTCAGCGTGATCCTCGTGTGGGTGTCGCTCGCCGGCACCGGCTTCGCCTGGCTGTCCGGCACGACCGCACTGCTGATCGGCAGCGGCCTCGCGCTCGTCGCAGCGGCGCTGTACGTCGAGGCGCGGGTCGCCCGCGAGCCGGTGATCCCGCTCCGCCTCTTCAAGGACCGCACCATCGCGCTCGCCACGGCGGCGTCCGTGATGATCGGCGTGGCGATGTTCGGCGCGACGGTCTACCTCGGCCAGTACTTCCAGCTCTCCCGTGGGATGACGCCGACCGAGGCGGGCCTGATGTCGATCGCGATGGTCGGCGGGCTCCTCGTGTCGAGCACGCTGACCGGTCGCTGGATCACGGCCACCGGACTGTGGAAGCGGTTCCTCGTCGGAGGTGCGGTGCTGGTCATCATCGGTCTCGCCCTCCTGGGCACGATCGACGCGGAGACCTCGATGGCCTTCGTCGCCGGCTCCATGGTGGTCGTGGGCCTCGGTCTCGGCGCCACGATGCAGAACCTGGTGCTGGCCGTGCAGAACACCGCCCGTCCCGAGGACCTCGGCGCCGCCAGCTCGGTCGTCGCCTTCTTCCGCTCGATGGGTGGCTCGATCGGCGTCTCGGCGCTGGGTGCGGTGCTCGCCCACCAGACGGCCGCGCAGGTCGAGGACGGCATCGCTTCGCTGACGGCCGACGGTCGGCTGAGCCCCGGCCAGCTTGCCGGGCTCCAGCACACGACCGGGGAGATCCCCGACCTGGACGCGTTGCCCGGACCCGTCCAGGCCCTCTACGAAGCAGCGATGGGCAGCGCGACCGGCCACCTGTTCCTCATCGCACTGCCGTTCGCCGTCGTCGCGCTCGGCTGTGTGCTCTTCATCAAGGAGACGCCGTTGCGGACCGGTCTCGGCGCCGCGGAGGCGGCACCGGAGGCGACCGCGGAGCTCGAGGAGGCCGCGCGATGAACGCCGCCGCCGAGACCAACCGCACCGAGGCACTGCGCCGGCTCGAGCAGGAGGTGGGCGTGATGGTCCGGCGGGTCCGTCGGGTGATCGACGAGCGCGCGCGGGCGGTGCATCCCGACCTGCAGCCGTCGTCGTACCTCATGCTCGGCTACCTGCTGGACAACGGCCCGCTCCGGGGGTCGGCACTGTGCAGCGCCTTCGAGATCGACAAGGGCGCGATCAGTCGGCAGGTGCAGCACCTGGTCGATCTCGGCCTGGCCGACCGTACCCCCGACCCCGACGACGGCCGCGCGACGCTCATCACCGTCAGCGACGACGGCGCCCGCCGGTTCACGGACGTCGTCGACCACCGGCGCAAGTGGTTCGACGAGCGGCTCGGGGAGTGGTCGGCCGACGAGCTGATCGACTTCGCCACCATGCTCCACCGCTACAACGAGGCGCTGGGCGGTTAGGGGTCTGCTCTGCTCTGGTGCATGGGTCACCCGACCCATTCACCAGAGCATCGTCAGGGCCGCAGCCAGACGGCGGTGTCCGGCGGCAGCCGGTCGCCGACCGGCGAGCTGCTGATGAGCACCTCGCCGGCGGGCAGCCGCACCGATCGCCGGCCGGCGTTGAGGACCACGGTCACGTCGCCACGCCGGACGACGAGGACGTCACGCTTCGCCTCGGCCAGGCAAGCCTCGTCCGACCCGCGCACCCAGGTGCGGCGGGCGGCCAGGGCACGCCGGTAGAACGCGAGCGTCGAGGTGTCGTCACGCTCCTGCGCCGCGACCGTGAGGTCGGCCCAGTCGTCCGGCTGCGGGATCCACGGCTGGGAGCTGCCCGGCCCGAAGCCGTACGGCGGCGCGTCGCCGGCCCAGGGGAGCGGCACCCGGCAGCCGTCCCGTCCCGGCTCGCCGGTGCGGAACCACGACGGGTCCTGGCGCGCCTCGGGGGGCACGTCGACCTGCTCGAGCCCGAGCTCCTCGCCCTGGTAGAGGTACGCCGAGCCCGGCAGGGCGAGCATGACCAGCGTCGCCGCGCGGCCGCGCGCGAGGCCGACCGGGCCGCCGCCGTACCGGGTCGGGTGGCGGACGACGTCGTGGTTGCTCAGCACCCAGGTCGGCGGGGCGGCGTGGGCGGTCGCGAGCGCGGCGATGGAGCTGGTGATGACCCGGGCGAAGTCGTCGGCCGACCAGGCGGTGCCGAGCCAGCCGAAGTTGAACGCCTGGTGCAGCTCGTCGGCACGCACGAACTCGGCCATCGACGCGGCCGTCTGGGTCCACGCCTCGGCGACGCCGATCCGGTCGCCCCCGAGGGGACCGCGGCCGGCGTACTCCTCGAGGACCTTGCGCCAGCGGCGGTAGACGTCGTGGACCTCGGGCTGGTCCCACATCGGCTCGTCGCGGAGCACCCGTTCGACCATCGACCGGCCCTGGTCCGACGGGTCCGGCTCGACCCGTGGACGGTCCTGGTCGCGCAGGTCGGCCGCCTTGTAGAGGCCGTGCGCGACGTCGATGCGGAAGCCGTCGACCCCACGGTCGAGCCAGAACCGCAGGACCTCCCCGAACATGTCGCCCACCTCGGGGTTGCGCCAGTCGAGGTCGGGCTGGGAGGGGTCGAAGAGGTGCAGGTACCACGGGCCCGGTCTCCCGTCGGCCTCGGTCACGCGCGTCCACGCCAGGCCGCCGAAGACCGAGCGCCAGTTGTTGGGCGGCCGGCTGTGGTCACGGCCCTTGCCGTCGCGGAACAGGTAGCGGGCGCGCTCCGGTGAGCCGGGTGGCGCGGCCAGTGCCGCCTGGAACCACTCGTGCCGGTCGGAGGTGTGGTTGGGAACGAGGTCGACGATCACCCGCAGTCCGAGGTCGTGCGCGCGGGTGATCATCGCGTCGGCGTCGTCGAGAGTGCCGAAGAGCGGGTCGACGTCGGTGTGGTCGGCGACGTCGTAGCCGTGGTCCTTCTGGGGTGAGCGGTAGAACGGCGTGATCCAGAGGGCGTCCACGCCGAGGTCGCGCAGGTAGGGGAGCCGGGAGGTGATGCCCCGGAGGTCGCCGATCCCGTCGCCGTCGGCGTCGGCGAAGCTGCGGATGTAGACCTGGTAGACGACCGCCTCCTTCCACCAGGCCTCGTCCGAGGGGGACACCGTCACGAGAAGTTCTCGGGGTCGATGGCGATCCAGACGTGCTCAGCGGTGGCGCGGAGGCCGCCGTCGTAGTCGTAGAGCGACGACGCCGTGAACGTCTTGCGGCCCTGCTGCCCGCGCACCTCACCGACGACGACGTAGTGCTCGCCGGTGACCGGCAGGTGCTCGTAGCGCAGCGTCATGGTGCCGAGCACCATCGGGCGCTCGTCGACGTCGCTGGCCCAGGCGCCGGGGCAGTCGAGCGCGGCCCAGGTGATGGGCACGCTGACGTCGTACGGCGTCCAGGTGGCGGCCACGCGCGCCGGGTCGTCGGCCAACGGGCCGGCGAAGATCCGGAGCCCGGCGCCCTCCGCGCGATCCGGGCCGCAGGTGAAGCACGACGGGAACGGGTGGCCCACGTAGCCGCGGTAGCGGGTCTCGGCGTCGGCGGCCGCGTCGAGCGACACCGGCGGGACCGGGGTCGGGTCGGCCTCGGCGGGCCTGGCCTCCGCCACCGTCCGCCCGTCGAGGACCACCGCGAGGCCGGTCTCGGTGGGCGTCACGGCGAGCGGCGTCTCGAGCGGCGGTGGCAGCCGCAGCGCGACCGTGACGGCGTCGCCGGGGTGGCGCGTGGCCACCCGTTCGGCGAGGGCTCCGGCGGTCCAGCCTCCGTTTCCGGACCGGATCGGGCCGTGGAAGCGCTCCGGGACGGTCAAGGGCTCCAGCGAGGTCATGCCTAGAGCCTGCCAAACTCGGGGTGGGCTTGCGTGCGCGCGTCAGGTGGGATGGGAGAGGATGGGCGGGTGAGCGATCTCATCGACACCACCGAGATGTACCTCCGCACGATCTACGAGCTCGTCGAGGAGGGCATCGTGCCGCTGCGGGCACGGATCGCCGAGCGCCTGCACCAGAGCGGTCCGACCGTGTCACAGACCGTGGCCAGGATGGAGCGCGACGGGTTGCTGACCGTCGAGGGCGATCGCCACCTCGAGTTCACCGAGGAGGGCCGCCGGCTCGCCACCCGGGTGATGCGCAAGCACCGGCTCGCCGAGCGGCTGCTCACCGACGTCATCGGCCTGGACTGGGAGCTCGTCCACGAGGAGGCGTGCCGCTGGGAGCACGTCATCTCCGAGACCGTCGAGCGCCGCCTGCTCGAGCTGCTCGACCACCCGACCGAGTCGCCCTACGGCAACCCGATCCCCGGCCTCGCCGAGCTCGGCCAGGAGAGCGTCGGCGAGGCGTTCATGGCCGACGTCGAGCCGCTGTCGAAGGCCGCCGGCGTGGAGTCGAGCCGCGCCCTGGTCCGCCGGATCTCCGAGGAGATGCAGAAGGACGAGGCGCTGATGAGCGCCATGCGCCGGGTCGGCGCCCTGCCCGACAAGACGATCACCATCCAGGCCACCGCCGACGGCGTGCTCGTCGGCTCCGGTGGCGAGACCGCCGAGATCTTCCCCGAGGCGGCCGACCACATCTTCGTCAAGCGGCTGTGATGCGTCGTACCTGACCTACCTGTCCTGTTTCGCCGGATTCACGACAGGTAGGTCAGGTACGACGAGCCGCCAGCACCGGGAGCCAGTCCGAGGTCCCCACATCCACCTTGTACGACGCCAGCTCGTCCCCCCGGGTGGTGCCGCGGTTGACGATCACGACCGGTACGCCGAGCTTGGCCGCGCGCTTCACGAACCGGAGCCCGCTCATGACGGTGAGGCTGGACCCGGCGACGAGCAGCACCCCGTCCGAGGCGGCGAGGGCGTCGACGGCGGCGTAGCAGCGCTCGACCCGCGTGCCCGGGACGTTCTCGCCGAAGAACACGACGTCCGGCTTCAGCGCGCCGCCGCAGGGGCAGGCCGGCACCACGAAGTCGGCGGTGTCGTCGAGGTCGACGTCGCCGTCGGGGCGGTCGGCGACCGCGACGTGCCGCTCGACCCAGCCGGGGTTGAGCCCGGCCAGCCGCTGCTGCAGGGAGGCGCGCGTCGTCGTACTCCTGCAGGAGAGGCAGACCACGTCGGCGATCCGGCCGTGCAGCGCCACCAACCGCGGCGTGCCCACCGCCTCGTGGAGCCCGTCGACGTTCTGCGTGATCACCAGGTCCGCGCCGAGGGTCGCGACAGCGCGGTGACCGTCGTTGGGCACCGCCTGCCGCATCCGCGACCAGCCGAGGTGCGACCGAGCCCAGTACCGCTGCTGCGCCGCCGCGCCCGACACGAACTCCTGGTAGGTCATCGGCATCCGCGCCGGCGCCCCCGGGCCGCGGTAGTCGGGGATGCCCGAGTCGGTCGACAGGCCCGCCCCGGTGAGCACCACGAGCGGCCGATCGGCACAGAGGTCCAGCGCCGCGGTCGACACGCTGAGGGCGGGAGCCGTCGTCACGGCAGCAAGAGTACGGCGACGCGTGCAACCCCGAGCGCCCCTCGATCCGTTGAAGGGGCGTGAGGGACGCCGAGTGAGCAGCAGGGACCGGGACCGCGAGTTCGCCGAGTTCGTTCGCGCCCATCGGACCGGACTGGTGACGACCGCGCGGCTGCTCGCCGCAGGCGACGCCCACCTGGCCGAGGACCTGGTGCAGAACGCGCTGGTGCGGCTCTATCTCGCCTGGGGACGGGCGCGGTCCGGCAACGTGGCCGCCTACGCCCGGCGGACCCTCGTCAACTGCCTCGCCGACCACCACCGGCGGGGGTTCACCCGGCGGGAGCGGAGCGCGGCCGCGGTACCGGAGACCGTGGCGCCCGACCACGGGAACGACGCGCTCGACACCGCACTGGTGGCCGCGCTCGGCGAGCTTCCGCCGCGGATGCGGGCCGCCGTCGTGCTGCGTCACGTCCACGACCTGTCCGTCGACGACACCGCCCACGCTCTCGGCTGCTCCGCCGGCACCGTCAAGAGCCAGACCGCCCGCGGGCTCGACAAGCTCCGCGCCGCCCTCGCCGTACCCACCCTCGAAGGAGACCTCCGATGAACGACCTGACCGACCGCCTCGCCCGCCTCGACGGCACCCATGGCATCGCGACCGCCCCGAGCGAGAGCGTCGTGTCCGGCGACCTCGCGCGCGCCCACTCCGCGCTGGGCCGGCGCCGTCGTACCCGTGCCGCCATGGCCGGCACCGGGCTCACCCTCGGCCTCGGCGCCGCACTGGGCGTGGTCGTCGCGGTCAACGCCGGCGACCACGCAGGCCCGCCGGTGAGCGGCCCCGCGAGCTCGGACAGCTCCGACCCGGGTCGTCAGCAGGGCGGCGGGATCCAGCTCGTCGACTACGCCGGCGCTCAGCCCGAGGGCTTCGAGCTCGCCAAGGTGCCGGAGGGCTACGCCGTGCAGGGGTCGGATGCGTTCGTGCTCACCCTTGCGCAGCCGGGTGACGACAGCCACTACCTCGACTTCGTCAAGAAGGTCGTGGTGATGCTGGAGTCCGAGAGTGCGCCGCAGCAGCTCGGCCAGGGCCGCGACGTCACGGTCAACGGCGAGCCCGGCGTGCTCGAGACCAACGCCGAAGGGACCCGCAACCTGCGGTACTTCCAGGGCGAGCGCCTGGTCCTGATCCAGATCTGGGAGAGCATCGAGCTCACGGACGACCAGATCGTCGAGCTCGCCGAGGGGATCACCGTGACCGCCGACGTCGAGGCCGGCGTCGGTTGAGCCGACCGCCGAGCCGGCCGGTCAGTCCTCGATGAGGGGCACGAACAGGTAGCGCCCGTGCTTCTCCACGACCGGCCCCTCCGGCGTGAGCACCACCCGGTGCATCACACCCTTGACCGGCGCCACCAGCACCCCGCCGACGGCGAGCTGCTCGAGCAGCTGGTGTGAGACCGCGGGGGCGGCTGCCGACACGAGCACCCGGTCGTACGGCGACCCCGCCGGCCACCCGAGCACCCCCGGCTCGGCCTCGTGGATGCTCACGGGCCCGAGCTCAGGCAGCGCGGCGAGCGAGGCCCGGCTCGCCTCGACCAGCTCGGGGATCCGCTCGACGCCGACCACGGAGCCGGTCGGGCCGACCAGCCAGGAGAGCAGGGCGGTCGTCCAGCCGGAGCCGGAACCCACGTCGAGGACCCGGTCGCCGGGCTGCGGGTCGAGCAGCTCGAGCATGTTGCGGACCGTGGTGGGCTGGCTGTTGGTGACGCCGTACCCGATGTCGAGCGCCTGGTCGAGGTGCGCGAAGGGGTGCTGCCGCGCGGGGAGGAAGTCGCGGCGGGGGACCGCCGCGAACGCTTCCTCCACCCGAGAGCCCATGTCAGCCGTAGCGCAGCCGCGCCCGTTCCCGCGCCTTCGCGGCCTCGATCTCGCGGTCCTTGGGCGGCGCGGTCGTCACCAGCGCCTCCAGCAGGTGCCGGGTGGCGTGCGCGACCTCGTGGACGGCGCGGTCGAACGCCTCCTGGTTGGCCTGCGACGGCTTGGTCGTCCCGCTCACCTTCCGCACGTACTGCAGCGCGGCCGCGGTGACCTCGTCCGACGTCGCCGGGGGCTCGAAGTTGTGGAGGACCCGGATGTTGCGACACATGCTTCGAGCGTACGCCGCGACGGATGCCCTACGAGCGGTCCCGCAGGTCGAAGAACTCCACGTCCTCGCCGGTGACCAGCACGACCCGCCCGTCCGGCAGGGGTACGGCGCGCACCTGGTCGACGTCGTCGCCGTACTCCACCTGGATCATCCGGTTGTGCAGCTCGCCGCCGTGGATCCGGACCACGGACAGGTAGCCGACCCGGCTGCGGCGGTGGTCCTGCACGACGGTGAGGAACGTGCGGTGGTCGTTGATGAAGGTGAAGGTCCGCGGGTCGGAGCCGGCCAGCGCCTCGGTGCCGGGCGCGTAGTGCTGGACGTCCATCCGGCGCACCTGCTTCAGGTCGGCCACGTTGAAGAGCCCTGCCTGGGCGCCCCAGCGACCGCCGCCCACCGGACCCTCGCCGATGCCGACCATCCGCTTCGGCCCGAGCGGGTGGAGGTAGGAGGAGAAGCCGGGGATCTCGAGCTTCGAGATCAGGCTCGGCTTCTCCACGTCCGTGAGGTCGACGGCCCACAGCGGGTCGCGCTGGCGGAAGGTCACCAGGATCGCGAGCCCGTCGAACCAGCGGACGGACGTCAGGTCCTCGTTGTGGCCGAGCCCGTCGAGCCGGCCGATCTCGACCAGGTCCTGCCCGTCGCGCTCGAGGGTGACGACCGAGTTGAAGTTGCCGGTCTCCGACGTGGGGGTGACCGCGGTCCGCAGCACGCCACCGGCCTCGTCCATCGCCCATCGGTCCTCGATCGCGCCCTCGATCTCACCCGACGCCACGTGGGTGGCGCGGGTCCCGTCGAGCGCGAAGTCGAACAGGTAGGTCTCGCCGCCCTTGACGCTCGGCAGGATCCGCGAGCCGACGCACCCCCAGCACTCGAAGCCGTTGCCCCAGCTCGGGCTCGCCGCGAGGTAGAGGTGGTCGACCGACTCGTAGGCGATGTCGGTCGCCCCCGCCAGCCCGATCGCGTCGACCTCGGTGGGCGCGCCGGCGTCGAACCCGACGACGCTCACCGTGTCGAGCGCCAGCTTGTCCGACGGGATCGCCACGTCGGTGCAGTCGAGCAGCTGGGCCGGGTCCTCGCTGCCCGCAGTGATCGTCGGCAGCCAGTCCTCGATGGTCGAGGCCTCGACCTTGTCGCGGTTCTGCTGCAGCGCCGCCCGCCGGCCGCGGTTCTTGCCCGGGTGCACGAAGCCGAGGTCCGGCAGCCCGCTGGACAGCACCAGCCGTACGGCGTCGCCGTGCTGCCGCGCGGACAGCAGCCGCGCGTCGTACGCCACGTCGGCGACCACCTCCGGCGCCGCCGGGTCGGCGAGCGAGACCGTCATGACGCGGGTGCCGAGCCGGGGACCGACGCCGTACGGCGTGCGCTCCCGCGCCGCCTTCTCGTCGATGCCGACCGCGACCACCGTGTCGCCGGCGAGCATGATCTCGCCCTCCTCGAGGCCTCGCAGGTCGACCGAGGACAGCCGGTCGGTCTCGGCGCCGGTGACGTCGTAGACCACGAGCTCGTCGTCGTCGAGCCGCAGCAGCAGCTCGCCGTCGGTCTTGACCAGGTCGGGCTCGTCGACGCCGATCTCCTGGACATTGGTGCCGGTGTCGCTGTTCTCCTGGCGCACCGTGGTGGGCCCCCGCTTGTTCGACGCCGACTGCGCGTCGTACGCGGAGAGGTTCGCCCCGAGCTCGCGAAGCGCACCCGACTCCGTCGGCACGGCCCGCCCGAGCCGGTCGAGCCCGTGCAGTACGCCGCGATAGCCCCAGTACGGGTTGTACGGGGACTCCCAACCCCACGCGGTGACCAGCCCGAGCCCGCGGTCGACGTAGGTGTCGAGCAGCTCCTCGCACGACGTGGCCGCCTCGAGGTCGGCCTGGAACGCCACGTGCGTGGGCGCGCCGCCGGGACCACCCAGGTCGCCGCCCGCGTCGCCGTCGGAGCCGCCGTCCTCGCCGTCGACGAGGGTGCCGGCGAGGAACGCGCCGATCAGGCCGGTCGCGAGGCCGGCGGTGAGCAGCGGCTTCAGCAGGAAGCGACGCGACCGCGCGCCGGCGGCGGCGCCAGGAGCACCCGCCGCCGTGCGGCCGGCGCGCAGGATGTCGTGGGTGGGCGCCTTGCCGACGGGCAGGTCGTCCCACAGGTCTTCGAGGTCGGTCATCGCGACGCCCCTCCGCTCAGGTCGAGGATGTGGTCGTTCGCAGCCAGCTGGGCCAGGGACCGGGACAGCCGGCTCTTCACGGTGCCGGCCGGCACCCCGAGTGCGTCGGCCGTCTGCCGCTCGGTGAGCTGCACGAAGTAGCGCAGCACCACGACGTCGCGGTTCGGCTTGGTCAGGCAGGAGAGCGCCCGGTGCACGGCGTCGGCCACGGCGAGGGCGTTCGTGCCGTCATCGACCGCGCCCGTCGTACCGCCGTCCTCCAGCTCGCCGGTCGCCGCCCGGTCCTTCCACCACCGACTGCGGCGGTTGTCGCGCAGGCAGTTGAGGAGCATCCGGTAGACGTAGGCGTCCCGGTTGTCCGCGCTGCTCACCTTGTCCCAGCCGGTGTAGCACCGCACGAGCGTGGTCTGCGCGAGGTCCTCCGCCTCGTGGGGCTGGGCACCGAGGAACACGGCGGCGCGGACCAACGTGCGCCATGCCTGCTCCACGTAGGCGGCGTACTCCGCCTCAGTGTCTCGATCCACGAACTCTCCGATGCCCGGATGCTGCCTGGCTGTTGCCCGGATGTTGCTTGGCTGTTGACCGTATGACGGAACTACGACCCAGGGAGGTTCCATCGGGATCCGGGTCGGTGCGACGATGCGCGGATGGCTCAGTCATCCGACTCCCCGCGCATCTACGACCTCGTCCTCCTCGGCGCCACCGGCTTCACCGGCGGCCTCACGGCCGACTACCTGGCGGCCCACGCGCCGGCCGGCCTGCGGTGGGCGATCGCGGGCCGGAGCAAGGAGAAGCTCGAGCAGGTGCGCGACCGGCTCAGCGGCGGCGGCGAGCAGGTCGACCTGGTCGTCGTCGACTCCTCCGACGAAGCCGGGCTGCGGGACATGGCGGCGTCGACCAGGGTCGTCGCGACCACCGTCGGCCCCTACCTCGAGTACGGCGGCCCGCTCGTCGCCGCCTGCGCGCAGGAGGGCACCGACTACCTCGACCTCACCGGCGAGCCGGAGTTCGTGGACCGGATGTACGTCGAGCACCAGGCGACCGCCGAGGCGTCCGGCGCCCGGCTCGTCCACGCCTGCGGGTTCGACTCGATCCCGCACGACATCGGCGCCTACTTCACGATCCAGCAGCTCGCCGAGGAGGTCGGCGGCGAGATCACGTCGCCGGTCACGCTGCGCGGCGTCGTCCGGTCCAACGGGACGTTCTCCGGAGGCACCTTCCACTCCGCGCTCAACGCGTTCGCGCGGGCGAAGCAGATGCGCGACGCGATGCAGGCCCGCAAGCGTCTCGAGCCGCGCCCGGAGGGTCGCCGGTCGAAGGCGGTCGCGGGCAAGCCGGGTCGCGACAAGGTGCTCGGCTACTGGCTGGTGCCGCTCCCGACGATCGACCCGTTCGTGGTGGCCCGCAGCGGCGCGGCGCTGGCGTCGTACGGCCCGGACTTCCGCTACTCCCACTTCGCCGGCACCAAGACGCTGCGGTACGCCGGCGGCGGCATGGCCGGCGCGGGCGCGATCGCGATCGCCGCGCAGATCCCGCCCGTGCGCAACCTGCTGAAGAAGCGGGTGCCGCAGGGCAGCGGGCCGTCGGCCGGGCGTCGCGAGAAGTCGTGGTTCACGGTCGAGCTCGTGGGCGAGAGCGCTGGCACGACGGTCCGGACCAAGGTCAGCGGCGGCGACCCGGGCTACACCGAGACCGCGAAGATGCTGGCCGAGTCGGCCCTGTGCCTGGCGCTCGACGACAACCCGCCGACCGCCGGCCAGGTCACCACCGCGCAGGCGATGGGCGACGCGCTGCTCGCGCGGCTGCAGGCGGCCGGCATCACGTTCGAGCGGGTGTCCTGACCCACGCCGGTCGTCCAGCTCGTCCCTGCCGTCGCTAGCTGACCCCCTCGGACTCCCACAGGCCCGCCGGGTCGACCGCGCGCTCGTTGGTGACGACGTCGAGGAGGTCCACGGCCGAGTGGTGGTTGCCGCCGGTGGCCGCGGCCAGCAGCGCCTCGGCGCCCTGGGACTCGTTGAAGCCGGGCGGGATGACGAGGAGGCAGTAGACGACCCGGTGTGAGGTGGTCACGTAGATGACCTTGGTGTCGTCGCGGGGGAAGTTCCCGACCTTCACGTACCCACGGCGCACGTCGACCCGCCGTGGTGCGTCGTCCCAGTCCGGCCGCGAGTAGGTCGCTCGTACGACGCGCCCGTGCTCCGTCGGGAACTCGTCGACGAGCTCGGCGAACTCGGTCGCGAAGTCGCGGCTGTGAGGCCACCACCCACCGTCGAGCTTGTCCTCCCCGACCGCGGTCGAGCCCAGGCTGAGCCGCAGGCCGGTCATCGGCCGGGCCCGTCGACCTCGAGCACCGGGACCTGCTGAGGCGCACGGTAGGTGCTTGCGAAGTCCATCCGTCGCCAGGTGGTGTGCGGGTTGCTGGCCTCGACCAGGAGCTCGTCGGCGACCACGGGGGCCGTGTCGTGCGGGACCAGCAGCAACCGACAGGTCGACCGGTCGCTGAGGTTCAGGACCAGTGTGCGGGTGAGGTGCTCGGCCGGCACGTCGGCCTCGCTCCGGTCCCAGTCGTCGTGCAGGAAGGCGTAGCTGACGATCGACGGACGGTCGGCCGGCCAGCGGCTGACCAGGTCGAGCAGCTCGTGCGTGAGCTCGTGCCCGTCCGGCCACCAGCCGCCGCCGTACGGCCGGTTGGTGTGGTCCTTCTGCAGGCGCAGATCGGGCGATGCGATGGCGGCCATGACGGCCTCTCCCCGGTCGGCGTATAACCGCTGCCACCAATGTCTGGCTGCTGGAGCCGACCGTCTCTCCAAGGTAGCACCGGGCGGCCGGTCGGCCCCTGTCGTTGGTGCTCGGCCAGGGTCGTCGTCGGACGGTGCAGGGCTCACGGCACGCCCAACGACCCGCCCCACCGCCGCAGGACCTCCTCCAGGAGCCCCCGGTCGTCCGCGGACAGGAGGCCGACGAGACGGTGCTCGTTGTCCATGTGCGCAGCGAAGGCACGGTCGATCAACCCGCGACCGACGTCGGTCAGCCGCACGTGGCGACCGCGCCGGTCCCGCTCGTCGACGACCCGCGTCACCCACCCGCGAGCCTCGCAGCGGTCCACGCGCTTGCTGATCCCGCCCGAGGTCACCATCGTCCGCTCGGCCAGCTCACTCGGCGTCAAGGAGTACGGCGGCCCGCTCCTCCGCAGCGTGGCCAGGATGTCGAACTCGCCTTCGTCGAGCCCGTGCTCGGCGTACACCTCGACCAGCTCGGCGGTCAGCCTGGCGGCCACCCGGTGCAAGCGGCCGATCACGCCCTGGGGGCTGACGTCCAGGTCCGGTCGCTCCCGCGCCCACTGGCTCATGATCCGGTCGACGTGATCCACCCTCCGGAATATATCTGACGCGGAAGATACTTCTACTTCCGTGCAGTCCAAGTGGAGCGTCCTGATGATCGCCGCGATCGCGCCCGTCGCGTGGGGGTCGGGGTACTACGTGACCGACACCTTCCTTCCGCCGGACCGACCGCTCTTCGGCGCGACCGTGCGGGCGCTCCCGGTCGGGCTGCTGCTCCTGGCCTGGCGGCGCCAGCTGCCGCGGGGCGCCTGGTGGTGGCGATCAGCCCTCCTGGGCAGCGTCAACATCGCGATGTTCTTCGTCCTGGTCTTCGTGGCTGCCTACCGGCTGCCGGGAGGCCTCGCCGCGACGCTCACCGCCACGTCGCCGTTCGCGGTCACGCTGCTCGCGTGGTCGCTCCTCGGCGAACGGCCGCGGCGGGCGACGCTCGCCGGCGCTCTGCTGGGAGTGGGCGGCGTGGCCCTGCTCGTGGCCGGCGACGGGTTCGCGGTCGACATGGTCGGGGTCGGAGCCGCACTCGGTGCCGTGGCCCTCTTCTCGCTCGGCACCGTGCTGATGAAGCGGTGGACGCCACCGACCGACCTGCTCACCGTGACCGCTTGGCAGCTCGTCGCCGGCGGTCTCGTCCTCCTCCCCGTCGCGATCGTGGTCGAGGGAGCGCCGCCGAGGCTCGACGCGCCGGCGATCGGTGGGTTCCTCTACCTCGGCCTCGTGGGCACAGCCCTGGCGTACGCAGTCTGGTTCCGGGCCCTGCGCCGGCTGCCCGCCGCGTCGGTCAGCCTGGTCGGCCTGCTGAACCCACTGGCCGGAACCGTGATCGGCGTCGTCCTCGCCGGCGAGGCGTTCGGCTACCCGCAGGCGATCGGGACGGCGCTGGTGCTGGGCGGCATCGTCGCCGGCCAACGGGGCCGGCCGCTCAGCACGGAGCCGGCGACGGCTGTCGCTGACAGTGGCCGTGACGGCCCCGCCGTGGTGCCCCCGGCCAGAGTCGAACTGGCGACCTTTCGCTTAGGAGGCGGCTGCTCTATCCACTGAGCTACGGGGGCCTCTGCCGGACATTCTTTCAGGCCCGCCCGATCGGCTTGTGCACCAGTCCGTCGTCGATCATCTGCTGGAACTGGTCGGCCACCGTGTCCGCGGTGTCGCGGTAGGTCAGGCCGAGCTCCTCACGGGAGCGGTGGTTGTCGAACTCGAGCGGCCAGCCGACGTTCTTGTCGACGAACTCCCGCGAGAACCCGGCGACCGGAGCGACCAGCCTGAAGACCGGCTTCGGCACCTTCATCAGCGGGAACGGATAGCTGTGCCCGAACCGGCGCCGCAGGATCCGCCCGATCTTCAGCATGGTCACGGTGCCGGCGTTGGTGATGTAGCGGCCGTGGGCGGTCGGGGTGAACCCGGCGGCGATGTGCGCCCGCGCCACGTCGCGCACGTCGACCAGGCCCATGGCCAGGTCCGGGGCGCCGCCGGCGAGCGAGCCGTCGATGAACGCCTTCATCGTGGCCATCGACCCCGACTTGCTCGCCGTGGTGAGGGCCGGACCGAGCACCAGGCCGGGATGGATGGTGACCAGGTCCCACCGGTCCTGCGCCCGGCAGATCTCCCACGCCGCTCGCTCGGCCACGGTCTTGGAGTAGGGGTAGGGCTGGTGGTCGACGCTGCTCGTGGTGTTCCAGTCGTCCTCCGTGAACGCGCCCCGCCCCTTCATGTCCACGTTGTCGCCGTGGATGGCCACCACGCTGCTGGTGAGTACGACGCGCTTGACCGACTCCGTCGCGTCGACGCTGCCGAGCACGTTGCGGGTGCCCTCCAGCGCCGGCCGGACGAGCTGCGCCTCCGGGTCGCGGACCTTGCCGATGAGGAACGGGGAGGCGGTGTGGATCACCAGCTCGCACCCGGCCATCGCCTCGGCGTACGAACCCTCGTCGAGCAGGTCGGCCCGGTGCAGGGTCAGCCGGCCGTCGTGCTCGGCCGCCAGCGCGTGCAGGTGCTCGAGCCCGGAGGGCTTGTCGGGGTTGCGCACGGTGCCGCGGACGACGTGCCCGTCCTCGAGGAGGTAGCGCACGATCCAGCTCGCGACGTAGCCCGTCGCTCCGGTGACCAGGACGGGCTTGGTCGGGTCGATCTCGGTCAACGTCGTTCCTCTCGGCAGCCTCCCGCGCGCCAACCTACTCGGACGATTCGGCCGTGCTAGGACGTACGGTCACAATGGAGCGCGTGACCGACCGTCCCGATGCCGCAGGCACCCCCACGGGCGACCCTGCAGGCAGCCGGAAGTCGCGAGCCCGCCGGGTGTCCGGCTCCGTGGCCAACCGCGGCGTGGCCGGCAAGCGGCGGGCGCGCAAGCGGCACACCGTCGCCGCGGTGATCACGACGACCCTGGTCATCCTCGCGGTCGGCACGGCGACGTCGGTCGTGCTCGCCTACAACAACTGGAACGACCGGATCGAGCACAAGGACGTCAGCGAGCAGCTCACCGACCGTCCCCCCAAGGAAGGGGAGGCGATCAACGTCCTGGTGCTGGGCTCCGACACCCGCGAGGGCGACAACAACATCGACGGCCTGACCGGCGACGGCGAGCGCTCCGACACCACGATCATGCTGCACCTGTCGGCGGACCGCACGCGTGCCTACGGCATCAGCATCCCGCGAGACACCCTCGTCGACCGCCCCACCTGCTACGACGAGAACCAGGACCCGATCGAGGGTGAGCAGGACGTGATGTGGAACGAGGCGTTCGCCGTCGGCGGCGCCGCCTGCACGATCCAGCAGTTCGAGCAGGTCACCGGCGTCCGGATCGACAACTACGTCGTCATCGACTTCCAGGGCTTCAAGGACATGGTCAACGCCCTCGACGGGGTCGAGGTCTGCATCCCCGAGGACATCGAGGACCCCGAGCACGGCATCACCCTCGAGGCCGGCACCCGGGAGATCCGCGACGACGAGGCGCTCAGCTACGTCCGGGTCCGCCACGTCGGCGACGGCACGGACCCCAACCGGATCCGCCGCCAGCAGGCCTTCATGGCGGCCATGATCAACAAGGCGATCTCGGCGGGGATGCTGGTGCGTCCCGACCGGATGCTGTCCTTCCTCAACGCGGTCACCGGCTCGATCCAGACCGACTACGACAACGTCGCGGAGCTCGCCGACCTCGGGCGCGGGTTCCAGGGCATCGGCCTCGACAACATCAAGTTCGTGACCACCCCCTGGGTCTACTCCACGACGCAGGAAGGTCGGGTCGAGTGGACCCCCGAGGTCGAGGACCTCTGGCGGCTGGTCCTCGACGACAAGCCGTTGAGCCAGGCGTTCGCGGAGGACGCGATCAGTGCGGCGGACGACCCCGAGGGCAGCAGCCCGCCCTCGGGTGAGGCGTCCGAGGACGCCACCGACACCGGCGGCAAGAGGAACCGCGACCGAGGCCTCTCCGACGACGAGCGGGCGAACGCGGGGCTGTGCACATGAGCGGGCACACGAGCGGACGCACGGGCGGCGAGACCGACTGGCAGCGCCGCCGCCGACTGGCCGAGGTCTTCGGCGACACCCTGCCCGACGTCACCAGCGACGAGCGGGAACCCGGGGACAAGGCCGACGACGGCGAGCCGGGAGAGTCGGCAAGCGAGCGTTGGCTCAAATCACAGGTGCCGCCTCACCACGGGTGAGACGGCACCCTTCGTGCTGCTGGGTATCAGGGCCGGGTGGCCAGCGAGTCCCGGATCTGGGTGAGCAGGTCGACCTCCGTCGGGGCGCCGCTGTCCTCGGTCGGGAAGAACCGCTGCTTGGCCTTGGTGTAGGGGATCACCACCAGGAAGTAGACGACCGCGGCCAGGATCACGAACGCGATCAGGGCGTTGATGAACTCGCCCACGACGACGTCGGCGAGCTTCGCCTTGCTGAAGTCGGGCTGGTCGGCGACCTTGCCGATGAAGCCCATGAGGACCTCGGTGAAGGTCGTGACGACCGCGGCGAACGACAGCGCCATGATCAGGGCCACGGCGGTCTCGACGAGGTTCCCGCGCAGCAGGAAGTTCTTGAACCCGGACATGTGTTTCTCCTCTTTCCGAGATGAATGGATCCCTACCCCCCGGTAGGACCGCCAGAGAACCTAGCGGTTGGTCCACGCATAAGTCACGAACGCGGTGCCCGCCGAGGCGGTGACCTCCCCGACCGCTGCGGCGGGAATCCCCAGCACCACGAGCCGCCCCGGTATCGCATCCGGTGCCTCCCGATCCAGGTCCGGTACGGCGAGCACGACCGCTCCGCTGGCGACGGTGGTCGTGGTCCGCGACTCCGGCTCGGTGGCCAGGAGGTCGATCGCGTCGCCGGTCTCCAGCAGGCCCGCCTGGGCACCGTCCGAGAGCCGGACCGGCAGCGCCACCGTCCCCGGAGCGGTGTCGGCCAGCGCCGGGCCGACCAGCCGGACGTCGGTGATCGGCTCCCCGGCCCGCACCGGCGCAGCCAGGAGGGAGCCGACCGCGTCCCCGGGGCGGTCCAGCGCCCCGTCGGGCACCGCCTCGGGTGCCAGCGCGACCGTGGCGAGGTCGCCGGCGTCGAGCCGGGCGCCGGCCGGCAGGTCGCTCGCCGCGACCAGGACCGCGACCGTCGGTGTCGCGGGCGGGGCCGCCGCACGGACCCCGGCGGCAACGGCGGTGACCGTGCACAGGACCGCGAGGGTACGACGGCGCCGCAGCACCGCGCGTCGTACCGATGTCAGCCTGTCGCGCAGACGGTCGAGCAGGCGGTCGCGCAGAGAAAGGTCCCGGGTGGCCATGGGCCGACGCTAGGAGCCGGAGGTACGACGGCGCGCCCCCTGCGCGCGTTGTCCACAGCCGCAGCGATCAGGCAGGGGCGGCGGCGGTGGCGCTGGTCGACGCGCCGGAGGAGCTCGAGCTGTCGGACGAGGACTTCGAGCTCTCGGAGGAGGACGAGGAGCTCGACCCCGACGACCCCGACGAGGCCGAGGACGCGGCCGGCTCGCTCGTGGAGCTCTTGCCGCGGCTGTCGGTGCGGTAGAAGCCGGACCCCTTGAAGACGACGCCGACCGCGTTGAAGAGCTTGCGCAGCTTGCCCGAGCACTCGGGGCAGACGGTCAGCGCGTCGTCGGAGAAGGTCTGGAACTGCTCGAAGGCGTGCCCGCAGTCGGTGCAGGCGTACTGATAGGTGGGCATCGGGTCTCCGCAGGGAATGGCGCCGTGAGGCTTAGCACTCTCGTGTTCTGACTGCCAGTCTACTTGAGCGAGCCGCCTACCGGCACAATGACGACACCATGACCGCTGCCCCCCGTCGACTGCGCAGCTGGCCGGGCAGCTGGCCGGGCAGCTGGCCGGCGCCGCTGCGCTGGACGGCGTACGTCGCGATCGCGCTGACGCTGCTGCTCGTCCTCGCCCTGGTGGCGTCGGTGACGGTCGTCCGCCGGTCGTGGCCGCAGACCGACGGCGAGATCGAGATCGCGGGCCTCACCGGCGAGGTCGAGGTGCTCCGGGACCAGCGCGGCATCCCGCAGATCTACGCCGACTCGCTGCACGACCTGATGCTGGCGCAGGGGTTCGTGCACGCGCAGGACCGGTTCTTCGAGATGGACGTGCGGCGCCGGGCGACGGCCGGCCGGCTCGCCGAGCTGTTCGGCGCGGACGCGGTCGACACCGACCGGGTCGTGCGGACCCTCGGCTGGCGCCGCGTCGCCGAGCAGGAGCTGACCCTGCTCGAGCCGCGGACCCGCGAGCTGCTCGACGCCTACGCCGAAGGCGTCAACGCCTACCTCGACGACCGGTCCCTGTCGGAGATCTCCCTCGAGTACGCGCTGCTCGACGTCGTGGGGGCGGCGTCGACCCCCGAGGCGTGGACCGCGGTGGACTCGATCGCCTGGCTGAAGGCGATGGCGTGGGACCTCAAGGGCAACCTCGACGAGGAGATCGAGCGGGCGCTCTCGATCGCGGCGGTCGGCGCCGACCGCACCCAGCAGCTGTTCCCGCCCTACCCGTACGACCTCCACCCGCCGATCGTCGAGCAGGGCGCGGTCGTCGACGGGGTGTTCGAGCAGGACGCGACCTCGCCCGGCACCCGGCTGCCGCAGCGACCGCCGCTCGGTCCGCGGGTGGAGGCGGCGCTGTCCGCCGTGCAGCAGGTGATCGCCGGCGTGCCGTCCCTCCTCGGCGCGGGCGACGGCATCGGCAGCAACGGGTGGGTCGTCAGCGGAGAGCACACCGAGAGCGGCGCTCCGATCCTCGCCAACGACCCCCACCTGGGGGTCTCGCTCCCGGGTGTCTGGAGCCAGGTCGGGCTGCACTGCCGCGAGGTGGGGCCGGCGTGCCCGCTCGACGTGGCGGGCTTCAGCTTCGCCGGTGTGCCCGGCGTGATCATCGGCCACAACGCCGACATCGCCTGGGGCTTCACCAACCTGGCGTCCGACACCACCGACCTCTACGTCGAGCGGGTCCGGGACGACCGGTGGCAGCAGGACGGCCGGAGCCGGCCGCTCACGATCCGTGAGGAGACGATCGAGGTCCGGGACGGGGACGACCTCACGATCCAGGTGCGGTCGACCGCCCACGGACCGCTGCTCTCCGACCTCGCCGGCGAGCTCGGCGACAAGGTTCGCTACGCAGGGGCGAGCGGCGTCGTACGCGACAGGAACCCGCGGTGGGGTCACGCGGTCTCCCTCGCGTGGACGGCGCTCGACCCGCAGCCGACGGCCGACGCCCTCGCTGCGCTCAACCTCGCCACGGACTGGCGCTCCTTCCGCGCCGCGCTCGCGGACTTCGCCGTGCCGGGCCAGAACGTCGTCTACGCCGACACCGAGGGCCACATCGGCTACCAGGCGACCGGGCGGGTGCCGATCCGCAAGTCCGGCAACGACGGGCTGTTGCCCGCGGCCGGCTGGCGCTCGGAGAACGACTGGACCGGCGCCTACGTGCCGTACGACGCGCTCCCCAACGTGCTCGACCCCGAGTCCGGTCTCGTGGTGACCGCCAACCAGGCCGTCGTCGACCCCGGCACGGCGAACAACGGCTACCCCTACCACCTGACCGACGACTGGGACCGCGGCTACCGCTCGGCCCGGATCCGGGGGCTGCTCGAGGACGCCATCGCTGACGGCGACCGGTTCGAGGTCGACGACATGGTGGCCATCCAGACCGACGACCGCAACCCGATGGCGCGGGTGCTGACGCCGTACCTCCTCGGCATCGACCTGCCCACCGGCTACTTCTCCGACGGCGTGCGGCTGCTCGAGGGCTGGGACTACCGGCAACCCGCCGACAGCGCGGCCGCGGCGTACTACAACGTGGTGTGGCGCGAGCTGCTCGCCCGCACGTTCCACGACGAGCTCACCGGCAACCTGCGGCCCGACGGCGGCCAGCGGTGGTTCGCGGCGGTCACCGAGCTGCTGACCCGGCCCAGCGACCCGTGGTGGGACGACCAGGAGACCGAGGACGCCTTCGAGACGCGCAACGACATCCTCCTCGCCTCGCTCCGAGCAGCCCGCGACGTGCTCACCGCACGCCAGTCGCCGGATGCCGAGGAGTGGACCTGGGGTCGGCTGCACCGGCTGGAGCTCCGGTCGTCGACGCTGGGGGAGTCGGCGGTCCCGGTCGTCGAGCGCCTCTTCAACCGCGGTAGGTGGGAGGTCGGTGGCGGCGGCGCCATCCCGAACGCGACCGGGTGGGACGCCAAGAAGGGGTACGACGTCGTGACCGCCCCCTCGATGCGGATGGTCATCCCGCTCGACGACCTCGACGGTGCCCGGTGGATCAACCTGACCGGGGTCTCCGGCCACGCCTTCCACCCGCACTACGTCGACCAGACCGACCTCTTCGTGCGCGGCGAGACGCTGGCGTGGTTGTTCACCGCCGACGCGGTGGAGGACGCCGCCGAGGACACGCTGACGTTGGTGCCGCCCGACTAGGTGCAGGAACCCCCGGTGCACCGGTGATTCCTGCACCCCTGCGACCGCGCCGCCCCCGTCAGAAGCGGGTGATGCCCGCGGGGGTGACGGCGGCGGTGACGGGGCGGTCGTGGGGTTCGGTGGGGACGGCGCGGCCGGTCTCGTCGGGGTAGAACAGGACGCAGGTGAAGGTGCCGACGGGGACCCGGGCGAGGGCACGGTCGTAGGAGCCGCCGCCGCGACCCAGTCGCTGGCCGGTCGGCGACACGGCCAGCCCGGGCACGAGGACGACGTCGGCGGTGGCGACCGCGTCGACGCCGAGCCGGGGGCCGAGGGGCTCCAGGAGCCCGCGGCCGGCGGGCGCGAGGGACGTCTCGCCGCGGTACGCCGACCAGTCGAGGTCGTTGTCGGGCAGCAGCACCGGGAGGATCACCCGGCTGCCGGCCGCGACGAGCCGGTCGAGGAGCGCGGTCGTGCCGGGCTCGGTGCCGACCGAGACGTAGCAGGCGACGGTGGCCGCGCGTCGTACCTCCGGTGCGGCCAGCAGGTGGTCGGCGATCGCGCGCGCGGACTCTCCCACCTCCACCAGCGTCCGGCGCCTCCGCGCGGTCAGCAGCCGGTCCCGCAGCGCGAGCTTCGCGAGGGGGGAGTTACCGACCGGTTCCGGGATCGATTGCGGACTCGACACGGGGCCAGCCTACGATCGCAGTATGGGTAGCGCCGGATTGGACAGGGCACGCGCGAAGATGGTCGACGCAGGTGTCGACCCGGTCGCGATCGAGACGTTCGCGCACTACTACCGGTTGCTGCAGCACGGCGAGACCGGACTGATCGCGGAGTCGAGCATCGAGCCGGTCGACATCCCCCGGCTGGCGGACGTCGAGGTGGCCCCCGACGTCGCCTCCGACGCACTGCGGCGGACCGCGATCATCAAGCTCAACGGCGGTCTCGGCACGTCGATGGGCATGGATCGGGCGAAGTCGCTGCTGTGCGTGCGCCGCGGCCTCTCCTTCCTCGACATCATCGCGCGGCAGGTGCTGCACCTGCGGGAGAAGTACGACGCTCCGCTGCCGCTGCTCTTCATGAACAGCTTCCGCACCCACGACGACACCCTCGAGGCGCTCGCGCGCTACGAGAGCCTGCCGGTCGAGGGCCTGCCGCTGGACTTCCTGCAGAACAAGGAGCCCAAGCTCCTCGCGAAGGACCTGGTCCCGGCCAGCTTCCCGAAGGACCCCGACCTCGAGTGGTGTCCGCCCGGGCACGGCGACGTCTACACCGCGCTGCGCGGGAGCGGCGTCCTGGCCCAGCTGATCGAGCGCGGCTTCCACTACGTGTTCATCTCCAACTCCGACAACCTCGGTGCCGTGCCGGCGCCGGAGGTGGCGGGCTGGTTCGCGCAGAGCGGTGCGCCGTTCGCGATCGAGGCGGTCCGGCGTACCGCCTCGGACAAGAAGGGCGGCCACTTCGCCCGCCGCAAGGCCGACGGCCGGCTGGTCCTCCGCGAGACCGCGCAGACGGCGAAGGAGGACCTCGAGGCGCTCGCCGACCTCGAGCGGCACCGCTACACGTCCACCAACAACCTCTGGATCGACCTGCGGGCACTGCGCGACACCCTCGACCAGCGCGACGGCGTCCTCGGCCTGCCGCTGATCCGCAACACCAAGACCCTCGACCCGGGCGACCCGAGCACGCCCGAGGTGATCCAGATCGAGACGGCGATGGGCGCCGCGATCGAGGTGTTCGAGGGATCGGCCCTGATCGAGGTGGGTCGCGACCGGTTCGTCCCGGTGAAGACGACCAACGACCTGCTGGTCCTGCGCTCCGACGTCTACACGATCGGCTCCGACTTCGTGCTCGACCTGGTCGCCGAGGACGTGCCGTACGTCGAGCTCGACCCGGCCCACTACAAGCTGGTCGGCGAGTTCGACAAGCGGTTCCCCGAGGGCGCGCCGTCGTTGGCGAAGGCGTCGTCGCTGACGATCGAGGGCGACTGGACCTTCGGCCACGGCGTCGAGGTGGTCGGCGAGGTCGCGCTCGAGGCCGGCACGGCGCAGCGGGTGCCCGCGGGTGAGGTGCTCTCGGGGTCGGATGGCTGATCCCGGGGTCGCGGTCGGCGCCCACGTCGAGCGGATCCTCGGCTCGGTGGCGCCGCTGGCGCCGGTGACGTTGCCGCTCGGCGACGCCGTCGGTCTGGTCAGTGCCGCGGACGTCGCGGCCGCGGTCAGCCTGCCGCGCTTCGACCACGCGGCCATGGACGGGTACGCCGTCCGCGCAGCCGACGTCGCCTCGGCCACGCCGGCCACACCGGTGGTGCTGCCCGTCGCCGGGGTGGTGGCGGCCGGCGACGCTGTCGAGCCCGTGCTCGCTCCCGGCACCGCCTGGCGGATCATGACGGGTGCGCCCGTGCCGGCGGGAGCCGACGCCGTGGTCCCCTTCGAGTGGACCGACCGGGGCCGCGTGCAGGTCCGGATCGACGACGCCGCGCCGGTCGCCCGGCACATCCGGCGCGCCGGGGAGGACGTCGTCGAGGGGACGGTCGCGGTCGCACGCGGCACCGTGCTGGCGCCGCGCCACCTCGCGCTGCTCGCGGCTGTGGGCACGGCCGCGGTGTCCGTGCACCCCGCGCCGCGGGTCGCGGTGGTGGTGACCGGCCAGGAGCTCGCCGTACCCGTCGAGGGGGAGTCGGCCCTGGCGGGCCTGGCCGGGCTGCCCGGCCACGTCCACGACAGCAACAGCGTCGCGCTGGTCGCCGCGGCCCGCGCGGCCGGGGCGCAGGTGACGGCGTACGGACCGGTGCCGGACGACACCCGGGTCCTGCTCGAGCAGCTGGCGCTAGCCGCCGAGTCCTCGGACCTGGTCGTCACCACGGGCGGTGTCTCGGCCGGCGACCACGACGTGGTCAAGGCGGCTCTCCGCGAGCGTGATGGGTTCTGGTTCGGCTCGGTCGCGGTCAAGCCGGGGCGGCCGCAGGGCGCGGGCGCGGTGGTCGCTGCCGACGGCCGGGCGGTCCCGGTGGTGAGCCTGCCGGGCACGCCGGTCGCGGCGTACTCCTCGTTCCGCCTGTTCGCCGAGCCGGCCATCCGCGCCCTCGCCGGGCAGCGACCCGACGCCGTCGCGCGCGCGGTGCTGGACGCGCCGGTCGAGGTGGCGGCCGACCGGACCCTGGTGCTGCCGGCGGCGTACGTCGCGCCCGGGCGGGTCGCGCAGCTCGCCGGCCACGTGGGCCACTCCCAACGGCTGCTGGCGGCGGCGGATGTGCTGCTCGTCGTACCCCCGGGCGACGCCCCGCTCGCGGCTGGTGCCGAGGTGGCGATCCTCCCCCTGGGGCTCCCTGCTTGACGTCATGCAGGGTGACCGGCGGGTTGCCCTCCTTGACGTCATGCAGGGCGACTGGTGAGTTGCCCTCCTTGACGTCACGCAGGGCGCACCGTCGGTCGGCCCGAAGTGGCCTCAGCCGGCGCGCGCGGACCTGCGGTGCTGCTGCGGGCTGACGCCGCGCACCCGCTTGAACGCGGCGCTCAGGGCGAACCCGCTCCCGTAGCCGACCTGGCGCGCGACCTGGTCGACCGCGTCGTCGGTCGCGGCCAGCAGGTCCGCGGCGAGCGAGAGCCGCCAGTGGGTGAGGTAGGTCATCGGCGGCTCGCCGACGAGCTCACCGAAGCGTCGCGCCAACGATGCCCGCGAGACGCCGACCTCGCGGGAGAGGGACGCGATCGTCCAGCCGTGCTCGGGCCGGTGGTGCATCAGGCGGAGCGCCTCGCCGACGACGGGGTCGGCGTGCGCGAGCCCGCGGGTCACCTGCTCCTCGCTCGCCAGCCAGGAGCGGACCACGCTCACCAGCACCAGGTCGAGCAGCCGGTCCAGAACGACCTCCTGGCCGGGTTCCTCGCGCATCACCTCGACCGCCAGCAGGTCGACGAGCGTCGTGTCCCACTCGCCACGCCGGCGCACCAGCAGGTCGGGGAGGGCGGCGAGCAGCGGCCGGCCGGCCTCCGTCTCGGCCTCCCAGGTGCCGAGCAGCATCACCGCCGAGCCGTCGTGGCAGTTCCCCCAGGTCCGCACCCCGAGCGCCATCCGCTGCGCGACCAGGTGTCCGTCGGGATCCACGCACCGGTTGCCCTTCTCCACGGTCACCTGCGGCGCGGTGCCGGGATGGTCGGCGACGGTGTAGACCGGCCCGCCGCGCACCACCACCACGTCGCCTTCGGTGAGCTCGAGCGGCTCGCCGAGGTCGCCAACGACCCAGGCAGATCCCCGCAGCACCGCCAACAGGGTGAGGGCGGGATCGTCCTCGATCCGGACCGACCACGGCGGTTCCATCACCATCCGCAGCAGGAAGGCCTGGCGGGCGCGCGGGCCGGACAGCAGGTGCTCGAGACCGTCCATGCACCCACCATCCTGGACGATCGCGTATGGAATCAAGGGTTTCGACTATGGAAAGTCTCATCCAGACGAGATGGGGTGAGGACATGACAACCCACCTCCTCATCGGCGGCACCGGCAAGACCGGTCGCCGCGTCGCAGCCCGCCTCCACGACCGGGGCCTCCCGGTCCGCTCCCTGTCCCGTCCCGAGTTCGACTGGGCCGACCGCTCCACCTGGTCCTCCGTCGAGGTGCCGGCCGACGCGGCGTACGTCGCCTATGCACCGGACGTGGCCTTCCCCGGCGCTCCCGATGCCGTCCGCGACGTCGTCGAACGGCTCGCCCGCGCCGGCGTACGCCGGATCGTCCTGCTCAGCGGCCGCGGCGAGCCCGAGGCGGAGCGCGCGGAGGGACTGCTGGCCGAGGTCGCCGAGCAGCACGGAGTGGACTGGGGCGTCGTCCGCTGCGCGTTCTTCATGCAGAACTTCGACGAGAGCCTCTTCCAACCGCCGCTCGCGGCCGGGCACCTGGCCTTCGTCGCCGGTGAGGTCCGGGAGGCGTTCGTCGACGCCGAGGACATCGCCGACGTCGCGGTCGGGCTGATGGTCGGCGAGGTCGCGCCGAACCGGGCCTACGAGCTCACCGGCCCCCGGCTGATGACGTTCGCCGAGGCGACGGCCGAGATCGCGGAAGCGTCCGGGCGGGAGATCGGATACCAGCAGGTGAGCGGCGAGGCGCTGGCCGCCGACCTGGTCCGGGCCGGCCTGACCACCGAGGAGGCGCACGGGCTGGCCCAGCTCTTCGACCACATCCTCGACGGCCACAACGCGAGCCTGGCGACCGGCGTACCGGACGCCCTGGGGCGGGCGCCGCGGGACTTCCGGGAGTACGCCGCTCGCGCCGCTGCCGCCGGGGCGTGGCGGGAGGAGGCGGCGTCATGACCGTCGTGGGGTGGATCGCGCTGATCGCCTCCACGGTGGGGGCCGGGATGGTCGCGGGTCTGTTCTTCGCCTTCCGGACCTCGGTGATGCCGGGCCTGGCGCGGACCGAGGACCGGACGTTCGTCACCGCGATGCAGGACATGAACGTCGCGATTCTCAACCCGGTCTTCCTCACCGTCTTCACCGTGCCGCTGATCGGGTTCGTGGTCGCTGCGGTGGCCGGCCCGAGCCGGCCGTGGGTGATCGCCGCGGGCGTGCTCTACCTCGCGATGTTCGTGATCACGCGGGCCGGCAACATCCCGCTCAACGACGCCCTGCTCGCGGTCGGCGCCACCCAGAACCCTGCCGCGCTGGAGGCGGCCCGGCAGGCGTTCGAGGAACCGTGGAACCGCCTGCACCTGGTCCGCACGGTGGCGGTCGTCGCGTCGTTCGCGTGCTGCCTGGCAGCCATCTCGGTCGCCTGAGCGCAACCCGGCCCGCCGGTGGGATCATGGAGGCATGAGTGACCCATCGCACGGGCTGACGCACGTCGACGAGACCGGCGCGGCCCGGATGGTCGACGTCTCGGAGAAGTCGGTGACGACGCGGACGGCGTCCGCCTCCGGCCGGGTCGTCGTCGCCCCCGAGGTCGTGGCCCTGCTCCGGGGTGAGGGCGTGCCGAAGGGTGACGCGCTCGCCGTGGCTCGGATCGCCGGGATCATGGGAGCCAAGCGCACGCCCGACCTGATCCCGCTGTGCCACCCGCTGGCGATCTCCGGCGTCACCGTCGACCTGGCGGTCGCCGACGACGCGGTCGAGATCCTCGCGACGGTCCGGACCGCCGATCGCACCGGCGTCGAGATGGAGGCGCTGACGGCGGTCTCCGTCGCGGCGCTCACCGTCGTCGACATGGTGAAGGCCGTCGACAAGGGAGCGGTGATCAGCGACGTCCGGGTCGAGACCAAGACCGGCGGGAAGTCGGGGGACTGGGCACGATGACAGGCGCCGATGCGGGTGGCCTTCCGGCGGTGGTGGTCGTCGCCTCCAACCGCGCCGCGGCCGGTGTGTACGACGACACGACCGGCCCCCTGATCGTCGACGCCCTCCGCGCTCTCGGCTTCTCCGTGGACGACCCGGTCGTGCGGCCGGACGGCGACCCGGTGGGCGCGGCGATCGCGCTGGCGGTGCGTGGGGGTGCGCGCGTCGTACTCACGACTGGTGGGACGGGGCTCACCCCGACCGACCGGACTCCGGAGGCCACCCGGCCGCTGCTCGATCGGGAGGTGCCCGGCCTGGCCGAGGCGATCCGGGCCGCCGGCGTCGCGAAGGGCGTTCCGACGGCCGCACTGTCGCGCGGGCTCGCCGGCGTCGCCGGCCGCTGCCTGGTGGTCAACCTGCCGGGTTCGCGCGGAGGTGTGAAGGACGCGCTCGAGGTGCTCCGGCCGGTGCTCGTGCACGCCGTCGAGCAGATCACCGGGAGCGACCATTGAGACCCGACGAGCGGCTGCGGCGACTGGCCCGGGAGCGGATGATCACCGCGACCCCAGGCCGCGCCTGGCCGAACCAGCTGATGTCCGGCACCGACCCGGTGGTGACGCTACGCCCGGTCCGCCGCTCCGACGCCCGGGCCTGGCGTGAGGCCCGCCGGCGCAACGCCGCGTGGCTCTCCCAGTGGGACGCCACCGTGCCGCCGGGTGGCGATGCCCGACCGACCACCTTCGGCGCGCTGGTACGCCGGCTGTCCCGCGCGGCGCGACGCGGGACGACGTACCCCTTCGTCGTCGAGGTCGACGGCCGCTTCGCGGGTCAGGTGAGCGTCAACAACATCGTCCGGGGGTCCGCGCAGTTCGCGTCGATCGGCTACTGGATCGCCCAGGAGTTCGCCGGCCGCGGGGTGATGCCGCGCGCCGTGGCGATGGCGGCCGACCACTGCTTCTTCACCGCCGGGCTGCACCGGCTCGAGATCTGCATCCGCCCCGAGAACACCAACTCGCTGCGGGTCGTCGAGAAGCTCGGCATCCGCGAGGTCGGCTACGCGCCGCGGTTCCTGCACATCGACGGCGACTGGCGCGACCACCGGATCTTCGCGGTCACCAAGGAGGAGTGCCCCCGCGGCCTGCTCGTCCGGCTCGAGGAGTCCGGCGGCGACGCGTCGGCCGCACACTGATCACATCAGTCACACAGGTCATTCTGTGACACACCGATAGACATACGTCCCGAACCGAAGCAACCGGCCTAGCCTCTCGGGTGTGGACCTGAGCGCGTTGATCTTCGTCGCCCTGGCTGTCGCCTGGGCCGTCTACCTCATCCCCAAGGCGCTCAAGCACCACGAGATCGACCGCGTCAGCCGGTCGGTCGAGAGCTTCTCCGACCGGGTCCGGGTCCTCGCCCACCGCGAGCCGGTCTCGGCCGACAGGGCGGCGCTCGTCGTCGGCAGCTCCGGTACAACGAAGCCCGCCGCGCGCCCACCCGCCGAGCCCGAGGCGGATCGCGCGGAGGCCGAGCCGGGGGAGCCGGCCGCGGTCGTCACGCCCGTCGCACGCGCACCGATCTCGAGCGCCCAGCTCCGCGCCCGCAAGCTGGCCGCCGCTCGAGCCGCCGCACGCCGCCGCCGGGTGCTCGGCACGATCCTCGTCGCCACTCTCGCCGTTGTCGCACTCGCCGCGATCGGGACGGTCGGCCGGGCCTGGGTCGCGGTCCCGGCCACGCTCCTCGTGGCCTGGCTCGTCGCCTGCCGGCTGATGGTGCGCAAGGAGCACGCGGCACGGGCCGCTCGCACCGCACCGGTCCGCAAGCGTCGTACCACCCTCGCCGACCAGGCCATCGCCGAGGAGGACGCCGGCGACGACACCGACGAGATCCCCGCCGTGCAGGCAGAGGTGCTCGAGGCCCCGGCCGACCCGGACGCATGGGACCCGGTGCCCGTCACGCTGCCGACGTACGTCGACAAGGCCGCCGCCGGACGCACCGTCCGCACCATCGACCTCGACTCCACCGGCGTGTGGAGCTCGGGCCGCAACGCCGCCGACTCCGCCCTCGCCCGCGAGGCCGACCAGCACCGCGCCGAGCAGGCGGCCGAGCACGCCGCCGACCAGGCCGAGGCCGAGCGCCGCCGGGTCTCCGGAGCCTGACCCGGATTCGGGGCGACGGTGGCGCTGGTGCTACCGTTTCTCCTCGCTTGGGGCTGTGGCGCAGTTGGTAGCGCGTCTCGTTCGCAATGAGAAGGTCAGGGGTTCGAATCCCCTCAGCTCCACCGAAAAATGCAGAACCGGCAGGTCGCCTCTGACCTGCCGGTTCTCGCGTTTTCGGGTGTCGCAGAGCGGGACTTCCGCGGACGGGATTCACCGCGAAGGACTGCCTCGCGTACCCCCCGCGTACCCCCGGCCGTCGGGGGACCCACGGAGCGCCTGGCGCGTGCTCCGGTCGAGGCCGTCCGAGGCCTCGGTGGCGACGTCCCCTTCCACGTCCCCCCGCGACTGCGCGGCAGCGTCCCCCTGGCCCGGTTCCTGCTTTGAGACAGGTCCGCGGCTGGGATCGTTCAGCCGGTCCAGGCCGGCTTGGTCCGCCGAGGTGCCGAGGAAGTGCAGGTAGCGGTTCGTGGTGGCGATCGACTCGTGTCCCATCCAGGCCTGGACGGTTCCGGGGTCGACGCCGCGGGCCAGCCACAGGCATGCGGCGGTGTGGCGCAGGTCGTGGATGCGACGACCTCCCGCGGTCTGCTCCCACTTGACCGTCCGCAACACCGCATTGCGATGCAGCTGCGACCCTCCCGCCGTGGTGACCAGGAGGTCGGTGGGCTCCTTGCCCGCCGCCATGCGCTCGATGATCGGCAGGACCCGATCGGCCACCGGCACACGCCGCCCGCGGCGACCCTTGGTCGCCTTGACCGCACCGCCTTCGGACTGCGAGCGGCGCACCAGCAGTCCGGGGGTGGGTACGTCGACGACGTCTTCGACCAGCGCGGCGCGCGCCTCGCCCCACCGCATCCCGGTCCAGCCCAGCACGAGCAGGACGTCGGCCAGCTGCGGGTCGCGCGTCTTCCACCGCTCGTAGGCGGCCTCGAGCTCAGCCTCGGTCCACGGCCGCATCTCCGTCGGCTCCTCTGAGGACCGGGGGACCTTCGTCGTCGTGACCGGATTCCGAACGACCGCCTTCTCCCGCACGCACCACGCGAAGAACGTGGACAGGCTGGCGCGGTACCGAATCACCGAGCGCTCGCTGAGGCCACGCTGGATCAGCTGCTCGTAGGATCGCGATATCTCCCGCTCTGACACCGCAGCCACATGCATGAGTTGCATGCTCGTCGGCACCAACCGCTGCAGGGCCTGGTCGCTGCTATAGGTCTTCGCGGCCACCGTGAACTCACGAACGACCAACCATTCTTCGAGCAGCGTCCTGACCTGTCGGCGTCCCGCGCGGGGATCGATCCC
>Ga0164290_1000372_pt1 | contig 155308 bp, 139 predicted proteins | sample Micstemetagenome_FD_108782 | JGI IMG/M metagenome (GOLD analysis project Ga0164290, IMG submission 108782) | Contaminated culture microbial community from soil near Moab, Utah, USA - Microcoleus steenstrupii SON62 (Illumina Assembly) | ecosystem: Environmental > Terrestrial > Soil > Soil crust...
GAACACCAGGCGCGAGTTGCCAGCGCACGGCGCGGCCACCCGCTGTTGCCAGTCCAGCAGCGTTCCCTTGCGGTGGAAGTTGTTGTCCATGCCGGCTTCGCTCTGAAACACGAAGCGCCGCGCCACGATCCCCGGCTCGGTCTCAGCGCCGGCCGTGTCGGTCTGTTCGGCCGCAGCCGCCGCCTGCGGCGCGATGCAACCAGCCGGCAGCACGTAGACCCCGGCGCCGTGCCAACCCACGCGATCGGTGCAGGTCACGCGATCGGGCGGGTTGCGGGTGTCGATATACCTGGCCAGCAGATTGCGGGCCTTGGTGCCCGGCGCCATGTGCAAGCCCATGTCGCGCAGCCGGCCGGCCCACTCCGAACCCTCGCCGGCCAGCAGCGCCGCCGGCATGGCCCATTGCTTGGCGTTGCCGTCCGGATCTGTGAACTCAAGCAGGTAGCCCCAACCTTCGGCCGCTTCGCTGCGCGTGCGGGCGCCCACCCGCAGCCAGGCGCACAGCCACTCGGGCCGCTTGGCATTGCCCTCCGCATCGCGGGCGGTAAACCACACGCCGTCATCGGTCAACGCGAAGGGGTCGCGATCGCCGCCTGCCGGCGCTGTGGCCGGTGTGCAGGCGTCTGCACCGCCTTCCGCGCTTGGCGGCGGCAGGCTGACATCTGCCCCCGAGAGCGGCGCGTTCGGTGCCTCTGCGCCGGTTCTCGCGCCCTCTGCTGCCTTGCCCAGCAGCGCAGCGCGTGCCGCCTGCAGCACCAGGCGCACGGCGTCCAGGCCTTGCGCCTGGTGCAAGTCGTTGAAGTCGGCATTGCCGTCCTCGGCATGCCCTGCTGGGCAAACGGCCCAGGCTCGCGCGCCGGCCTTGCGCAGCGCGCGAACCGCCTGCGCAGCCGCCTGGCGGCCGGGGTTCTTGCCGGTGCGCGCCGCGGTAGCGCCGTCGTCGTCGGCCAGCACCAGGAAAGCAGCGCCCGGCAGCTGCACCGGCAGGCCGCGCGCCACCTCAACCAGGTTGCCGCTGTCGAAGCAAACCGCCACCGGCCAGCCGCTGGCCTCATGGCTGCTGGCGGCGGTGGCGTAGCCCTCCGCCAGGCACAGCACGGCAGGGCCATCGCCTGCAGCTGCGGCGCGCAGCAGCTCGGCAGCGGGTGCACCCAGCCAATGCCGTGCGCCCTTCTTGCGGCCTCCAGGCAGGTAGCGTTTCTCGCGTGCGCCGCGGGCTTCCTCATCCGGGGTCGGCGGCCGCGGCGCGATGCGCTGCAGGTTCACCAGCTCGCCGCCCTCGTCACGCATAGGCACGGCCAGCACCTGGCCAGGCAGGAGGCGCACGCCGTGCGCTTGCACGCCTTTGCGCTGCAGGTAGGGGCTGGCACTGCGGCTCGGCAGCTCGGCGGCCTCGGCCCACAGCTTGGCGGCTTCGTGGGCGGCCTGCTCGGCGCGCTCGCGGTACTGCGCTTCTTCGGACTGGCGCCGCTGTTCCCGCTTGGCGCGATCGTCCTCAAGGCGCTGCAGCTCGGCGGCGCTCGGCGGCGCCGTGCTGTCTTCGGGGAAGCGAAAGCCATGTTGCTTGGCCAGCCGAAACAGCGTGCCAACGCCCACCCGGCCTCCGGTCTTGACGCTGCGCCAGGTGTCGCGGGCGTCCGCCTCTCGGTAGCCCTTGGCCTTCTGGCTCCAACCGTCCCAAAGGTCGAAGCCATCGGCGCCCAGCTCGGCCTTGATCGCCATGGCCAGACGCACCCAGGTTTCGCGGTCCAGGTCAGGAGGGATGCTTGCCAGCGCATCGCGTACCAGCGTGGCGGTGACGATGCGAGGGGGCTTGCTGGGCTTTTCGGTGGCCATGGGCGTTGGAGTTCAGGCGTGGCAAGGGCAGGCCCGCAGACGCCACGCAGGGCGCCCGGGCTGAGCTGAGAATTACGGGAAAGGGCCGGCTGGCCGGGAGGCTCAGGGGCCGTGTGCAGTGCCGCTGGCCGGAACCGTTGCAACACCATCCAGAGCCTGGAGCTGCTGCTGCAACACGGCCACCTCGTGGCGAAGCCTTGGGGCGAAGCTCTCAAAGCTTTCAAGCAACACTGCCTTGGCTGCGATCTGCTCAAGCAGTTCTCGGCGGCGCTGCGATCTGCTCGACGCATCACCGCGCGTCTGCCGGTACACCCACAGGCTGCGAACCCCATCCTTCGGTCCAGGCCAAAGGCGCTGCAGCACCGGCGCAAATTGCGCGCAAGGATGCCGGACCACGTTGGCTGGCAACTCGCCGGCAGTCATGAGGTTAGGAACGTTGCGGAGCCTTGCCGGCAGTCTGCGAGCCGCTGCGTTGTTCACGGAAGGGCGCGCGCCGCTCATGCTTTCCTCGCCAACTCGCGGCACTTGTCGAAGTGCGCAGCCACATCACGGTAATCAGCCCAACGCTTGCCGCCGTCCAGGTAGGTGACGATGGGGAACGTGCCAGCGCTCATCTGGTTGTACACGGCGCCTTTGCTCAGCCCCAGGCACTCGGCCAGTTGCTCGATGCTGAGTCGCACGCCATAGCGCTCGGCCACAAGGACTTGCGTCACAAGGCTGGCGCTCACTTGGACCTCCTTGCGTCCAGCGCGCTCAAGGGCCGCGACAGGACCTCAGCTGGCAGGTTCGCCAGGGCGTTGCCGCTGCGCTCGATGCCATCCCGAATCGCTGAGGCGGCCCGGTGGAGCTCGCTGCTCAGTTGCTCCAGCGCGATGCCGTCCAGCTCGTCCAACCGGTCAATGGCGATCAGCATGCACTGCTGCAGCGCCGCCAGGTTGAACAGGTCGTTCGCCAGACTCCCAAGTGACTGACCGCAGGCCTCGTTGCAGGCGTCTGCGATGCGAGCAACTGCGCTCATGCTGCACCGCCTTCCGGCCATGCGGCCGGCCGCTGCTGGTGCCGCTGCACCAACTCCAGCGCCTCGGCGGCGGTGAGCAAGGCACAGGCTAGGGCGCGGGCCTCGGTCGGCGCCGGGGCGAGGGCCTGGGCCCGTTCGCCGCTGCTAAGCGTCAGCGTTACGCCGCGCGCCTGCTCGGCGCGGCGCGTGCTGTGCACGCTGGCGGCGGTGTCACCAGCCAGCGCGAGCAGTGCATGGAGGCGACGGGTCCGGCTGCGCAAGGGCAGCGGAGGGAAGGAAGTAGGCGCAGCAGCGTCCAGGGGTTGAACAGCCATAGTGAAGGCTCCTTGTGTGCGATCGAGATCAACCGCACCCTTCGCTCTCACCCGAAGGGGGCGGCCCGGAACAGGGTTGAGAGACCGGACACAAGGCAACCGGCGAGCCCGAAGGCTCCCCCGCCCGGGCCGCCGAAAACTGGCGCCACCAGGCCATTGCTGCGCGCAATGAAAAGGCCGCTCTTGAGGCGGCCGCGCGCCTTGTGATTCCGGGCTCTCACCCCCGACCGCTGTACTACAGCGGCGCAGCCAATGTAGCACCGCGCCGGCAGGCAGCGGACGTCTGTCCATCGCGCCCGTCACAGTGCGTCCAGGCCTGCCGCGGGAGCGGGCCCTTCCAGGATGGCCGCAACCCCTTGAAGCAGCCAGCCGAAGGGTTTGTCGCCGGCCGTCGCGATCGCCTGGCGGACAGCGTTCCGCGCCTGGTCATCACTGGCGCCAGGGTTGCGAAGCGCGGCAATCAGCGGTTCCAGGGCCTGCTGCGGAACCAACGGCCCAAGTTCGCGCCCGACTTCAGCCACGCGGCAGGCAAACGCGCGGGGCTCAGGGCTGGCGCCGCCCAACATGGCCACCACCGCCTGCGCCAGCACAGCCACCGATTCACCCATCTCCGGCGTGACGCGGCCAAGGCGCTGCATCGCTGCAAGCGTGCTCAGACATGCCAGCTTGACCTGCGACGCACAGAGGGCAAAACCGCTGCGGGTCTGCGCATCGGAGGTCGCCAGCTGAAGCCAGTGGAACTGCCACAAGGCAATTTGCCAGACCGGATCAAGCGCAAGTTGCTTGGGCCACTCGGGCACCTCTGCTGCCCACAGAGCCGCCAGCGGGATGCCCTCCGGCACACACAAAAGCTTAGCCGGGTCGGCATCGGCCAGCACGTGGAAGGCACTGGTGCCAGCCACCAGGCCGGCCAGCAGCTCTTCGGCGGCGCACTTCAGCAGGGCATGCTCCGGCGCGCCCTCCTGCAGTAGCAATTCAGCAAGCCCTGCAAGGCGAGAAGCCGGCCGGATACGCAGAGGCGACGCGATCATGATGACCACCCCGGGCGCCGCATGCTTGCCTGAAGCTCAGCTTTGATCTGAGCCTTCAGCGTTGGCACCAGCGCCGCCAGCTCTGCACGGTTGACCCCGGATGCAATGTTGATGTTGAAGGTCGGGCCGGCCTGATGTGCAGACGCCCGCACACCAAGCTTGCCGTCCGGCCCGCGGGCAAGGGGCATGATGGCCTCGGGCCCGGCCTCGCCCATGAGGCCACGGCGGCTGCCACCCTCATAGCCAAAGTACGTAGGCGCGTTGACGATGCCACCTGAGGCAAAGGCCGTCACTTGATCGCCGCCAACTTCAAATGCGCCGCCTTTGGCAAAGGGGGAACTGCTTGTCATGAAGCCGACCAGGTTGAATAGCCCCGCAGTTGCCTGCTTCGCAAACATCTCGGCCACGGTGTCTGCAACGAAATCAGCCAGGTCGCGAACGCTTAGCTTTCCTGTCCGAATCCACTTGGCCAGTGCATCCTTGGTCCGATGCAACACACCATCCATCAGGTCATCAAAGGTCTTGGCCATCAGCTTTGCCGTGTCGCCCCACTCGGCCAGCGTCTTTTCCCACTGAGGCACAAGCTCCTTGTCCAACGCAGCTTGGCGCGCGCGGATGTTCGCGTTGATCTTTTCCTCAAGCGCTTCGCGCTCCTTGCCATACAGCTCCAGCAGGTCAAGCCGCCGGAGCATTGCCTGCCGATCCAGCTCGCTCTGCGCCAGCCCACGCTCGCGGTCGCCATCAATCAGCCCGATATTGATTTGGGCAGCCTGGTCGGTGAGCTGCTCACCAAAGCGCTCAAACTCGGCGACCCGTTCCCGCTCGAGCGCACCGATCTGCTTGAAGCTCAGTTCCAGCGCGTCGACTTGCTTTGAAAGGTTGCCGGCCAACAGGCCGGCCAGCTTCTCGTCATCCATCCAACCGCCCTTGAGCAGCTGCTCAACCTGAGAGGCAGCGGCTCCTTTCACCTTGGCAGTGCTCAATGGCAGTGGGAGCTTGATGGATGGAACCGCAACGCGCCCTTCATTGCTGTAGCCAGCTTGAGGGACCTCCGCGGCCTGGCGGCGTTTCAGGTACTCCAGAAGCTTTTCCTGGGCTGCGATTTCTTCGCGCAAAGCCTTCAGCCGTTCAGGGTTGCGCCCCCCGGACCAAAGCTTGTCCAGCGCTGTGGTGGGGCTCGCAATCCGCGCATCCAGCTCAGCCGCCTCCTTCTTGAGTTCGCCCAGCTGCTCGCGCGTGGCGGCCATGGTCTCGGCCATGGAGTTGAACGGACTGGTTCCCCAGCCAATGTTCAGCAGCGCAGAGCCGAAGCTGCCGAAGACCTCGATGCCATCGCGGAACTCGGCGATGAAGCGGGAGACCACCGGCGCGACCTCGGCTGCCATGGTTCGCCCCAGGCTGCTCAAGTCAGCTTCCAGCTGCGCCACGGCCTTCAGGTAACGCTCAGCGGCCTCCGCCTGGGCCAAGGTGGCGCCCGCCTGCAATTGCCCGGCTTCGGCCAAGTCCTTGAGGAAGGGCGCCGCTTCGCGAACGCTCTTGCCGAAGAGGTCCTGCACCAGGCGCGCTTTGTTGCCATCGTCGGCGAAGCCTGAGAGTGCCTGTGCGGTCTTCTGCAGAGCGTCGGCAGGGTCGATGCTGCGCAGCTCCTCAGCCCTTAGGCCGATCGCAGCTAGGGCACGCTCAGTACCGCTGCCGGGCGTCGCCTTGGACAGCTCGCCATTGAACTTCACCAGCAGATCGGTGACTGTCGAAAAAGTCGTGCCGGTGCGAACCCCGAAGTCCTCCAGCGCGCTCAACTTCTCCAAGCTGCTTCCGGTTGCATCGGCTGCGTCGTTCAACGCATCAAGGCCCTGAATCGCCTTGTTGAAGCCCTGCAGCAGCGACGTGCCCGCGAAGAGTCCGCCCAGCACGCCGGCCGCCTTGGACCAGCTCGCCTGCATGGCATCGGCATGCGCCTGCAACTTGCTCATGGTCCTAGAGGAAAGTACCTCTGCCCTGGTGAACCCTTCTTCCAGCTTCGACAGCCGGGCTTCCAGGTCAATGCTTAGCTTGGCGAGGCTCATAGCGATACCTCGCACAGGCCACGCCTGGCGGCGTGCGCCTCAAGCGGGTTGCTGAGGTTGGTCTCCCACCGCGACTCATCCAGCGCGTCCACGATGGCTGGAACGCTGCTGCAAACACAGATGCCGGTGGCCTTGTGATGGACGTACACCGCAGCCGTTGCAGCATGCGGGTCGAGCAGCAACCGCGCCTGGTAAGTCGCCTCTTCGGCAGAGCCGGCATGCGCCTTGAACTCGCAGACCGAATCACCTTCCATGGCTAGGCGCTGCGCGGCCATGTACAGCAAATGCTGCAGCCAGGCCGGCGCCTTGGGCTGCGTGTCCGGCGTGGCTTTGTTGACGGCGCTCATGCTGCACCGCTTTCCTTGGTCGGCCGGCCTTCGCACCAGGCATCGACCTCGGCCGCGCGCCAAGCCACGGAACGGGACCCGACCATCACCGACTGCGGGAAGGTTCCGGCGCGCATGGCGGCATAGATGGTGGACTTCTTCAGCCCGGTGCGGGACTCCACGTCAGGCAGACGAAGAAGGCGCGGCGCCAGCGTCGTGCGCGGTGGGCTATCGGGCTTAATGGCGGCGAGGTGCATTGAGACTCCAGGCAGTGCAGTTGCGACGGGTTGGAGCATCGGCAGCACAGGCCGGAACGGTCTAGGCGGAACGTGGTTCCGTTCCGGTTCCACCCGCACGCGCGGCCGGGGAGTTCAGGGCCTTCCGGTCGGACTTGGCCTGATCGTTCGCCTCGGTGATTCGCTTCTGCAGCGTTGAGCCCGCCGCGGCCCAGCCTGCCTGCGCCAACGCATCGAGCGCAGCGCTCTTCTTCATGGTTCGCTTGGCGGCGGCGTATGCCTTGCCGAACTGCCTGCGATCGTGCGGCCGCCATTTGGCCGGGTTGAAGTCATCGAGCGGCGCCAACTCATCGGCTGCAGGCGCTACCAAGGACGGCACCAAAGCGAGTGCAGGCGCCTGCACCGTCGCAGTTGCTCCGAACACTTCGGGAAACAACGCCTCAGCCTTGTTCCGAAGGATGGCCAGGCCGGCGCATTCATCGGTGTCCCAACCAGTTTTAGGGCAAATCGGGTCGCGCTCAGAGCTCTCTGCCCAATGTCGGCGCATGACCGTCAACGCGCCGGAAGGTCCGCGCCGAAGCTCTGCCTCTTGGTCTCCGTAGCCGGTGCAATTAATGATGCAGGGACCTTGCGGCCAGACAAAGTTGAAGGGTTGCTTCGGGCCGACGCGCTGTGCATCGCCGGCCATACGCAGCTCGAATAGCTCCAGCCCTAGCAAGCGGTCCAACACTATGTTGGCCGCCTCCGCCATCGCCCGATCCTCTTTCGCAGCAAAGGCACGGATCAGCGCGACAAGGCGAACCAACTGGGGCCGCCCATCCAGAGCCGCGCGCAGCGGCCCGAACCGGGTTTTGTCGTGGGGGAGTTCAAGTTGATTCATGGCATGCCCTGCGTCCGCCCTGCTCTCGATAGAAGGCACCGCACCCGCCAGGCAGGGCAGCCGGCATCGGTAGCGAGGATCAGTCGCTCCGTGGTGCGGTGCGCTGCTACGGTAGGCAAAAAACCTAATGCGTAAAACCGCCGCGGCGTTGGGGCTGGCCCGGGGGTAACAAGCGCGCTGAGATTCCAGAGAAGACCAGCACCAGAGGGAAGCGCGGCCGGAGCTGGCTCGGCCATTGCCGATCGAGAGGTGAAGTGCTTTGTCTCTTTGTCTCCATGTCCTCGGTTTGTTCCCGGACTTGTCCTCGCCTCTTGCCTAGGCAGTGGCATCCAATGTGAGTGGCGTTGTCTCCACCTGTCCACGGCAGTTCTATCTCGCTCGCCAACCCCACCCCTATCCCAAAACCCGCGCGCGCAGAAAAAGGGCTAAGCGGTCGGTTTCCCGCCCGAGGGCCTCAGACTTTTGAGTACCCCCCTCTCTGGGTATCCCGATCATGAAAATTTGCCTACGAGATCGGTCCCCGCAGGCGAAGCTCCGGACTTTTGACCCACCCCACCCTGCCTGGTGCACCTGGTGCCGCTGGTCCGCCATCCTGGCGTCCGGTCGCACCGCTCGATCGCGCGGCGGGCCTGACATCACGGACAGCCCGGCTTGTCTGGAGCCAGCCGTTCAGCCGACCAGCCACCGCGCGAAGGGATACCCGCCCCGCCCCCTGCGCGGCGGTGCACACAGGCCAGCACGTAGCCTGGCCGGCCGGACGCGATGCGGTCGGCTGGCGGTCGAACGACGCGAAGACGCAAGCGGTCCGCAAGGCCACTGCGAGGCCCTGGGTTTAAGGTCTGAGAGTGGAAGGCAGCCGGTGCCCGGCTGCCTGGCATGCGGCGAGCTGCTCGCCGATCAGCCGCCGGCGCCGGCCCGCAGCGGCAGCACCTCGGCGCCCTGCCGCAGCTTGTCCAGGTAGTCGGCCCAGGCCTGCATGAGTGCGCGGCGCTGCTGCAGGAACTCGGTGCGGTTGTAGGCACGCCCCAGGGCATCGCCCACCGCATGGGCTAGCTGCGCCTCGATGACCTCGGCCGGCACCCCCAAGCGTTCGGCCGCCATGGTGCGAGCCATCGCCCGGAAGCCGTGCGCGGTCATCTCATCGTTGCCGTAACCGAGGCGACGCAAGGCGCCGCGCACCGTGTTTTCGCTCATAACGCGCTTGCTACTTGTCAGCGCTGGAAACAGGTAGCGCCCCTCGCCAGTGAGGGCCTGCAGCTCGCGCAGCAGCGCCAATGCCTGGCTGGCCAGCGGCACCCAGTGCGGCTGGCCGGCCATCTTCTCGGCCTTGGTGCGCTTCATCAGGCTGCTGGGCAAGGTGATGCCGGCGCCATCCCAGTCCACCCATGCCCACTCTAGGTGGCGCAGCTCACCCGGACGCAGGATCAGCAGCGGCGAGAGCTGCAGCGCGAGGCGGGTGACGGCATGGCCCTGGTAGTCGCGGGCATCTCGCAACAACTGGGCAACGCGGGCCGGATCGGTCAAGGCTGCCAGATGGCGCACTTGGACGGGTGGCAGCGCGTCTTTGAGGTCGGCCACAGGGTTGCGCTCACACAGGCTCTTGGCCACACCGTAGCGGAACACCTGGCCGCAGGCATCTTTGAGCCGGTGGGCAGTCTCCACAGCGCCGCGCTGCACCACGCGATGCGCACAGCCCAACACATCGGCGGCCTTCAGTTCGGCAATGGGTCGGGAGCCGATCCAAGGGAACGCGTCTTGCTCCAGGCGGATCAACGTTCGGGCGGCGTGAGCCTCGCTCACCTTGGCGCAATGCACCGCGGCCCACCATTCCCGGGCTACAGCCTCAAAGCTGCCCGGCAGCGCCTCGCCGGCATCCCGCAGGCGCTGCACCTCGGCTGCCTGGGCAGTGGCTGCTTTGTCAGCCTGGCGCACGCTGCTCGGGTTGAATCCCGCCGCGAGCTGGCGGCGCGCCTCGTCACGGCGCTCCCGTGCCAGGGCCAAGCCGGTGCCCGGGTAGGTGCCCAGGGACAACATGCCCTCTTTGCCCTCGAAGCGATAGCGCAGCCTCCACCAGCCGGAACCAGTCGGTCGGGCCTCCAGGTGCAGGCCGGCGCCGTCGCTGAGCTTCTCTGCCTTGCCCGTGCTGGTCGCGCGCTTGAGGGCGGCGCGGATCGCCTTGTCGCTGAGGGTGTCGGAGGTCGCCATGCGGGTAACTCTAAGCCTGAGTTACCCGCAGCGGGCGGGTTACCCGCAAAGTTACCCGCACGGATAGCCGGAAGGTGCCGCACTTACCCGCACCTCAGTGGACAAGAAAAAACCCCCAAGTGCTTGATGCGCTTGGGGGTTTTGGACTTACTGGCACCTCTCGGCACCCTCATTTGGTGGACCCGGGGGGAATTGAACCCCCGTCCGCAAGCCATCGCCGGGCAGATCTACATGTTTAGCGCGTTGATTTGAATCTCGGATCCATGTCGCGCATCGCGCACGCTACGGAGGACCCCAGCCTCTTGAGTCTCGTCCCAACCAGAAAGGCGCTGGTCAGGACCAGCCGATGTGAATGACCTCTCAGCCTTTCATCCTTGCGGAATCAGACCCGGCCCATCGGCCTGCCGTTGAGAGGCTCACCGGTGTTTAAGCGGCGAGGGCGAAACGTTCGTCGTTCGCAGTTGGTTTGTTTCCAGTGGATTTACGAGCGAACTGGTGCTCGACATGCCTTGCTCCGGATCCGCACCCACGTCGAAACCAGGTCGGGCCCAGGAGGCGGATTCTAGGCCGGCAGCCAGTCGAGCAGATGCAAACTTTGTTCCAGCGTTGCCAGAGCGCCCCATTGCGTGACATCCGCACCCGGCCCGAGATAGCCCCAGCAGGCCGCCAGCCCGGGCATGCCGGCGGCGCGCGCCGCCACCATGTCGCGTTCGTCGTCACCCACATAGATGCAGTCGGCCGGCTCCAGCCCCAGGCGCCGCGCCGCTTCCAGCAGCGGCTGCGGATGGGGCTTGCGGTGCGGCGTGCTGTCGCCGCCGACCAGCACCGCGGCGCCCTGCAACTCGCCCAGTGCCTGCACGATCGGACGCGCCAGCGCTTCGGCCTTGTTCGTCACGATGCCCCAGCGCAGGCCGCGATCGGCCAGGCCGCGCAGCAGCTGGTCGACGCCGGCGAAGGCCCGCGTCTGGTCCAGCAGGTGCTCGGCGTAATCGTCGAGGAACGCGAGGCGCTGCGGCTCGTAGTCGGCGTCACCCGGCTGCAGGCCGAGGCCGGTGCCCAGCATGCCGCGAGCGCCACTGCCGCAATGCGGCCGCAGCAGCGCCAGCGGCAGCGGCGGCAGGCCCTGGCGCGCGCGCAGCCGGTTCGCGCTGGCAGCGAGGTCGGGCGCCGAATCGATCAGGGTGCCGTCGAGATCGAACAGCACCGCCCGGCAACGCCTCACGGCCGGCGGCAGGCCATCAGGTAGTTGACGTCGGTGTCCGCCCCGAGCGCGTAGCGCTGGTTCAGCAGGTTGTAGCTCAGGCCGACGATCTGCAGCGGGCTCAGGCCGGCGTCGCGTGCCGCGGCGGCCAGCTCGCTGGGCTTGATGAAGCGCTCGTAGTGGTGGGTGCCGCGCGGCAGCATGTTCAGCAGGTACTCGGCCCCGACGATCGCCAGCAACCAGGCCTTGGCGTTGCGGTGCAGCGTGGAGAAGAACACATGGCCGCCGGGCTTCACCAGCTGGCAGCAGGCGCGCACCACCGAGGCCGGGTCCGGCACATGCTCCAGCATCTCCATGCAGGTGACGACGTCGAAGCTGCCCGGCTGCTCCGCCGCCAGCTGTTCGACCGGCACCTCGCGGTAGCTCAGGTTCATCACCTCGACTTCCATCGCGTGCAGCTGCGCCACGCCGAGCGCCTTGCTGCTGAGGTCGATGCCGAGCACCTCGGCGGCGCCGCCCTGGCGGGCCATGGCCTCGGCCAGCAGTCCGCCGCCGCAGCCGACGTCGAGCACGCGCTGCCCCTTCAGCGGCGCGATGCCGGCAATCCAGGCCAGGCGCAGCGGGTTGATCTGGTGCAGCGGCTTGAACTCGCTCTCGGGGTCCCACCAGCGGTGGGCGGCCTCGCTGAACTTGGCCAGTTCGGCCGGGTCGGCATTCCGAACGTTCGGGGTGGCGGTGGCGGTGTCGTTCATGGCGGCGGATTGTCGACTCATGCGCCAAAGCCTGCCGCTCACCCCATGACCGGAGGCCAGCCGGGGCTCCCTGCCTAGAGTGCGACCCATCCCATCAACACCACCAGGATTTCCCCATGCGCCTGCACCGCCCGCTGCTGCTCGCCGCCCTGATCGCCGCCGCCCTGCCCGCCGCCGCGCAAGCGCCCGGCACACCGGCCGCCCCCGGCAAGACCGTCATCACCAGCGCCGAGCAGCTGCCGCGCCGCACCATCAAGCTCGACAAGCTGCCCAGCCAGTACCTGAGCGCGCCCCAGGCCGAAGTGATGCAGCTGGCCGATCAGCTGGAGAAGAACGCCCGCGCCGACCTGGCGGCCTTCGAGATCCGCGACGCCGCCACGCAGCGCGTGTACATCGGCACCCTGCTCACGCTGGCGCAGTTCAAGGGCGACTGGGCGGCGGTGCCGGCCCTGGTCGAGCAGCTGCGCGCGCTGCAGGACAAGCCGGGCCCGCGCGCCACCACCGGCGTGCTGGCCAGCATCCTGGCTGAGCAGCAGACCGCCAAGCGCGACGCCGCCTGGGTGCGTGCCGAGGTCGAGAAGCGCTACGGCGCGCTGAACTGGCAGGACGCCGGCGACAGCATCAAGGGCAACAAGAGCCAGTTCGAGCTGCTCAACCCGGCCCTCGTCAAGGGCAGCTTCGAACAGCAGATCGACGTCGCCGCGAAGAACATGAACCTGGTCATGCCCGAAGGCATCGTCTCGGCCATCGTCGGTGCGCGCCTGCAAGAGGCGTTGATCTACCCGCTGAAGGACGCCATCGTCGGCGGCCTGCAGGCGGTGATCGACAAGAACCAGGCGGTCGCCGTCGCCAAGCCCGATGTCTGGACGCCGCGCCAGTTCGCCATTCCCGCCAGCGCCAAGGCGGCCGAGGTCGGCGTCGGCATCTGGGACTCGGGCGTCGACCTCAAGCTGTTCAAGCCGACCCAGGTGCATGGCATCGCGTTCGAGAACGGCGTCCGCAGCACTCACCTGCTGCGCCCGCTCGGTGATGCCGCGCCGCGCTGGCCGCAGCTGCAGCAGCTGGTCAAGGGCAGCATGGACCTGCGCGCCGCGCTCGACACCGAGGACGCGCGCAAGCTCAAGCAGGTCGTCGCCGGCCTGAAGGCCGAGCAGGCCAAGGGCTTCCAGGAAGACCTGGGCCTGGCCGGCCTCTACACCCATGGCACCCATGTGGCCGGCATCGCGGTCGACGGCAACCCCTTCGCCCGCGTGTTCGCCGCCAGCATGCTGTGGAGCCACAAGAGCGAACCGATCAAGCCGACGCGAGAACTGGCCGAGCGCAACGCCATCAGCTACCAGCAGATCGTCGACGCCTTCAAGCAGCAAAAGCTCCGCGTCGTCAACATGAGCTGGCGCTACGGCGCGGCCGCCTACGAGGGCGCGCTGGCCTGGCACAACGTCGGCAGCACGCCCGAGGAGCGCAAGCAGATCGCCCGCCAGCTGTTCGCCATCGAGCGCGACGCCTTGAGAGCGGCGATCGCCAGCGCGCCGGAGATCCTGTTCGTCGCCGGCTCGGGCAACGAGGACAACAGCGCCGACTTCGCCGAGTACATCCCGGCCGGCTTCCAGCTGCCCAATCTGATCACCGTCGGCGCCGTCGACAAGGCCGGCGAGGAGACCAGCTTCTCGACCTTTGGCAAGACCGTGGTCGTGCACGCCAACGGCTTTGAGGTCGACAGCGTTCTGCCGGGCGGCGACCGGGTGAAGTTCAGCGGCACCAGCATGGCCAGCCCGCAGGTCGCCAACCTGGCCGCCAAGCTGTTCGCGCTCAAGCCCGGCTTGAGCGTGGCCGAGGTCAAGCAGGCGATCCTGAAGGGCGCCGATGCCCGCGGCCGGGTGAACCTGGTCAACCCGCGCCGAAGCGCGGAACTGGTCGGCGTGAAGATCTGACCGAGCGAGTCCTCAAGGCCGGCGCTTCGCGGCGCCGGCCTTGCTCGTTCACTGCACGCCGCCCTGGGCCGCCTGCACGCTGCCGTCGGCCAGGAACAGCTGGGCCGCGTCGACCGGGTCGAAGCGGTACTGCGCGCCGCAGAAGTCGCAGCCGATCTCGACCTGGCCTTGTTCGGCGAGCACCGAGTCGACCTCCTCCCGGCCCAGGTTGACGAGCATGCGCCCGACCCGCTCGCGCGAGCAGTTGCAGCTGAAGCGCGGCGTTCCCGGCTCGTAGCGGCGAAGCTGCTCCTCCCAGAACAGCCGGTGCAGGATGGTCTCGATCGGCAGCTCGAGCAGCTCCTCGTCCTTCAGCGTCGCCGCCTTCATCGCGATGCGCGGGAACGCGTCGGCGATCTCCGCCTGCTGCTCGGGACTGAGCTGGCCTTCCAGATTGCCCTCGCCCTCGAGCGGCAGGCGCTGGATCAGGATGCCGGCCGCGGTCTCAGCGTTCGCCGCCAGCACCACCTTGGTGTCGAGCTGCTCGCTCTTCCTCATGTAGTGCTCGACCGCCTCGGCCAGGCGCGCGAACGGGCGGCCGTCGTCGCTGTTCAGCGGCACCACCCCCTGATAGGGCTGCACGCCGGGCGGGCGGTCGGCCGGATCCAGCGTGATCGCGCAGCGCCCCTGGCCATGGACGTTGAGCATCTCGGCCAGGCCGGCGCCGGCCGGCACCGGTCCGGCCAGCTTGGCAGTGGCGCGGTAGAGCAGACCGGTGCGTGCCTCGGCCACGGCCAGGCGCACCGGCCCGTCGCCCGCCACCTGCAGGATCAGCGCGCCGTCGAACTTCAGATTGCTCTGCAGCAGCAGCGCGCAGGCGCTCATCTCGCCGAGCAGCTGCATCAGCTCGGCCGGCAGCGCCTCGGCACGGCGGCCCTGCAGGGTCTGCCAGCTGTCGGTCAGGCGCACCAGCATGCCGCGCACCGGCAGGCCTTCGAACAGGAATTTCTGGAAATTACTCATCTCAAATCGGTTTCAGCTCTCGCGCGTAACGCGCGCCGTTGTCGGCGTAGTGGGCGGCGCTGAGGCGCAGCTTCGCGCTCTCTTCCGGGCTCAGTTCCCGCAGCAGCTTGGCCGGGCTGCCGACGATCAGGCTGCGCGGCGGGAACTGCTTGCCCTCGGTGACCAGCGCGCCGGCGCCGACCAGGCTGCCCTCGCCGATCACCGCGCCGTTCAGGATCACGGCCTGGATGCCGATCAGGCAGCCGGCCTCCACCGTGCAGCCATGCACCATGGCCTGGTGGCCGATGGTGACGTCGTCGGCGATGGACAGCGGGAAACCGGCATCGGCATGCAGCACCGCGCCGTCCTGCACATTGACGCGGTCGCCCAAGGTCAGCGTGCTGGAGTCGCCGCGCAGCACTGCCCCGAACCAGACCGAGCAGCGCTCACCCATCGTGACGCGGCCGACCACGGTCGCTGACGGAGCGACGAAGCAGTCCTTGCCCAGCTGCGGGCGGTGTTCGCCCAGCTCGTAGACGCTCAAAACAATACCCTCCGGTCGCTGCGCGACCACCTCCCCGAGGGAGGAAAGCGCTCCCTTCGGAGCGGCCGTGCGGCAGCGCTCAGCGCCCCCGCAAGAGTGGTGGAAAACCCGCAAGGATAATGGCCGCCATGCTGTTCGACGCCCGCGCCCAGGCCTTGACCTTGCTGCAGGCCCCGGCGCCCGCAGTCAAGGCGCAGGGGGCGCGCGCGCTGTGGCAGGCGCTGCAGGACGGCCAGGCCGGCATCGACGCGGACACGGTGTTCGCCGAGCCGCCCGCCCTGCCCGGCCGCCCCGAGCGCCCGCTGCTGTGCACGCGGCTGGCGCAACGCTCGCGCTCGGCGTTCACCGTCGAGGGCCGGGCCGCGCTGCTGCACGCGATCGCGCACATCGAGTTCAACGCCATCAACCTGGCGCTCGATGCGGTCTGGCGATTCCCCGGCCTGCCGCTCGACTACTACCGCGACTGGCTGCAGGTGGCCGCCGAGGAGGCGTTGCACTTCGGCTTGCTCAGCGAGCACTTGCAGACGCTCGGCATCGCCTATGGCGACCACGACGCCCACGACGGCCTGTGGCAGATGTGCGCCGCCACGAGCGGGAATTGGCGCGCCCGCATGGCGCTGGTGCCGCGCACGCTGGAAGCGCGCGGCCTCGACGCCACGCCGCCGCTGCAGAAGAAGCTCGGCCAGGCCGGCGACCGCCGCGCGGTCGAGATCCTCGACGTCATCCTGCGCGACGAGATCGGCCATGTGGCGATCGGCAACCGCTGGTACCACTGGGCCTGCGCGCGCGACGGCGTGAACCCCGAGACCGATTTCCCGGCGCTCTGCGCCCACTACGGCGCGCCGCGGCCGCGCAAGCCGCTGAACCATGAGGCGCGCGCCCGCGCCGGCTTCAGTGCCGCCGAGCTGACCCTGATCGAAAGTAGCTCCGTTTGAAACCCCACCGCTGGACCCGCAGCCAGGCCAACCTGCTGCTCACCCTTGTCGCCGTCATCTGGGCCTCGGCCTTCGTCGCCCAGTCCGTGGGCATGAAGGCGATCGGCCCGGTCGCGTTCACCGGCGTGCGCTTCCTGATCGGCGCGCTCGTCGTGCTGCCGCTGGCGATCTGGGAATGGCGCCGCCGTGCCGCGCAGCCGCTGCCGCCGCTGCGGGCGCGCGACTGGCTGCCGGTCAGCGCCGGCCTGGGCGCGCTGCTCGGCCTGGGCGCCGTGATGCGGCAGATCGGCATCGTCAGCACCACGGTCACGAACGCCGGCTTCCTCACCGCGCTCTACGTGCCGCTGGTGCCGATCTTCTCGATGCTGCTGCTGCGCGAGCCGCCGCACTGGAGCGTCTGGCCCGGCGGCCTGGCCTGCCTGGTCGGCGCGTTCCTGCTCAGCGGCGCGCACGAGCTCAGCCTGCACCCCGGCGACGCCTGGGTGATCGCGTCGGCCGTGCCCTGGGCGCTGCATGTGCTGTTCGTCGGCCGCATCGCCGACCGCCTGCACGCGCCGTTCCTGGTCGCATGCGCGCAGTTCGCCGTCGTCGGCGTCGCCAACACCGCCTGGGCCCTGGCCTTCGAGCCGTTCACGCTGGCCCAGATCGAGGCCGCGTGGCTGCCCATCCTCTACACCGGCGCGATCAGCGTCGGCCTGGCGTTCACCGCGCAGGTCGTCGCCCAGCGCCACGCCGAGGCGGCCGACGCCGCCATCATCCTCAGCAGCGAGACCCTGTTCGCCGCGCTGTTCGGCGCCTGGCTGCTCGGCGAGCGCCTCGACGGCCAGGGCCTGTTCGGTTGCGCGCTGATCCTCGGCGCGCTGCTGGCGGTGCAGCTGCTACCGCTGCTGCAGGCGCGTCTGACGCGACGTCCGGCCTAGAGAAATCGCTGTGGCGCGAACGCGCTGAGGTCGATCGCGCTGCGGCGCTGCAGCGCCCAATCCAGCGCCAGCTCCGCCGTCGCCGCCGCCTGCGTCAGGCCGAGGTGGCCGTGGCCGAAGGCGTAAAAGAGGCGCGGGTCGGCCGGCGACGCGCCGATCACCGGCAGCGAGTCCGGCAGCGACGGGCGGCAGCCCATCCATTGCGTCTTGCGCGCCGTGTCCAGCCCGGGCAGGAAACGCTGCGCCTTGGCCAGCAGCGCGTCGGCCCGGTCCCAGTTCGGGAACGCGTCCAGGCCGGCGAACTCCACCGCGCCGCCCACGCGCACGCCGCCGCCGATCGGCGTGACGACGAAGCCGTGGTTGCAGAAGGTCAGCTGGCGCTGCAGCGGGAACGCGCCGGGCGGCAGCGTGCTGTTGTAGCCGCGCTCGGTCTCCAGCGGGAAGCGCTCGCCCACGCACGCCGCCAGCCGGTGCGACCAGGCGCCGGCGCAGAGCAGCAGCTGCGCGGCCGTCAGCAGCCTGCCGTCCGCCATCTGCAGCATCAGGCCGTCCGGCTGCGGGCGCAGCGCCCTCACCGTGCCGCGCAGCAGCTGCCCGCCGCGGGCGACAAAGGCCTGCGCCAGCCGGCGCGTCAGCACCAGCGGGTCGTCCACGGTCTGCCACTGCGGCACGAAGGTCGCATGGCGGAACTGCGGCGACAGGCCGGTCTGGTAGCGGGCAATCGCCTCCGCCCCCTGCAGGTGCTCGAAGCCGATGCCGAAGCCGGCCCGCTGCTGCCAGCCGGGCAGCGCGGCGCGCCAGCTGGCCTCGTCGTCGTACAGGTGCAGATTGCCGCCGTCGCGCAGCTGATCGCTGGCGCCGGCCAGTGCCAGCAGCGCCGGCCAGGCCTGGGCCGACAGCGCCAGCAGCGCCGCCTGCGCGCTCGCGCTGCGCCGCACCTGCGCCGGCTGGCTGGCGCGCCAGAACTTCCACAGCCAGGGCAGCATCGGCAGCAGGTAGCCGGGCCGCAGCGCCAGCGGGCCCAGCGGGTCCAGCAGCCAGCGCGGCGCCTGGTGCAGGATGCCGGGCGACGCCAGCGGCAGCACGTCGGAGAACGCCAGCGCGCCGGCGTTGCCGCGGCTGGCCCCGGCCGCCACCCCCTCGCGGTCCAGCACCACCACGGGCAGCCCGGCCGCCTGCAGGCGCAGCGCGCAGGCCAGGCCGACCACGCCGGCCCCGACCACCAGCCACGGCGCGCTGATGCCACCCTGCACCGGCGGCAGGCGATCGAGCGTGTCCATCAGGGCTGGAGGTAGCAGGTCTTCACCGAGGTGTAGAACTCCGCCGCCGCCGCGCCCTGCTCGCGCGGGCCGTAGCTCGAGCCTTTGCGGCCGCCGAAGGGCACGTGGTAATCCACGCCGGCGGTGGGCAGATTGACCATCACCAGGCCCGCCTGCGCGCGGCGGCGGAAGTCCTCGGCGTGCTTCAGCGAGCGCGTGCACACGCCGGCGGCCAGGCCGAACTCGGAGTCGTTGGCCCACTGCAGGCCTTCCTCGTAGTCGCGCACCACGGCCAGCGTGGCCAGCGGGCCGAAGACCTCGACGCGGTTGATGCGCGCGTCAGCGCCCGCGCCCTCCAGCAGCACCGGCGCCAGGAAGTGGCCCTCCGTGTCGCGGCGCAGTCGCTGCCCGCCGCAGAGCAGCCGCGCGCCCTCGTCCAGCGCCTGCTGCAGATCGGCCTCCACGCTGGCGAGCTGCCCGGCGTCGACGACGGGCCCGATCTGCGTCTCGGGCGCCAGTGCATGCCCCACCCGCAGCGCCTGCGTCGCCGCCAGCAGCCGGTCGCGGAACGCGGCCGCCACGCCCGCGGTGACGATGAGCCGGCTCGACGCCGTGCAGCGCTGCCCGGTCGCATAGAAGGCGCCCTGGATCGCGCAGTTCACCGCCTGATCGAGGTCGGCGTCGTCCAGCACCAAGAGCGGGTTCTTGCTGCCCATCTCCAGCTGCAGTTTCTTCAGCCGCTGCCCGCAGTCCGCCGCCAGCCGCCGGCCCACGGCCTGCGAGCCGGTGAAGCTGATCGCCTGCACCTCGGGCCGCTCCACCAGCACCGGCCCGGCCATGGAACCGCGCGCCAGCACCAGGTTGAACACGCCCGCGGGCAGGCCGCTACGGCTGATGATCTCGGCCAAGGCCCAGGCGCTGCCCGGCACCTTGTCGGCCGGCTTCAGCACCACGGTGTTGCCGTAGGCCAGCGCGGGCGCCACCTTCCAGGCGGGAATCGCGATCGGGAAGTTCCAGGGCGTGATCAGGCCGACCACGCCCAGCGGCTCGCGAAGCACCTCGGTGCGCACGCCAGGCCGCACCGAGTCGATCAGCTGCCCGGCCTGGCGCAGCGCCTCGCCGGCGAAGAACTTGAAGATCTGACCGGCGCGGCCGACTTCGCCGATCGCCTCGGGCAGGGTCTTGCCCTCCTCGCTGGCGAGCAGCCGGCCCAGCTCCTCCCGGCGCGCCAGGATCTCGCTGCCGATGCGGTCCAGCACATCAAAGCGCTGCTGTGGCGAGCTGGCGGCCCAGGCCGGCGCAGCCGCGGCGGCGGCGTCCACGGCCGCGTGCACCGCGGCGGCGTCCAGCTCGTAGGCCGTGCCCACGGGCTGGCTCAGGTCCGACTGGTTCTCGTTGACCACGGGGCGGCCACCGTCCACGAAACGGCCGGCGATGTAACTGCGGAACTCCATGCTCAAAGCACCGGCAGCTGAGGGCGGTTGGCCAGCGCGGTCTTCACCACCGCCTCCACCTTCGCCCGCTGCGCGCCCGCCAGCGGCAGCCTTGGCGCGCGCACGCGCTCGTTGGAGTCGATCACCAGCGCCTCCACCAGCTTGATGTTCTGTACCAGGTAGCTGGACACATCCAGGTCCAGCAGCGGGCGGAACCAGCGGTAGATGGCCAGCGCCTCCGCCTGCCGGCCGGCCTGCAGCAGGCGGTAGATGGCCACCGTCTCCTTTGGGAACGCGACCACCAGCCCGGCCACCCAGCCCACCGCGCCGGCGCACAGCGCTTCGTAGGCCAGGTTGTCCACACCGGTCAGCACCGCGTAGCGATCGCCCAGGCGGCTGATGATCTCCGTGGTGCGGCGGATGTCGTCGCTGCTTTCCTTGATGGCGACGAAGCGGGCGTCATCGGCCAGCTCCTCCAGCAGCTCCGTCGTCACGTCCACGCGGTAGGCGATGCGGTTGGAGTAAATCATCACCGGCAGGTCGGCCGACGCGGCAATCGCGCGCAGGTTCGCCGCCGTCTCGCGCGGGTCCGTGTGATAGATCGTGCTGGGCACCACCATCAGCCCGTCGGCCCCGGCGCGGGCAGCCTTCTTCGCCAACTCGCAGGCCTCGCGCGTGCCGGCCTCGGCCACGGTCAGCAGCGCCGGCTTGGCGCCGCTGGCCTGCTTGGCCAGGCGCCACACCGCCAGCCGCTCGTCGTGCGACAGCATCGGCCCCTCGCCCAGCGAGCCGCAGGCGATCAGGCCATCCACGCCGGCCTCCATCTGCAGCGCGAAGCAGCGCTCCATCTCGGCCTCGTCCAGGCTGCCATCCAGCTTGAACTTGGTCGTCACGGCGGGAATCACACCCTTCCACATATCGGCTCTCCAGGCAGGCGGTGCGCGGCAACGGCGCGCCGCGAGGGTTGTTCAAAGGGCTTGGCCAAGGACCCGGTCAAGGGCTGGGCCAAGGGCTTGCCACGGCAAGCGGCGGCCAGCATACGTCACATTGGATCCAATATCCAAACACTGGATCCAATGCGCAGGCGCCTGGGTCAGAATCACCGCCATGCCTCTTGCTTCCCGCGCCATCGCGCCCCCGCCCTCGGCCTCCGACCAGGTCTTCGAGGCGCTGCGCCGCGCCATCATCAGCGGCCAGCTCGCCGACGGCACGCCGCTGCGCCAGGAGGAACTGGCGCGGCAGTTCGCCACCAGCCGCATCCCCGTGCGCGAGGCGCTCACGCGCCTGGAGCAGCATGGCCTGGTGACCATCAAGCGCTACCACGGCTACACGGTGGCGGCACACAGCCGCGCCGACATCGAGGAGATCTGCCGCTTCCGCGCCCTCATCGAAGGCGAGCTGATCCAACGCGCCGTGGAGCGCATGAGCCCCGCGGCCTTGGCCGAAGCGAAGAAGCGCTGCCAGGCCTTCGCCAAGGAGAGCGACGTGGCGCGCTGGAACGACCTGACCCGCGACTTCCACCGCGCGCTCTACGAGCAGGCGCAGATGCCCTACCACTTGCAGGCTGTTGTTGAGGCCCTCGACAAGACCGAGCGCTACCTGGTGGACCAGCTGCAGCTCACCGTCGACGGGCGCAAGCAGGCGCGGGACGAACACCAGGCCATCCTGGATGCCTGCGTGGCCGGGGATGGCAAGGCGGCGGCGAAGCTGACCCGGCTGCACATCCTTGGGGCTTGTGAGCGGTTTGGGGCTTATATGGATGAGCAGCAGGCTGCCTCAGCAGCGCAGCTGCCTGCACCGACGCGCCGCTCAGCGAAGTAGGTGGTGCAGAGGCAGCAGCAAAGCGCTGCGCCAGCGAACACCTGCCTCAGGCTGGGCGCTGCCCGGTGGATTGACAGTAGGAATGACGGCGGCTCCCGCAAGTTGCCCCTCTTGCAATCTGCCCGAGAACCGACACCGGGGGGGCAACCGGAAACCAAACTCGCGCTTCTCTGTGAACGCCGCAGCCGGGTTAGGCCCGACCGCGTCGCACTCCGAGAAGAGTACCGAGTACTACCGGCGACTTACCATTGACGCAAAACGTCAGCGCAGCGTTGCGCTGCTCGACGCTGCAGCGGCGTCGAAGATGGGTAAACCAAAAACGGAGGGAGGCGATGGTCGCGGCAGCCCCGCATCCAGGCACAGCGCTCGTACGCGAGCGGAAGGCGCTCGGTGATTCATCAACCGAGCTGGTCCGTCAGCCTCACGACGTACATGCGCGAGGTGCATCTTGATGGCAGGCTGGAAAGACATAGGCACGCCGAACACCACTCGCGGCGGTGAAGTAACTCACGCGCAGGTGATTCACGGGCCATCCATTCCACCTCAGCAACGGCTTCTCACTTACTCGCCGGACCAGTGGGAAGACTTCGTGCATGAGTGGGTTCACTACTGCCTTAAGAAGTCATACAGGCAGGTGCTGCGTTTCTCTGGCCCAGGCGATATGGGTATCGACGTTGCCGGTTTCCAGGACGACCAGCGTCTGAAGGGCGTATGGGACAACTACCAGTGCAAACACTACGACCACGCTCTGGCGCCAGGTGAGTTGTGGGCCGAATTTGGGAAGATCGTCTGGTATTCGTTCGTAGGCGAATACTCGGCGCCACGCCGCTACTACTTCGTCGCGCCGTGGGGCGCTGGCACCAAGCTCAGCCGCCTGCTAGGCAACGCCACGAAGCTGCGCGAAGAGCTGATTGCGAACTGGGACAAGAATGTGAGGACCTCGATCACAAGCACCCAGGATGTTCCGCTTGATCCGGCGCTGCGCGCCTACGTGAGTTCGTTCGATTTCTCGATCTTTGAGGCCAAGACGGCGCTCCAACTCGTTGATGATCACCGCTCGACACCCGTCCATGCGGCTCGGTTTGGAGGTGGGCTTCCTGTTCGCCCCGTCGCCGGCATACCGCCAGCACTGGTTGCACCTGCGGAGAGTCGCTATGTGACGCAGTTGCTCGGTGCTTACTCCGAGCACACGGGTACGCCTGTCCCCGACCCGTCCGCGGTGCCTTCGGGGAAGCTAAAGGACCACTTTCACAGGCAACGCGAGGCGTTCTATCACGCCGAGTCGCTGCGTGTGTTTGCGCGCGACAGCGTGCCTACGGGGACCTTCGAGGCGCTCCAGCAGGACATCTTCGACGGCGTCGTCGACACCCACGATGCAACCCATGCCGACGGATACATGAAAGTCTGTTCCGTCACTAGGGCGGCGCGCGAAATGCAAATCACGGCGAACGCCCTGATCTCCTGCACCAAGCCCAAAGATCGTGACGGCATCTGTCACCAGCTTGTTAACGAGGATCGCTTGCATTGGACGCGCTCATGAGCAGGGATCAGCGGCCAGTCACCTTCAACGGCCCCCTTGAGGCTGGAATCCGCGCTGTTTCGATCCTGGCCGCTGCCTACCCGCAGGCCTACGACCTGCAGCGACTCGTCGCCTTCGACTACCTTCTTGTACATACGGCGGATGTCGGTGGCCCAGAGAGCCTCCATCCTCCAACGCCTATGCATTCGGCAGAGCTTCTAGTGCGGCGCAGACTGGTGGAGCAGGCGTTGCTTCTGATGATGACGCGCGACCTGGTCCGGCGCGACATCACACCAGATGGCTTCAAGTACTGCGCGGGCGAGAACGCGGAAACGTTCCTCGGCTCGTTAACTTCAGACTATCTGCGCGCTCTCAATGAGCGCGCCGCTTGGCTTGTTGGTGCTCTCGGCAGCTACTCCGACACAGAGTTCAAGAGCGTCATGCGCCGCTTCTTCAATCAGTGGGTCGAGGAGTTCCAGCATGTCGAGCGCAGCATGGGAGGCAACGCATGACGGCAGCACCCCCCGGCTTCCGCCTGCGCTTTCTCGGGTTCTTCGGTCCGCAGAAGCCGCCCGCCGTGGTGACCTTCGGCTCAGGCCTGAATGTCGTCTATGGCGCATCCAATGCCGGGAAGTCGTTCATTGTCGAGGCCATCGACTTCATGCTCGGTGGCGGACAGGCCCTGCGCGACATCCCCGAGCGTGTCGGCTACGACCGAGTAATGCTCGGTCTCGAAGTACCTGCGGGGAAGTGCTTCACGATCCTGCGCAGCATCGACGGAGGGGCATTCCTCCTGTATGAAGGTCTCCACGAAACGCCACCCCCTGACGATGTTGAGTCGAAGGTTCTCGACGAGAGGCACAGCGACAGAAACGACGCGAATCTCTCCGCGTTCCTGCTCGGGCTGTGTGGGCTGGCAGGGAGACGCCTGCGCAAGAACGCGCGCGGCGAGTTGCAGAGCCTGAGCTTCCGCAACATCGCCCGGCTGGTGATCGTCAACGAGACAGAGATCACGCAGCAGACCTCGCCTCTGTTGGACGGCAACTACGTCGCTAATACGCCAAACCTCGCGACCTTCAAGCTTCTACTGACGGGTACCGACGACTCCGCGCTGGTCGCGAGCACTAGGCGCGAACCCGAGGAGCTGTCGCGTGACGCGCAGTTGCAGCTTCTAGACCAACTCCTTGACGACTATCGCGACAGACTGAAGGAATTGACCAAGAGCCCAAGGGAGTTGCAGGAGCAGATTGAGAAGATCGATGCCTCGCTCGCCCTGCACGCCTCGCAGGTCAACACTACCGAAGCGGAGTTTCAGCAGGCAGCTGGAAGACGACGCGAACTGCGCAAGAAGCTTGAGGAAGGTCGCGATCGCCGCGCCGAGGTTGGCGCGCTGCTCGAACGATTCACTCTCCTTGACCGTCACTACACCTCTGACATTGAGCGGCTCAGTGCCATCGAGGAGGGTGGGACCTTTTTTGGCCTTCTCGGCGCCGGACACTGCCCGCTCTGCGGCGCGGCACCGGATCACCACCGTACCGATGCAGAGTGCGGGGGCAATATTGATGCGGTCGTAGAGGCCGCACGCAAGGAGATTGCGAAGATCAAGGTCCTTCGGGGCGAACTTGCCACGACCGTTCGCGAGCTTGAGCGTGAAGGGGCTAGCTTCGACCGGAGGATGCCAGCAGCCCTTAAGGAGTTGGAGGCAATCTCGGGTTCTGTTGATGGCCTGATTTCGCCAAGGCTCTCCAAACTCAGGGCGACCTATGCCGAACTTGCAGACAAACGGGGCGAGATCCGCGAAGCGCTGGCGCTCTATGCCACCGTTCAGGACATGGAGCGGCGCCGTGAAGTGTTGGAAAAGGGCGTCGAGGCAGATAAGGCAGGTACGATCGCTAGCGCCGACATCCCGACAACGCTCGCAGACGAGTTCGCGCAAACGATCGAGGCCATGCTTAAGTCATGGCACTTTCCAGAGGCGGGCCGCGTCTACTTCGACCCGAAGGCTAGAGACCTCGTGATCTCCGGCAAGTCTCGCAGCGCTTTCGGCAAGGGACTTCGCGCGATCACTTATGCAGCTTTCACGCTTGGCCTGCTCGTGTACTGCCGTGCCCGCCAGAACCCGCATGCAGGGTTTGTCGTTCTCGATTCCCCGCTGTTGGCCTATCGCGAACCTGATGGCGACGAGGACGATCTGCAAGGTACCGATCTTCAGGAGAAGTTCTACGACTTCATTCAGGCAATGCCGAGCGACACGCAGGTCATCGTCATCGAGAACACCGATCCTCCTGAGGCGATCAGAAATCGTGATCAGTCCGCGATGTTCAGCAAGAACCCGCATCATGGGCGGTACGGACTCTTCCCGCTTGCGGATTCAGATGCAGTTCAGTAGCGCGTGATATGTGATTCGCCGAATCCTCGCTTACTGCCCTTGAATGACCGCTTCCTGATTACAGACCGCCCTTTCATTGCGCCGGTCTGAAGGGCAGCGCCCGTTGCACCGCTGTCCGTCAGCTCGCCGAGCTCAGGGGCGCAACGGAGCAACAAGGCAACAAGGCAACAAGGCAACAAGGCAACAAGGCAACAAGGCAACAAGGCACAAGGCACCAGGCACAAGGCAACAAGCCCGCCCAACAGACTCCGTTGGCGCCGGGCTAGCTGCGTAAGCGTTTCCGCGCACTCACCCGACTCAGCCCAATAGCAGCGACGCCATCCGCGCAGTCAGACAAGCCGGCGGCATATCCGACACCGCCCACAATCGCAGCCGCCGCGACCTCGCGCAGCTTCCCCGAGACCCCATGCCCCTCACCGCCCAGCGCTCGCTCAGCAGCCTCGCCCTCGCCGCCACGCTGCTGATGGCCTGCTCCACGCTGGGCGACGAGCCGCCGGCCACCAGCATCACGGCCATGCCCGGCCTGGGCAGCAGCAGCTTCAAGCCCACGGCCCGCGACGAACAAGCCGGCGCCTGGTTCGCCCAAGGGTTGCAGCTGGCCTATGCCTTCGAGCACCGCGAGGCGGTGCGCGTGTTCCGCTCCGCGCTGGCGCGCGACCCGAGCTGCGCGATGTGCGCCTGGGGCGTGGCCTACGCGATGGGGCCGAACATCAACAACCCGGAGCGCGGGCGGGTCGGCGAGATCCGCCGCTACCTGGCCCGCGCGCAGCAGGCGGCTGCAGCGTCGGGCGCGTCGCCCGTCGAGCGCGCGCTGATCAACGCGATGGCGGTGCGCTACGGCCGCGCCGAGACGCGCGCGCAGGCGGCCTACGAGGCGCAGGGCGGCGCCATCTGCACCACACGGAAAACTGACCGCAGGGTCGACCCGCAGGAGCTGGCCTACGCGGCGGCGATGGGCGATGTGGTGCAGCAGTTCCCCGAGGACCCGGATGTCGTCGCGCTGTATGCCGACGCGGTGATGAGCACCATGCCCTGGGACTGGTGGGACCCGAAGACCGGCCAGCCCAATGGCGCGGTGGGCGATGTGATCGCGCGCCTGGCCGCCATCACCCGGCAGCACCCGCAGCACAGCGGCGCCCTGCACTTCTACGTGCACGTTGCCGAGCACTCGCCCGAGCCGCAGCGCGCCGAGATCGCCGCCGACCTGCTGGGCCAGGTGGCGCCCGAGTCACCGCACCTGGTGCACATGGGCAGCCACATCTACAAGCAGATCGGCCGCTTTGCCGACGGCAGCCGCGCCAACGAACAGGCGCTCGCGGTGCAGAAGCGCTTCGACGCGGTGCTGCTGGCGCAAGGCGTGCAGCGCAGCGGCCGCTGGGACGGGCACCACCTGCACTTCCTCTGGTACGCGGCGCTGATGGAGGGGCGCGCGGCGCTGTCGCTGCGCACCGCGCGCGACTACGCGCAGCGCTTCGGCAGCCAGGCGGGCGACGGCGGCGACTACGCCAAGCTGCTGCCCCTGTTCACGCTGCTGCGCCTGCAGCGCTTCGACGAGCTGCTGGCCGAGCCGCTGGCCCAGGCGCAGAGCGGCGGCAGCGGCCTGCTGCAAGGCATGGTGGCGTACGCGCGCGGCATGGCGCAGCTGCAGGCCGGCCGGATCGAACCAGCCAAGGCGGAGCTGAACCGGCTGCAGGGCGAAAAGGGCTCGTCGAACAAGCTGCTGAGCCTGGCGCAGGCGACGCTGGAAGGCAGCGTGGCGCGCAGCGAGGGGCGGCACGAGGAAGCAATCGCCAGCCTTCGCCGCGCGGCGGACCTCGACGACGGGCTGGGCAACGACCCGCCGCCGCTGGGCGGCGGCACGCGCCTGGCGCTGGCCGGCGCGCTGCTGGCGGCGGGCCAGCTGGATGAGGCCGAGCGCGAGATCAAGGAGGCGCTGCGCCTGAACGGCCCGAGCGCCTGGACCCACCAGGGCCTGGCGCAGCTGGCCGAGCGGCGCGGCGCGCCGATTGAGAGCCAGCGCCACGCCGAGCTGGCGCGCGCGGCCTGGCAGGCGGCCGACGGCGCGGAGCTGCCGAGGCTGTAGGGCCAGAAGCGCCGGCTGGCGACGGTCACGCGCCGCGCGCAGCCCGATCATCCGCAACGCGGTCCGCCAACGGGCCGGGTCACCCCCGCGGCAACAGCTGCCACTGGTGCGCGCGGCTCACCGCCTCGGAGCGGTTGCGCGCACCGAGCGCGGCGATCGCCCGCGCCACATGCATCTCCACGGTGCGCGGGCTCAGGTTCATCGCGCGGGCGATCTCCTTGTCGCTGAGGCCGCGCGCCACCTGCTGCAGCACGTCGCGCTGCCGCTCGGTGAGCTGGGGCGCGGCGCCGGCCGGCTGGCCCTCGGTGGCTTCCAGCGCGGCCAGGAACTGCAGGATCTCGCGCCTCAGGGTCGGCCAGCCGGGGTCGTTGGCCAGCGGCAGGTGGTTGCGCCCGGGCACGCAGACCCAGCGCGCACCGGGGATCAGCGAGGCCACGAGCTCGCCCTCGCGCGGCAGGATCAGCGAGTCGCCATCGACATGCAGGACCAGCGTGGGGCAGCTCACCTGCGCCGCGTCGGCGCGGGCGTCGAGTTCGAAGAAGGCGCGCATGTAGCGCGCGGCCATCGGGCCGCTGACGCTGCCGCGGTGCAGCTCGTCGTAGGCGTCGAGCAGGCTGGCCGGCGCGGTGGGCATCAGGTGGGCGGTGAACAGGCGGCGGAACGCGCTGGCGTCGTGGCCCCAGCCGAGTTCGGCGATGCGGCTCATCTCGGTGAACAAGGCCTGGCTGCGCGCCGACAGGCCCTGGTGGTAGACGCCGCGCACGAAGCCGGCATACAAGACCAGCGCACGCACCCGCTCGGGGTGGCGCATCGCGTAGCGGATGGCGATCGCCGCCCCCTGCGAGATGCCCAGCAGCACGAAGCGCTGCTCGCCGCTGGCGTCGGCCACCGCCTCCAGGTCGCGCACCCAGGCGTCCAGCGAGATCTCGTCCACCTCGCGGTCCGACAGCCCGCAGCCGCGTGCGTCGTACCAAAGCAGGCGGTGGCTGGGCGAGATGGCGTCGACCCAATGCCGGCTCGAGGGCAGCTGCGCATCGGCCTGCAGGTTCCCGAGCCAGTTCGCGGCCTTGATGATCAGAGGGCCGCGGCCGACGCTGCGCATGGCGAGCGTGACGCCGTCGCTGGTCGTGCAGTAGCTGAGCGGGCCGGGGTCGGGGCTGCGGTCGGGGCTGCGTGCTGGGCTGCGTTCGTTCGCGGGCATGGGGCGGGCGGAGCGGAGTGCCGCCGCCCAGCTTACGCCCGCCCAGGGTCTGCAGGTCGGGCCTGCAGGTCGGGCCTAGGCGTCAGGCCCGCCGGCGTTGATCCAGTCCGCGGCGCGCTGCGCCATCATGGCCACCGTGGCATTGGTGTGGGCGCGCGGCAGCGTCGGCATCGCCGACGCATCGGCAACCCAGAGCCGGTCCACGCCGCGCACGCGCAGCCGCGGCGTGAGCACCGCGCGCGCGTCGCTGCCCATGCGGCAGGTGCCGACCGGGTGATACACGGTCTGGATGCTGCCGTTCAGCCAGTCGCGCAGCGCGGCGTCGCTGTCCAGGCCGGCGCCGGGCGCGGCCTCGCCGGTGCAGTTCGGGGCGCCCATCCGCGCCGCCACCTTGCGCGCCAGGCGGATGCCGGCCAGCAGCAGCCTGGCGTCGGCGTCCTCGGGGTCGGAGAGCAGCTTGAAGTCGATGGCGGGCGCCTGCAACGGGTCGCTGCTGCGCAGGCTGACGCTGCCGCGCGAGCGCGGCGCGGCCACCGCAGGGCCGATCGTGAACGCGTGCCGCGCGGGCGGGTCGCGGCCCTCATTGCGCCATTCGAAGGGGCCGAACAGCAGCTCCAGGTCGGGGGCCTCGGCGATGCCCTGGCCGCTGCGCAGGAACGCGAAGGCCTCGACCGCATTGCTGGCCAGCATGCCGCGCTGCAGCAGCAGATAGCGCAGCAGGCTGAGCGGCGATTCGGCGTTCTTCAGCGTGTCGGTGCGGGCGGTGTCGAAGACCATCGGCAGGATCGGGTGGTCCTGCAGGTTGGCGCCGACCTCCGGCGCGTCGACCCGCACCGGGATGCCCCAGCGCATCAAGCTGTCCGCCGGGCCGATGCCCGAGTGCGCCAGCAGATGGGGCGAGCCGAAGGCCCCCGCCGCCAGCACCACGCCGGCGCCGGCGCTGACCTGCTGCTCGGCGCCGTTGGCGCGGCGCAGCCGCACACCGACCGCGCGGCCGCCCTCGATGAGCACGCGGCTGACCTGCGCGTCGCGGATCACCTGCAAGTTGGCGCGCCGCAGGGCCGGCTTCAGGTAGGCGTCGTAGGCGCTGTAGCGCCGGCCGCGGTGGTGAGCCAGCTGGCAGACCCAGGCGCCCTCGTAGGCGCCGCCGTTGTAGTCGGCACTGGGCGCCAGGCCGGAGACCGCCTGGGCGGCGGCCACGAAGGCGGCCGACAGCGGGTGGCGGTTGGCGTTGGCGGCCACCCGCATCGGCCCGGACTGGCCGCGCCGGCCATCGCCCGGCGGCCCCGGCCAGCTCTCCTGGGCGCGGAACACCGGCGCCACCTCGTTCCAACCCCAGCCCTGGGCCCCGGCGGCGGCCCAGGCGTCAAAGTCGGCCGGGTGGCCCCACTGGTGGATCTGCGCGTTCATGTTGGAGCTGCCACCGAGCATCTTGCCGCGCGGCACGAAGAGGCGCCGGCCACCGGTGCGCGCGCCCGGCTCGCTCTCGAAGGCCCAGTCGACCCGGCTGCCGTAGAGCCGCGCGAAGCCGGCGGGAATCTTCACGAACGGGTTGCTGGGCTTGCCGCCCGCCTCGATCAGCAGCACCCGCCGCCGCCCTGAGGCGCTGAGCCGGTCGGCCAGCACGCAACCCGCGGTTCCGGCGCCCACGACGATGTGATCGAAGTCCATGGCCATGCCCCTTGAAGTGGGCCGAGTGTGGGCAGCGGGCGGCGCGCTGCGCAGTCGGCCTTCTACGGTAGCGGGCGCCTCCAGCCGCTCCGCGACTACGGCAGGGGCGGCAGCAGCCCGGCGTGTCATCGGCGCTCAAGCCGGCGCTCCGACTTTTGGAAGACGCAAATCGGCCGGGCACCGATGGCGACGCCGCTGCCGGGCGACGACAGTGCGACCCGGGTCGTGCGATGGCGCTGGGGCCATAAGGTTCGCGCCGGCGAGTGCCAGCGCGGGGTCTCGCTCGCGGCGCGCCGCGGCCTGAGGAAAGCCACCGATGAGCAAGCGCCACCACCCCGCCGCCGCCCAGGACGCGTTGCTGCGCGAGCCCGCCGCGCGGGCCCCGCGCAGGCCGGCGCAGGCCGCTGCCCGCTCGACCGACGCAGGTCGCCTGTCGGCCAGCCCGCGGCTCGTGGCCGAGCGTGGCCGCATGGCGGCGAGCTTTGGCCTACCGCTGCAGGCGCGCGCCGACAGCGCGCCGGCTCGGTCCGCGGTGCTGCAGCGCGGCCAAGGGGGCAGCAAGACCGCAGGCACCGGCGCCGATGGCGAGCCGCTCGCGCACAAGAGGCTGCGCCGCACCAACAAAAAGGGCGGGCTGGCCTACGCGCATGGCAAGTACGAACTGAAGCAGTACCGGCGCGAGGTTCCGATCGCGTCGCTGGCCCTCAGCGAAGACGGCGACAAGAGCGACGAGAAGTTGCGCGACCGCCTGCTGCGCGACGGCTACAACAAGTTCCACGCGGTGCTGGTGTTCGAGCAGCGGGACGGTTCGCTGAAGCTCGTGGACGGCCACCACCGGGTGACCGAGATGCGGCGCCTGGGCGAGACGACGATCCCGGCCTATGTGATTCCGCCGGACGTGCACGAGGCGCAGGAAGCCATCAGGCCCTGGCACGCGCTGGATCTCTAGCTCGACGCAGCGTCGAACTCAGGCGGGCTGGGGCTGCAGGCCGGCGTCGGCCGGCAGCTCGTCGTGCGCGACGCTGCGGTTGCGGCCGCCGCGCTTGGCGGCGTAGAGCGCCTCGTCGGCGCGCTTTAGCGTGCCCTGCCAGTCCTCGACGCCCGGGCGGAACAGCGCGCAGCCGACGCTGACGGTGATCGTCAGCTCGCCCAGCGGCGTGCGCTGGATGCGCTCGCGCAGGCGCTCGGCGATGGCCCGCACGTGCGCGGCGGCGTCGGCCGGGATCAGCACCAGGAACTCCTCGCCGCCGATGCGAAAGCGGCCGTCGTAGTCGCGCAGCTCCTCGGCGACGGTCTGCGTGACATGGCAGATCGCGCGGTCGCCGACCTCGTGGCCATGGCGGTCGTTGATGAGCTTGAAATGGTCGATGGCGAACAGGATCAGCGCGAACGGCTGCTGCAGGCGCTGGCTGCGCGCCTGCTCGGCCGGCATGCTCAGGCCGAGGCTGCGGCGGTTGCGCCAGCCGGTCATGGCGTCGCTCTCGGCGATCTCGCGCAGCTGCCGCGCCTGCCCGCGGATGATGAGGAACGCGCAGCCCATGCCGCAGAGCAGGATGAACATCAGCAGCGCCAGCTGCCCCGAGGTCTGCAGGAAGTCGCTGCCCATCAGCTTCAGGCCCTGGGCCTGTCCGCTGAGCACCAGCACAAGGCGCAGCGCGGTCTGCAGCACGTTGAACAGCAGCAGCGCGAGCAGCGGCATGAGCTCGGAGCGCCAGCCGAAGCCCGGGCTGCGCAGCATGGTCCAGATGGTCGCGAGGTTGATCGCCATCAGCAGCGGCCACAAGCTCATCAGGCGGTGCTCGACACCCTGCCGCATCCAGGGCAGGCCGTGACCGGCGAACACCAGCAGCATCAGCAGGCCCAGCAGCGGCCAGCCCGGGCGCAGGCCGAGGTAGCGGCGCAGCCCGACCAGCAACGCCGCCTGCGCCGCCACCAGCAGGGCGTTGGACAGCGCCGGCGCCAGCCAGTACGGCGGCTGGGTGCCGAAGATCAGCAGGTTGAGGCCGCTGTTGGCGAAGAACAGCAGGCCGGCCAGCGCCCAGTCGCGCAGGCAGCGCTGCTCGGGGCTGGCGAGGTAGAGCGCGTACAGGCTGCTGGCCATGATGGCCGAGGCCAGACAGATCGTTGCCGCCAGCGTGTAGGCGTCCATGCCCCTCTCCCTGCATCGCCGCGACGCGGCGGCCTGTTCTGGTTGTCGTCGCGGCGCAGCTTGCCATGGCGCACCCGGCGCGGCAGTGGGGCTAGCCCCAGGCGCCCGGACCGATCGGGCGCTGACACCGCTGGCCGACCCGCGAGGTGCCGGCTCACCGCTACCGGCCGCTACCGGCCGCTATGGGCCGCTCAACGGTTCTTCGCGTCCACGGCGCTGCGGTACTTGGCCAGCTCGGCAATCAGGGTGTCGCCCCAACGACCGGTCTCGGCCAGCGTGCAGCCATGCAGCGCACTGGCGTAGCCCAGCAGCAGCTCGAAGCCGCGATCCAGGTCCAGTGCCGGGTTCGCCCGGTACTTGCTCCAGCTCAGGTGCGAACTGACGATCAGGCGTTGCAGCTCCAACTGCGTGGACACGAAGCGAATGTGGCCTTCGGTGCCACCGAACAACGCGTTGCCGGCCAGGCAGCTGGCGGCGCCGGCCAGACAGGCGTAGCCGTAGGCCTTCACCCCCACGAAGGCGGCCGGGCCGGTGCCGTCGAGCAGGGGCAGCAGCAGCCCCAGGCTGCCCAGCGACCAGGCGCCGAAGCGGGTCAGGCCGGAGATCAGCGCCCGCGTGCCGCGGCGGCGGTCGTAGTAAGCGACCTCGGCGCGGGCAAGCTCGTCGACGGCCGAGAACAGGCGATCCAGCGACGCCGCCGCGTCGCCCGGCTGCCAGCTCAGACCGGCGGTTTGAGCGCGGAACGCATCGATGCGCGCCGGATCCTCGGGGCGGAGGCGGCGCCACCAGGACAGCGGGGCTTCAGCCATCGGGAACTCCTGCGCAATGGGGGAGGCTACGCAGGGTAACCGCAGTGCCGGCAGCGATCTTGCAGCGCGCTGTCGTCAGAAGCCCCAGGCCTTGTCGTCTGCGGGGTCGAACAGCAGCTCGGCGTCCGGGGTCACGAAGGCGCGGCCGCGGTTGAAGGGGGCGATGGGGCCGGCCCTGGCCCCGGCCCTTTAACACGCCTCGAACACCGCGCCGATCACCGACTCCAGGCGCCAAACCTCGCCAGCGGCCAGCTGACGCAGCGCCGTGGTGCACACGACGAAGGCCGGCGTCATGCAGAGCTGCCGCGGCTCTCGCCAGGCGCCTGAAACCCTAGTTCAGCTCGCAAGCCTGCTGCTCCCGCCGCTCGTCGGCGCGATCGGCCCGCCAAGCGGCCAGACGTTCGCTGTCGCGCTGCGCGTGTTCGGCGCGGATGCGCTGCTTCTCCTGCGGCGTCGTGGCGGCCGCAAGGCGCTCGTTGCGCTCGCGCTCCAGCACACGGCGCTGCGCCAACTCCTCGGCGTGCAAGCGCCGTTGGCGCTGCGCCGGCGACTCGACGCCGGCTTCGCGCTGCTCGCGGCCGATCTGGAGCAGGGCCTGCTTGCCTGCCTCGCCCATGCGCGCCAGCGGGCTGTTCTGCTGGATGCAGGCCTTGGGCTCGCGCGTCTTGCGGCAGAGCTCGCGCACCGTCAGGTCGTTCGTGTAAACGAGACCGGCGTTGAATGCCTTGCCGCAGGTGTCGACGCGCCGGCTGAGCACCAGCTTGGACGAGCTCGACAGCCGCGCCAGGCAGTGCGCGGGTACTTCGCGGTAGACCTGGGCCTGGCAGTGGAAGTTGATGGCGGTGTGCGCACGGTCGATGTCGGAGCGCCGCTGATGCTCGGCCTCCAGCTGGGCCGACCATTGCGCCAGGCCCGCCGCCAGGCCGGCCTTGAGCTCGTCGATGCTCGCGTACTGCCCCACACCCACGGCGGCCAGCGCGGCGCGCTCGGCCTCGGCCAGCGCCCGGTCGGCGGCGCGCCAGCGTGCCAGTTCGGCCTGCAGCGCCTCGCGTTCGGCGCAGCGTCCACAGGCGGTCAGCTGGCGTTCCAGCTCGGCGATGCGCGCCCGGCGTTCGGCGAGCAACTCGTCACGCTTGTTGATGGCCTCGCCGAAGTCCTTCGCCACGTCGGCGATCAGGTCAGCCAGATCGGGCTGCTCCGGCTCCTTGAACACCGGCTGCTCCGGCCCGCAGGCCGGCCAGGCCAGCGCCATGAGCAATGCAAACGCCCGCAGGCGGTCGATGAAACGATCTCGCATGACAGCTCCCTGTCGGCGCCGCGGTGGCCACTTCGGCCACGCCGGCCATCGGTCGCGCGCCGGCAGCGCGCGAAGCGCGGCGAGGGTAGCCAGCCGTTGAAGCGCGCGTCAAGTCGGCGCTGCTGCCGCCCCCCTGCCGTCAGAAGCCCCAGGCCTTGTCGTCGCGCGGGTCGAACAGCAGCTCGGCGTCCAGCGTCACATACGCGTTGCCGCGGATGAAGGGCAGCACCCTGCCCTCGCTGCCTGGCGCATAGCGCGCCTCGAACACGGTGCCGATCACCGACTCCTGCCGCCACACCTCGCCCGCCGCGAGCTTGCCCTCGGACGCCAGGCAGGCCAGCTTGGCGCTGGTGCCGGTGCCGCAGGGCGAGCGGTGGTAGGCGCCGCCGGGGCAGAGCACGAAGTTGCGGCCGTGGTGGCGCGGGTCCTCGGGCGGGGCGAGCAGTTCGACGTGGTCGATCAGCGCGCCGTCCGCGCCGCGCAGCGCGGACGCGTCGAGCGCGTCGCGCACCGTCTGCGCGTAGTGGGTCAGCTCGCGGCAGCGCGAGGCGATCAGTTGCTGCCCGTGGTCGTCGCAAAGGAAGAACCAGTTGCCGCCCCAGGCGACGTCGCCGTGGATCAGCTGGCCATCCGGCAGCCGCAGCGGCGCCTGCCGGTGCAGGCGGTAGGCGGGTACGTTGGCGACGGTCACCGCGCCGTCGTCGTGCAGCTCGGCCTGCACCGTGCCGACGGGGGTGTCGAGCGTCAGCAGGCCCGGCTTGACGAGACCCAGGTGCGCCAGCGTCGCCACAGCGCCGATCGTGCCGTGGCCGCACATGCCCAGGTAGCCGACGTTGTTGAAGAAGATCAGGCCCCAGTGGCCGCTGCCGGTCTGCTCGGGCGACAGCAGCCAGGCGCCGACCAGCACCTCGGAGCCGCGCGGCTCCAGGATCAGCGCGCGGCGCCAGGCGTCGTGGTGCTCGCGCAGGTCGGCCAGGCGCTCGGCCATCGTGGCGCCGGCCAGCGGCGGCCCGCCCGAGATGAGGCAGCGGGTCGGCTCGCCGCCGGTGTGGGAGTCGATGACGCGGGCGCGATGGCGGGTGTCTGCTTGCATATTGGATCCAATATAGCCTGAGCTCGCGGGCCGGACGATGCCGCGGCGCCGCCAATAATCGCCGCCATGAACGCTCCCGCCGGCCTTGCCGCCAGCTATGTCTACCTGGCGGCCAGCATGAGCCTGGTGGGCTGCTACGTCGCGCTGTCCAAACCCCTGGTCGCCGTGTTCCCGGTGTTCCTGCTGGCCGGGCTGCGCTTCGCGATCGCGGCGCTGGCCATGCTGAGCTGGACGCCCAAGCCGGCCAGCGAGCCGCCGCTGCAGCGCGGCGATCGCGTCGTGCTGTTCGTCGGCAGCCTGCTCGGCAACTTCCTGTTCTCGATCTGCATGCTCTACGGCGTGCAGGCGACCTCGGCGCTGGCCGCCGGCGTGGTGATGGCCGGCCTGCCGGCCACCGTCGCCCTGCTCTCCTGGCTCTACCTGGGCGAGCGCCTGAACGCGCGCCTGCTGCTGGCGATCGCCTGCGCGGCGCTGGGCATCGCGCTGGTGGCGCTGGCCCGCAACGCACCCGGGCAGGCCGCGGCGCCCTGGTGGGGCTATCCGCTGCTGGTCGGCGCGGTGGTCTGCGAGGCGGCCTATGTGGTGGTCGGCAAGCGCCTGTCCAACACGCTCGGGCCCAAGCGCATCAGCGCGCTGATCAACCTCTGGGGCCTGCTGCTGATGGCGCCGCTGGCGCTGGGGCGGGCCTGGGACTTCGACTTCGGCGCGGTGCGCGCGGCCGACTGGCTGCTGCTGCTGTTCTACGCGCTGGCCGCCAGCCAATGGGCGGTCTGGCTGTGGATGCGCGGCCTGCAGGGCGTGCCGGGCAGCCAAGCCGGCGTGTTCGCGGTGATGCTGCCGCTGGCGGCGGCGGCGGTCGGCATCGTGGTGCTGGGCGAAACCGCCACCGTGCAGCACGCGCTGGCGCTGGTGCTCGCGCTGCTCGGCGTCTACCTGGCGACGCGGCCGGACTCAGGCCGCCTGGAAATGGCTGTGGAAGCCGAACGGCACCCAGTAGGGCAGCTCGACGGTGGCAAGCGGCCCGGCGCTTAGGGCCTCGGCGTCGAACACGCTGGCGAAGCTGCGCTGCGTGCGGGCGTTGAAGCCGGTGCCGACCAGCCAGCCCTGACCCTCGCGGCGGCTGCCCGGGCGCGGCACCAGCAGGTGCTCCTCGACGACGGTGTCGGCGTCGAACGCGTAGCGCTCGGTGCGACCGCTGTGCAGGTCCAGGCGCTGCAGCGCGTTGAAGCCCCATCGCGCGCGCTGGCCGGCTTGCGTCGGGTAGTAGACGTAGCGGTAGGGCCGCGCCACGACGCGCGGATCGACCTGCGGGAACTCGACCGAGTCGCTGCGCGACTGCTGCTGCACGGCGCCGGTCTGCAGGTCGACCTGCAGGAAGCGCGGCGTCGACGCGGCGCCATGCAGCGCGTCGCGGCCGCCGAGCGCGGCGTTGAAGCGGCCGCTGAGGAACTCGTCCACATCGGAGCGCACGTAGTCCAGGCGCAGCGTGCGGCCGTCGTCCGACGCGTTGCCGAAGTGGAAGACCAGCTCGGGCGCGAGCTCGACCTGGCGGCGGACCTGCAGCGTGGCCTTGTCGATGATCACCAGGCGCATCGCCTGCGCCGGCTGCCAGCGCATCGCCGTGACCATGCTGGCGCCGTCGCGCAGCGCCGCCATGTCCAGACTCAGCGGCGGCAGCAACAGCGCGATGAAGCGTTCGCTGACGACGAAGTCGTGCACCATCGCGGCGGTCGGCAGCGACAGCAGCTGGCTGCGCTGGAGCTTGCCGTCGGCGCCGATCTGGTAGATCACCAGCTTGCCGCCGAAGGTGCCGAAGTTCCACAAGGTGCCGGCGTGCGCACCATCGGGCTCGCGCTTCGGGTGGGCGCTGAAGGGCGCGCCCTGCAGCTCGGGCGACCAGCTGCGCGGGCCGAGGGTGCGCAGGGTCTGCGGGTCGAGCTCGGTGGCCGAGCCGCCCTCCCAGAGCGCGTACAGGCGGCCGCCCTGCAGCGTGACGCTGGTGTTGGCGGTGTTGAGGTCGTCGGCGCGGCGCACCGGCAGCGTCGCCGGCACCGCGGTGCCGAAGGCCGGCAGCAGGAACGCGTTGGCCTGCTGCTCGGCCTGGAACTTGCGCGTCTGCACGAAGCGCGCCTGGTGGCTGACGCCGTCGGGGCCGAAGCGCCAGGCCTGCACCAGGCCGTCGCCGTCGAACCAGTGGCGGTAGCGCGCGCCGCCGCGCTCCAGCAGGCCGGGGCCGTTGCGGTACAGGCTGCCCTGCAGGCCGGCCGGCAGCCGGCCGCGCACGCGCAGGCCCTCGGCAACGCGGTCGCGGCCGTCGACCCAGCCGCGCAGCGGCTGCAGCAGCGGCTCGCTGCCGAAGCCGTCGGTGCTCGGCGCATCGGGGCGCGCCCAGGTGGCACCGCCGGCCAGCGCCGCGGCGCCGCCCAGGGTGGACTTCAGCAGGAACAGGCGGCGCTGCAGCATGGCGGTCTCCTGCGCTTACTTCAGGCTGATGCGTTGCTGCGTGTCGCCCTTCACCGTGAAGCGGGCGTCGTCGAACTTGGGCGGGCCGAAGTTGCCGCTGGCGTTGTTCGAGAAGGCATAGGGCTCGGTGGGCATGCCGAAGGCGTTGGCGTCGAGCTTGCCGTTGCCGTTGCGGTCGTGCATCAGGCTCAGCGCGTAGTCGCCATCGGGCAGGTCGTCGATGCGCAGCACGACCTTGCCGTCGGCGCCCGGGGTGGCGACGGCGCCGCGCACCGCCTTCTTCATCCAGCGCTCGGCGTGGTCGTAGACGGCGACCAGCACGCGGCCCTCGGCACTGGCGAGGCCGCTGACCTCGATCTCCAGGGTGGCGGCGGGAGCGGCGGCGCTGCAGGCGAGCAGCAGGGGCAGGAGCAGGGAGCGGGTCATGACGGTTCCAGGGGTTGCAATGGAACGCATGGTGTCGGCCGGCCGCTGGCGGCGCGAGGCCGCCGCGACGGATGGCGCGCCGGCGGCGCGAACGGCGCCGGCCGGGCGCAAACGGTGATCGGCGCCGGCCGGGCGCCAAGGGCGAACGACGCCGCCGGCCCTAGAAGCGGTGGACCTCGTCGCCGTCGGCGGCGCGGCAGTCGTCCGGCAGCGGCGGACCGGCCCGCCGCAGCACGATGTGCTCGGGCGTGTAGCAGAGCTCGACGCGCCGGGCCTGCGGCCACAGGCGCGTTGCCAGCGCCTCGAGATCGGGCGGCAGGCTGGTGACTAGCTGATTGGCGCCGGCATCCTCGGGCGGGTGGCCGGCAAAGCTGATCCAGGGCACGAAGGCCGCCAGCCAGCGCCAGAGCGCGCTGCCGTAGCGCACCGGATCGGGCGCGTACTGCCAGCGCTGCAACGCCCGCTGCGCGGCCGCGCGCCCGCCAGCGCGCTCGTCGCCCGGCGGCGCCCAGGCCAGCGCCATCAGTTCGGCCAGCCACTGGTTGCAGTTCTGCCGCTCGAGGTCGTAGGGATGGGCGTTGGCGATGTAGTCGCCGGCCAGCAGGCGCTTGGCCGCGTCGCCGTCCAGCGCCGTCGCCGCCAGCGGCAGCGCGGCCTCGGCCGGCAGCAGCAGCAGCGACGCGAAGCCGCGCTCACGGTCGTCGGCCCCGAGCAGGAAGCCGCTCAGGCCCTGGTCGAACAGGCGGCTGCGCCGTTCGTCGCAGGCGAAAAAGAGCTGGCGCAGGCCCCAGGGGGTCAGCGGGCTGTCGCGCAGGCTCAGCGCCGCGTGGGTGTAGCGGATGCCGAAGCGATCGAGCCGGGTGCCGGCGCGCGCCAGCAGCGCCGCCGGCTGGCCCTGGGCTTCGAGTTCGGCCCGCAGCAGCGCCGCCACCTGCAGCGCGCGATCCTGCTCGGCGGCAGACGCGTCGGCGCCGGCGCTGCACAGGCGCATCGAGGTGGACGCCGCCGCCGGCGCTGCCACCCAGCTCGCCAGCAGCAGCGCCGCCGCCGCCAGCCTGCGGCGCATCAGAGCTTGACGCTGTCCAGTTCGCGGCGCAGCCGGTCGTCAACGGCGAGGAAGAACGGCGTGCCGCCGTCGGCGGCGGCGAACGCCAGGCCATAGGCCCGTGGCGCCACCCACAGCAGCGCGCCGGCGACCAGCGCCTGCTGCTCGGCCAGCGCCGCCGGCAGCGTCAGCGCGAAGCCGTCGGCCTGGCCGGCGGCCGGTTCGAGGCGCAGGCGCAGGCGCTGGGCGTCGAGCTGGGCGACGGCGGTGACGCGATAGGCACCGGCGGCGGCGGTCTTCTTGTCGCCCGACGACGCCTCGCTGGAATGGCTGACCGAGTCCGACAGGCTGCCGACCGACTGCGACGCCGCGCTGGACGCCGACGAGGTGAACGAATCGGCGCGGGCGGCGGGCGCGAGCGCGAGGGCGGCGAGCAGGGCGAGACGGACGGCGGACATGGCGGACTCCTGGACAACGGGCGCCAGGATAGCGGCGGCGCCGCACAATCGCCGCGCCTCACTCCACGCCCCCACCATGAGCTATCACCTCTACGCCGCCCCCGGCGCCGCCAGCCTCTGTGTGCACTGGATGCTGCTGGAACTGCAGCAGCCCTTCGAGCTGACCCTGCTCGACACCGAGAAGCAGCAGCAGAAGTCGCCCGAGTACCTGAAGCTGAACCCGAGCGGTCGCATCCCCTGCCTGATCGTCGACGGAGAGCCGCTGGCCGAAACCGCGGCGCTGCTGATGCTGCTGGCCGAGCGGCACCCGGAGGCCGGGCTGGCGCCGGCCGTGGGCAGCGCGGCGCGCGGCCGCTACCTGCAGTGGATGCTGTGGCTGGCCAACACCCTGATGCCGGCGTTCCGCACCTGGTTCTACCCGGCCGAGGCCGCCGGCAGCGCCCACGAGGCCGACGCCAAGGCGCAGGCCCGCGCCGTCATCGAGGCCTGCTGGGACCGCGCCGACGCGCTGTTCGCTGACGGCCGGCCCTATCTGCTGGGCGACACGATGAGCGCCGCCGACCTGCTGCTGACGATGCTGATGCGCTGGTCGCGCAACATGCCGCGGTCGGCCGAGTGCTGGTCGCAGCTGGCCGCCTACGGCGAGCGCCAGCGCGCCCGGCCGGCGCTGCAGGAGGTGCACCGCCGCGAGGGGCTGACTGAGTGGATCGCGACCGGCGGCTCGCGCACGCCGAAGGACTGATCAGCGGCTGCGCCGCGCCTTCACGGCGGCGGCCAGCTCGCGCAGCAGCGGCTCGGTCTGCGCCCAGCCCAGGCAGGCGTCGGTGATGCTGACGCCGGGGCGCAGCGACTGCTTGGGATCGCCCTCGCGGTGGTCCTGGCGGCCCGGCTGCAGGTGGCTCTCGATCATCACGCCGGTGATGCGGCGCTCGCCGCCGCTGAGCTGGCCGGCGATGTCGCGGCCGACCTCGATCTGGCGCTCGTACTGCTTGCTGCTGTTGCCGTGCGAGCAGTCGACCATCACCTGCTCGCGCACGCCGGCGGCACGCAGCGCGCTGCAGGCGGCCTCGATGCTGGCGGCGTCGTAGTTCGGCGTCTTGCCGCCGCGCAGGATCAGGTGGCAGTCCTCGTTGCCGCGGGTCTCGAAGATCGCGGCCGCGCCCATCTTCGTCATGCCCATGAAGGCGTGACCGCTGCGCGCGGCGAGCACCGCGTCGGCGGCGATCTTGATGCTGCCGTCGGTGCCGTTCTTGAAGCCGACCGGGCAGGACAGGCCGGAGGCCAGCTGGCGGTGGCTCTGGCTCTCGGTGGTGCGTGCGCCGATCGCGCCCCAGGCGATGAGGTCGGCGATGTACTGCGGCGACAGCAGGTCGAGGAACTCGGTGCCGGCCGGCAGGCCGATCTCGGTGACGTCGAGCAGCAGGCGCCGCGCCAGGCGCAGGCCCTCGTTCATGCGGAAGCTGCCGTCGAGGTTCGGGTCGTTGATGTAGCCCTTCCAGCCGACGGTGGTGCGCGGCTTCTCGAAGTACACGCGCATGACCGTGATCAGCTCGCCCTTGAGCTCGTCGGCCAGGCGCTTCAGCAGGCGCGCGTAGTCGATCGCCTGGTCGTGGTCGTGGATGCTGCAGGGACCGACGACGACCACGAGGCGGTCGTCGTCGCCGCGCAGCACCCGGCCGATGTCGCGCCGCGTGCGCTCGACCAGGCTGAGGCTGGATTCGGGCACCGGCATCTCGTCCAGCAGCAGCGCCGGGCTGATCAGGGGCCGCACCGCGCGGATGCGCGTGTCGTCGGTGCGCGTGCTGTCCTCGGTGGCATCGAGGGAACCGACCTCGCGGTCGTGCTTGGGGTCGTCGAGACGGGTCATGTCGGGGCTCATCGAGAATTGCCGCCATTGTTGCCGTTCAATCCCGCCGCCCGCCCCCCGATGTTGCTGCCCTACTCGCTCGCCCGCCCCGCCCTGTTCGCCCTCGATCCGGAGGCCGCCCACGAACTGACGATGCACAGCCTGGAGCGCCTGCAGCACACGCCGCTGGCCTGCACCTGGGCGCAGACCCGGGTCGACGACCCGGTGACGGTGGCCGGGCTGCGCTTCCCGAACCGCATCGGCCTGGCCGCCGGCCTGGACAAGAACGGTCGCGCCATCGACGGCCTGGGCGCGATGGGCTTCGGCTTCATCGAGGTCGGCACGGTGACGCCCAAGGCCCAGCCCGGCAACGCCAAGCCGCGCATGTTCCGGCTGCCCGAGCACGAGGCGCTGATCAACCGCCTGGGCTTCAACAACGAGGGCCTGGACAGCTTCATCGCCAACGTGCGGCGCTCGCGCACGTTCCGCGCCGGCGGCGGCCTGCTCGGCCTGAACATCGGCAAGAACGCGGCGACGCCGATCGAGAACGCGCTGGCCGATTACCTGATCGGCCTGGACGGCGTCTACCCGCATGCCGACTACGTGACGGTGAACATCTCCAGCCCGAACACCGCCAACCTGCGCAGCCTGCAGGGTGACGAGGCGCTGCGCGCGCTGCTCGAGCCGCTGATGGCACGACGCCGGGAGCTGGCCGCGCAGCACGGCCGCCAGGTGCCGCTGTTCGTGAAGATCGCGCCCGATCTCGACGAGGCGCAGGTCGCCCTGATCGCCGCCACGCTGCAGGCCAGCGGCGTCGACGGCGTGATCGCGACGAACACCACGCTGGCCCGCGACGCGGTGGCCGGCCACCGCCATGCCGGCGAGGCCGGCGGGCTGTCGGGCGCGCCGGTGCTGGCGGCCAGCAACCGCGTCATCGCCGGGCTGCGCGCGGCGCTGGGGCCGGGCTTCCCGATCATCGGCGTCGGCGGCGTGCTCAGCGGCGCCGACGCGGCGAGCAAGCTCAAGGCCGGCGCCGACCTGGTGCAGATCTACACCGGCCTGATCTACAAGGGGCCGGCGTTGGTGCGCGAGGCGGCGCAGGCACTCAAGGCGCTCAAGGCGGCGGCTTGAGCGGAACCCATCCGCGCTGGTTCCTGGCGCTGCCGCTGTTCGGCGCGGCCCTGCTCGGCGCCAGCCTGGCCTTGCCGCCGAGCGGCCTGCTCGCGGCAGCCTGCGGCCTGGCGCTGATCGGCGCGGTGGTCTCCGCCGTGCACCATGCCGAGGTCGTCGCGCACAAGGTCGGCGAGCCCTTCGGCACGCTGGTTCTGGCGGTCGCCATCACCGTCATCGAGGTGGCGCTGATCGTCTCGATGATGCTGGCAGGCGGCCCGGACAAGGCGGTGCTGCCGCGCGACACCATTTACGCGGCGGTGATGATCATCTGCACCGGCGTGGTCGGCCTGTGCCTGCTGGTCGGTGGCCTGCGCCACCACGAGCAGAGCTTCCATATCGAGGGCGCCAATTCGGCGCTGGCGGCGCTGGTGGCGCTCTCCGGCCTGACCCTGGTGCTGCCCGGCTTCACCACCAGTACGCCCGGCGGCCTCTACACGCCGGCGCAACTGGGTTTCGCGGCGATCAGCTCGCTGCTGCTGTGGGCGGTGTTTGTCTTCGTGCAGACGGTGCGCCACCGCGACTACTTCCTGCCCGCGGTGCAGGCCGGCGACGAGGCGGTGCATGCGCAGCCGCCGACGCGCGCCGAGGCCTGGGCCAGCTTCGGCCTGCTGCTGGTCGCGCTGGTGGCAGTCGTTGGCCTGGCCAAGCAACTGTCGCCACACATCGAAGTGGGGCTGGCGGCCGCCGGCGCGCTCAAGGCGGTGATCGGCATCGCCATCGCGCTGCTGGTGCTGCTGCCGGAGACCTGGGCGGCGGTGCGTGCGGCGCGCGCCAACCGCTTGCAGACCAGCATGAACCTGGCGTTGGGTTCGGCGCTGGCCAGCATCGGCCTGACGATCCCGGTGGTCGCCGGCGTGTCGCTGCTGCTCGACCTGCCGCTGGACCTCGGCCTGCCGGCCAAGGACATCGTGATGCTGACCTTGAGCTTCATGGTCAGCGCGATCACGCTGGCCAGCGGGCGCACGAACGTGATGCTGGGCGCCGTTCACCTGGTGCTGTTCGGCGCCTTCCTGTTCCTCGCCCTGGTGCCCTGAACCAACCGGCACCTGGCGGGGCGGCGCGCTAGCATCGCGGCACTTTTTTCCGGAGTGCCCCACCCGATGAAGCCGACCCTTCGCGCGCTCGCCCTGGCCAGCGCCCTCGCCTGCATCAGTTCGCTGGCCACCGCGCAGACCCTGCGCTGGGCGGCGCAGAACGACACGCTGACCCTGGATCCGCACTCGCAGAACCACAGCACCACCAGCGCGATCCTGCAGCATGTCTACGAGCCGCTGACGCGCTACACCAAGGACTTCAAGATCGAGGGCGCGCTGGCCACCGAATGGCAGCAGGTCACGCCGACGCAGCTGCGCTTCAAGCTGCGCAAGGGCGTGAAGTTCCACGACGGCTCGCCGTTCACCGCCGACGACGTCGTCTTCAGCTTCGGCCGCATCAACAGCCCGCACAGCAACCTGAAGCCCTTCGTCGCCGGCGTCACCGAGGTGAAGAAGGTCGACAGCCACACCGTCGACTTCATCCTCAGCGCGCCGAACCCGATCCTGACCCGCACCATGGTCGAGTTCCGCATCATGAGCAAGGCCTGGGCGGAGAAGAACAAGACCACCGCGGCACCGAACGTCGCGACCAAGGAAGAGACCTTCGCGACGCGCAACGCGATGGGCACCGGGCCCTACCGCATCACCAGCTGGCAGCCCGAGCAGAAGATCGTGATGGTCGCCAACCCCGACTGGTGGGACCGGGGCGCGCATGCCGGCATGCCCAAGGAGGTGCTGTACACGCCGATCAAGAGCGACCAGACGCGCATCGCCGCGCTGCTCTCCGGCGAGGTCGACCTCGTCACCGACCTGCCGACCCAGGACGTCGCCAAGCTCAAGAGCAACGCCAAGCTCAAGGTGCTCGAGGGCAACGAGGTGCGCACGATCTTCGTCGCGCTCGACCAGGGCAGCGACGAGCTGCGCGGCAGCAATGTCAAGGGCAACCCCTACAAGGACAAGCGGGTGCGCGAGGCGCTGTCGCTGGCGATCGACCGCGCCGGCATCCAGAAGGCCATCATGCGCGGCCTGTCGGTGCCCGCCGGCCTGATGGTGCCGCCCGGCGTCAACGGCTACAACAAGGCGCTGGACGTGGTGCCGGTCGCGAACGCCGAGCGCGCGAAGAAGCTGCTGGCCGAGGCCGGCTACCCGCAGGGCTTCGAGATGCCGTTCAACTGCCCGAACAACCGCTACGTCAACGACGAGGAGATTTGCCAGGCCATCGTCAGCATGTGGGCGCGCATCGGCATCAAGGCCAAGCTGACGACCGAGAGCTTCTCCACCTACAGCCCGAAGATCCAGGGCTTCCAGTACCAGACCTTCCTCTACGGCTGGGGCGTGCCGACCTACGACGCGCTGTACGTGCTGCAGGCGCTGGTGCGCACGCGCACCAGCGGCGCCGACGGCAACGGCAACTACTGGAAGCTCAGCGACCCGCGGCTGGACACCTTCATCGACGACATCAAGGTCGAGCTCGACACGACCAAGCGCAACGCGCTGATCAACTCGGTGCTGACCCGCGTGCGCGACGAACAGCTGTTCGTGCCGATCCACTACCAGGTGCGGCCCTGGGCGATGAAGACCAACATCGAAGCCACCCACCGCTCCGACGACAAGCCCGTGGCCTGGTGGGCCCGGGTGAAGTAAGCCCCCGCCGCAAGGCGCCGCACAATGCGGCGCCTTTTTTCTTGAGCCATTCCGCACCATGATCGAGCCGCCCGAAGTCCCCCACCAGCACGCCCATCACGAGGGGGCGCCGCGTCGCGGCCTGGCGAAGTGGTTCTTCGAGGCGGTGATGCCGGTCAGCGTGCTGCTGATGTCGCTCGGCTCGCTCTATGTCGCGCTGCACACCGGCAGCGCGATGGACAAGCTGGTCGCGCACAACGAGAAGCTGGTGAAGGCGCAGTCGACGCCGATCCTCGAGTACGGCACCAGCAATTACGTCATCGAGACGAAGAAGCATTCGCTGAGCTTCAAGATCGCCAACGTCGGCACCGGCCCGGCGCAGCTGCGCTGGCTGCGCGTGCGCGACGGCGACAAGGTCTACGCGCATTTCGGTCCCTGGCTGATGAGCCTGGCCGACGAGGCGGATCACGCGCTGATGCGCCAGTCCGACGTCATCACCGGCACGCTGGACGACAGCGTGCTGCCGGCCCGCGACGAACGCCTGGCCCTGGTCTGGGACAAGCCCGAGGCGTCGCAGGCGGCGCTGCTGGCGGTCTGGGAGAAGGCCAACGTCGCGCGCGGCAGCCTGGCAGTCGAGTTCTGTTACTGCTCGGTGTTCGACGATTGCTGGCTCAAGGGCCGCAGCGCCGCCAAGCCCCTGCCGCGCTGCGAGGCGCCCCTCGAGCCCAGCCGCCCCGCGTCGGCCGCGCGGCCGTAGCGTTCGGACACAGGAGCGACCAAGCCGGTCAGTCGCCGCGGCCGCCGACTGACGAAAGCTGTCAATTTTTCACGGCGACGGCGGCCTGGCCCCAGCGAAGCGGCGCCTGGCATATCGATTGCTGAAGCCCGCCCATGCGCAGCAGCTCGCTGCCCGCCGGAGTCGGCCATGGGTCCTCGCTTGTCTTTCCGTTTCTGCAGCACCGCCACCAGCCTGCTGCTGGTGCTGCCCAGCAGCTGGGCGCAGCAGATCACCGTCTACAGCAGCGGTTCGCTGCCGATCGGCGCCAGCCGCCAGCTGACGGCCTATGTGCCGCTGTCGCCGAACGGCGTGCGCTGGAGCGTCAACCTCATCGACGGCGGCAACGCCGAGTTCGGCACCATCGACGCCAGCGGCCGCTACACCGCGCCGGCCCAGGTGCCGATGGCCAACGCGGTGGTGGTGCGCGCGCACAGCAGCGCCTATCCGGACAAGGTCGGCAGCGCGACGCTGACCATCACCCAGGTGCAGCCGCGGCTGTGGAGCCTGAGCCCGAGCAGCGTGGCCGTCGGCGCCTACAGCATCCGCCTCAACGGCGCCGCGTTCCCCAGCGACGTGAAGGTGATGGTCGGCGGTCAGCCGGCGTCGACGACGCGGATCTCGGCCACGCAGCTCATGGCCACCGGCGTGGCGCCCTCGAGCTGGAGCGGCACGCAGCAGGCCGTGCAGGTCTGGGCGATGGGCCTGGGCAGCATCGGTTCGGACATCGTGCGGCTGAGCGTCGGCGCCGCCGGCTCGCCGCCTCCACCGCCGCCTCCTCCACCCCCGCCGCCTCCTCCTCCGCCGCCGCCACCGCCGCCCCCTCCACCGCCGCCACCGCCTCCTCCGCCCGGCAGCGGCACCGCCAACCTGGCCGCCGCGCGTTTCCTCGAGCAGGCCAGCTTCGGCCCCAACGCGGCCAGCGTCGCGCGCCTGCGCCAGCTCGGTGTCGACGCCTGGCTGAACGAGCAGTTCCTGATGCCCGAGACCGTGGTCAGCAGCGGCAGCGACCGCCGCGCCGTCGCCCAGGGCTATCTCTACCGGCTCACCGAGGCACCCGACGCGCTGCGGCAGCGGGTCGCGTACGCGCTGGCGCAGATGCTGGTGATCTCGTTCAACAAGAACGTCTATCCCGATGAGGTCGTGCCCCACCTGCGCACGCTCAGCCAGCACGCGTTCGGCAACTACCGCGCGCTGCTCGAGCAGGTGACGCGCAGCTCGCAGATGGGCAAGTACCTGGACCTGGCGAACAGCAACCGCCCGACGGCCGGCTCGAACGCCAACGAGAACTTCGCGCGCGAGCTGCTGCAGCTGTTCTCGATCGGCCTGATCCGACTGAACGCCGACGGCACGCCGCAGCTGGATGCGCAGGGCCGCACGGTGCCGAGCTACGACCAGGCGACGGTGCAGCAGATCGCGCTGGCGCTGACCGGCTGGACCTACGCCGGCGCCGGCAACAACAACTGGGAGAACTTCAGTGGCCCGCTGGTCGCCCGCGAGATCAACCACGATCCGCGCGAGAAGCGCTTCCTCGGCTGCGTACTGCCGGCCGGCCAGGGCGCCGACGCCGATCTGCGCGCGACCCTGGACTGCGTGTTCGCCCATCCGAACGTCGGGCCCTTCGTGGCGCAGCGCCTGATCCGCCAGCTGGTCAAGAGTAACCCCAACCCCGACTACGTGCGCCGCGTCGCGGCGGTCTTCAACAACAACGGCAGCGGCATCCGCGGCGACCTGCGCGCGACGGTGCGCGCGCTGCTGCTCGACCCCGAGGCGCGCAACGACAGCGCCGGCTTCAGCGACGGCCGGCTGCGCGACCCGATCCAGCACATCGCCGCCGCCGCACGGGCGCTGGGCGGCGGCTTCCAGGCCGGCAACGCGATCACCTGGGAGCTGGGCCGCACCGGCCAGGAGCCGCTCACGCCGCCCTCGGTGTTCGGCTTCTACGCCGCGCTGTTCCGGCTGCCGCAAAGCACGCTGGCTGCGCCCGAGTTCCAGATCTACACGCCCACCGAGGCGACGCTGCGCGGCAATCTGCTGTGGCAGATGCTGGTGCAGCCGGGCAGCAACTGGCGCGTCGACCTCAGCCCCTACAACGCGGTGGCCGGCGACACCACGGCGCTGATCAACGCGGTCGACCAGAACCTGCTCTGGGGCCGCATGCCGGCGGCGATGCGGCAGAGCCTGGCCACCGCGATCAACGCCCAGCCCGATGCGCAGCAGCGCGTGCTCACCGCGCTCTACCTGACGCTGCTTTCCGGCCAGCACGCCGTGCAGCATTGACCCACCCCCGAAGCGCTTCGCGCCTCCCCCTCAAGGAGGCGCCGCCAGCGGCCCGGCAAAGCCGGTTCCGCGGCGGCCGCTTGAGGGCTCGCCGCCTGCACCGAACACCACCTCGGGCGCCCATGATCGAAAGGCCATCACCATGAACTCGACGACCACGCGCCGCTCGCTGCTGCGCGCCTCGCTGGCGCTGACCGCCGCCGGCAGCCTGCCCACGGCGCGGGCGCAGACCCAGAGCGACTACAAGGCCCTGGTCTGCGTGTTCCTGGCCGGCGGCTGCGACGGCCACAACCTGCTGATCCCGATGGAGGCGGCGGCGCACGCCGAGTACCGCCGCCTGCGCGGCGCGCTGGCGCTGCCCGACAACAGCGCGACCCTGCTGCCGGTGACGACGAGCAGCGGCCAGCCGTATGCGCTGCACTCGGGCCTGCAGGCGCTGCACCCGCTGTGGGCGCAGGGCCGTCTTGCGGCGGTGGCCAACGTCGGGCCGCTGGCGGCGCCGACGACGCGGGCGCAGATCCTGGCCGGCAGCGCGAACCTGCCGAGCAATCTGTTCTCGCACGCCGACCAGATGCTGATCACGCAGGCCGGCAACGCGCAGGGCGGCGGCACCGGCTGGGGCGGGCGCTGCGTCGACGCGGTGCTGGCCCGCAACGGCGACTCCGGCTTCCCGGCCGCGGTCTCGCTGTCCGGCGGCGCGCTTTTCAATGCCGGCGCGCAGGCGGCGTCGGCCAGCCTGATCCCCGACGAGCCGCTCGACATGAGCGGCTTCAACGTCTGGCCAGCCAGTGCCGCGAGCGCGCGACGCCAGGCCCTGAGCGAGATCCTGGCGATCGACGGCGGCGTGCGACTGGTGCAGGCGGCGAACCAGGTGCGGCGCGACGCCATCCAGCTCAACAGCCTGCTGCGCTCGAGCGGCAGCGCCAGCGTCAACACGGTGTTCCCGGGCACCCCGCTGGGCCGCCAGCTGCGCCAGGTGGCGCGGGTGATCGCGCTGCGCGACGCGGTCGGCATGCGGCGTCAGGTCTTCTTCTGCCAGATCGGCGGCTTCGAGACCCACTCGGCGCAGGCCTGGACCTTCTGGGACCTGCTGCGCCAGGTCGGCGACGCGATGGCCGCGTTCCACGCCGCCACCGTCGAGCTCGGCGTCGCGCCGCAGGTCACCACGTTCACGCAGTCGGAGTTCGGCCGCACGCTGCAGCCCAGCGGCAGCGGCAGCGATCACGGCTGGGGCAGCCACCACCTGCTGCTCGGCGGCGCGGTGCGCGGCGCTCAGGTCTACGGCCAGTTCCCCTACCCGGCGCTGGGCGGCGCGAACGACGCCAACAGCCGCGGCGCGCTGATCCCGACGACCTCGCTGGAGCAGTTCGGCGCCACGCTGGCACGCTGGTTCGGTGCCGACGCGACGGCCGTGCGCACCGCGTTCCCGAACCTCGCCGCGTTCGCACCGCAGGACCTCGGCTTCATGATCGGCTGAACAGAGGGGCCGACGCTGTGGACAATGCCTGACCTTTTCAGGCCCTGCCCCCATGAGCGACACCCCGACCCAACCGCCGCTGCCCGACCGCCTCTCGGTCGACCCGAGCAGCCCCTTCCACGACCGCGCCGTGTTCGAGCACGAGATCGGCATCCGCTACAACGGCAAGGAGCGCCAGGATGTCGAGGAGTACTGCATCAGCGAAGGCTGGATCAAGGTACCGGTCGGCCGCACGCTGGACCGCAAGGGCCGACCGATGACGATCAAGCTCAAGGGTCGCGTCGAGGCCTTCTACCGCTGAGCGGGAAACGCCGATGCGATCGACGCTTGCCCTGTTCACCCTCGCCGCCCTGCTGGCGCTGGGTGGGCGGGGACAGGCGGCGACAGGCGCCGATGCGGCCTGCCAGAACCTGCGCCTGAGCCTGCTGCCCTACCCCGGCTACTACGAGCGGGCGAGCGACGGCAGCATGAAGGGGCTGGATGTCGACATCGCCCGTGAGCTGGCGGCCCGCAGCGGCTGCAGCTTCGAGATCTCGGCGACCAACACGACGCGGCTGTGGCCGGCGCTGCAGGCCGGCCAGGTCGACCTCACCGCCGGCGCCGCCTTCCTGCCGGAACGACTGGCCGACGCCGATTTCCTCTGGCTGATCCGCGGCCGCCCGGCGGTGATGATGGACCGGGCGCAGTCGCAGGCCACGCCGACCCGGGCCGCGTTCGACGCCGACCCCCGGCTCAAGCTGGGCGTCACCCGCGGTGCGCGGCGCGGCGCGCAGTCGCAGGCCTGGGTCGATGCGCTGCGTGCGCAGGGTCGCATCAGCGAGAGCACCGACATGCCGTCGCTGCTGCGCGCCTACGCGGCCGGGCGTGTCGACGCCGTGCTGATCCTGCCCGGCTCGCTGCAGGGCCAGAGCGAGGCCTGGCTGGCCGAGCACCCGCTGCTCGACTGGCTGCCGCAGGACCGCCTGACCGCCGGCTGGGCGCTGTCGCGGCGCGGCGTCCCCGAGCCGCAGCGCCAGAACCTGATCGACGCCGCGCGCACGATGCGCCTGGATGGCACGCTGCTGCGCCTGCTGCGACAGCATTTCGGCGAGGTCCGCGCCTACGAGTTCCTGGCGGCGCCCGCCGCCTCCGAACCGTCGCCCTGAGGAGCCGCGGTGCCGAGCTTCAGCTTCCGCTGTCCGCCGCTGCTGCGCGTCGACGCCGGCGGTGCCGCCCGCCTGGCGGAGCTGCTGCCGGCGGGCGTGCGGCGACCGCTGCTGGTCAGCGATGCGCTGCTGCGTCGCCACGGCCTGCTCGAGGCGCCGCTCGCCGGCCTGGCCGCCGCCGGACTGAACGCCGCCGTGTTCGACGCGGTGCTCGCCGATCCGCCGGTCGCCGTCGTCGAGGCGGCACTGGCGGCGGCGCGCGCCCATGGCGCCGACGCCGTCATCGGCCTGGGCGGCGGCAGCCCGATGGATGTCGCCAAGCTGGTGGCGCTGCTGGCGCGCAGTGGCGAGGCCCTCAGCGCGGTCTACGGCGTCGAGCAGGCGCAGGGGCCGCGACTGCCGCTGCTGCTGGTGCCGACCACCGCCGGCACCGGCTCCGAGGTCACGCCGATCGCCATCGTCACCACCGGCGAGGGCCAGAAGCAGGGGGTGGTCTCCCGCTGGCTGATCCCCGATGCGGCGCTGCTCGACGCCGCGCTGACCCTGGGCCTGCCGCCGGCGGTCACCGCCGCCACCGGCATCGACGCCATGGTCCACGCGATCGAGGCTTACACCAGCTTGCGGCTGAAGAACCCGCTGTCCGACGCGCTCGCCCGCGACGCGCTGCGCCGCATGGACGCGGCGCTGCCGCGGGCCTGGGCGGACGGCGGCGATCAGGCGGCGCGCGAGGCCATGCTGCTGGGCGCCGCCGAGGCCGGCATGGCGTTCGCGAACGCGCCGGTGGCCGCCGTGCACGCGCTGGCCTACCCGCTGGGCGCCCGCTTCCACGTGCCGCATGGGCTGTCGAACGCGCTCGTGCTGGGGCCGGTGCTGCGCTTCAACCTGCCGGCGGCCGCGCCGCTGTACGCCGAGCTCGCTGCCCTGCTCGGCCAGGACGGTGCCGAAGGCTTCGTCGCGCACGTGGCGGGGTTCAGCGCCCGGCTCGGCCTGCCGACGCGGCTGCGCGACGTCGGCGTCGCCGCGTCCGACCTGCCGCAGCTGGCCCTTGATGCCATGCTGCAGACGCGGCTGCTGATCAACAACCCGCGGCCGCTCACCGAGGCGGACGCGCTGAGCCTGTACGAGGAAGCCTGGTGAGCGATCAGCGCCCCACCCCGGTGCCGCGAACCGCGTTCCGCTGGTTCACCGCCATCGACACGCGCTGGGCCGACAACGACGTCTACGGCCATGTCAACAACGTTCAGTACTACGCGTATTTCGACACGGCGGTGAACCGCCAGCTGATCGACGCCGGCGTGCTCGATCCCGCCCGCAGCGAGGTCATCGGCCTGGTCGTCGAGACCCGTTGCAGCTACTTCGCGTCGGTGGCGTTCCCCGACCGCCTGCAGTTGGGCCTGCGCGTCATCAGGCTGGGGCGCAGCAGCGTGCAGTACGAGATCGGCCTGTTCCGCGACGACGATCACGAGTGCCGCGCGCTCGGCCATTTCGTGCATGTCTACGTCGATCGCGCCAGCCAGCGGCCGGTGGCCGTGCCGGAGCCGGTGCGGGCGGCGCTGACCCCCCTGCTGGCCTGAGCCACCTACACTCCCGCCCTTTGTCACCATTCCGTCACCTAGAACGGAACCCGGAGCACCGCCATGCTGTTCGGAAAGCTTTTGCCCAAAGAGGGCAATTTTTTCGCCCTCTTCAACCAGCACGCCGACCACATCGTCGAGGCGGCCAAGGCCTTCTCCCAGCTCGTTGAGCACTACGGCGACGACGTGCTGCGCGAGAAGCACCACAACGCCGTCGACAACGCCGAGCATGCGGCCGACCGCGTCACCCACGAGGTCAACCGTGCGCTGCACACGACCTTCATCACGCCGATCGACCGCGAGCAGATCCATGCGCTGATCAACACCATGGACGACGTCGCCGACCTGCTGCAGGACTCGGCCGAGACCCTGGCGCTGTACGACGTCAAGCGCATGACGCCGGAGATCCGCCAGCTCAACGACCTGACGCTGAAGTGCTGCGAGCGCGTGCGCGACGCGGTGCGCCTGCTGCCCAAGCTCGCCGACCCGGCGACCACCGAGGCGGCGCTGAAGACCTGCGAGGAGATCGACCAGCTTGAGGGCGACGCCGACCGCGTGATGCGCCAGGCCATGAGCCGGCTGTTCCGCGACGACGTCGACGTGCGCGAGCTGATCAAGCTGAAGGCGATCTACGAGCTGCTGGAGAAGATCACCGACCGCTGCGAGGACGTCGCCAACATCATCGAGGGCATCATCCTCGAGAACTCCTGAGCGGCGGCGCATCATGGACGTGACCCAAACCGCGCTCGCGGTCGTCATCCTCTTGGTCGCGCTGGCGCTGCTGTTCGACTTCATGAACGGCTTCCACGACGCCGCCAACTCGATCGCCACCGTGGTCTCGACCGGCGTGCTGAAGCCGGGCCAGGCGGTGCTGTTCGCCGCCTTCTTCAACTTCATCGCGATCTTCGTGTTCCACCTCAGCGTCGCGGCGACGGTCGGCAAGGGCATCGTCGACCCCGGCGTGGTCGACACCCATGTCGTGTTCGGTGCGCTGATCGGTGCCATCAGCTGGAACGTCATCACCTGGTACTACGGCATCCCCAGCAGCTCGTCGCACGCCCTGATCGGCGGCATCGTCGGTGCGGTGATCGCCAAGGGCGGCGCCGACGCGCTGATCGGCAAAGGCATCCTGAAGACCGTCAGCTTCATCTTCGTCAGCCCGCTGCTGGGTTTCCTGCTCGGCTCGCTGATGATGGTGATCGTGGCCTGGATCTTCCGGCGCGCGCGACCCAACCGCGTCGACGGCTGGTTCCGCCGCCTGCAGCTGGTCTCGGCCGGCGCCTACAGCCTCGGCCACGGCGGCAACGACGCGCAGAAGACCATCGGCATTATCTGGATGCTGCTGATCGCCACCGGCTACCAGGCCGCCGGTGAGAGCTCGCCCCCGAGCTGGGTGATCGTCTCCTGCTACGCCGCGATCGGCCTGGGCACCATGTTCGGTGGCTGGCGCATCGTCAAGACCATGGGCCAGCGCATCACCAAGCTGAAGCCGGTCGGCGGCTTCTGCGCCGAGACCGGTGGCGCGATGACGCTGTTCCTGGCGACCTTCCTGGGCATCCCGGTGTCGACCACGCACACCATCACCGGCGCCATCGTCGGCGTCGGCTCGACGCAGCGCGCCAGCGCCGTGCGCTGGGGCGTGGCCGGCAACATCGTCTGGGCCTGGATCTTCACGATCCCGGCCTCGGCCTTCATCGCCGGCTGTGCCTACGGCCTGAGCCTGCTGCTGTTCTGAGCCCGCGCGGCCAGCGCCTACAGTGCGGCCCATGACGATGTCCTTGGGTCCGCTGCCGGCGCTCGACGCGTTCGCGCTGCTGCTCTTCTTCGGCCTCTGGTGGGCGTATGCGGTCTGGGCCAAGCGGCGGGCCGAGCGCAGCGGCTCGATCCTGGCGACGACGAACCGCTGGCGCCGCGAGTGGATGCTGCAGGCGAGCTGGCGCGACAACCGCATGGTCGACGCGGCGATCGCGCAGACTCTCGCCGCCAGCCCCTCGTTCTTCGCCTCCACCAGCATCCTGATCATCGGCGGCCTGCTGGCGGCGCTGGCCTCCAGCGAGCAGGCCAGCGAGCTGGTTCGCGAGCTGCCGTTCGCCGCGCGCACCAGCATGCTGGTGTTCGATCTCAAGCTCGTCGCGCTGACGGCGATCTTCGTCTTCGCCTTCTTCCGCTTCACCTGGAGCATCCGCCAGTACAGCTTCGGCGCGATCCTGGTCGGCGCAGCGCCGGAATCGTCGCGCTACCCCGACGAGGCGGCGCGACAGGCGTTCGCCGACCGCGTCGGCCGCATCATGGGCATGGCCGCCGAGACCTTCAACGACGGTCTGCGCGCCTACTACCTGTCGTTCGCCGTCGTCGCCTGGTTCTTCTCGCCCTGGGCCTTCATCGCCGCCACGCTGCTCGTGCTGTTCGTGCTGTACCGCCGCGAGTTCCACAGCGACGTACTGGCCGCGCTGCGCGCCGGGCTGTAGCGGGCTGCAGCCTGCCTCGGGGTCTGCACGCGCTTTCAAAGCCCGCTCGGCGCTCTATCCTGAGCGGCTATGCGCTTCGACGCCCTGTTCGCCGCCCTGCGAGCCAGCCGCTACCCGCTGCTGGCGCTGCTGCTGGGCTATCTGCTGCTGGCGTCGGTGCTCGAGTTCATGCTGCAGCAGTCGCGCCGGGGCATCGAGATCGAGGCGGCGCAGCGCGCGCGCGCCTCGGCACTGGCCGCCGCCGCCCGCGTCGACGGCCTGCTCGCCCAGACCAGGCTCTGGTGTGACGAGCTCGAGCGCCTGATCGACCCGGAGGAGCTGCGAGGCGACGCGCCGCCGGACGAGGCGCGGCTGGCGCAGCTCGGCGGCTGGATCGACGACCTCAGGCGGCGCAACAACATGCTGGCCAACCTCGGATTCCTCGACGCCCAGGGCCGCTCCTTCCGCCAGCGCGGCAAGGGCGGCAGCGGGCTGAGCTTTGCCGACACCGACTTCTGGCAGCAGCTGCAGGCGCTGGGCGGCAAAGGAGTCGGGCGCCTGGTGGTGTCGTCGCTGTACCGGCTGCGCACCACCGGCCAACAGGGACTGACGCTGGCCCGGGGGCTCTACGGCAACGACGGCCGGCTGGCCGGCGCCATCATCGTCGCCCTGCATGTCGAGACCCTGGAGCAGCTGTTGGCCGGCCTGGGCCCGGGGCCGCACAGCGCCGTGCTGCTGACCGACAGCCGGAGCATGCTGGTGGCCCGCCAGCCGTCGCTGCGCAGCGAGACGCCGCGGCCGATGCGCGCGCAACAGCAAGCCGGCCCGATCCCGGGCAGCATGCGGGTGGTGTCCAGCGTCGACGGCCGGGTTCGCCTGGGCGCCTCGGTCGAGCTGCGCGAGGCGCCGTTCCGTGTCGGCGTCGGTCTGGCCGAGGAGGACTACCTGGCCAGCTGGCAGCTGCACCGCCGCGACCTGCGGCTGGCGCTGCTGGCGCTGACGCTGGCGACGCTGCTGATGGCGGCGCTGGTGGTGCGCGGCGCCCGCGTGCGACACCAGCTGCAGCGCAGCGAATCGCTGCTCGGCGCGACGCTGGCGATGCTGCCGACCGCCTGCCTGCATGCCAGCGGTCCGCAGCGACGCATCGCCCACAGCAACCAGGCGGCGCAGGCGCTGCTGGCGCTGCCGGCCTCACCCGGCATCGGGCTGCTCGAGCTGTTCGAGGATCCGGAGCAGGCCGGCGGCCTGCTCGCCGCCGTCGAGCGCGACGGCAGTGCCGGCCCCGCCGACATGCGCATGCGCCGCGGCGGCCAGGGCTTCTGGGCCACGGTGCAGCTGCGCCAGCTGCAGGACGACAGTGACCTGCTGATGACGCTGATCGACATCGAGGACCGCCGCCAGCGCGAGGCCGAGCTGCAGCGCCAGAGCAGCACCGACGAGCTGACGGGGCTGTGCAACCGCCGCTGCTTCGAGGCCGATGCGCCGCGCTGGATGGCGCACTGCAGCCGCCACCGCCAGCCGCTGAGCCTGATGATGATCGACCTCGACCATTTCAAGGCGATCAACGACCGCTTCGGCCACGCCGGCGGCGATCAGGTGCTGCGTGCCGTCGCCGCCGCGCTGCAGTCGCAGCTGCGCAGCCCCGACCTGCTGGCGAGGCTGGGTGGCGAGGAGTTCGTCGCGCTGCTGCCCAATACCGGCGCCGAGGCCGCCGGCGCCGCGGCGCAGCGTGTGCTGCAGCAGTTGCGCGCGACGCCGATGGTGCTCCACGACGGCAGCACGCTGCAGGTCAGCGCCAGCATCGGCATCAGCGCCTGCCTGCCCGACGAGACCGACGTCGAATGGGCGCTGGCGCGTGCCGACGAGGCGATGTACCGCGCGAAGTCGCTCGGCCGGGATCGCTTCGAGTTGCAGCTCTAATGGCCGCATGAAGACGCTCGAGATCGATTTCGTCAGCGACATCGCCTGCCCCTGGTGCGCGATCGGCCTGCTCGGCCTGGAACAGGCGCTGCAGCAGCTGGCCGCCGACGGCATCGCCGCGGAGATCCGCTTCCAGCCCTTCGAGCTGAACCCGCAGATGCCGCCCGAGGGCGAGCCCATCGTCCAGCACCTGCAGGCCAAGTACGGCATCACGCCGCAGCAGATCGCGCAGAACCAGCAGGCGATCGCCGAGCGCGGCGCGGCGCTGGGCTTTGTCTTTGGCCGCCGCGAGCGCATCTGGAACACGTTTGACGCGCACCGCTGGCTGCATGCCGCCGGTCTGCAGGACGCCGGCGTGCAGCGCGCGCTAAAGCTGGCCTTGCTGCGCGCCTACCACGGCGACGGTCGCGACCCGGGCGATGCCGCGCTGCTCGCCGGCCTGGCGGCCGACGCCGGCCTGGATGCCGACGAGGCGGCGGCGCTGCGCGCCGACCCGCAGCGCCATGCCGACGCGGTGCGCGACGCCGAGCGCGAATGGCAGGCTGCCGGCATCCGCGCCGTGCCGGCGGTCATCATCAACCGCCGTCACCTGATCAGCGGCGGCCAGCCGACCGAGGTCTTCGCGCAGGCGCTGCGGCAGATCGCCGCCGCCGGCTGACTCATCGCGGCGGCACGCAGGGGTCGCAGGGAACGCCCTGCATCGCCGGCTCCGGCCGCGGCGCCACGACAAAGCCCGCCAGCTGCGGCGTGCCGGCGCGGTCGGGCGCCACGCCTCGAAGGCCGCTCGCCTGCCGCTGCGGCGCCGCCGTCGCCGGCCGCGCCGCCAGCACCTCGGCGTAGAAGGCCTGCAGGTCGGCGCGCTGGCGCGGCCGCGTCTGGTCGTCGAGGAAGCTCATGTGCCCGCCCACGTAGTTGCGCACCGCGACGCGCGGGCTGGCCAGGCGCGCCAGGTCGAGCTCGGTGGTGTGGAACGGCGTCGCCAGGTCGTGCACGCCGTTGACCGCCAGCACACGCAGCCGCGCGTTGGCCGCCAGCGTCGCCGCGAGGTCGGGGATGGTGTCGGGCAGCGCCCTGCCCTCGTGGCGGAAGTCCCAGACCTCGATGGCGTTGCTGAACATCACGTAGCTGGAGGCGTTGCGGTAGCGCAGGTCCTGCGTCAGGTGCTGGTTGATGGCGGTCGCGAACGAGCTCGTGAGCCAGGTGTTCGACGGATCGCCCTCGGCCGCCAGCGCCGAGCCGACCGGCGCCTTCATGCGCGCGTCGTAGCGGCCGATCAGCTGGCCCGGCAGCAGGTTCTGCCGGTAGCGCAGCGGCCCGAGGTTGAACGCCGCCTGCCAGTGCGACGCCGGCAGGCCGCTGCGCGCCGCCAGCTCGGGCCAGAGCAACGGCGCCGCCGTGCCCTGGGCGAGGAACGCGCTCAGCGCCGGCGCGTACTGCGCCGTGGTGAACGCGCGGTTGGCCTGCAGCCAGTCGTCGAGGCTGGCCGGCGCCGGCTGCAGCAGCTGGTGCCAGGCGGCGGTGGCCGCGTACGACGGGAAGTAGCCGGCGCAGGAGATCGCCGTGCTGCCGACGCCGCAATTGCTGTTGTAGTCCATCGCCGGGCTCTGCAGCACCACGCCGTCGAAGGGGATGCCGGCTTCCTGCAGCCGCCGCACCAGCACGGCGCTGCGCGGCCCGCCGTAACTCTCGCCGTAAAGGAACTTCGGCGACGCCTGGCGGCCGTTGAGCTCCAGGTAGCGGCGGATGAAGTCGCGGAACAGCGCCGCATCGGCGCCGACGCCCCAGAAGCTGCGGTTCGTGAATGGCGCGATCGCCTGCGAGCGGCCGCTGCCGACGGCGTTGACGAACACGAGGTCGGAGACGTTCAGCAGGCTGTCGGCGTTGTCGATCAGCGGGAACGGCTGCGTCGCCGTCGTCTCCGGCACGCCGCTGACCAGGCGCTTCGGGCCGAAGCTGCCGAGCTGCAGCCACAGCGAGGCCGAGCCCGGGCCGCCGTTGTAGAAGAAGGTCAGCGGCCGCGTCGCCGCGGGGGCGTTGGGCAGCGTGTAGGCGACGTAGAACACCGCCGCCTGCGCGCGCTGCTGGCCGCCCGGCTCGCGGGCGATCAGGTGACCGGCCGTGGCGCGGTAGTCGAGACGCTGGCCGTCGAGCTGCAGGCTGTGCTGCGTCACCGCCGCGGCCTCGACGAAACCGGGCAGCGCGGCGTCGGCACCGGACGAGTAGACCGTCGGGTCGTCGAGGCCGCCGTCGGACGCCGGCGCCGGTGCTGGCACCGGCGCGGGGGCGGTGTCGGCGCCGCCACCGCCGCAACCCTGCAGCAGCAGGGCGGCGGCGAGTGTCAGGCGCAGGCTAGTGGACGCATTGATGACCATGGCCGAGGACCTCGCTGAGCAGGTCTTCGTCGAGCGGCACGTTGGACGCCGCGCCCTCGAAGAAGAAAGGCCGGCGCATGCGGCCGCCGGGGCCGATCTCGTTCATCGTCGCGGCATCGAACAGGCGGCCGTTCTGCATCACCTTGACGATGCGGTCGCTGAGCCGGATGTCCTTGCTGACGTCGCCGTCGATGATCACCAGGTCGGCGAGCTTGCAGACCTCGAGCGAGCCGAGGTCGCGATCCAGTCCCAGCACCTGGGCCGGCGCGAGCGTGGCGGTGCGCAGCGCCTCCAGCGGCGTCATGCCGCCGAGCGCGAACATCCACATCTCCCAGTGGCTGCCCAGGCCCTCACGCTGGCCATGGGCGCCGATGCTGGTCTTGACGCCGGCACGCGTCAGTTCGGTCGCCGTCCTCGCCACCTGCAGCACATTGAAGTCGTCGATCGGCGCCGTCGGGCGGCGCACGGCGCGCGACTGCAGCAGCGTCGGCGGCACGTACTTGCTGAGCAGCGGGTGCTTCCAGACCTCGGTGTGCGCGTACCAGTAATGCTCGCCATCGAGGCCGCCGTAGGCGACGTTCAGCGTCGGCGTGTAGCCGACGCCCTGCGTCGCCCACAGCTGCTTGACGTCGTCGTAGACGCGGGCCACCGGCAGCGCATGCTCGACCGTGGTGTGGCCGTCGACGACCTGCGTCATGTTCAGCTGGAACAGCGACGCGCCCTCGGGCACCACGTTCATCGCGGTCTGGCGGCCGGCCTCGACGATTTGCTGGCGCTGGTCGCGGCGCGGCTGGTTGTAGCTCTTGACGCTGATCGCGCCGGCCGCCTTCAGGCGCTTCAGGTGCGTCAGCGCGTCGTCCAGGCTGTTGACGACCGCGGTGACGTCGGCCTTGGCGCCGTAGAGGATGGTGCCGGTGGAGAAGATGCGCGGCCCGACCAGCTTGCCGGCCCGCTGCATCTCGCTCTGCGTGTGGATGTCGCTGGTGCGGTTGCTCGGGTCGTGCAGCGTCGTCACGCCCAGGCCCAGGCTGGCGTAATTGACCCAGCTCTGCTGCGGGATGAACTGCGTCTCGCCCATCGCGCCATGCCAGTGCGCGTCGATGAAGCCCGGCACCAGGGTCTTGCCGGCGACGTCGACGACGCGGGCCGCGGCGGGCACCGCGAGCTGGCCCCGGCGACCGACGGCGGTGATGCGGTTGCCGTCGATCAGCAGCACGCCATCCTCGATGACCTCGTCGCCCTTCATGGTGACGATGCGGCCGCCGACCAGCGCGGTGACGCCCGTCGGCTTGTCGGCCGCCTGCGTGAAGCCGATCGCCAGGCCCTGCTCGCTGGGCTTGAACGCCGGCTCGCCCTTGTCGCCTTTGGCGTAGGCCTGGGCCAGCGGCACCGTGAACAGCTGGTCACCGAGCGCGTAATGCAGGCGCTGGCTGTCGCCCGACCAGTGCAGGTACTCGCCGGCGTTGACGTCGAGCTGGCGCAGCGGCAGCGCGTCGGCCTTCGGCGACAGGCTCAGGCTCTTGGCGGTCTGCGGCAACGGCATCACATAGGTGTGGAAACGCTCGACGAAGCCGAGCCAGCGGCCGTCCGGAGACACCGCGAACTCGCTGGCGAACTCCGACTTCGCGATCTCGGTCTCCTGGCGCGTTTCCAGGTCGATGCGCCAGAGCTTGTGGAAGCCGTCGACCTCGCCGGTCGACGCGTAGCGCGTCAGGTAGACGGCGCTGCTGTCGGCCCCCCATTGCGGGCTGTGGCCGTCGCGGCTGATGCGCTGCAGGCCCTCGCCCGGCTTGCCGCCATCGGCACGGGCCAGGAAGATGCCCTGCCCCAGGCCCTGCCAGGGCGTCGTCAGGTAGCCGCCGCGGACCTTGTTGAACAGCACCCAGCGGCCATCGGGCGACAGCCGGGGATGCAGGTACTTGCCGGCCTGCTCGGTGAGCCGGGTCTCCTTGCCGGTGGCCAGCTCGCGTTTGATGACATGGCCGAGCTGCTCGTCGTTCCAGGTCGAGTAGACGACGAAGCGGCCGTCGCGCGAGTACGAGGGGAAGAACTCGTGATGCGTGGTCTGCGCCGTCAGCCGCTTGGGGCTGCCTTCGGGCAGCGTGCGCGTGTACAGCTGGCCGAGCGCCGAGTAGACGACCTGCCGGCCGTCGGGCGCGACGTTGACCCAGCGCAGCTGGCGCACCGCGAACTGATCGGGCGCCACCGCCTGCGCGACGCGCAGCGGCTCGCGCAGCTCGCGCTGGTGCTGCACATGGAACGGGATCTCGGCGGCCTTCTGCGCGAACGGATCGACGCGCCAGAGCTTGCCGCGAGCCCAGATCACCAGCGCCTTGGCGTCCGGCGTCCAGGCAAAGCCCGGGTAGACGCCGTGGATCGACCAGGCCTCCTGCATGTCGCGCTCCAGCGGTCCCCAGACCGCCTGCTCGCGACCCGACTGCAGGTCCTTCAAGAACAGCATGGTCTGCTGGCGGTCCTTGGCGTCGCGGGCGCGGCGCACGAAGGCGAGGTAACGCCCGTCGGGCGACGGCGTCGGCCGCACCGCGCCGCCGGGGCCGCTGACGAAGGCTTCGCTGAAGCCGTCCTTCAGATCCTGCCGCATGATGCGGAAGATCTCCTTGTTGCTGTCCTTGTTGTACTCGAAGGCGCGGCCGGCGGTGCCGTCCATCGAGTAGTACAGATGGCGACCGTCGGGCGAGATCGACGGCTCGCCGAGGTCCTTCTGCCAGGTCGGCTTCTCGTTCAGCTGCACGCCCTTGCCGCCGTCGAGGTGGTAGAGCCAGATCTCGCCCGAGCCCATCGAGCGCGTGCCCGAGTAGTGCTTGCGCGCCAGGATGTACTGACCGCTGGGGTGCCAGACCGGGGTGTTGAGCAGGCGGAAGTCCTCCTTGGTGACGGCGCGCGCCTGCGCGCCGTCGGCCTGCATGACCCAGACGTTCTCGCCGCCGCCGGCGTCGCTGACGAACGCGATCTGCTTGCCATCGGGCGACCAGCGCGGCTGCATCTCCCAGGCGATCGACGTGGTCAGCGGCTTGGCCGCGCCGCCGGCGATCGGCATCACATAGAGGTCACCGAGCAGGTCGAAGACCAGGGTCTTGCCATCGGGGCTGACGTCGACGCCCATCCAGGTGCCAGTCTTCACGTCGAGCGGCACGCTGCGGGCCTGGCCGGGCGGCTGGTTGACGTTCCAGGGCTTGGCTTTGGCGGCGGGCTCGGCGACCTGGGCCCGCAAGGGGCCGGCGCTGAAGGTGGCGATGGCGGCGCACAGCGCCAGCAGGGACGTGGATCGGATCATGCCGCCACGATAGCGCCCGCGCGCCGCGCTCCAGGGCGGGGGCTTTGCCGGGTGCCTAAGGTCATGCGCCGACAAAAAAAAGGGGCAGCAGGACGAGGTCCTGCTGCCCTGGCGCCGACGGCGCCATCGTGAGATCAGCGAGCGCGGCGGCGCGTGGCGGCGGCGGCGCCGAGTGCGGCCAGACCGAACAGGGCCAGCGACGCCGGCTCGGGGATGCGGCCATTGCCGGCACGGTCGAAGCTGAAGTCGCCGAAGCTGAAGCCGGCGCCGGTGCTGGAATCGTCGAACACCAGGCGGTCGAATGACAGACCGCCGAAGTCGATCGCCCGGTTGCTGATCACCAGCTCCGTGCCCACCAGGCTGGCGCCGTCGTAGGCGGAGACTGTCAGCGTGTCACCGGCGTTGAAACCCTCGCTCTCGAACGCCAGGTTGGTGACGCGGTAGCTGAAGTCCATCGTCCAGTCGGACTGGCAGTTGCCGCCGGCCGAGAGGGCACAGACACCGCCGCTGGTCACGTGCGAGCCGAAGTCGCCGGGACGATAGACGAAAAACACATTGCCGGTGGTCAGCGTGGCCGGGCCGACATTCAGCACGCCGGTGCCAGCGTTGCCGGACGCGAAGACCGAGAAATCGAGCGTGGCGGCCGGCGCGGCAGCGGCGGCAAGCAGCAGACCGAGGGCCCCCAGGGCGTTGCGCAGCGGATGACGGGATTTCGACATGACAGGCTCCAGCAGAGAAGGGATACGTCATCCCCATCAAGATCTGTGCCAGCCACCGGTTCTTCGAATGAGCAGCGACGCGCCGGCGCGACCACACCGGCCTGGCTGTCAAGCGTGCCGACAGCGATTCGTCACCAACTGTTGCTCTGCACGCCGTAGAAGCCTGCCAGCTCGGCGTACAGCGCCGGGTGCTGGCGTGACAGTTCGAGGCCCTGCTCGAAGAAGCATTCACTGGCGACGGCGAAGAACTCGGCCGGGTCGGTGGCGCCATAGGGGTTGAGCAGGCCCGGTGCACCCACCGCCACCCGCTCGCGCAGCGCCTCGTACTCGAGCTGCAGCGCACGACTCCAGCGGCGATAGGCCGCCGCGTCGGGCAACGGCGGCGCGCCGTTGGCGAAGCCCTTGACCTGATCGAGCTGGTGCGCGAACTCGTGAATCACGACGTTCTGGCCGTCACCGGGGTCCTGCGCGCCGGCCAGCACGTCGGCCCAGCTGAGGATCACCTGGCCCTGGCTCCAACTCTCCCCCGCGAGCGCGCGGCGCTGTTCCTGCTGCACGCCACCGGGCAGCGGCGCCGGCCGGTCGACGACAAAGGCGCCGGGGTAGAGCAGCACCTGGCCGAGCTTCGGGTAGTAGTCGCGGGTGCGCCCGAGCAAGGGCAGGCAGGCCTGGGCGGCGATCACCACGCGCATCTCCTCGCTGACCTGCAAGCCGGCGCAGCCGACGATGGGCTTTTCGGCCAGGAACACCTGCATCAGGCCCTTCAGGCGCAGCTGCAGGTCCGCCGGCAGTCGCGCCACCAGCGGCACGCGGCGGCGCAGGATGCGCCGCCAGGCGGCCGGCATCGGCTGCCGGCGCAGCCGCGCGCGACGCATCGATCGCCACCAGGGCGCGGCGGCCAGCGTCGCGACGAGCGCCAGGCCAAGCAGGAACAACAGGGTCAGGGCCATGGGCGCATCCGGGTTGAGGAATCCCAGATGGGCCGGCAGCCCCGGCTTTCAAGCCCCCTGGGGGGAGGCGTCTGGCGGCCTGACCGGTCATGGCAGCATGCCCCCTATGCGAATCGGCCTCCTGCGCCACCCGTGGCGACTTGCGTTCTCGGTGCTGGCCGTTCTGCTGGCGCTGACGGCCTGGTGTTGGTCGGCGCCGGCACCGTCGGCGGACCCGCCATCAGCGCGCGTGCCGATGACGACGCCCGGCGCCGCGTCGACACCGGCGTCAACCAGCGCCGCCTGGTCGATGCTCGACCGCGCCACCGCCGCCGCCGACGCGTCGCTGCCGGCGCTGGAAGGCGACGACGACGCGTCGATGCGCCAGCTCGACGCCGCCTGGTGTGCCGGTCGCGGTGCGGCCGTCGCCGCGCAGGCACGGGCGGCGCAGCGTGCCGGCGACGCGTTCCGCCAGGAGCTGGAGCCGCAGGAGGTCCGGCTGATCGAACAGGTCAACGCGGCGCTGATGCGGCGCACGCAGCAGCAGCTGCAGGCACGCGGCGACGCCCGCTCGCTCGCCCTCGTCCACTGGCTGGATGCGATCAGCAACGAACTGAGCAGCAGCGTCAGGCGCCAGGCCGCCGATCGCCTGCTCGCCGCCGCGCGCGCCGAGTCGGACCCCTTGCTGCTCGTCGTGGCTCAGAAATGGGCCTGCCGCGACGCCGCCTGCCGCCAGGAGCTGGCGACGCGCTGGGCAGCGCTCGAACCCGACAACCTGCAGGCGCTGCTCAGCGAGGGGCCGGGAACGAATGCCGACGCCTGGCTGGCACGCCTGAGCGCTGCCCGGCGATCCGACAGCTACCGCGTCGACCTGATGGCGCAGCTGCTGGCAACGCCGCCGCCGGTGCGCGACGGCCTCGTCGAGCTCAGCCGCAGCGTCTCGCTTCAGGGTCTCAGCGCCGCCTGGAGCTCGCCCGGCGTCAACGAGCTGATCGCCAGCTGCAGCAACGGCAGCGCGCAGCGGGCGCAGCGCTGCGCCGCCGTCGCCGATCGCCTGTGGACGCTGGAGAGCGACGACCACATGCTGCCGCAGACGGCGCTGCGCCTGATCGCCCGGCAAGCGTCGCAGCGCGCCGCCTGGGAGACACGGGCGCAGCAGATGGAGGCGGTGCTGGCGCGCTGGGAGCAGGACGTCAACGCGTCCACCTCGCGCTTCGCGCGCCAGCTCGGCTGCGTGCCCAGCGACGACGACCGCCAGGCCCAGAACGCGCAGCTGCTCGACGGCGAGTGGGCGCGCCTGCAGGCGCAGCTGGACCGCTCCGGCGAAGATGTCGCCCAGCTCTCCCGCCAGCACCGCCAGCGCTTCGGCGGCCGTGGCCTGCTCGACCCGCTCCCCGACTGATGCCGCTGCCCAGCCTGCCCGCCCTGCCCGCCCCCTCGACCCTGCTCGCCGGCCTGGAGGCGGTGGCGACGCTGGCGTTCGCGCTGTCGGGCCTGCTCGCCGCGGCGCGCAAGAAGCTCGACGCCGTCGGCGTCGTCGTCGTCGCCGGCCTGGCGGCCTTCGGCGGCGGCACGCTGCGCGACGTGCTGCTCGATCGCCGGCCCTTCTTCTGGGTCGAGCATGCGAACTGGATCTGGGCGCTGCTGCTGCTCTGCCTGGGCGCGATGCTGTTCCTGCGCCGCCCGCACCTGGCCCTGACCGAACGCGCGATGCAATGGCCGGATGCGATCGGCCTGGGCCTGTTCAGCGCCGCCGGCACGCAGCTGGCGCTGGCCCTGGGCCTGCCGGCGATCGTGGCGGTGCTGATGGGCGTGATCACCGCGGTCTGCGGCGGCGTGCTGCGCGACATCGTCTGCAACGAGATCCCGACCGCGTTCCACGACCACCGCCCGTACGCGCTGTGCGCGTTCGCCGGCGGCTGGGTGCTGGTGGCCGCCGGTCAGGCCGGCGCCGGCGAGGAGCTGGCGCTGGGCCTGGCGGCGGCCACCGCCACCGGCCTGCGCCTGCTGGCGCTGCTACGCGACTGGCGCCTGCCGCCGTGGCGGGTCTAAGCAGGGACCGAGGCGAGCCCTGAGGGCTCGCCGACGCCCTGCGAAGGGTCTTGGCTGTCCCGCAGCCAAGACCATGAGCAGCGATGAGCTGGGCTGTCTCGCCACCAACACCATGAGCAGCGATGAGCTGGGCCGTCCCGCCGCCAACACCATCAGCCGGAAGGGTCTTGGCCGTCCCGCCGCCAAGACCCTCGGGCCATCACTCGGGCGCGGCGCGCGTGACGCGCCGCTTGCCGCCGCGCTTGCCGGCATACATCGCCGCGTCGGCGCGCTGCAGCAGGGTCGCGGCGTCGTCGCCGTCCTGGGGCGCCAGCGCGAAGCCGACGGTGGCGCCGAGCGCGAACCGCAGCTCGCCGACCTCGAACGGTCGCTCGAACACGCGCAGCAGCTCGCCACCCAGGTGCTCGGCCTGCGCCGGGCCCTGCAGGCCGCCGGCGAGCACGACGAACTCGTCGCCCCCCAGGCGCGCCACCTGGTCCAGCACCCGCACCTGCGCGCGCAGCCGCTCGGCCACCGCCACCAGCAGGCGGTCGCCGACCTCGTGGCCGTGCTCGTCGTTGACCGGCTTGAAGCCGTCGAGGTCGAGCAGGTAGACCGCCGCATGGCGCCCCGGTCCGCAGCGCGGCAGCAGATCGGACAGTGCCTGGTTGAGCCCGCGGCGGTTCGGCAGCCCGGTCAGCACGTCGGTGGCCGCCATCGACAGCGCGTGGTCGCGCTCGCTGGCGGTGCGCAGCGCCTCCTCGTGCACCGCATGCAGGCGCAGCGCCAGCACGCGCAGGAACAGCAGCATGTCCAGGGTGGCTCCGAACTGGAACGAGTGCAGGGTCCAGAAGGTCGCCGGCGAGCTGCCGCGGATCGTCGCCACCATCACCGAGGTCGAGATGAAGTAGCCGAGCCAGGCGGCGATGAAGTACCAGCCGACGCTGTCGCCGCGGCGCGCACGCTGGACCGCACCAGGCAGGCCGATCAGTGCCGGCGCCAGGCCGACGGTGCCGATCACCTTGCTGACCGCGTGCACGTCGATGAAGTCCAGCGCATACGCCCAGGCCACCGCCGCCAGGAAGGCGGCGCCGCCCTTCATCGCCGGACTGAACCAGCGGTGACGCTCGGGGCCGCGCAGCACCTCCTCGACGAACAGGAAGGTCCCGGCCGACGCCAGCAGCGCGGAAATGCCGGCCAGGTGCAACTCGCACCAGAGATTGCCGGTCCACAGGTACTGCGCGCCGATGCCGAACTGCACCACCGAGAAGAGCACGCCGCTGCCGATCAGCAGCGCGTACTTCAGCAGCAGGCGCTCGCGCAGCGTCAGCCACTGCGCCAGGCTGTAGAACACCAGGCACAGGCCGAGCCCGGTAAGCAGGCCCTGCAGCATCTGCTCGCGCAGGCTGTGCGCCAGGAACGAGGCCTCCTTACTCAGCGTGATCGGCACGATCATGCCGCCCAGGGTCTCGACGCGCAGCCAGATCTCGTTGACCGTGCCCGGCTGCAGTTGCAGCTCCACCGCGTGCGAGCGCGTCGGCAACGGCCGGTCCTCGGGCGGCTGCAGATTGCCCAGCCGCGCCTGCTGCAGCAGCTGGCCGGCGGCATCGAGCAGGTGCACGTCGACGCGGTTCAGCACCGCATAGTCGATGTCCAGCATCCAGCGTCCGTCGGAGCCCGGCGCCTCCCGCACCGGGATGCGCATCCAGACGGCGTCGCGGCGATGGCCGAGGGTGTTGCGGGCGGTCGTCGGCGGCGCGAAGCGGTCGACGGCGGCGCGGGCCTCGAGCAGGCTCATCTGCTTGCCCGGATCGCTCAGCACGGTGACCGCCGGCCAGACCTCGACGCGCTGCCGGCGATCGTCCAGCAGCAGCGGCTCGGCGGCGCGCAGCGTCGGCACGAACAGCATCAACGCCAGCAGCAGGCCCGGCCAGGCCAGGCGATCAAGCAGGTGGCGCACGCCAGTCTCCGCCGTTGGTGAAGCAGGCCTCGAAGCGGTTCAGCCATTCCGGCGCGCGCGGGTCGCGCCCCCAGCCGGCGACCGTGCCCTGCATCTGCTGCAGTGTCGCCTCCGGCAGGCGCAAGGGTCGCGTCTGGTCCAGCAGCAGTTTGGTCAGCAGCTGGTAGCCGACCAGGCGGCCGAACAGACGTGACAGCGAGAAGCCACGCACCAGCAACTGGCCGATGGTGTCGATGCCACGCGCCAGGCCGAGCAGCAGCCAGAACAGCAGCCGGGAGCGCAGCGGCACCGGCCACCCCGTGCCCAGGCCGATCTCGCCGGCCGCCTGCGTCCCGATCAGGTAGCGCGTCAGCAGCACCGGCATCGGCTTGAACACCGGCCACGGGATCACCGCGGCCATGCAGCGCACCAGCGCCTGGCCCAGCGGCGGTCGCGGGTCGGGGCTGAGCTGCTGCCGTCGACCGCGCGCCTGCAGAAGCGCGAACAGCTGGCTCGCCGCCGCCATGTCGTCGACCATCAGCTCGCGCTTCACGCCCAGCAGCGACGCCATCACGTTCCAGGTGTGCAGGATCGCGCGCTCGTCGGCCGGCCGGTGCGGCACGCCGAGGCGGTGCAGGCCGCGCAGAATCACGTAGCCGAAGGTCAGCAGCGTGTAGGCCAGCTCCTCCTGGTTGCAGGGCAGGCCGTCGCGCTGCAGGTCCCAGCCATGCGCGTACAGCGTCGCGTGCATGCCCGGCGCCAGCGCCTGCAGCGGCGCCAGAGGCGCCCCGGCCGCCTGCGGGTGACCGCGCAGCAGCAGATGCCTCACCGTGGCGTGGATCAGGCGCACCTTCAGCACCTGCGCGCGCCCACTGCCCTGCGGACTCGTCAGGCCGCCCTTCATCATCACCGGGAAGATCATCGCGGCGGTGGCGCGGATGCGGTGCTCGGTTCGCGCCTCGAGCTGGGCGGTGGCCTGCAGCACCTCGGACAGATCCGGCACCACATAGCACTCGGGCAGGCTGGCACAGAACAGCAGCAGGCAGGAGAGCACGCCCTCCTCGAAGAACAGGGTCTCGGCACGGTCGAGCTGGGCGGCGTCGGCCCAGTCGGGCAGTGCCTGCGCATCGCGCAGGTAGTCGCGCAAGGGCTGCACGAGCTCGGCCGGCAGCTCGGCATCGGGCTGCCAGTCGGCCACGTCGGCGTTCGTCCGCCAGCCAGCGATCGCGCGGTTGACCCAGGCCAGGCGCTGCCACTGCGGCGCCTGCGCGTCGACCGCCTCTTGGGGCCAGGGTCCGAGCAGCCGCGCGATGCAATCGTCGGCCAGCGGATCGGCCTCGCGGCGGGCTTGGTCCAGGAAGCGGTCGTCGAGCAAGGGCGGCTCCAGGCGAAGCCGCGGATTATCGAAACAGCGGGTGACGAGTTCGACTCAGGGTCTGCCCGCGACAGGCGCAGCCGCGGTGACTTTCTACCGGCGGCGGCACGCCGGGCGGGGCTACTCGGTCGGCACCGGCCGCGAGCTGATGACGGTGACGCGGCGGTTCTCCGGCGCGTCGACACGCTGCTTGTTCAGCGGCTCGGCCGAGCCGCGGCCCTCGGACTCGAGACGATCGGCGGCGACGCCATGGCGCTGGTTGAGCTCGCGCGCCACCGCCGCCGCCCTCGCCTGCGACAGCAGCAGGTTCGCCTGCGCATCGCCACGCGCGTCGGCATGTCCCTGCACCTTGAAGCGGATGCCGGCCAGCGCGTCCGATTTCATCGCCTTGGCGAGCGTGGCGACGATGCCCTCGGCCTCCGGGGTCAGCTGGCTGGAATTGGTCAGGAAGGTGATCAGCAGGTTGGCCTTGCCGGGCGGCGGCGGCGCGGCCGGCTTGGCCGGTGCCACCGGCCGCAGGCCCCGGGTGCGAGGGCGCTCCGCCTCGGGCAGGCTGAGCGCGTCGACCAGGGCCTCGGCCGTGACCTCCTTGCCCCTGAGCAGGGGCTCGGAAGCCGCCTGTTCCTGCGCCTGGCCCAGCGCCGGCAGGGTCAGGGACAGCAGCAGCGCCAAGGGCCACAGGGCCTTGCAGAGACGGTCAAGCATCGCAAGCTCCTTCCAGCGGTTCGATACCGGCTCGCATCATGGCAGCACCTGGACGCTGAACGCGGCGGCGCCGAAGTCGACACAGGCGCTGCCGCTGCAGGCCCCGGGCTCGCCGAGCAGCAGCGGCGTGCCGAGCTTGCTCTGCCGCAGCAGCGCTTCCGCCGCCGCACCGGTCTTCAGGCCCAGGAAGCTGCCCTGACGCTCGCCGGCCAGGGCCGAGAAATCACGCGGCGCGGCGCTGACGATGACGACGACATCCTCGCGCCCCACCGGCTCGGCCGCCTGCAGGCGGTCGCTGTCCGCCGGTGGCAGGCGCAGGCTCTCGCCGGCGCGCACCCGCAGCGGCGGCCGGTCGGCGAACAGCTGCGTCAGCGAGCCGTCGGGTCCCCGCACCAGCACCGTCAGGTAGCCGTCGCGCGCCGCGCGCAGCGTGAAGCTGAGCTCGTCCTGGCGGCCGATGCGCAGCTCGCGGGCATGGCCCTGGAGCTCGATGCCGTAGCCGGCGTTGGCGCGCTCGAGCAGCAGCGCCCACTGCTGGTCCAGGTCAAAACGCGCCGGTGCAGGCGCCGGCGCCGGCGCCGACGCCGTGGCCGCCACCGGCTGGGTCGCTGGCTGCAGCGCCGGCGACGCGTCGCGAGCGTCGGGCGCCGTGGCGGGCCGCAACAGCAGCCAGCCACTCACCGCCGCGACCGCCACCAGGCCGCCCAGGCCCAGCAGCAGGGTCATCGGCTTGATCGGTTCGGCGCTCACCGGTGCCGGTGCCGCGGTGACCGGCATCAGCGTTGGCGTGATCTCCTCGGCGACCGGCGCCGCCTGGATCTCGGTCGGTGGCAGCGGCAGCGGGCGCGTGGCCGTGGCGGCGGTCGGCGGCGCCTGGGTCGCGGTCGGCGACGCCTGCGTGCGCGGCTGCGTCATGAGCTCGGTGCGCGCCTCGGTCAGGACCTCGGTCCGTGGCGAGGTCTGCAACTCGGTGCGGACCTCGGTGGCAGGCCAGTCCGGCGCCGCCGTGCTGGCGACCGGCGGCGGCGCCACCGCCACCTGCACGAACGGCATCGTGGTCGCGTAGCCGCCCTCGTCCAGACCGAGGTCGGCGCGCAGCTCGGCCATGTTCTGCGTGCGCTGACGCGCGTCGACCCGCAGCGCCTTGTCCAGCGCCGCCAGCAGGCGCTCGCTGTAGCGCCCCTGGGCCGCTTCCACCAGCGGCACCTGCTTGTCCACCAGCACCCGCGTCACCGACGGCAGCGGCGAGCGGCCGAGGATCGCCCAGTGCAGCGTGGCGGCGAGCGCATAGACATCGGTCCACGGCCCCTGCTCCAGGCCGCCCGGCACCTCGCCGTACTGCTCGACCGGCGCGAAGCCGGGCTTGAGCACGGCGGTCAGCTCCTGCGTGACGTCGCCGATGACCTGGCGCGCGGCGCCGAAGTCCAGCAGCAGCGGCCGGCCGTCCTGCAGCAGGAAGATGTTGTCGGGCGCGATGTCGCGGTGCAGCCAGCGGTTCTGGTGCACCACCGCCAGCGCCTCGGTGAGCGGCGCCAACAGGTTCAGCAGCCAGGCCTCGGCCGGCGGCTCGGGCAGCTGGCGCACGCGTTCGCGCAGGGTCTGGCCTTCGTACAGCGGCATCGCCATGTAGGCGGTGCCGTTGGCCTCCCAGCGCCGCAGCACGCGCACCAGCGACGGGTGGTCGAAGCGGGCCAGGGTCTGCGCCTCTTCGATGAAGCGCTGCAAGCCCTTCTCGAACGGCTCGCGCAGGCTGTCGCCGCGCGGCAGCACCTGGCTGCCCTGGCGCTGCGCCATGCTGCCCGGCATGTACTCCTTGATCGCGCGCAGCTGGCCCAGCGAATGGTCCCAGGCGCGATAGACGATGCCGAAGCCGCCCTCGCCGAGCTTGGCCTGGATCTCGAACTCGGCCAGCCGGGTGCCTGTGGGCAGGGCCTGGCTGGCGCTCGGAGCGACGGGGGGCTGTGCAGAGGCCATGGCGGAGCGGGCAGGTTCAGGGGCGGGACCCGCAAGACGCGGGCCCGGCATTCTGTGCGCAAGCCTGGGCGGTGCTCAGCGGGTCATCGCGCCCCCGACCCAGCACCTGGCGCTAGACGTCCGGCCGTCCGGCGTTCGGGGCATCGGCGGCCCGGGCGACCCGCGCCACCGGCAGGCAAGCGCACCGCATGCTCGTTCAGCCGGCTTCGGCGGCCGGCTCGTGATCGCGCAGATAGCCCTGACGGCGCAGCCGCGCCCACACCGGCTCGGCCTTGCGCTCGGTCCAGCCGAAGAAACGCATCACATGCTGGCGGCGGGCCAGCGTGTCGGTCATGCCCAGCGTGATCAGCTCGGTGGTGTAGCCGCGCACGAACAGCAGGTAGCTGGCCAGTGCGCTGCCGGTGGCGCTGCGGCCGGTACCGGCCACGCCGAGCGCGCCCAGCAGCGCGCGCATGGTCTTGGGCAGCTCCTGCTGGTGCTCGCCGGCCAGGCTGTCCAGGCGCCGGCTCGGCGAGATCACCAGCACCTCGACCGGACGCAGCGGCGTTGCCGCCCTCGCTTCCGCCGGCAGCAGGGTGAGCGTCTTGTTGATGCGCTGCAGGCGCTCGATGTCGACCGCCAGCGCGTCCAGGAAGATGCTGGACAGCGTGTGGCCGGCGATCTGCGCCATGCTCGGATAGTCCTCGCTCAGCGTCGGCAGGTCGACCTGACCGGCCTCCTGGATGCGGCCGGCGCCGATCACCAGCACGCGCTGCGCCCCCAGATGGACCGCCGGTGAGATCGGCGCGCTCTGGCGCATCGAGCCGTCGCCGAACCACTCCTGACGCCCCTGCAGCTCCAGGTTCTGTGCCGGGAAGATGAAAGGGATCGCGCTCGACGCCATCAGGTGGTCGATGCCGATCTGCGCCGGCACCGCCAGGCGTTGCGAGCGCAACCAGGGCTCGACCGGCCGCGCCGACTGGTAGAAGGTGACGTGCTGACCCGAGGTGTAGCTGGAACCGGTGATCGCCAGCGCGCGCAGGCGCCCCATGTCGAACAGGCGCGGCAGGCGCTCGAAACGCACGTTGCGCTCCAGCAGCTCGCGCAGCGGCTGGTTGTCGAGCAGGCTGCGCGGACTGCTCTTGCGCCAGCGACGGATCGCCCAGCCCAGGCTCATCATCGTCATCCAGCGCGTGCCGCTGCGCACCACGCCGAACGCATCGGCGCGATAGACCTGGTCAACGCTCAGCGTCGACCAGAGCTCGAACAGGCCGTCGACGGCGAGGTCGAAGCGGTCGGCCATGCAGGCCAGCGACGCGGCGTTGATGGCGCCGGCCGAGGTGCCGGTGATGACGTCGAACGGGTTGCCGGAGACCCCGGCGTCGCGGCGGATCTGCGCCAGCGCCTGCAGCACGCCGACCTGGTAGGCGGCGCGCGCGCCGCCGCCGGTCAGGACCAGGCCGGTGCAGGGAGTTGAGCTGCTCACGCGTGCAGCCTACGCCAGCCAGCGCACGCTGCTAATGCCTTGGTGGCTTGGACGCGTCATCGAAGGCGGCGTTGATCTCGGCCTCGATGGCCTCGAACAGCGGCCGCACCAGCGGCCGCAGGCCACCGCGGAACGTGGCCGAGCGCAGCAGTGCCGGCGCGCGCAGGCCGCGGTGCTCGATCGGCTCGCCGATCTGCTCGATGCCGAAACCCATGCGCGCGAAGTGCTGCAGCAGCCGCGGCTCCGTCATCAGGAACACGTGACTGAGGCCGAGCCGGTAGACCATCGCCGCCACGCCCATGTAGAGGCCGACCGGGATGAACGGGAACCGGCTCTGCGCGCCGCGCGGCTCGAAGTCGTCGTCGCTGATCGAGACCGCCTTGTTCTCCTCGCCTTTGCGCTGGCGGAAGCGGCGCATCACGGCGAGCCGCGAGACCTCGCCGATGAGCTGCCGCGGCAGCGCCGCCGGATCGACCCGGGCACGGTCGATGACCTCGGCGCAGCTGCGCTCGAACGGCAGCAGGCGGGTCCGATCGGCCGGGTCGGTGAGCACCAGGCGGGTGCAGCCGACTGGCTCGCCGCTGCCGCGCATGCGCAGCAGCAGGTGCAGCGACTGCGCGTCGAAGGCATCGGTCTCGAGCCCGTCATCGCGCACCGGCTCCCAGCCGAGGTCGCGGCAGTAGACCTCGTGGCGCACGCGGAACACCGCGTCGCGCGTCGCCGCGTCCAGCGCCGGCACCAGCTCGAACAGCTCGAGAAAGCCGTCGTCGAGCCGGCGCGCACTGGGCTGGCTCGCGCTGCTGGTGTGGGCTTGCATGCGGGGCTCCGGAAAACGGCAGGGTCGCTACGGTAGCGCCTGCGCGCGGTGGCGGCGGCGGCGGCGCTTATGCAGGTTTACCCTGGCCGAGCTTCCGCGCTCCGCTTCGCTCCGCAACACTGATGACGACAACAAATCTTGCAGGGAGCCCAATGCAGCCTCCATCCGTCGCCTCCTCCGACGAGCGTCGGCGATGCGCCATCGTGCTTGCCGATCTCGTGGAGTCGGTCGTGCTCATGCAGCAGTTCGAAACCGAGGTCATCGCCGGCTGGCGCCGTTTCGAGGCCTGCGTGCGCGAGCGCAGCCCATCGCTGCGCCTGCTGCGCACCGCCGGCGACTCGCTGCTGCTGATCGTCGACGACCCGCACGAGGCGTTGCGCCAGGCGCTGGCGCTGCACGATGACATCGCCGCCATCAGCGCGTCGATGCGCGCCGAGGCCAGGCTGTGGCTGCGCGTCGGCCTGCACGTGGCCGACCTGGTGGTCGGCCCGCATGAGGTCTACGGCGCGGGCGCCAACCTCGCGGCCCGCATCGCCGCCTCGGCGCAGCCCGGCCAGACCCTGATGTCGGCCGCCATGCGCGACACGCTGACCGATGGACTCGATGCCGACTTCGAGGACATCGGCGAGCGCTACCTGAAGCACATGGAGCTGCCGCAGCGCCTGTTCGCCGTCTCCGCGCGGGGCGGCAGTGGCAGCGGTGCGCCGCCCCAAGCGCCCAGTCAGCCGCTGGCCGCCGCCTTCAGGCCGGTGATTGCCGTGGTGCCGCCGACCGCGACCGATGGCGATCCGCGCAGCGCGGCGGCCGGCCATGCGCTGGCCGACGCGCTGGTCGCCACGCTGGGACGCCATCCGCATCTGCGCCTGCTGTCGCTGACCAGCACGCAGGGCCTGCAAGCGCACGGCGACGCCGCTGCATGGCCGCAGCTCTCGCCGCTGACCGGCGCCAACTTCCTGCTCGGCGGCCGCTGCCGCTGGCACGGCGATCGGCTTCAGCTGCAGCTCAGCCTGAGCAAGCTGCCCGAGGCCGAGCTGCTGTGGAGCGACAGCATCCGCGTCGACGTCGACGCGCTGTTCGGCGACGGCGATGAGGCGCTGCAGCGAGCGCTCGGTCAGTTGCTGGGCCAGCTTGCCCGCCATGAGCAGCAGCGCCTGCAACAGCTGCCGATGGACAGCCTGCCGGCCTACACCCTGTACGTCGGCGCGGGGGCGCTGATGCACAGCCTGCAGCCGACCGAGTTCGATCGTGCCCGGCTCGCACTGGAGGCCCTCAGCGAGCGCCATCCGCGTCAGGCGGCGCCGCACGGCATGCTGGCGCGCTGGCATGTCTTCAGCCTGGTCCAGGGCTGGCACGGCGACGAGGCCGCGTCGGGCCAGCGGGCCCGCGATCACGCGCTGCGCGCGATCGAGCGCGACGCCCAGCACGCGGTCGCGCTGAGCGCGCTGGCGCTGCACCGCATGCGCTTCGAGCAGCGCGTGGACGAGGCACGCGAGCTCAACGAGGCGGCGATCGCGGCGGCGCCGCAGGATCCCTATGCCTGGGCGCAGCAGGCCTCGGTGCTGGCCCATCTGGGCGAGGCGGATGCGGCGGTCGACTCGGCGCTGGAGGCGCTGCGCCGCTCACCGCTGGATCCCAACCGCTATCTGTTCGAGGCCTACGCGGCATTGGCCGAGCTGGCCGCCGGACGCCCGCAGGACGCCGCGCGCTGGGCCGCGCAATCGGTGCGACGTCAGCTGCTGCACGCGCCATCGCATCGCTTGCTGATCGGCGCGCTGATGCTGTCGGGCGCGGAGACCGAGGCCAGGGCGGCGATGCAGCGCTTTCGCCAGCACTGCCCGGTGATCGCCGGACGGCCGGCGCCGCTGACCGGCAGCGGTCCGGCCTGGCGCCAGCAGCTCGACGCCGCGGTGGCGGCGGCGGCGGGCCTGGATTGAACCCCGACCGCAGGACCTAACGCCAACCCCAGGGAGAACACGATGACGGACCCACAGGCTCATGCGCCCAACGCGGCTGCCGCACAGCATCCGTATCAGCACCCGTACCAGCACCCCTACCAGCATCCCTATCAGCATCCCTATCAGCATCCCTATCAGCACCCCTACCAACACCCGTACCAACACCCGTACCAACACCCGTACCAACACCCCTACCAGCATCCCTACCGACACCCGTACCAGCACCCCGATCCGGCGCCCCACCCGGCCCAGCCGGCGCTCGATCCCGGTCTGCTGGCGATCGCGCTGCAGCAATCGCAGGAGCGCATCGGCCGGCGTGGCACCGAAGCGCCGGTGCCGCGTGATGCGCCCCAGGGACCCGATGCACTGGCACGCTGGGGCGCGCCGTTCCGCGCCCAGGCTGTGCTCGCCGAACTGCTGCCTCATTGCCAGCTGCGGGACTGCACGCTGCTGCGCAGCGACGGCGATCGCGAGCCGCAGCCGGTCATCCAGCTGAAGAGGGTGGCGCTGAACTTTGACGAGCAGATCGACAAGGTGCTGCGTGCCAGCGTCGAGCGCAACGAGCGCATGCCGGAGCTGCTGACCCAGGCCGACGACTTCTTTCCTTTCTTCGGCGCGGTGATCGGCCTGCCGCGCGGCGCCGCGCCGCATACCGAGCTGCTGTTCGACATCGCCTGGCAATGGGCGAGCTTCTGGGTCATGGGCCTGAAGCATGCGCACGCCGCACTGCGCCCGTTCCAGCGCTCCAGCCTGGTGACGACGGTGTTCGCCACGCCCCAGCATGGCGCCTACCCGAGCGGCCACGGCGCCATGGCCACGCTGTTCAGCGAGCTGTGGATCGCGCTGCTGTATGCCGGCCAGCCGCAGCACCCGCGCGTCGCGCAGCTGGATCGCATGGCGCGGCGCATCGCGTTCAACCGCGTCGTCGCCGGCGTGCATTTCCCGGTCGACAACGCCGCCGGCTACGCGCTGGGCCAGCAGCTGGCGGCCTTGTTCGTGGCCTGGGCCAGCCCCAAGGGACGCTATGCGCTGGACTGGTGCTTCGCGCCCGAGGCCGGTGGCAAGGGCGTGGAGCAGCAGTCTGAGCTGCGCGAGGCCGAGGCCAGGCAGACCGTCAGCCTGGGCAAAAGCAAGGCGCCGCGCCTGCCCTTGCTGGGCTGGATGTGGGATCGCGCCAGCGCGGAGCTGGCCGCGCTGCGGCTCTGAGGCCGGCCATGACGACGCATTGGCGTTTCCTGAGCAAGGCGGGCAACGACCCCGCGGGCAGCGGCCTCGACCCTTACTTCGGTTGGGCCGAGGTCAGCGCTTGGCGCGGCCTGACCCGTGTCTACGGTCCGCACCGGCCAGAAGATGGCCGGCAATGGGTACGGCTCATCGTGCAAGCCCCGGATGAGCGCCTGGACCTGGCGTGGGCCGAGCACCCCAGTTGGAAGATCCCGCCGATCTACCGCGAGCTCGCCGCCAGCGGCAAGTCCTACCGCCACTTCACGGCCGACGTCGACCGCGTGCAATTCGCTGACTTCCTGGCGATGGCGGCCGAGCGCCGTCTGGTCTGGGAGCTCGCCGCGCCGTTCCGGCCTGCTGAGCGCGCCGCGCGGGCCAGCCGAAGGGGGTACTTCAACAGCGCACGCGACGACCTCGCGTATCAGCGGCGCGAGCCCCGGCGCCCGGCGCAGCTGCCCAAGGGCTCGAAGTCGGCGCAGGCGGGCGCGATCGCGGTGATCGACCATGGCTGCCCGTTCCTGAACCACGCCTTCGCCGAGCCCGGGGTGCTGCTGAGCCAGGGCCAACGGACGCGCATCGCCGCGCTCTGGGATCAGGGCGATCTGCCGCGCGACGGTGGGTCCTGGTGGTCAGCAAACACCGACTTCGGCTACGGGCGCTGCATCGACAGCGCCGACATCGACGCGCTGCTGGCGCTGCGCGACCGCGACGGCTGCGCTGAGGAGGATCTGTACAAGGACCTCGGCCAACTCGTCGATCTGGGCGACGCGCGCCGGCGCGTCTGGCAGCGCACGCACGGCGCCCATGTGCTCGACGTCGCCGGCGGCTACCCCGATCCGCTCGGCGGCGGTGACGACGATGCGGCAGGCAGCGCGCCACTCCTGTTCGTGCAGTTGCCAGCGGTCACCGCCGCCGATGCCTCCGGCGGTTCGCTGTCGGCGCATGTGCTCGACGCGGTGCATTTCTGTCTGCAGCAGGTCCGCGGCAACGGTCCCTTGGTGATCAATCTCAGCTACGGCACGACGGCCGCCGACGGCAAGGGCATCAGCCTGCTGGAGCGGGCACTCGACGAGCTGCAGGCGCACAACCCGCAGCTGGCCATCGTGCTGGCCGCCGGCAACGCCCGCGACGCCGGCTGTGTGGCCAGGCGGCGGGTGTGCCCGAAGCGCGGCGTCCACCTGCGCCTGGACCTGGCGCCGGGCGACAGCACCGATACCTTTGTCGAGTTCTGGTACGAAAGGCCCGAGTCCGGAAAGGGGCTGGAGATCCGCGTTCGCGCCCCAGGTCGGGACTGGAGCGACTGGCTGGCTCAGGGCGAGTCGCTCGGCCTGGTCGACAGCAGCGCGGTGCCGGCGCGGCGCGATCTGCCGGTGGCCTGGCTTTGCCACGCACCGCGTGTACCGCAGGGCCAGCGCAGCCTGGTGCTGCTGGCACTGGCTCCGACCGCGCCGACGATCGACGACCCCGGCCCGCTCGCGCCGGCCGGCCGCTGGGACATCGAGCTGCGCTGCGCCGGCAAGGCGATCGAGGTCGACGCCTGCATCGAATGGGATCAGATCGGCGAGCTCAGCCCGGCCGACCGGCGCACCGCCTGGGCTGGCATCGAGCCCGGTGATCTCGATGAGAGCCTGAGCAGCTTGGTGCATGGCCAGCGCAGCCTGGTCGTCGGTGCGATGCGGCGTGGCGGCGTCGAGGCGCTGGCCATGTCCGGGCGAAGCAGCAGCAGCCGCAAGCCGCACCTGCTTGCGGTTGCCGAGGAGTCCGCCTCGCAGCCGGGCATCCACGCGGCGGCGGTGGCCAGCGGCGAGCGCTTCCTGGCCGGCGGCACCAGCACCGCCGCGGCGGTGGTGACGCGGCGCGTCTACAACCTGCTGCGCCGGCAGCCGTCGCTGCACGGCGTGACGCCCAAGGCGCTGGCCGAGGCCCTGGTCGCTGCCGAAAGCGCCGAGCCGGAACGCGGGGCGTTCCGCGGCCCGGCGCTTCGACTACCGGTAGACCAGCTGTCCCGGTAGCCCCAGGCGCTGCAGCTCGGCCAGCGCCTCGCTGCTGGGCCAGTGCAGCGACGCGTCGCCGAGCTCGATCTCGGCGCTGACGCTGGCCAGGCGCAGCGGCCAGCGCACCGTCAGGCCGCGCTGGATCGGCCCGGCCTCGCTGTCCTCGGTCTGCGGCGGGTGCCGGGCGACCCAGGCGCGCAACGCCTCGATCTGCGCCGCGTTCGGCTGCGGCAGCTCGATCTGCAGCCCGCGCGCGAAACGGATGCGCGCACCGGCGAGATCGAACACGCTGCCGACGCGGCCGCGCAGGCCGTCGCTGAACTTGTCGTGGCTGACGGTGCCCTGCACGAACACCAGCGCGTCCTCCTGCAGCAGCTCCTTGAGGCCGTCGTACTGCTCGCCGCCCAGGCTGAACTCGAGCGCGGCACTGCCGTCGTCGAGCTTGAAGATGCAGGTGCGGCCGCGCGCGCCGTTGATGACGCGCAGGTCGTTGACGATGCCGGCCAGCAGCACCGCCTCGCGGCGCGTATCGCCCTGTTCGGCCAGCGCCTTCGGCACCAGCCGGCGGACTTCGTCGGCATGTTCGTCGAACAGATGGCCAGACAGGTAGAAGCCGATGGCGGTCTTCTCGAGCCCGAGCCGCTCCCGCACGCCCCAGGCCGGGGCATCGAGCAGTTCGGGTTCGCTGGCCGGCGCGTCGTCGAAGTCGAACAGGCCGCCCTGATTGGCATTGGCCTCGAGCATGTCGGCATGGCGGAACGCCAGGTCCAGCGACGCCAGCAGACGCTCGCGGCCGCGCTCGGCAGGCGCCAGGCGGTCGAAGGCGCCGGCCTTGATCAGCGCCTCGACGACGCGCTTGTTGACGCTGGCCTTCTCGCAACGGGCGCAGAAATCGAACAGGCTCTTGAACGGCCCGCCGTCGGCGCGAGCGCGCACGATGGCCTCAATCGCCCCCTGGCCGGTGCCCTTGATGGCGCCGAGGCCGTAGCCGATCAGCTTCCGGCCCAGCGGCACGAAGCGCCACTCGCTGCGATTCACGCAGGGCGCCTGGAAGTCGATGCCGAATGCCTTCGCGTCGGCCAGCAGCACACGCAGCTTGTCGGTGTTGTCCGACTCGATCGTCATGTTGGCGGCAAAGAACTCCGCCGTGTGATGCACCTTGATGTAGCCGGTGTGATACGCCAGCAGCGAGTAGGCGGCGGCATGCGACTTGTTGAAGCCGTAGCCGGCGAACTTCTCCATCAGGTCGAAGACCTCGTCGGCCTTCTCGGCGCCGATGTCCAGCTTGGCGGCGCCGGCGCGGAACAGCTCGCGGTGCTCCGCCATCTCCTCGGCCTTCTTCTTGCCCATCGCGCGGCGCAGCAGGTCGGCGCCGCCGAGCGAGTAGCCGCCCATGATCTGCGCCGCCTGCATCACCTGTTCCTGGTAGACGAAGATGCCGTAGGTCTCGCTCAGCACCTGGCCGAGCAGCGGGTGCGGGTACTCGATCTTCTCCTTGCCGTGCTTGCGGTTGCAGAACGACGGGATGTTCTCCATCGGGCCCGGCCGGAACATCGCGTTGAGCGCGATCAGGTCCTCCAGCCGCGTCGGCTTGGCCTCCTTGAGCATGCCCTGCATGCCGCGCGATTCGAACTGGAACACCGCCTCGGTGCGGCCGTCGGCAAACAGCTTGTAGGTCTTGGCGTCGTCCAGCCTCAGGTGCTCGTAGGCGAAATCGGCATGGCCGGCCTTGACGATGTACTCCTTGGCCAACTCGAGGATGGTCAGCGTGGCCAGGCCGAGGAAGTCGAACTTCACCAGGCCGATCGCCTCGACGTCGTCCTTGTCGTACTGGCTGACCGCCGAGTCGCTGCCCGGCTGCTGGTAGAGCGGGCAGAAGTCGGTGATCTTGCCGGGGGCGATCAGCACGCCACCGGCGTGCATGCCGATGTTGCGCACGATGCCCTCGACCTGCGTCGCCAGGCCGAGCAGGGTCGCGACCTCCTCCTCGGCGGCCTCGCGCTCGTTGAGCTCGGGCGCCTCCAGGCGCGCGTAGATCACCGAGTCGCTCGGCTTCTCCGGCGGCTTGGCCAGGGTCACGGTCTTGCCCGGCGGCGCCGGGATCAGCTTGGCGATCGAGTCGACATGGCCGTAGCTCATGCCAAGCACGCGACCGACGTCGCGCAGCGCCGCCTTGGCCGCCATCGTGCCGAAGGTGGCGATCTGGCTGACCGCGTCGCGCCCGTACTTGTCCTTCACGTAGTCGATGACGCGGTCGCGATTGCCCTGACAGAAGTCGATGTCGAAGTCGGGCATCGAGACCCGCTCCGGATTCAGGAAGCGCTCGAACAGCAGGTTGTAGGCGAGCGGGTCGAGGTCGGTGATGCCCAGCGCATAGGCGACCAGCGAGCAGGCGCCGGAGCCCCGGCCCGGACCGACCGGGCAGCCGTTCTGCTTGGCCCAGCGGATGAAGTCGGCCACGATCAGGAAGTAGCCGGGGAAGCCCATCTTCTGGATCGTCGTCAGCTCGAACTCCAGCCGCTCGACGTAGCGCGGCCGCTGCTCGTCACGCTGCGCCGGCTTGGGATACAGGTGCTCGAGCCGCGTCTCCAGGCCTTCGAACGACAGCTGGCGGAAGTAGTCGGCCATCGGCATCGCCTCGCCGCTGTCCAGCATCGGCGTCGGGAAATCCGGCAGCCGCGGCTTGCCCAGCACCAGCGCCAGGCTGCAGCGCTCGGCGATCGCCACCGTGTTGGCGATCGCCGACGGGATGTCGGCGAAGCGGGCCGTCATCTCGGCCTGGGTCTTGAAGCACTGGTCCGGCGTGAAGCGCTTGACCCGCTTCGGGTTGTCCAGGGTCTCGCCCTCGGCGACGCAGACGCGCGCCTCGTGCGCGTCGAACTCCTCCGGGCCGAGTAACTGCATCGGGTGCGTGGCGACCACCGGCAGCCCGAGGCGAGCCGCCAGCTGCACCTGCTCGCGCAGGAACGCCTCGCGGCGCGCGCCGGTCACGCGCTGCAGCTCGATGTAGAAGCGGCCGGGAAAGGTCTCGGCAAACCAGCGCGCCGTCGCCTCCTGCTTCGCGGCGTCGCCGCCCTGCAGCGGACCGGCGGCGAAACCGCTGAGCACGATCAGGCCCTGGTTGCGCTCGGCCAGCCAGTCACGCTTCAGGCAGGCCTGGTTGCGGATGACGTTGTGCAGCCAGGCGCGGCTGAGCAGTTCGCAGAGGTTCAGGTAGCCCTGGCTGTCCTGCACCAGCAGCAGGATGCGGCTGGGCGGCTGTGGCGGCGCGCCGGGAATCGACGGCCCGTCAGCCTCCAGCCAGCAATCGGCGCCGATGATCGGCTTCACGCCCTTCTTGCGCGCCGCCTTGTAGAACTTGACGGCGCCGAACAGATTGGCCAGGTCGGTGATCGCCATCGCCCGCTGACCGTCCCCGGCCGCCGCCGCGACGACCTGGTCGACGCGCAGGATGCCGTCGACGACGGCGTACTCGCTGTGCTGGCGGAGGTGGACGAAGGGCGGGGACACGGTGCTCATGCCGCCATTCTCCCTGCCGGCGCTCCGGGTCCGGCGCGCGGCGGCCCGCGCCGACCGGTGCGGCGGCAGCCCGGCCCAGTATGCTCGCGCCCCTCCAAGGATGACCCGAGCGTCGGGCCGGCGCCGCCGCCCCCCTGCTCCCCTGACCATGCCTCTGCACTACCCCCGTGCGCTGCCGGCAGCGCTGTCCTCGCTGGCCCTGGCCCTGGGCCTGAGCCTGAGCGGCCTTGGCCTGAACCTGCTGCTGCCGCAGACCGCGATGGCGCAAAGCGCAAAGAAGCCGGCGAAATCGACGGCCAAGGCGGCTGCCAAGAAGCCGGCCAAACGCGCCGCCGCCAAACGCAAGAACGCGCCGCCGTCGGCCATCGCCGGCTCCGCGGCCTCGCCTGGGATGGTGGCGGCGAACGAGGCGCGCGCCCGTGCCGCGGCCGGCGACGCCGCCGCCGAGGCCGTCGCCAAGGCGGCCGGCATCGCGCAGCGTGCCCCCGGCGACCTGCTCAACAACGCGCCGGCCGAGCACTGGCGCGAGCCCGACGCGACCAACCTCGTGCTGATGGAGTTCAAGCTGCCCGGCCAGGGCGCCGGCAGCGAAAACGCCCAGGTGCTGATGGAGCTGGCGCCGCAGTTCGCGCCGCAGCACGCGGCGAACATCCGCGCGCTGGTGCGCGGCGGCTACTTCGACGGCCTGGCGGTGCTCCGGGTGCAGGACAACTTCGTCACCCAGTGGGGCGATCCCGGCGAGGGCGCCGACGGCAAGGTCCGCGCGCTGCCGGCCGCGGCCCAGGCCAAGCTGCCCGCCGAGTTCGACGTGCCGCTGGCCGGCCTGCCGCTGCAGGCACTGGCCGAGAACGATGGCTGGACGCCGCTGTCGGGCTTCGTCGACGGCTTCGCGGTCGCCGCCGACCCGGCCAAGACGCCGCAGGGCCGCGCCTGGCTGGCGCACTGCTACGGCGTCGTCGGCGCCGGCCGCGGCAACGAGATCGATTCCAGCAACGGCAGCTCGCTCTACGCCATCATCGGCCAGCCGGCGCGCTCGCTCGACCTCAACATCACCGTCGTCGGCCGCGTGCTCAAGGGCATCGAGCACCTGGCGGCGCTGCCGCGCGGCAGCGGCAACATGGGGTTCTACGGCGCGCCCGAGGCCAAGCCGCCGCTGCTGCGCGCCCGGCTGCTGGCCGACATGCCCGAGGCCGAGCGGCCGTCGGTGAAGGTGCTGCGCACCGACACCTCGACCTGGCATGAGCTGCTGCACAGCCGCCGCCACCGCAGCGGCTGGTTCGTGCACAGCAGCGGACGCGTCGACCTCTGCTCGGCCAACGTGCCGGTGCGCGTCAGTCCGCCGACGGCGAAGTGAGCCCGCGCCTGAGCAACTGGCTGATCCGCAGCGTCGGCGTCCTGCTGCTGCTGCTGGCGGCCTGCGTCGCCGCGTTCAAGGCGCCGGATCGGCCGCTGGAGTCGCTGGTCGCGCGCTGGGCGCCGCCGCCGTCGCAGTTCATCGAGCTGCAGGTCGACGGCCATACCCAGCTGACGCACCTGCGCGATGAGGGACCGCGCGACGACGCGCTGCCGATCCTGCTGCTGCACGGCACCAGCGACAGCCTGCACACCTGGGACGGCTGGACCCGGGAGCTGAGCCGGACGCGACGCGTGCTGCGCGTCGACCTGCCGGCCTTTGGCCTGACCGGGCCGTCGCCGGCCGACGACTACCGCATCGCGGCCTATGTCGCCTTCATCAAGGCCCTGCTCGACCAGCAGCAGCTGCGGCGCGTGCTGATCGCCGGCAACTCGCTGGGCGGCGAGGTCGCCTGGATGACGGCGGCGCGGCACCCCGAGCGGGTCGCCGGCCTGGTGCTGCTCGATCCGGGCGGCCTGCCGTTCGAGCCCGAGCACATTCCGCTCGGATTCGCGCTCAGCCGCTTCCCGCCCAGTGCCTGGGCCAGCCAGTTCCTGCTGCCGCGACCGATGGTCAAGGCCAGTGTCGAGGCGGTGTTCGGGCGGCCCGAGAACGTGCGCGCCGAGCTGGTCGATCGCTTCTTCGAGATGAATCTGCGCGAGGGCAACCGCCGCGCGCTGGGGCGGCGCGTGGAGGCGCTGATGGCCGAGCGCGGCGCCGCCTTCTACGCCGAGTCCTGGGCCACGGTGAGCGCGCCGACGCTGCTGATCTGGGGCGAGAAGGACCGCCTGATTCCGCCGCGCACCGCCGAGCAATACCTGCAGGGGCGGCGCCGCGACGCGCCGCCGGCCGAGCTGAAGATCCTGCCCGGCCTCGGCCATGTGCCGCAGCTCGAGGACCCGAAGGCGTCGCTGGCGGCCGCCCTGCCCTTCATCGAGGCGCTGCGGTGATCCTGAACATCAGCAGCTACCGCTTCGTCGAGCTGCCCGACGCCGAGGCGCTGCGACCGCTGTTGCAGGCGCGCGCCGAGGCCCTGGGCCTGAAGGGCACGGTGCTGCTCGCCGAGGAAGGCATCAATCTGTTCCTCGCCGGGCCGACCGACGGCATCGAGTCCTGGCTGACGCAGCTGCGGCAGGACCCGCGCTTCGCCGGCCTCGAGACCAAGCAGAGCTGGAGCGAGACGCAGCCCTTCAAGCGCCTGAAGGTCAAGTGCAAGCGCGAGATCATCCGCATGGACTGGCCGCTGCGCGGTCGCGGCCGCGCGCCAGCGGTCGACGCACCGACGCTCAGGCGCTGGCTCGACCAGGGCCATGACGACGACGGCCGCCCGATCAAGCTGCTCGACACCCGCAACGCGTTCGAGGTGGACGAAGGGGCGTTTGACGGCGCCGTCGACTGGCGCATCAGCAAGTTCACCGAGTTCCCGCAGGCGCTGGCGCAGCACCGCGACGAGCTTGCCGGCCATACCGTGGTCAGCTACTGCACCGGCGGCATCCGCTGCGAGAAGGCCGCCTGGCTGCTCGCCGAGCAGCTCGACACCCCGGCCTACCAGCTCGAGGGCGGCATCCTGAAATACTTCGAGCTCGCCGGCGGCGCGCATTACCACGGCGGCTGCTTCGTGTTCGACGAACGCGAGACCCTGGGGGCAGACCTCAGGCCCAGGCCGACGCAGCCGGGTTAAGGTGCGCCGGATCCCGCAGTACCGCCAAGGCCGACCCATGCTCAGACGCACCCTACTCCTGCTGCCGGCGCTCGCGCTGGCCGCTTCGCCCTTGCTGGCGCAGCCGACCAAGCTGCGCATCGGTGTCGAGGGCGCCTACCCGCCGTTCTCGGAGGTCGGCGCCGACGGCAAGCTCAAGGGCTTCGAGATCGAGCTCGCGCTCGCCTACTGCGCGCAGATGAAGGTCAGCTGCGAGCTCATCCAGACCGATTTCGACGGCCTGATCCCGGCGCTGCAGGCGCGCAAGATCGACGCCATCATCGCCTCGCTGTCGATCACCGAGGAGCGGCGCAAGACGATCGCCTTCAGCCAGCCCTATTACTCGACGCCGCAGACCTTCGTCGGCCGCGCCGGAGCGCCGGCGGACATCAGCCCGGCGACGCTGAAGGGCAAGAAGATCGGCGTGCAGTCGGCGACCATCAACGAGGCCTACGTCAACGCGCTCTACAAGGGCAGCGAGATCGTGCGCTACCAGACCCAGGACCAGATCCACCTCGACCTGCAGAGCGGCCGCGTCGACTACACGCTGGTCGATCGCACCGTCGCCGAGGCCTTCGTGAAGTCGTCGGCCGGCAAGGGCCTGGCGCTGGTCGGCCCGCCGCTGCGCGACAGCAAGTACTTCGGCATCGGCGTCGGTGTGGGCCTGCGCAAGGCCGACGAGAAGACCTTGGGTGCGCGCTTCAACGCGGCGATCGCCGCCAGCCGTGCCGACGGCAGCTTCCAGCGCCTCGCCGGCAAATACTTCAGCTACGACATCTCACCCAGCAACAACTGAAGCAAACCCCCGATCAATGCCACCCCCCGCAGGCGTTAACGTGCGCGCCTCGTGCCCGCCGCGGCGGGCTTGTCAGACTGCCGATGGCGACGCTACCCGGGCCCGCCGCCATCTCCCGATTCCGCTGGCCCCTTCACGAGGTATCTCCATGCTCCGTCGTTCCCTCGCCGTCCTTGCCGCCGCCGCCATGGCCGTGGCCGTGATGCCGGCCGCTGCCCAAGGCAAGAAGATCCGCATCGGCGTCGAAGGCGCCTACCCCCCGTTCAGCGAAGTCGGCGCCGACGGCAAGCTCAAGGGCTTCGAGATCGACCTGGCCCGCGCCTATTGCGCGCAGATGAAGGTCGAGTGCGAGCTGGTGCAGACCGAGTTCGACGGCCTGATCCCGGCACTGCAAGCCCGCAAGATCGACGCCATCGTCGCCTCGATGTCGATCACCGACGAGCGCAAGAAGGCGATCGCCTTCAGCAAGACCTACCTCGCGTCGCCGGCGATCTTCGTCGCCAAGGCCGGCACCAAGGGCGACGTCAGCCCGGCCGCGCTGAAGGGCAAGAAGATCGGCGTGCAGTCGGCGACCACCTTCGAGACCTACGTCAACGCGCTCTACAAGGACAGCACGATCACGCGCTACCAGACCCAGGACCAGATCTACCTGGACCTGAAGAGCGGCCGTGTCGACTACACCCTGGTCGACAAGTACGCCGTCGACAGCTTCCTGAAGAGCGACGCCGGCAAGGGCATGGCCTTCGTCGGCGCCGATATCGACGACGCCAAGTACTTCGGCGTCGGCATCGGCATCGGCCTGCGCAAGGCCGACGAGAAGACGCTGGGTGCCCAGTTCAACGGTGCGATCGACGCGCTGTTCGCCAACGGCGAGTACAAGAAGCTCTCGAGCAAGTACTTCGCCTACGACGTCGCGCCGAAGAAGAAGTGACCCCCCCTACCGGCTCCGCCGTGCCAACGCCGGAGGCATTGGCCTTCGGCAGGCACCAAGAGTCCTCAGGACTCTTGGTGTCCAGGCTCAGCCCACTCAGGGGCACCGCCAGTGGCCCGGCGAAGCCGGTTCCACGGCGGTCGCTTGATCTCACGGGTCTGGCGCTGCGGGCCGGTCCTTGGTCCATCGAATGAATTCCCAGCTCCTCGCCTACCTGCCCAGCCTGCTCGACGGCGCCAAGCTCACGCTCGGCGTCGCGCTGCTGTCGCTGGCGGTGGCCATCGTGCTTGGCCTCGCCGGCTGCTTCGCCAAGCTCAGCAGGAACCGCCTGCTGCGCTGGCCGGCGCAGTGGTACACGACGGTGATCCGCGGCGTGCCCGACCTCGTGCTGGTGCTGCTGGTGTTCTACGGTGGCCAGGTCGCCGTCAACGACATCGCGCTGCGCTTGGGCCACGAGGACTACATCGACATCCCGCCGTTCCTGGCCGGCGTGCTGACGATCGGCTTCATCTTCGGTGCCTACCTGACCGAGGCGTTCCGCGGCGCCTACCTGGCGGTGCCGCCGGGGCAGCGCGAGGCGGCGCTGGCCTATGGCATGAGCCCCTGGCAGGCGGCATGGCGCATCCAGCTGCCGCAGATGCTGCGCCACGCGCTACCCGGCGTCTCCAACAACGGGCTGGTGCTCGTCAAGAGCACGGCCATCGTCTCGGTGATCGGCCTGCATGACTTGATGCGGCGCGGCGGCCAGGCGGCCGGCGCGACCAAGGAGCCCTTCGTCTTCTACATGGCGGTGGGCGCGATCTACCTGCTGTTCACCAGCGCCAGCGAGCTGTTCTTCGGCTGGGCGCAGAAGCGCTTCGCGATCGGCACCCGCCAAGGAAAACTGTGATGAGTTGGGATGTCATCGCCGAGAACCTGCCGCTGTACGTCAGCGGCGTCTGGGTGACGCTGCAGCTGCTCGCGATCTCGCTGGTCTTCGGCATCCTCATCGCGATACCGCTGGCGGTGCTGCGCGCCATGCCGGGCCCGCTGAACCGCGTCGTCTGGCTCTACACCTATGTGTTCCGCGGCACGCCGATGCTGGTGCAGCTGTTCATCATCTACTACGGTCTGGGCCAGTTCGAGGCGGTGCGCGAGAGCATCGCCTGGGAGTGGTTGCAGAACGCCTGGTTCTGCGCCTGCCTGGCCTTCGTGCTGAACACCGCCGCCTACACGACCGAGATCATTGCCGGCGCCATCAAGTCGCTGCCGCACGGCGAGATCGAGGCGGCCAAGGCCTATGGCATGGACCGCCTGACGCTGCTGCGGCGGATCGTGCTGCCGGCGGCGCTGCGCCGTGCGTTGCCGGCCTACGGCAACGAGGCGATCTTCATGCTGCACGGCACCTCGCTGGCGATGCTGGTGACGATCGCCGACCTGACCGGCGTCGCCAAGCGCATCAACGCCATGCACTACATCCCGTTCGAGGCCTACATCCCCGCCGGCCTGTTCTACCTGACGCTGACGCTGCTGATGGTGGCGCTGTTCCGCTGGGCCGAGAACCGCTGGCTCAAGCCCCTGATGCCGCGCTGAGCGGCCGCCGCGCCGTCGCCCAGGCAACCGCCTGCGCCGCCAGCAGGGCCAGGCCGAGGCCGGCCGCGGCGCCCAGCAGCACGCCGCGCGGCCACTGCGCGTCCATGAAGGCGCCGGCCACCGGCGCCGCCAGCGCAAAGCCGATGTCCAGGCCGGAGTAGACGGTGCCATAGACCCGGCCGGTGGCACCGGGAGGCGCGGCCTGCTTGACCAGCAGATCGCGGCTCGGGCCCGCCAGGCCGGTGCCGACCCCGGCCAGCGCCACCAGGCTCATCGCCGCCCACAGGGGCAGGCCCGGCAGCACCGACAGCGCCAGCAGCGCCATCGCCGCCAGCAGCGCGCGACCGATGTTGCGCTCCAGCTGCTTCGAGCGGGCGACCCAGAAGCCGCCGAGCAACATGCCCAGCGCGCCGGTCAGCATGTAGAGCGTGACCACCAGCGTCAGCTTCTCGGCGCCGACTCCATGCAACGCGCCCAGTGCCGGCGCGGCGAAGCCCTGCACCGCGGCCAGCGCCGCCGTGGTGAAGACGAAGAAGCTGAAGCACAGCCAGACCGAGGGCAGGCGCAGGAAGTCGAAGCTGCCACCCCGTTGCGCCGGATGCTGGTGCGCCGGAACCACATCCAGCCAGCGCCGCTGCCACCACAGCAGCGCCAGCACGCTCAGGCTGACGGCGGCCGTCGCCGCATAGACCCAGCGCCAGTTGCCGGTCGCCGTGCTCAGCCCGAGCGCCAGCAGCGGCGTCAGCGCCCAGCCGAGGTTGCCGCTGATGCCGTGCACCGAGAACGCGTGACCGATGCGCCGCGACGCCACGCGCTGGTTGAGGATCGTGAAGTCGGCCGGGTGAAACGGTGCATTGCCCAGCCCGGCCAGCGCCGCCGCCAGCACCAGTCCGCCGTAGCCCTGTGCCATCGCGGCGGCCAGCGACGCGGCGGTGAACGCACCCATCGCCGCCATCAGCACCGGCCGCGCGCCGATGCGGTCGACGACGAAGCCCGCCATCGCCTGGCCGATGCCGGAGATGGCGTAGAACACCGTCACGAGCAGACCGAGCTCGGCCCAGGACAGGCCGAAGTCGCGCGCGAACAGCGGGAACAGCGGCGGCAGCAGCAGGTGAAAGAAATGGCTGGTGCCATGGGCCAGGCCGACCAGGGAAATGGTGCGCCAGTCGTCGCGGGCGCGCTGCGGGGTATCAGCGAGGGCGGAACTCATGGGCGGCATCGTCGCGGCGCCGCCCTTGTCCGGGTGGCGACAGACAGCCGGAAACTGTCGAGAATCAGCCATGGCCACCCCCCGATCCCGCACCAGCCTGCCGCCGCTCGACCCGCTGCGCTACGCGCCGACGCCGGAACGGCCGCTGCGCGCCAAGGCGCGGCGCATGGCGCACGACATGGACATCCAGCCGCATGAGCACGCCTGGGGTCAGCTGGTCTTCTCGCTCGAAGGCGCGGTGCGCGTGCAGGCAGACAGCAGGGGCCTGGCGCAGGCCTTCATCGTGCCGCCGTCGCGCGCGGTCTGGATCCCGGCCGGCATCACGCATGCGGTGATGGCGATCTCCGAGGCCGAACTGCGGACCTTGTACGTGCACGCCAGCGTGGCACCGTCGGGCTGGGACCGTTGCCGGGTGTTCGAGGTCAGCCCGCTGCTGCGCGAGCTGGTGCGCGAGCTGGCGGCCGGCGACGCCCGCTGGGAGGCGGCGCGCGGCGCGTTGCTGACACCGTTGCTGCTCGACGAGCTGCGCCGCGCCGCGCCGCTGGCGCTGGGCCTGACCCTGCCTCGCGACAAGCGGCTGCGCCGGCTCTGCGAGGCGCTGCTGGCGGCGCCGCAGCAGCATGTGCAGCTGGCCGACTGGGCTCGCGAGGTCGGTGCCAGCGAACGCACGCTGGCGCGCCTGTTCCGCCAGGAACTGGGCACCAGCTACCGCCAATGGCGCGAGCAGGCCCTGCTGGCGCAGGCGCTGCAGCTGGCGTCACGCGGCCGGCCGATGGGCCTGATTGCCTTCGACCTCGGCTATGCCAGCGCCAGCGCGTTCAGCGCCATGGTGCGCCGCTCGGTGGGGGCGTCACCGCGGCTGTTTTTTGCCGCCGCCTGAGTCGGCTGCCGATCCGGCGGCGGCCGCCAGGTAGGGATCGAGCACACGCTGCAGCTGCCCGCTGCTGACGACGCGGCGGATCGCCTGATGCAGTTGCAGCGCCGGCACATGGGTGCGCGCGCCCAGCAGGCAGTGCGCCTCGACCTCGTCGACCACCTGCACGATGCCCAGACCCTGAGCCGGGTGGCGCTGCTGGTAGGCGCGCAGCACGTACTCGTTGACGATGCCCAGCGGCGTGCGGCCGCGGCCGAGCTTGCCCAGCACCGCCCATTGATCCAGCGCGTCATCCCGCTCCAGGCGGCCGCGCTGGAACGCGGCATCCAGCGTCGGGTAGCGGTAGCCCCGGACGGTGCCGACGCGCCAGGTCTGCCGCTCGACGGCCTGCAAGGTCTTCGGTCCACCGGGTCCGTGAACCAGCACGTCGCGCAGCCGCATCAGCGGCACGCTCCAGCGCGCCGGGTCGCGGATCGACGGCCACCAGGCCGGGCTGAGCAGGCAGTGCAGGTCGACCGTGCCGTCTTCCATCGCGACGTCGACGCGGGCCGGCGGCAGCAGCAGGAACTCGGGCGATCGGCCGAGCTCGGCGGCGATCAAGGTCATCAGATCGGGCAGCAGACCGCCGACGATGCGGCTGCCGGCACGCTCGAGGAACGGCGGTCCCCAGCTCTGTCCGAGCGCAAACCGCAGGCTGCCGCCTGCCTGCGCGCGCTCGCCTCCCATGATCAGCAGGCCTGCGGCGAACAGGCCTGCCCTTCGATTCATCATGGCGCGAGTCTAGGGGGCGAGAATGAAGCCCATGGAATCCGTGATTGCTTTCGACTACGACCGCCCCGACAACCAGGGCGCCACCTGCACCGCCCAGGCCTGGGCCAAGGTGCCCGAGAGCCTGCAACCGGGCGAGGCGGCTCAGCTCAAGGCCGAAGCCGCCGCGCTGCTGCGCTCGCGGGGCGCGGTGCTGGTCGCGCATTACTACGTCGACGGCCACCTGCAGGATCTGGCGCTGGAGACCGGCGGCTGTGTCTCCGACTCGCTGGAGATGGCACGCTTCGGTCGCGACCATGCGGCCCAGACCCTGGTCGTCGCCGGCGTGCGCTTCATGGGCGAGACGGCGAAGATCCTGAGCCCCGAGAAGACGGTGCTGATGCCGGACCTCGACGCCACCTGCTCGCTGGACCTGGGCTGCCCGATCGACGATTTCGCCGCCTTCTGCGACCAGCACCCGGACCGCCAGGTGGTCGTGTACGCGAACACCAGCGCGGCGGTGAAGGCGCGTGCCGACTGGATGGTCACCAGCTCCTGCGCGCTGGAAATCGTCAGCCACCTGAAGGCGCAGGGGCAGAAGATCCTCTGGGCACCGGACCGGCACCTCGGCCGCTACATCCAGGAGCAGACCGGCGCCGACATGCTGATGTGGGACGGCGCCTGCATCGTCCACGACGAGTTCAAGGGGCTGGAGCTGCAATTGCTCAAGCAGCAGTACCCGGACGCGCTGGTGCTGGTGCATCCCGAGAGTCCGAAGTCGGTGGTGGCAATGGCCGACGTCGTCGGCTCCACTTCCCGGCTGATCCAGGCCGTCGTCGACGGCCAGGCGCAGCGCTACATCGTCGCCACCGACAACGGCATCCTGCACCGGATGCGCCAGCTCGCTCCGGGCAAGCAACTGATCGAGGCGCCGACCGCCGGCAACGGCGCCACCTGCAAGAGCTGCGCGCACTGCCCGTGGATGGCGATGAACGGACTGAAGAACCTGATCGCGGCGCTGAAAGCGAACGAACCGCGCATCGAGATCGACGAGCCGACGCGGGTCAAGGCCCAGCGCTGCATCACGCGCATGCTGGACTTCACCGCCAGCCTGAAGCGCCCGACCTCCGGGATGACCCCCGGCATCGGCGCCGCCTGAGGCGCCCAGAATTTCGCGCAGACCCCCAGGAGGCACCATGGCGAACCCGGACTTCACGCAGCTCTTCAACCACCACGAACGCGAGGTCTTCGCGGCGGTGATGGCCAGCGCCCCCGACTACCCCGACATCGCGATCTCCAACGACCTGCTCTGCGATGTCGCCTGCGTGGCGCTGAACCGCCTGCCGCCGCGCTACATCCGCCACATCGTCGACTTCAGCTTCTACCTGACGGAGCAGGAGCGCCAGTCGATCGATCAGGGCATCGTCGAAGCCGTCGAGTACGCCTTCAATTTTGTCGGTGCGCGCATGGCCATGCGTGCACAGCAGGGCGGTTGAGCCGCGCAGAACGCAGCGACCGCCTGACAGCCGTCCTGCTCGACAGCGCCAACGACAGTCACCGCGACACTGAACACACGGCCGGCGGCGCGCGGCCAAGCCTGCCGTGAGCGCCCTCAAGCAACGGCATGAGATCGACGGCCTGCGCGCGCTCGCCGTGCTGCCGGTCATCCTGTTCCACGCCGGCGTGCCTGCACTGGGTGGCGGCTTCGTCGGCGTCGACGTCTTTTTCGTCATCAGTGGCTACCTGATCACCAGCTTGCTGCTGAAGGACCTGCAAGCCGGTCGCTTCTCACTGCTCGATTTTTACGAACGGCGGGCGCGACGGATCCTGCCTGCCCTGTTCCTCGTGCTGCTCTGCTGCCTGCCGTTCGCCTGGCTGTGGCTGCTGCCGAGCGACGCCAAATCGTTCGCGCAAAGCCTGACTGCCGTCACCGTCTTCGCTTCGAACCTTCTGTTCTGGCAGACCAGCAGCTACTTCGATTCGCAGGCCGACCTCAAGCCGCTGCTGCACACCTGGAGCCTTGCCGTCGAGGAGCAGTACTACCTGTTCTTCCCGCTGCTCTTGCTCGCGCTGCGCCGGTTCCGCACACGCAGTCTGGTCGCCGTCTTGCTCGTCGTCACCCTGATCAGCCTGGGCTGGGCCGAAGCGCAGGTTCGCACGCAGCCGGAGGCCAGCTTCTACCTGCTCCACACCCGCGCCTGGGAACTGCTGCTGGGGGCTTTGACCGCAATCTGGCTGATGCAGCGCGGCGAACTGCCCCCGCCCAGTCCAATCACCCAGTCGGCGTCCATGATCGGCCTGGCACTGCTGGTGCTCGCCAATCTGGCCTTTGACCGAAGCACCCCGTTCCCCAGTCTCTGGGCTGTGATCCCGACGTTGGGAACGGCCCTGATCATCGCCTTCGCCCATCCGCACAGCCTGGTCGGCCGCCTGCTGAGCTGGCGACCCTTGGTCGCCGTCGGCCTGATCAGCTACAGCGCTTACCTCTGGCACCAGCCGCTGTTCGCATTCGCACGCCATCGCAGCCTGGAAACGCCTGGCGTGCCGCTGATGCTGTTCCTGTCGGTGGGCAGCTTGTTGCTGGCCTACATGAGCTGGCGCTGGGTCGAACAACCCTGGCGGGACCGCAGCCGATTCAGCCGCCGCCAGGTGTTCCTGATGGCGCTGGTCGGCAGCCTGGCGTTCGCGGTGATCGGACTGGTCGGCCACTTCACGCAGGTCCTGCAAAAGCCGATGGAACCGGCTCAAAGCGCGTTCCTGGACCACTTCGAGAACAGCCTTCCCCGTCAGGCCTATTTCCAGCGCGAGGACTATGCAAGCGCCTACCGTAGCGAGTGCGACTTCTACAACCTGGATGCGTATCGACGGCATCAGCCGACGCGGCAACCGCTGGCGCAGATCGCCGACAGCTGCCATGTGCGTGATGGATCGAGAAGCCGTGCCGTGCTGATCTGGGGCGACAGCCACGCGGCGCAGCTCAATGCAGGACTTGCCGCCCATCTGCCCTCGAACTGGCAGCGCCTGCAGGTGAGCAGCTCAGGCTGTGCACCGGGACTCGACGGACGCCTGGGCAGCAGTGACTATTGCGAGCACTCGAACGCCTTCGCGCTGCAGACGATCCAGCGGGCGCGACCCGACGTGGTGATCGTTGCCCAGCGCCAGCAACATGATGCGGTCCAGATGCAGCGCATTGCCGATGCCGTGAAGCGACTGGCTCCGAGCCGGGTGATGTTCGTCGGACCGACCCCGCAGTGGACCCAGCCGTTACCGAATTTGGTGGTCGACAGGATGTGGCGGCACACACCGCAGCGAACCTGGGTAGGCGTTGACCGCAACGTGGTGCAACTGGATGCGGCACTTCAGAGCACCTGGCGAACGGTGGACCCGGACTGGCGCTACCTGAGCGTGATTGACGCCCTGTGCAATCCCCAAGGCTGCCCGGTCTTCTTCGGCGATGACCGCATGCGGGGCATCAGCAGCTTCGACTACGGCCACCTGACGCCGCTGGCGTCTCGCGAGCTCGCGCAACGCCTGCTCGCCCCTGCCGTCATTGGCGCCGTGCCGGTGGAATCAGCAGGGTCGGGAAGCTGACCGGCAGCGTCGCCGGAAAGTCGCGGCTGAAATGCAGGCCGCGGCTCTCGTGGCGCATCAGTGCCGAGCGCACGATCAGCTCGGCGCAGTCCACCAGATTGCGCAACTCGAGCAGGTCGCGGTAGACGCGGAAGTTCGCGTAGTACTCCAGCACCTCGCTCTTCAGCAGTTCGATGCGGTGAAGCGCCCGCTCCAGGCGCTTCGTGGTGCGCACGATGCCGACGTAGTTCCACATCAGCAGGCGCAGCTCATCCCAGTTGTGCGAGATCACGACCTGCTCGTCGGCGTTCTCGACCTGACTCTCGTCCCAGGGCGGGAGCACGCGCATCGCGCCGGCCGGCGTGGCGGCGATGTAGGCCGCGCAGGTGCGCCCCAGCACCACGCACTCCAGCAACGAATTGCTGGCCAGCCGGTTGGCACCGTGCAAGCCGGTGTAGCCGGTCTCGCCAACCACATAGAGGCCCGGCAGGTCGGAGCGCCCGTCGAGATCCGACACCACCCCGCCGCAGGTGAAGTGCACGGCCGGCACGACCGGGATCATCTGCTTGGTGATGTCGATGCCCAGCTTCAGGCAACGGGCATGGATGGTCGGGAAATGACTCCTGAGGAAGTCGTCGCCGAGGTGGCGGGCGTCCAGCCAGACATGGTCGACGCCGTGCTTCTTCATCTCGAAGTCGATGGCCCGGGCAACGATGTCTCGCGGTGCCAGTTCGAGGCGCTCGTCGTGGCCGGCCATGAAGCGCTCGCCATTGGGCAGGCGCAGGTAACCCCCCTCCCCGCGAAGCGCCTCGGTGATCAGGAAGCTGCGCTCCTGCGGGTGATAGAGGCAGGTCGGGTGGAACTGGATGAACTCCATGTTCGCGACCCGGCAGCCCGCCCGCCAGGCCATCGCGACGCCGTCACCGGTCGCGGTGTCGGGGTTGGTGGTGTAGCGATAGACCTTGCCGGCGCCCCCGGTGGCCAGCACCACGGCCCGCGCGGCAATGGTCTCGACCCGGCCGGAGCCGATGTCCAGCGCGTACACGCCGTAGCAGCGCGGCGGCTCGTCCTTGCGCAGGTGCCTCGAGGTGATGAGGTCGACCGCCATCCATCGCTCGCGCAGCTGGATATTGGGGTGCGACTTGGCCTTGGCCAGCAGGCTGTCGTGGATCGCCTTGCCAGTGGCGTCGGCCGCGTGGGCGATGCGCCGCACCGCATGGCCGCCCTCGCGGGTGAGGTGCAGCCCGAGGGGGCCTTCGTCATCGGTGGTGAACGGCACGCCCTGGCCGACCAACCATTCAACCGCGGAGGCACTGCGTTCGGCAATGAAACGCGCCGTGGCCTCGTCGACCAGGCCGGCACCGGCGTCCGCGGTGTCGCGGACATGGGATTCGATCGAATCGTCGCTGCCCAGCACACCGACGATGCCGCCCTGGGCCCAGGCCGTGGCGGCCTCGCCCAGCTCGCGTTTGGCCAGCACGATGACCGGCAATTGGTCGGCCAGATGCAGGGCGACAGTGAGACCGGCGAGGCCGGCGCCGATGATTACCACGGGTTGTGACGAACTCATGGCGGGCGATTGTGAAGCCACGAGCGCTGGCAAACTGCGCCGCCACCATGAAGCCGATCTGCCTGAACTGCGAAACCCCGCTCGAACCGGCGGCCCGCTTCTGTGCGCAATGCGGCCAGAAGGCGGCGACGCGCCGGCTGACGCTGCATGACATCGGCCACGAGTTCTGGCACGCGCTGACTCACACCGACCACAGCGTCATCGGCCTGGTCAGGGCGCTGCTGTGGCGCCCTGGCCTGGTGGCGGCCGAGTTCGTCGACGGCCATCGCAAGCGCTACTTCAACCCGTTCACCTTCCTCATCGTCGCCGTCGGCCTGTCGGCGGTGGTGATGGCCAGCACCGGCATCGGTGGCTTCACGCAGCAGACGCATCCGGGGCCGGTAGGCCGCTTCCTGCAGTCGCACCTGAACCTGTTCATCCTGGCGCAGGTCCCGCTGCTGGCGCTGTGGTCGCGCCTGCTGTTCCTGCGCAGCGGCCGCAATCTGGCGGAAAACCTGGTGCTGGTGGCCTACGGCTCGGGGCTGCGCTCGCTGTTCTTCCTGCTCGTCGTGGTGCCGGCGGTGATCGGCCTGCGCGCACTCGGCCTGGGCGTGCCCTACGGCACCCAGATCCTCGTCTACCTGCTGTGCTGGGTCGTCTACTTCGGCTGGGCCAGCGCGCAGTTCCATGGCGGCGTCGACTGGCGCTGGCATCACTGGCTGCGCGGCAGTGCGGTCACGGTGCTGGCGACGGCAAGCAGTACCGCCATCGTCTGGCTGGCGTTCCGGCTGGCGGCACGATCTGCATGAGGCCAGCACCACCGGACATCGTCGACCAGGGCGCGCCGGTTCTCGGCCGCTATGCCGGCAGCCCGGCGCGGCTGGACTGGCGCGGGCTGCGCGCGCCGCACCGTCGTGGACCGCTGTGGATGCGTCTGCACCACAAGCGCTGGCGCTACCTCGGCATCACCAGTGCCGAGCTGTTCATCGGCGTCGCCATCGTCGATGTCGGCTGGACCGGGACCGCCTTCGCCTACCTGTTCGATCGCCGGCAGCGCCGGCTGCTGGCCGACTGGAGCCAGGATGGGCTGTCGAGCCTGCAGGTCGGTGTCGGCGACGCCCCCTTGAACGGCGCACACGCCCGCTTTCGCGGCCTGCGCAGCCGGCTCGAAATGCAGCAGCGCGACGGCAGCCTGCGCCTGCAGGTCGCCGTTCGCGGCCTGCAACTACAGGCCGAGATCGCTGCGCCCGTGTCGAGCCCGCTGCTGGCCGTCGGGCCGATCGAGGGCGGCATCGCTCATGCAACGCTGAAGACCTCGGCGATGGCGGTGCGGGGTTGGGCCGAGGCCGGCGACGAGCGCTTCACGCTCGACGGCGCGCTGGCCGCGCTCGACGCGTCGAACGGCTTCCTGGCCCGCAACACGAGCTGGCGCTGGGCCAGCGCGCATGGCAGCGAGCTCGGCTTCAATCTGCAGCAGGGCTATTTCGGCGGCCAGGAGAACGCGCTCTGGCTGCACGGCGAGCTGATCCCGTTGGGTGCCGCCACGTTCGACTTCGATGCGGCCGCGCCGCTGCGACCCTGGCGGGTGCACACGGCCGACGGCCTGCTCGACCTGGAGTTCAGCCCCGAGGGCCTGCGCGCCGAGGATCGCAACCTGGGCTTTGCCGCCAGCCATTACGTGCAGCCCGTCGGCCGCTTCAGTGGCTGGGTGCGCGCGTCAGCGGGTGCGCCGGCGCGCGAGGTCCGCGATCTCCCGGGCGTCACCGAGGACCACCAGTCGCGCTGGTAGCCCCCGGTGCGCCGGTCTCAGTGGACGGTGCGCTCGAAGCTGAACTCGCTGCCGACCAGGTCCACCGGCACGATGTCCTTCGGACCGAAGCGCCCTTGCAGGATCAGCTTGGCGACCGGGTTCTCGATGCGGCTCTGGATCGCGCGCTTCAAGGGCCGGGCCCCGAACACCGGGTCGAAGCCGACCTTGGCGAGCTCTTCCAGCGCAGCCTCGCTGACCTGCAGGCTCATCTCCTGCTGCGCCAGTCGCTGTTCCAGCTGCCGCAGCTGGATGCGCGCGATCGACTTGATGTGGCCGGCGCCGAGCGCGTGGAACACCACGGTCTCGTCGATGCGGTTGAGGAACTCGGGGCGGAAATGCCCCTTGACCTCCTTCATCACCGCATCGCGGATGACCTCGTCGGGTTCGCCGGCCAGCGCCATGATGTGCGCGGAGCCGAGGTTGCTGGTCATCACGATGACGGTGTTCTTGAAGTCCACGGTGCGCCCCTGGCCGTCGGTCAGGCGGCCGTCGTCGAGCACCTGCAGCAGCACATTGAAGACGTCAGGGTGCGCCTTCTCGACCTCGTCGAGCAGCAGCACGCTGTAGGGCTTGCGGCGAACCGCTTCGGTCAAGTAGCCGCCCTCGTCGTAGCCGACATAGCCGGGGGGCGCGCCGATCAGGCGCGACACGCTGTGCTCCTCCATGAACTCGCTCATGTCGATGCGTACCAGGTGGTCACGGCTGTCGAACAGGAACTCGGCCAGCGCCTTGCACAGCTCGGTCTTGCCGACGCCGGTGGGCCCGAGGAACAGGAACGAGCCCAAGGGACGGTTCGGATCCGACAGGCCGGCGCGGCTGCGGCGGATCGCATCGGCGACGGCGACGATGGCTTCGTCCTGGCCCACCACGGTCTGGTGCAGCTTCTCTTCCATCTGCAGCAGCTTGTCGCGCTCACCCTGCATCAGCTTGCTGACCGGAATGCCGGTGGCGCGCGCCACCACCTCGGCGATCTCCTCGGCGCCGACGAGGGTGCGCAGCAGCCTCGGCTTGTCGGTGCCGGTCTTGCCGGCCTCGCTGGCCTGCGCCTCATGCAGCCGCTTCTCCAGCTCCGGCAGCTTGCCGTACTGCAACTCGGCGACCTTGTTGAAGTCGCCCTTGCGCTTGAGCTCCTCGATCTGCGTGCGGATGCGGTCGATCTCCTCCTTGACCTGGGCGGAGCCCTGGGCCTGCGCCTTCTCGGACTTCCAGACCTCCTCGAGATCGGCCACCTCGCGCTCCAGCTTGACGATCTCCTCCTCGATCAGCGCCATGCGCTTCTGCGAGGCCTCATCCTTCTCCTTGCGAACCGCCTCGCGCTCGATCTTCAGCTGGATCAGCCGGCGGTCGAGCTTGTCCATCGCCTCAGGCTTGGAGTCGATCTCGATCTTGATCTTGGCCGCCGCCTCGTCGATCAGGTCGATCGCCTTGTCGGGTAGGAAGCGGTCGGTGATGTAGCGATGGCTGAGCTCCGCCGCGGCAACGATCGCCGGGTCGGTGATCTCGACGCCATGGTGGACCTCGTACTTCTCCTGCAAGCCGCGCAGGATGGCAATGGTCTGCTCGACGCTGGGCTCGTCGACCAGCACCTTCTGGAAGCGACGCTCCAGCGCCGCATCCTTCTCGACGTACTTGCGGTACTCGTCCAAGGTCGTGGCGCCGATGCAATGCAGCTCGCCCCGCGCCAGTGCGGGCTTCAGCATGTTGCCGGCATCGATCGCGCCCTCGGCCTTGCCGGCACCGACCATGGTGTGGATCTCGTCGATGAACAGGATGACCTTGCCTTCCTCGGCGGCCACCTCCTTCAGCACCGCCTTCAGGCGCTCCTCGAACTCGCCGCGGAACTTGGCACCGGCCAGCAGGCCCGCCATGTCTAGCACCAGCACCTTCTTGTCCTTCAGGCTGTCGGGCACCTCGCCGGCGTGGATGCGCTGCGCCAGGCCCTCGACGATGGCGGTCTTGCCGACGCCGGGCTCGCCGATTAGCACCGGGTTGTTCTTGCTGCGCCGTTGCAGCACCTGGATGGCACGACGGATCTCGTCGTCGCGACCGATCACCGGATCGAGCTTGCCCTGAGCGGCGCGCTCGGTCAGGTCAAGGGTGTATTTCTTCAAGGCCTCGCGCTGGCCCTCGGCCTCGGGGTTGTCGACCTTGTCGCTGCCGCGCACCGCCTTCAGCGCCGCCTCGAGCGCCGCACGGTTCAGGCCATGGCCGCGCACGACGCCGCCCATGTCGTTCTTCGCGTCGGCCAACGCCAGCAGCACCATCTCGCTGGCGATGTAGGCATCGCCCTGCTTGCTGGCCTCGCGCTCGGCGGCTTGCAGCAAGCCGATCAGCTCACGGCTGGGCTGCACCATGTCGCCGCCCTGCACTTCCGGCAGGCCGTCGACCAGCTTGTCGACCGCCGCCTTCAGCGCCGGAACGCGCACGCCGGCGCGCTCGAGCAAGGCACGTGGCCCGTCGGGCTGTGCCAGCATGGCCGACAGCAGATGCTGGGGCTCGATGTAGGGGTTGCCGCGGGTGACGGCCAGGCTCTGGCCGTCGGCCAGGGCTTCCTGAAGCTTGGTGGTGAGTTTGTCGGCTCGCATGGTTCGGTTTCCTCCGTTGCAGCCCGACATCGGGTCGGCAGCCGACAGTTCAAGCCCTGCAGGCGTCGTCCGCCTTGACCCGCATCAAAGGAATTGCCGCGCCAGCCATGCCCCCACCGCTGCCGCCGCCAACGCGCCCAGCAAGTGCAGCGCGGCGTGAGCCAGCGCCCAGTTCCACTGGCCGCGCTGCAGCAGAAGCAGGGACTCCCCGCTGAAGGCGCTGAACGTCGTCAGACCGCCCAGGAAGCCCGTCACCAGCAGCAGGCGCCACAGCGCCTGATCGGGGCGTGCCAACAGCACCAGCGCGGCACCGATCAGCAAGCCGCCGACCAGGTTCACGGCAAGGGTTCCCAGCGGCAGCTGAGCATGCCGCGGATTCAGCCAAACCCCGATCTGCCAGCGTGCCAGTCCTCCCAGCGCCGCACCGGCCATCACCGCCAGAGCATCCCTCACGAGGCGTTGCTCCGCTGCACACCCCAGCGCGCCAGGGCGGCGTCGTCAGCCTCCCGGGCATCCACCCATTGCCCGCCCTGCAGTCCGATCTCCTTCTTCCAGAACGGCGCCTGCGTCTTCAGGTAATCGATCAGGAACGCACAGGCGTCAAGCGAAGCCTGGCGATGCGGGCTCGCCGTCAGCACCCAGACGATCGGCTCACCGACCGCCAGGCGTCCGACCCGGTGGCGCACGATGGCGCCGCTCAGCGCGAAGCGCTGGGCCGCCTCTTCCAGCATGGCTTGAATGGCGCGTTCGGTCATGCCAGGGTAATGCTCGAGCTCGAGCGCTTGCAGGTCGCCGCCGTCCCGCACCACCCCCAGGAAGCTGGCCAAGGCGCCCACCGCGGGGGTGGTCAACGACTGCCAGTCGGCCAAGGCGTCGAAGGGCTCGGTCTGGATGCAAACGTGCAAATTGGCCATGGCAGAAATTCTGTCACCGCCGCAGCACGCAGCCGTTCGGCAATCAGGCGCAGAATGGTCATCAGAACCTGCTGTCCCGCTGGAGGCGCCACCATGAACGCGCTGCAATGGATCACCCGCTTCGCCCGCGACCACCGCGACCCACGCAACATCACGCTGCATTGCTGGGGCGTGCCGATGGTGTTCGGCGGCTTGGCCGTGCTGATCGCCGAGCCGGCCAAGGCCCTGACCTGGGCGGCGGCGCTGTTGCTCAGCGGCAGCCTGTTGCAGGCGCTGGGCCATGTCTACGAAGGGCGGCGGCCGCGCCACGGCTGGCGCATGAGCCTGATGGCACCCATGTTCGTGGGCCTGCAGGCGCTTCATTGGCTGGGGCTGGCGATGGACAGCTGGCAGCAGGTGGAACAGGGAGCCGGTCCACGGCGCATGCGCGACCTCGCGCACCCGGCCTGAAGCGACGATGAGCGATTTCGAGTCCTGCGGTCGCGCCGTGCTGGCGCAGCTGCAGGCGCGGTTTGGCTACGAGCTCTGGATGATCACGAGGACCCAGGGCGATCGCTTGATCGCCCTGCAAACCCACGGAACGGGAGTTGCCGCGGGCGACTCCAGCCCATGGTCGGAGTCCCTGTGCAAGCGCATGGTTGACGGCCGACTGCCCAACTTCGCCGGCGACCTCAAGGCCTTGGGTCAGCCCAGCAGCTTCGCGGCGTACATCGGCTTTCCGTTGCGACAAGCCTGCGGCGACTTGTTCGGCACCTTGTGCGCCTTCGCTTCACAGCCTCAACCCGCACTGCCCAAGCTGGACGAGCAACTGGTCGAGTTGCAGGCACGCTTGCTGACCGCCTTGCTGCAGCAGGAGCTGTCGCTGACCGAAGTCAGGCGCCACGCCGAGCGCGTAGCGCAGCAAGCGCAGACCGATGCACTGACCGGCCTGTTGAACCGTGGCGCCTGGGACCGCCTGCTGGAGGCCGAAGAGCTCCGCTGCCGCCGCTACGGCCACGCCGCGGCGGTGGCGTTGATCGACCTGGACGGGCTCAAGCAGGTCAACGACACGGCGGGTCATGCGGCCGGGGACCAGCTGATCGCCAGCGCCGCGCAGGCCTTGCGTGCAGCCGCGCGCGGTGCTGATCTGGTGGCCCGTTTGGGCGGTGACGAGTTCGGCCTGCTGGCCGTCGAGTACGGAGAGGCGCCGGCACGCCTGCAGGAACGCCTGCGGCTGGCGCTGGCGAAGGTCGGCGTTCAGGCCTCGATCGGCGTTGCGCTGCGAGTGCCGGCGACGGGACTGGCCTTGGCGCAGCAGTTCGCCGACGCGCACATGTACGAGGACAAACGCGCCAGGCAGGCCCTGCGCGCTGCCTGAATCAGGTGCTCTTGGAGATCGTGATGGTCGGGAACTTCGACGCGTAGTCCTTGGCCAGGCGCGCGACCGCGACCGCCGTGCGCCTTGCCAGCTGCTTGTAGAGCGCGCTGACTTCGGAGTCAGGATCGGCAACGACAGGCGGCCGTCCCGCATCGCTCTGCTCGCGGATCGCACGCTGCAGTGGCAGCGCCCCCAGGTAGGCCAGATCCAGCTTGGCCGCCATGGTCTTGCCCCCATCGCTGCCGAAGATGTGCTCCTGATGGCCGCAGTTCGGACAGCAATAGACCGCCATGTTCTCGACCAGACCCAGGATGGGAACGCCGACCTTCTGGAACATCGACACCGCCTTCTTCGCATCGATCAGTGCGATGTCCTGTGGCGTCGTGACGATGAGCGCCCCGGTTACCGGCACACGCTGCGCCAAGGTCAGCTGGATGTCTCCCGTGCCCGGCGGCAAGTCCACCACCAGGTAGTCGAGATCCTGCCAATCGGTCTGGCGCAGCAGTTGCTCTAGCGCCCCGGTGGCCATCGGGCCGCGCCAGATCATGGCCTGGTCCTCGGGGACCAGGAAGCCAATGCTCATCACCTGGATGCCATGCGCCAGCAAGGGCTGCATGCGCTTGCCGTCGGCACTCTCCGGCCGCCCGTGCGCGCCCATCATCATCGGCAGGCTGGGGCCGTAGATGTCGGCATCCAGCAGTCCGACCCGGGCGCCCTCGGCCTGGAGCGCCAGCGCCAGGTTCACCGCCGTCGTGCTCTTGCCGACGCCACCCTTGCCCGAGGCAACGGCGATCAGATTCTTCACGCCAGGCAGCGGCTGGAGCCCGCGCTGCACGGCATGGGCAACGATGTGCTGGCTGATGGTGATTTCGGCACCCAGCGCGGCACCCAAGTCGGCTGCGATGGCGGCGTGCAGGCTGCGGCTGGGATAGCCCAGCTCGATGTCCACCTGCAGCACCCCGTCAAGCTCGGCCACCCGCTTCACCTGCTTGGAGGCGGTCCAGGACTGCCCGCTCACGGGGTCGATGAGGGTAGCGAGCAGATCTAGGGCGGCTTGTTCTCGAGGACTCGGCATGGCAAGGGTCAGTCGGCAAGGCGGGCTTGCGGGCGGCGCAGTCTAGTCGCGCTGCGACGATCGGGCATATTAATCACTTAGACACTTGTTTCTGACCTTTTGCTCTATTGACCTACCAATACTGCGCATTTCTTGCGCTTCCGCTTGACTCGCGCCCTGCCGACACTGCCTTCCATCGCAACAGCCTCCGCCCACCCATGCTGCACAACGCCCATCCCCTGAGCACCCTCTACCTCAGCGTCGACGAACTGGTTCGCCTCGTCCAGCGCAAGGGCCTGAGTGCCTGCATTGCCGGGGTGGCCGAGCGCATCGAGCGCGAGTTCCTGCGCTGGGAGGCTTTCGACAAAAGCGCCCGGCTGGCCTGTCACTCGGCCGACGGCGTGATCGAACTGATGCCGATTGCGGATGCCAGCCAGTTCACGTTCAAGTACGTCAATGGTCATCCGAAGAACACTAAGGCCGGCCTGCCCACGGTGATGGCGTTTGGCGTGCTCGCCGACGTGGCCACGGGCGCGCCGCGCCTGTTGTCGGAGCTGACCATCACCACGGCGATCCGCACGGCCGCGATGTCGGCGCTGGCCGCCAAGACGCTGGCCCGCCCCGGCAGCCTCGTCATGGCGCTCATCGGCAACGGCGCCCAGAGTGAGTTCCAGGCCTTGGCGTTCCGCGATCTGGTGGGTATCGACACGCTGCACCTGTTCGACGTCGACGCGCAGGCAACGGCCAAGCTGGCAGCCAACCTCGCCGGCTCGGGCCTGACGGTGAAGACCTTCTCCAGCACTGCCGAGGCCGTCAAGGGCGTCGACATCATCACCACGGTGACCGCCGACAAGACGAACGCGACCATCATCACCCCCGAGATGATCGAGCCGGGGATGCACATCAACGGCGTCGGTGGCGACTGCCCGGGCAAGACCGAACTGCATCGTGGCGTGCTGGAAGCCGGCCGGGTCTTTGTGGAGTACGAGCCGCAAAGCCGCATCGAGGGCGACATCCAGCAGATGCCCGCCGAATTCCCGGTCACCGAGTTCTGGCGGGTGCTCTCCGGTCAGGCCGAGGGTCGCCAGTCAGACGCGCAGATCACCGTCTTCGATTCGGTTGGCTTCGCGCTGGAAGACTTTGCGGCGCTGTGCTTCCTGCATGAAACCGCGCTGCAACTCGGCATGGGTCAGGCGATCGACCTGGTGCCTCAGAACGAAGACCCGAAGAACCTGTTCGGCTTGCTGGGCATGTCGCGCCTGGCGCAAGCCGCCTGAGTAAACAACTGTTGCAGGGTCAACGGCGGCGGTCGGCCGCCGTTCTCGGCTCCACGGTCCATTCGGATCGAATTGGAGCCTCTCTTGAACAAGCCCTTCGCGCGCCCCCTGTCCCTTGCCACGTTGGCGGTGCTCAGCCTGGCGCTGAGCGGCTGCATCGTGCTGCCTGTTGGGCACCGGCATGGTCGCGGCCATCACGTCGCTGAGCAGGCGGTTGTCGTTGTTCCCGTCGATCGCGATCACCGCCACGGCAACGGTCGCGGTCGGCGCTACTGACTTGCCGGAGCAGCGTCCAGAAACGCAAAAGCCCGCTGTGCGCGGGCTTTTGCGTCCTTGATCGACAAGGCATTTGGCGGAGAGGGTGGGATTCGAACCCACGGTGCGGGGATACCGCACGCCTGATTTCGAGTCAGGTACATTCGACCACTCTGCCACCTCTCCTGAAAGCGGCTTCCTCGGTATTTGTGGTCGACCCGGGAAAGCCCGCGACTATAGCCTAGTTTTCAGCCCCGCAGCTCCGCACTGCCCCCGAGATAGGGCTGCAATGCCGCCGAAATGCGGATCGAGCCGTCTTCCTGCTGGTGGTTCTCCAGCACCGCGACCAGGGTGCGGCCGACGGCGAGACCTGAGCCGTTGAGGGTGTGCACGAGCTCGTTCTTGCCTGCAGCCGTCTTCACACGGGTCTGCATGCGGCGTGACTGGAACGCATCGCAGTTCGACACCGAACTGATCTCCCGGTAAGTGCCTTGCGCAGGCAGCCAGACCTCAAGGTCATAGGTCTTGCTCGCGCCAAAACCCATGTCTCCGGTGCAAAGCAACATCACCCGGTACGGCAACTCCAGCAACTGCAGCACCTTTTCGGCGTGGCCCGCCATCTGCTCCAGTGCCGCGTTGCTGTCTTCGGCGCGCACGACCTGAACCATCTCGACCTTGTCGAACTGATGCTGGCGCACCATGCCGCGCGTATCGCGTCCGGCGCTGCCGGCCTCGGAACGGAAACAGGGGGTGTGCGCCGTGAGGCGAATCGGCAGATCGCTTTCCTTCAACACGGTCTCGCGAACGCTGTTGGTCAGCGAGATCTCCGACGTCGAGATCAGGTACTGCTCAACCGCATGCTCTTCGCCGCCGCGAAGCACCCAGAACATGTCCTCCTTGAACTTCGGCAGCTGCCCTGTGCCCTCCAGCACCTCGCGATTGACGATGTAGGGCGTGTAGCACTCGGTGTAGCCATGCTGCTGCGTGTGCAGATCCAGCATGAATGCGGCCAATGCCCGGTGCAAGCGGGCCACCGGGCCCCGCAAGAAGCTGAAGCGAGAGCCGCTCAGACGGGCGCCGGTCTCGAAGTCCAAGCCCAGCGGCTCACCGAGGTCGACGTGATCCTTGGGCTCGAAGGCGAACTCGCGAGGCGTCCCCCAGCGTCGAACTTCCCGATTGCCGGTTTCGTCCACGCCCACCGGCACATCGGCCTGCGGCAGATTCGGCAGCTGCATCAGCAGCGAATTCATCTGCGCCTGAAGCGCGTCGAGTCGCTCGGCGCTGGCCTTCAGTTCATCGGCGATGCCACCGACTTCCGCCATCAGCGCCGAAGCGTCTTCGCCTTTGCCTTTGGCCTGCCCGATGGCCTTGGACAAGCTGTTGCGCCTGGCCTGCAGCTCCTCGGTGGCCGTCTGCAGCTGCTTGCGCTCGGTCTCCAGGGCCTGGAACAGCGCAACGTCGAGAAAGGCTTGGGGCTGCTTGCGCGTGTTCAGGCGCTCGACCACGGCATCGAGGTCACGTCGCAGCAGAGTGATGTCCAACATGGCTGTTTGTCCTTGTTCTTCAGGTTGCGGCACGGCCGAGCTCGGCCATGCTCTTGTCCCCCAGGCCCATCGGCAGTGGGAAACGGGTGTGCTCGACGACGCCATCCATCTTGCGCACACTGGTCGCGCCAAGACCGCGCAAGCGCTCGATGACCGCCTTGACCAGTACCTCGGGCGCCGAAGCGCCGGCGGTCAGCCCGACCCGCGGTCGTCCCTCGAACCAGCTCGGCTGAAGGTCCTCGGCGGCGTCAATCATGTAGCCGGGGGTACCCAGGCGCTCGGCCAATTCGCGAAGTCGGTTGCTGTTGGAACTGGTCGGACTGCCGACGACGATGACGATATCGACTTGCGGCGCCATCACCTTCACCGCGTCCTGACGGTTCTGGGTCGCGTAACAGATGTCCTGCTGCTTCGGCTCGCGCACCTGCGGAAAGCGAACGCGCACCGCCTGCAGGATCTCGGCAGCGTCATCGACGCTGAGCGTCGTCTGCGTCACCACGGCCAGCTTGTGCTGCTGGCGCAACTGAACCTTCGCCACGTCGGCCACTTCCTCGACGAGGTGGATCCCTTCGCTGAGCTGCCCCATCGTGCCCTCGACCTCGGGGTGCCCCTTGTGGCCGATCATGATGAACTCATAGCCCTCGCGCGCCAGCTTCGCGACCTCCACGTGCACCTTCGTGACCAGCGGACAGGTGGCGTCGAAGATCTGGAATCCACGCCGCTCGGCCTCGAGGCGCACCGCCTGACTGACACCGTGGGCGCTGAAAACCAGCGTCGCGCCAGCGGGCACCTCGGCCAACTCCTCGATGAAGATCGCGCCCTTGGCCTTCAGGTCATTGACGACGTAGGTGTTGTGCACGATTTCGTGCCGCACGTAGATCGGCGCGCCGAACTTGGTCAGTGCACGCTCGACGATCTCGATCGCTCGGTCGACGCCAGCGCAGAAGCCGCGCGGCTCGGCCAGCAGGATGTCCTTGGGCATCACAGCACTCCAATCAGCTGCACCTCGAAGGCCAGCGGCACGCCGGCGAGCGGATGGTTGAAGTCAAACAGCAGGCTGTCGTCGCCAAGCTCGGCGACGCGCCCCGCGTAGTGGCCCTGGCCGTCGGGGCGGGGAAACTGGACCACGTCTCCGATGCCATATTCCTCGTTCGGGTCGCCATGTTCAGCCAGCAACTTGCGGCTGACACGCTGCAGCAGTTCAGGATTGCGAGGGCCAAAAGCCTCATCGGGGCCGAGCTCGAATTGCGCGTGCGCGCCCTCCTGCAGGCCGATCAAGCGCGCCTCCAGGCCAGGAGCGAGTTCGCCCATACCCAGCGTCAGGGTGGCAGGCTGATGATCGGCAAACGTGTCGACGAGCAGTCCGCCATGCGGGTCGCTGAGGCGGTAGTGCAGAGTCAGGAAGTCACCGAGGGCGACGGTCTTGGCGGTCATGACGGGCAAGGCCCTGAAGGGAAAAGGGCCGGATTCTAGAATTCGCGCCCCATGTCCCTCGACCACCTGCCCAGGAGCAGCCGCCCGCGCGAGAAGCTGCTGGAGCACGGCGCAGACAGTCTGAGCGACGCCGAGTTGCTGGCGCTGCTGCTGCGCACCGGCCTGGCAGGCTGCTCGGTACTGCAGCTTGCGCAGGACCTGCTTGACCGCAGCGGTGGCGTTGCCGGCCTGCTGCACGCTGACGAGAGCCTGTTGCGTCAGGTCAAGGGATTGGGGCCGGCCAAGCGGGCTGAACTCCTGGCGGTGCGCGAGCTGGCGCGACGCGCGCTGGCCCAGGAGCTGCGCGAGCGGCCGGCGATGAACGACTGGCAAACCGTGGCCGATTACCTGAGGTTGCGCATCGGCCCGCTGCCCCACGAGTGCTTTGCGGTGCTGTTCCTCGTCGCCCAGGGTCGGCTGATCGCCACCGAGGAGCTGTTCCGTGGCACCTTGACCCAGACGGCGGTTTACCCACGCGAAGTGGTTCAGCGCGCCCTGCACCATGGCGCGGCGGCGGTGATCCTGGCTCACAACCACCCCAGTGGCGTCGCTGAGCCGTCGCGCGACGACAAGCTGCTCACCGAGCGCCTGCAGGCGGCGCTGGCCCTCGTCGATGTGCGCGTCTTCGATCACCTGGTCGTCAGTCGCGGCGACGCGGTGTCGATGGCGGCTCGAGGTCTGTTGTGAAGCTCGAGCAACTGCAGGCGGTGCAGCGCGAGCTCAGGCGGCGACGAGACGAGCAACTGCGTCGGGAGCGCGAGCAGCGCGAGCGCGAGCAACGGCTCGACCGGGAGCGCCGCCAGTTCGAACTCGCCGTCGGTCCGGTGACCCGGTTGCCGGACGCCGGCCTGGCGGATCTGCGCCTGCCGCTGCCCCAGCCGCAGGCGCGGCAACGCGAGCAGGATGAAGAGGCGGCGTTCCTGCAGGCGATGAGCGACGAGTTCGATGTCGATTCGCTGCTCGAAACCGACGATGAACTGAGCTTCCGGCGCCCGGAGATTCCCCCAGGCGTGCTGCAACGCCTGCGTCGCGGCCACTGGAGTCTGCAAGCCCAGATCGACTTGCATGGCCTGCGGCGCGACGAGGCGCGCGAGCAACTGGGGCGATTTCTGGCCAGTTGCAACAGCCGTGGCCTGCGCTGCGTCCGGGTGGTGCACGGCAAAGGCCACGGCTCACCGGGTCGCGAGGGCGTGCTGCGCGTCAAGGTGCGACGTTGGCTGGTGCAGCGGGAGGAGGTACTGGCCTTCGTGCAAGCCCGCGCCGCCGAAGGCGGTGCCGGCGCGCTGGTGGTGCTGCTACAGGGAGCCTGACTGGTTTCGCATCCAGTCGGCGGTGTTGAAGAAGGCGCCGAGCAGGCGATCGCGCAGGTCTTCCGCCAGACCTTGCTGTTCCATGGCCATCGCCATGCAGACCAGCCAGTCATCGCGCTCGCGGATGCCGATCGCGAACGGCAGATGACGAGCGCGGAGCCGAGGATGCCCGAACCGGTCCTCATAGTGGGACGGTCCGCCCAGCCAACCGCAAAGGAACCAGAACAGCTTGTCCCGCGAACCGTCCAGCGAGACAGGGTGCAGGCCACGCAGCTGCGCGAACCGAGGCTCCAGCTCCATCAGGTCGTAGAAGCGATCGACCAGCGCCCGCACGGCCAACTCGCCGCCAAGCGCTTCGTAGGCGGTCTCAGCCAAGCAGCTTCGTCGCCAGTTGCTTCAGGCCCTGAGCGGCGTCGCAGCCTGGGTAATGCTCGATCAACAACTGGCGCCTGAGGACGGCCTGACGCACCGTCACGTCGTTGCTGACCTCGCTCCAGAGCTCCAGCTTGAAATCGCGACCGCCCGGCTTGGCGCCGATGAACCGCGCGAGCACGGTGCCGAGCTGGTTGCAGATGGTCTTGCCTTCGCCGGCACGGCCGACCTGGTTGACGACCAGACCGATGACTCGTCGCTCCTGCTGCATGGCCAACACCTTGATGGTGGCGTAGGCGTCGGTCAACGAGGTCGGCTCCGGCGTCGCCACCACGAGCACGTCGGAGGCCAGGCTCACCGAGTAAAGCACGACGTCGGAGATGCCGGCGCCGGTGTCGATCAGGACCCAGTCGTACCGCGGCTTCACCTGGTCGATGATCTGCAGCAGCTTCTCGCGCACCTCAGGCGTCAGCCGCGAGTACTCGACCATGCCCGAACCCGCGAGCAGCACCGAGAACCCGCCCGGTGCCGGCAGGATCGCCTGCTCCAGCGTGCACTTCTCGGTGAACACATCGTGCAAGGTCAGCTTGGGGTGCAGGTTCAGCACCACGTCGAGGTTGGCAAGCCCGAGATCGGCGTCAAGTACCAGGACCTTCTGGCCGCGCGCGGCCAGGGCCGCGGCGAGGTTGGCGGTGATGAAGGTCTTGCCAACGCCGCCCTTGCCGCTGGTGACCGCGAGGGTACGCGCCGTCATGCGCCCTCCTCGCTCAGGTTGGCGGCAAACAGCATCGATTTCTCATCAGCGCTCACGAGCGATTCCACTTGGGGTTCGAAGCAGGCGCGGTTGCGCCCCTCGGCCTTGGCACGGTAGAGCTGGCGATCAGCACGTTCCATCCAGAGCAGTGGCGACGAACGCACCCACTGCGGCGCGAACGCAGCGCCTAGGCGGACCGTGACCTGCAACTCCAGGCTGGGCGCGATGTTCACCACGCGTGCGGCCACCGTGCTGCGGATGCGCTCGGCCACGGTCGGGCCGAAGCTGCTGGGGCAATTGGGCAGCACGACGGCGAATTCCTCGCCACCGGTGCGCGCCACCGTGTCCATCGGCCTCACGGAAGCGAGCACCGCCTCGGCAACGGCGCAAATGACCTGGTCCCCGGCGGCATGACCGTGTGTGTCATTGACGCGCTTGAAATGGTCGATGTCGAGCATCAACAACAGCGCCGGCTCACCGGCACGAGCGACGCGGTCCATTTCGCGCTCCAGCGTCATCTCGAAGCTGCGACGGTTGACCAGGCCGGTCAGCGGATCGCGGTTCGACAGGTCGGCCAGCGCGTCGATGATGGCCTGCAACCAGGGCAGCGTGTAGGGCTCGGCGTCTGGCAGCAAGGCACCGGCTTGCTCGAGCAGCGCCAGCGCATCGTCCAGTTGCAACTGGCGCAGGGCGGGCAGCAGTTCGGGCGAGGCTAGGCTCATCAATGAGGTCTGGAATGCGGCGGGCGAGGTTCGAACCAGTCTAGCAGCGGGTCCTACAGGGGAGCGCCTAAGTGTCGATACCAGGGTGTGCCCCCCAAACCGCCTCTCACAATGGGTGCCCAGCTAGCCAACCGGTGCCGATCTCGCCCATGTCCGCTGCCGAAGTCGTCGACCAGGAGTTTCCGTTCACGAACAGCGATTTCGAGCGGGTTCGCAAGCTCATCTACGGGCATGCAGGGATCAGCCTGCATGACGGCAAGAAGGCGATGGTCTACAGCCGCCTGTCACGCCGACTCCGCGAGACCGCGCATCGCTCATTCACCGCCTACCTCGACGCGCTCGAGCGCACCGCGGCGAACGATCCGGAATGGCAGGAGTTTGTCAACTGCCTGACGACCAACCTCACCTCGTTCTTCCGCGAGGAGCACCATTTCCACGCATTGGCGGAGGAACTCAAGGCGTTCCAGGGCAAGCCGTTGCGGATCTGGTGCTGCGCCGCTTCAACGGGCGAGGAGCCGTACTCGATCGCGATGATCTGCCAGGAGTCCCTGCGCAGCCTCTCCCAGGTGCAATTGGTGTGCTCCGACATCGACACCAATGTGCTGAACACGGCGCGCCGCGGCGTCTACAGCGCCGACGCCCGGGGCCTGTCGCCGCAGCGCCTGAAGGAGCACTTCATGCGGGGCACCGGTGCGAACAGCGGGCGCATCCGGGTCAAGCCGGAGCTTGGCAAATGCATCGACTTTCGAACCGTCAACCTGATGCACAGCAACTGGAGCCTCGGTGAGCCGTTCCAGATGGTGTTCTGCCGCAATGTGATGATCTATTTCGATGCGCCGACCCAGCGCAAGGTCCTGGAGCGCATTCACAAGGTGATGCAGCCCAAGGGCCTGCTGTTCGTCGGCCACTCGGAAAATTTCACCGAGTCCAAGGACTTGTTCCGCCTGCGGGGCAAGACCATCTACGAGCGCGTCTAGAGTTCCCCATGAGCAGCCTGTCCACTGCCCCGGCTCCGGCCTCCTCGATGCTCAGCGGTGGCACGGCGGCCACGGCTTGGCTGAACAAGCTCAAGGCAGCGCCGCGCAAGAACGGCGAAGCCTCGTTCTTCTTCTATGACTCGCACTTCAAGGCACCGGCGGTCAAGGTGCTCCCTGGCGAGTACTTCGTCGACACCGAAGACGTGCTGATCATGACCACGCTCGGCTCCTGCATTGCCGCCTGCCTGTGGGATCGCACGGCCAATGTCGGCGGACTCAACCACTTCATGCTGCCCGCAGGCAATGGCGAGTCCGGTCGCTATGGCCTGTTCGCGATGGAGTTGCTGATCAACGAGATGCTCAAGAAGGGTGCCAGCAAGGGCCGCATGGAAGCCAAGGTCTTTGGCGGCGGCGCGGTGATCAGCGGCATGAGCAGCTTGAATGTCGGCGAACGCAACACCAATTTCGTGCTCGACTTTCTGAAGACCGAGCGCATTCCCGTCGTCTCGAAGGACGTCATGGACATCTACCCGCGCAAGGTCTGCTACCTGCCGCGCAGTGGCAAGGCGATGGTCAAGCGCCTGGCCTCGGCCAATGATGCGATCCTGCAGCAGGATCGCAGCGCGGTGCAGAAAGTGCAGCCGGTGGCTTCCAGCGGCGGCTCGATCGACCTGTTCTGAGAAGCATCTATGGCGAAGACCCGCGTGGTGGTGGTGGACGACTCGGCGCTGGTGCGCTCCATCCTCACCGAGATCATCAACAAGCAGCCGGACATGGAGTGCATCGGCGCAGCGCAGGATCCGCTGGTCGCGCGCGAGATGATCCGAACGCTCAACCCAGACGTCATCACGCTGGACGTCGAGATGCCGCGCATGGACGGCATTGATTTCCTGTCACGGCTGATGCGCCTGCGTCCGATGCCGGTGGTGATGGTGTAGACGCTGACCGAGCGCGGAGCCGAGGTGACGATGAAGGCGCTCGAGCTCGGTGCGGTGGATTTCGTCGCCAAACCGAAGATCGGAGTGGCCGACGGCATCCGACAACTGGCCAGCGACATCACCGACAAGATCCGCATCGCCGCCAAGGCTCACATCCGTCGGGCGCCCGCCGCGCCGCCGCCGGGCGGCCCGGTGGCGGCGGCGCCAGTCGTGCAGTCGGTTGGCCGGCTGTCGACGGAGAAAATCGTGTTCATCGGCGCCAGCACCGGCGGCACCGAGGCGACCAAGGATGTGCTCGTCAACCTGCCGGCCGCCTGCCCGGCGGTCTGCATCACCCAGCACATGCCCCCGGGGTTCACGACCAGCTATGCGGCCCGACTCGACGGGCTGTGCAAGATCCGTGTCGCCGAAGCCAGGGATGGCGAGCGCATCCTGCCGGGCCATGCCTACCTCGCTCCGGGTGGCAAGCAGTTCAGCATCGAGCGCTCGGGCGCGAACTACATCGCCCGAGTCGTCGACGGCGAGCCGGTCAACCGTCATCGCCCCTCGGTCGAGGTGCTGTTCAACTCAGCCGCCCGCGTGGTCGGCCAGAACGCCTTCGGCATCATGCTCACCGGCATGGGCGCTGACGGCGCCACGGCGATGCGCACGATGAAGGACGCCGGCAGTTACAACATCTGCCAGGACGAGGCCAGCTGTGTGGTCTTCGGCATGCCGCGGGAGGCCATCAATGCCGGCGCCGCACACGAGGTGCTGCCGTTGAAGGAGATCGCTCCGCGGCTGCTGGAGAAGCTGCGCGCCAGCGGCATGACCACCCGGGTCTGATCCGCCTCAGGGCAGGAACAGCCCCTGCAGGTCGGAGAGAAAGTCAAAGCCCCTCGGCGTCGCCTGCAGGCGCGCCGGATCGTTGACCAGCAGGCCCTTGGCCAAGCCGGCCTCGCGGCCCCGGGCGAGGCTGGAAAGCGGCAGGCCGGTGCGTTCGATGAACAAGCTCAGCGGCACGCCCTCCGCCAGGCGCAGCGCATTCATCGCGAACTCGAAGCAGAGGTCGGCGCGCGCGACCTCATGCTCGTTGCTCACCGCACTGCCCGCAAGCGCCTGCTGCTGGTACTGGCGCGGCTCGCGCCAACGGACCTGGCGCAGCACACGGTGCGGGAAGCTCAGCTTGCTGTGCGCGCCGGCTCCGATGCCGAGGTAATCCCCGAACTCCCAGTAGTTCAGGTTGTGCAGGCAGCGATGACCTTCCTGCGCATAGGCACTGACCTCGTAGCGCCCATAGCCTGCCGCCGATGTGCGTCCGGCCAGCAGGTCCAGCATCTCGCTGGCCAGGTCGGCATCAGGCACCGGAGGCGGCTTGATCGCGAACACGGTGTTCGGCTCCAGGGTCAGGGGGTACAGCGACACATGGGGCGGCGCCAGCTGCAGCAGCCGGTCCAGTTCCTGGTTCAAGCCTCCCAGGTCCTGCTCGGGCAGCGCGTACATCAGGTCGACATTGAAGGTCTCGAAGCAGGTCTTCGCCTCCTCCCCTGCGGCCGGCGCCTGGCCGGCGTCGTGCACCCGGCCCAGGCGCTGCAGCTGGGTGTCGCTGAAGCTCTGCACGCCGACCGACAGCCGCGTCACCCCGGCATCACGAAAGCCGCGAAAACGGTCGCGCTCGAAGGTGCCGGGATTCGCCTCCAGCGTGATCTCGCAGCCGGGCTCCAGCGGCAGACGGGCGCGGATGTCGCTGAGCAGTCGTTCGATCTGCCGCGGCGCAAACAGGCTCGGCGTGCCGCCGCCGATGAACACCGAGATCACTGGCCGGCCCCAGACCAAGGGCAAGGCGGCCTCGAGGTCGGCCCGAAGTGCGGCGAGATAGGCGTCTGCCGCCTCGGTCGGCAACTCGCGACCTCCCGCAAACTCATGGCTGTTGAAGTCGCAGTACGGGCACTTCTTCAGGCACCACGGCAGGTGCACGTACAGCGACAGCGGTGGCAGCGCCGCCAGTTGCAGGGTCCCGGGGCGCATCAACTCACGTGCCCGCTCCAGCGGACTCAATGCCATCCCCAACTGTCCTGCAACTGCGCGATCAGGCTTCGCATGGCCCGCGCGCGATGGCTGTGCGCGTTCTTCACGGCGGCGTCCAGGCTGGCCACCGAGCCGTCAGTACCTAACGCCTGCACGATGGGGTCGTAGCCGAAGCCGCCCTCGCCTTGCGCAGACTGGCGCACGACCAGCGGCCAGCGCCCCAGTGCAATCAGCGGCTCGGGGTCATCGGCATGGCGCAGCGCCACTAGCGCGCAGACAAAGCGCGCGCTGCGGTCGTCGACGCCCTGCAGGCGCTTCAGCAGCAGGCGGTTGTTTGCCGCGTCGCCCTCGCCTTCGCCGGCATCTACCGCGAAGCGCGCCGATCGCACGCCGGGCAGGCCGCCAAGTGCGTCGACGCAAAGTCCCGAGTCATCGGCCAGCGCGGGCAGACCTGAGGCCCTGGCCGCATGCCTGGCCTTGGCAAGTGCGTTCTCGACAAAGCTGCTGAAGGGCTCCTCGGCTTCGGGAATGGCCAGCTCACCCTGCGCCAGCAATTCGACGCCCAGCGGCGTCAGCAAGCTGCGCAGCTCGACCAGCTTCTTGGCGTTGTTCGACGCCAGCAGCAATTGGCGCACGGCCTAGATGCCCAGCGCCGCGCGCTGCGCCTGGTGCAACTCGCGAATGCCCTTCTCGGCCAGACCCAACAGGGCATCGAGCTCGGCGCGCGAGAAGGTGCGCCCCTCGGCCGTGCCCTGCAGTTCGATGAAGCCGCCCGCATCGGTCATCACCACATTCATGTCGGTGTCGCAGGCCGAGTCCTCGGTGTACGCAAGATCGAGCAAGGGCACGCCGTCGACGATCCCGACCGAGATCGCGCCGACCTGGGAAATCAGCGGCGACTCGGTGATCAGGCCCTTGCCGAGCAGCCAGGAGCAGGCGTCGTGCGCAGCCACAAAAGCGCCGGTGATCGCTGCCGTGCGCGTGCCGCCATCGGCCTGGATGACGTCGCAGTCCAGTTGGATGGTGCGCTCGCCCAGCTTGCTGAGATCGAACACCGCACGCATCGATCGGCCGATCAGGCGCTGGATCTCCTGCGTGCGGCCGCTCTGCTTGCCCTTGGCCGCCTCGCGATCGCTACGCGTGTTGGTGGCGCGCGGCAGCATGCCGTACTCGGCGGTGACCCAGCCGCCACCGCTTCCGCGCCGGTGCGGCGGCACGCGCTCCTCGACCGATGCGGTGCACAGCACTTGCGTGTCGCCAAAGCAGATCAGCACCGATCCTTCGGCATGGCGGGTGTAGTGGCGCTGGATGCGCACGGCGCGCAAGGCGTCCGCCGCGCGGCCGTCAGCGCGCAAGTTCGGTTCGTTCATGGGGATTCAGCCTTTTTTCTGCGCCGCGCGTTTGATCGTGGCGTTGATTTCCTCGACCGCGCGCTCGATCTCTTCGTCGTCGAGCTGGGTCTTGCGGTCCATCTGCTCCAGCAGTGCCGCCTGGATGGTGGTAGCGAACGCCGACTCGTGCAGGCTGCGAGTCGACAATCCCTCGGACTCCGGCGATGCTTCGTCCTCGCCTTCCCACTCGAGTGCCAGCACGGTGACGTTGTCGGACTTCGCGCCGCCTTCGCGCAAGGCCAGCTCGACCAGATCAGGAACCGCGTCGGGCAGTGGCTTGGCGCTGAGCAGGTTGACGATGGTGGGATCGGGAACCTGACCCCACAGCCCATCAGAGCAAAGCATCAGGCGATCGCCGACCTGCAACGGCAGCGGCCCCTGGATGTCGATCATGGGCCGACCGGGGCTGCCCAGGCAGGTGAACAGCACATTGCGGTTGACCTTGTCGTTGCCCCTGCCGAGCGCTTCTTGAAGCTCGGTGTATGAATGGTCCCGAGTCCGGGCCACCAGCTCGGTGCCTCGCACGATATAGAGCCTGGAGTCGCCGCAATGCGCCCAGAACGCCGCACCGCCCTGCGCGATGCAGACCACGATCGTGGTGCGCGGCGTGTCCGACAGCCCGCGCCCCTTGGCATAGGCCAGCAACTCCTGGTGCGCGAGCATCACGGCGTCGCGCAGAAAGCTGCTCGGGTCGGGCAAGCGCGGCTTGGCCAGCAACTGAAAGCGCGCTGCCAGCGACTGCAACGCCAGCTGGGCCGCCATCTCGCCTTCAGGATGACCGCCCATGCCATCGGCGAGCGCGAACAGCACCGCGTCCCGCGTGTAGCAGTAGCCCATGCGGTCTTCGTTCTTCTCGCGGCCGCCCTTGCGACTGACCTGGAAGACCCCGAACTTCACGCCTTGGCCCCGGTCTTGATATTTTCCAGCTGCATCTTGAGACGCTCACTGAAGCTCAGCTTGGTGTAGCGGCGCTCGGTTTCCCGCGCGAGTTCCTTTTGCAGCGCGAATACCGATTGAGGGCGCGCCAAGGGGTCCAGCGCCATACACCATTCGGCGACTTCGATAAGGTTGTCCGAATACACATTGCGCAGCCGAGACAAACTCAGGGCCAGGCGATCCTTCTCCTGTCGCTGCGGCGCATCGTTGGGCGGGTAGCCTTGCATGCATGCATAGATGCAAGCGCCGATTGCGTAAATATCAGTCCACGGCCCGAGGGAGCCGTCCCGCCGGTACATCTCCGGCGCGGCGAAGCCCGGCGTATACATCGGTCGGATGAAGTTGCCCTCTTTCGAGAGCACTTCGCGGGCGGCACCGAAATCCAGCATCACCGCCCGGTTGTCATTGGTGATGAAGATGTTGGCCGGCTTGATGTCCAAATGCAGCATCTTGTGCTGATGGACGATGCGCAGGCCTTTCAGTATCTCGTCGAACAGGGAGCGAATGGTGGATTCGCGGAAAACCTTGTCGCGCTTCAGATCGCGGGCGGTGACGATAAAGTCCTGCAAGGTATCACCCTGCAGGTAATTCATCACCATGTAAACGGTTTCGTTCTCGCGCAGGAAGTTCAGCACGGAAACCACGCTGGCGTGCGATATCTGCGCCAGCGACCGGCCTTCCTCGAAGAAGCTGCGCAATCCCAGGCGGTAAAGCGGCAGCTTGTCCGGCTTGACACGCGGCACCAATTCACCCGGGCTGCGTGCGGCGAGGCTCGAAGGCAGGTATTCCTTGATCGCCACCAGATGGTGCTCGGGATCCTCTGCCAGATACACCACGCCAAAACCACCGGCGGCCAGTTTCTTGATGATCTGGTAACCGCCCACCACGGTGCCGGCGGGCAAAGGTGCCGGTTTCGGCTTTGACGACATAATGGCGCTTCGATTCCTAGCCAGCCAGATTCATGTCAGTCTACAGCATGACCGGATATGCCAGCGTCCTGCGCGGACTGCCGGATAACCCGCAAACCGGCGCCAAGCCGCCACAGATTCAGCTCGAGCTGCGCAGTGTCAACGGTCGCTTCCTGGACCTCTCGCTGCGCCTGCCTGAGGAGCTACGCCAGCTGGAGCCGATGTTGCGCGAGATCGTCAGCCAGCGGGTTCGACGCGGCAAGGTCGAGCTGAAGCTTGCGCTGCAGAGCGGCGCCGAAGCGTCTTCATCCCAGCTGGCCGCCGCAGCGCTCGACCAGTTGGCGAAATGGCAGGCACAGATCCGCCATGCGTTGCCCGAGGCGCGCCCGTTCTCGGTACAGGAAGCGCTTCAGGCCAGCCGCGGCCTGCAGGAAGCGCCTCGCTGGGGCGACGAAACGGTACTGGCCTTGGCCCGCGAACTGGTCGATGCACTGCTCGCAGCCCGCGCTCGCGAGGGCGATCGTCTGGTCGCTTCGCTGGCCGAGCGAATCGCGCAGCTGCGTGAGCTGGCTGCTCGTGCCGAGCCGCTGATTCCAGCTGTCGTCGCACGTCAGCAGCAGCGCTTCCTGGAGCGCTGGCACGAAGCTCTGCAGCAGGCGGGAGCAGGCGCCCAAGTCAACAGCCAGCAAGCACAGGACCGCGCGCTGGCCGAGGCGGCTGCGCATGCCATCCGGATCGATGTGGCGGAAGAGCTGACTCGCCTGCGCGCTCACCTGGACGAGATTGAGGCACAGCTGCGCAAGGGTGGGGAACTCGGCAAGCGGCTGGACTTCTTGATCCAGGAGCTGCACCGCGAGGCCAACACCCTGGGCTCAAAATCCGCCGCCCTCGAACTCACAGGCATCAGCGTCGACATGAAGGTGTTGATCGAGCAGATGCGCGAACAAGTCCAGAACATCGAATGAGCGCCATGGAACATCCCGGCAATCTGTTTGTGGTCGCTGCACCAAGCGGCGCCGGCAAGTCCAGCCTGGTCAAGGCCCTGCTTGAGATCGAGGCGAAGCTCGCGGTCTCGATTTCTCATACGTCCCGACCACCACGCGGCCAGGAGCAGGATGGTCGCGAGTACCACTTCGTCAGTGCCGATCGGTTCCGCGACATGGTCGCCAGCGATGCGTTCTATGAGTGGGCCGAGGTGCATGGCAATCTGTACGGCACATCGAAGGCGGCGATCGAAGACCGATTGGCGCAGGGCGACGACATGGTGCTGGAGATCGACTACCAGGGGGCACTGCAGGTCAAGGCACTGTTTCCGAGCGCCGTGCTGATCTTCATCCTGCCGCCCAGCTGGGACGAGTTGCGTCAGCGCCTGATGCGCCGCGGCGACACGGAGCCGTCTGTCATCGAGCGGCGCATGGTCGCCGCGCGTCATGAGGTCGCGCAGGCGAAGCACTTCGACTTCATCGTCGTCAACGCGGTGTTCGAGACCGCTCTCTTCGATCTCAAGTCGATCGTTCACGCGCAGCGGCTAAAATACGCGGATCAGTTGCGGCACCGCGCTCCGGTGTTCCGCGCCCTCGATCTCCTGGAGTAGAAACCACCATGGCCCGCATCACCGTCGAAGACTGCCTGGAAAAGATCCCGAATCGCTTCCAGCTCGTGCTTGCAGCCACCTACCGCGCCCGCATGCTCAGCCAGGGCCACAGCCCCAAGGTCGAGACGAAGAACAAGCCCGGCGTCACCGCACTGCGCGAGATCGCCGCGGGTGAAGTCGGCGTCGAGATGCTTCGCCGCGTGCCCATCTAAGGGTCTGCCGCTGCAGCAACCAGCGCCCCGCGGGGCGCTTTTTCATGGCCGGATGGCGGGGGCGTCAATCGCCATGCCGGCGGCGCGCCGCTTCAGGTAGGCCTCCAGCTGCACCCAGGCAGGATCGTCGGCGGCAAACGGCTCGGCGCGCACACCGATCATGCAGGCACGCAGCCGGCGCTGCAGCGAGCCCATGCCCTGCCATTCCAGCCGGTAGACCGGGTAACCGGTCGGATGCGCCTGCGGGATCAGGCTGCCGGCCAGTCGACGTCCGGCCTGGTCGTCATGGCATTGCGCGCAGGACAGGCCCAACTGCCCCAGGGAGCGGCGGTACCAGCGCTCGCCCTGTCGCTGGGCTTCGAGCATCGCGGCCTCCTTCCCGGGCGAGATGGGCGAGCCGCGCGTCAGGCGACCCAGGTAGGCGGTCAAGGCCAGCATGGCCTGCTCGTCCTCACCCCAGGCCGGATCGCCTGTGCGGCAGCGGTTGATGCGCTGCGCGAGGTTCATGACCTGCCCATCAACCAGCGCCGGGTAGCGCGCGACGACGCCGTTGAGCTTCTCCGCCGCATGGCAGCTTGCGCATTGCGCGGCGAAGCGCTCGGCTCCCTGTTCGACCCAGAGCAGGGCCGGGTTCTGCGCGTCGTCGCGTTGCATGGCCTGCAGCGCCGGGCTCATGTCATCGAAGCCGCTGCGCCGGCCATCGCCGACCAGCAGCAGACCGGCCACCAACAACAGCGCCTTCACAGGCGCAGGCTGGCGCTCTGCCGATGCGCGAAGCCACCGTCACCGCGCCAGAGGATCTCCAGCTCAGCGGTGGCATCGATACGCAACCAGAAAGCCAGATAGGGGTTCGCGGCAATCGCCGGGTTCAGCCTGGCGTGCCAGACGCGCCGGCCATCCAAGCGCGCTTCGACCTCGGTGACGATGTCGCGGGCCACCGGTCTGCCGTTGGCATCGACGCGCTGGCCGCTCTCCATCGGGTGCTGCAGCAGCAGCCGCACCTCGAAGTCCTCGCCTGCGCGCAATCGCTCCGGCAGGCTCAGGCGGGCTCGCACCGTGTTCATGAGGCCTCACCTTCCACGCAGGCGGCCAGGGTGACGATGACCTCGACCCCACGCTGCCAGCAACTTCCGTCCGTCATTTCGGCCAGGGCGAGCAGGCGCTGAGAGCTGGCCAGGCGGATGCGCGTCGACAGCTCGGCCCGATGGCAGGCATCGCCCAGTTGGCACTCGATGATCTCGGGCAGCGGATTGCCCTCGGCGAGCAAGGCCAGGCGCCGCGCCCGACCGTCGACCCACAGCCGCACCGGCACCGCATTGCCGTTCTCGACCAGGGGCGCGATCTCGATGTTCAGCCGGCCTTCGGCCAGCGGGCGATCACCGACGAAGCGACGACGCGCCGCCTCCAGCTCGGCCGGTGTCGCCGCTGCCGCCAGCGGCGCGAGCGCCAACAACAGCGTGCGCCGCTTCATCGCAGCGTGCTCAAGAAGGCCACCACGTCCTCGACTTCCTGCGCGTGGAGGACCGGCCTGCCGGCATAGGCCGGTGCGACGCGATCGGCGTCGGGCAGGCGGTGGAACGAGGGCATCAGGCTGGCCGGATTCAGGCGGCGCATGTCGGCGACGCGCAGACGCAGCTGCGCTTCGCTCCAGCGGCTGCCCACACCGCTCAGGTCGCTGGCCAGATCGCCGGGGGTGCGTTCCTCGGGAAACGGCCCGCGGTGGCAGAGCAGGCAAAGCCCCTTCTGCCGGCTGAGCACGATGGCGCGGCCGCGCGCCGCGTCCCCAGGCACCGCGGTCAGCGCCTGCGGCAGGCCGTCGCCGACGATGGCCAGCTGCAGGCTGATCAGCAGCGCCGCCGTCAGCATGCTCAGGCCGTCAGGGCTTTGGCCAGTTGCTCGCGCATCGGCAGCTCGCGGATACGCACGCCGGTTGCCGCCGCGATCGCGTTGAGCACCGCCGGTGCCGCCACCGCGATGGTGGGCTCGCCGACGCCGCCCCAGAAGCCGCCGCTGGGCATCACCAGGGTCTCGACCTTGGGCATCTCAGCCAGGCGCATCACCGGGTAGCGGTCGAAGTTCGTCTGCTCGATTGCGCCGTCCTTGACCGTGCAGCTGCCGTGCAGCGCCGCCGACAGCCCGTAGACGAAGCTGCCCTCGACCTGGGCGGCGATCTGCTGCGGATTGACCGCGTGGCCGCAGTCGGTGGCAGCGACGATGCGCAACATCTTCAGCTCGCCCTTGGGGCCGACGGCGACCTCAGCGCAGGCCGCCACGTAGCTGCCGAAGCCATGGCATTGCGCGAGGCCGCGACCGGTCTTCCAGCCCGCCATGGGTTTCATCGGCGTACCCCAGCCGGCCTTGGCGGCCACGGCGTCGAGCACCGCGCGGTGCTTGGGGTGCTGGTCCATCAGCTCGCGGCGCAGCTGCAGCGGGTCCTTGCCGGCGGCCAGCGCGACTTCGTCGAGGAAGCACTCCAGGTAGAGCGTGTTCTGGTTCAGGTTCAAGCCGCGCCAGAAGCCGGGGCGGATGTGCGTGTTGCGCATCGCGTGGTCGACCAGCAGGTGCGGCAGCGTGTAGCCGATCATGGCCTCGCCGCCACCGGCGTTCAGGCCTTGGAACACGACCGGGTCCATGCCGTTGCGCAGGCCCTGGGGCAGGATGCCGGCGAGGATGGACTGGCCCGAGATGCGCAGGTGCAGGGCCTGCAGCTTGCCCTGCGCGTCCAGGCCGGCGCGCAGGCGTGCCATGGTCGTCGGGTGGTAGAGGCCATGGGTCATGTCCTCCTCGCGGCTCCAGAGCAGCTTGACCGGCGTCCCCGGCAACTGCTTGGCGATCGCCACCACCTGGCGCACCCAGTCGTGCACCGCACCGCGGCGGCCGAAGCCACCGCCCAGGTGCAGCTTGTAGACCTCGCACTGCGCCGGCGGCAGGCCGGCGGCCTCGGCGGTCGCGGCCAAGGCGCCCTCGCCGTTCTGCGTCGGCGTCCAGACCTCGCAGCGATCCGGCGTCCAGCGCGCCGTCGCGTTCATCGGCTCCATCGTCGCGTGGTTCTGGAACGGGTAGCTGTAGACCGCCTCGACCTGTTTGGCCGCCTGGGCCAGCTGCGCCCGGGCCTCGCCCTGGCTGTTGCCGATGAAGGCGTCGGCGGCGTCCAGGCCCTCGCGCAGCCGGGCGTTGATGTCGGCCTGCTGCACGCCGGCATTCGGCCCGAGATCCCAGTCGATCGGCAACGCGTCGACCGCCTTCTTGGCCCGCCACCAGGTGTCGGCGACCACCGCAACGGCGGTCGGCCCGACCTGCACGACCTTCTTCACGCCGGGCATGGACTCAACCGCCTTGGCGTCGAAGCGGCGAATCGACCCGCCGAACACCGGGCAGTCGCGAATCGCCGCATTGAGCATGCCGGGCAGGCGCAGATCGGCGCCATAGACCTGGGCACCCGTGGTCTTCTCGACGGTGTCCAGGCGGGCGATCGGCTTGCCGGCCAGGGTCCAGCTCTTGGGATCCTTCAGCGCGACCTCCGCCGGCGGCGTGAGCTTGGCGGCCTCGGCGACCAGCTCGCCATAGCGCAGGCTGCGCCGGGACGCGGCGTGCAGCACGCGGCTCTGGCTGGCCGTGCATTCACCGGCGGGCACACCCCATCGCGTGGCCGCCGCCTGGATCAGCATCGCCCGGGCCTGCGCGCCGCCCTTGCGCATCGCGGCCTGGGACTCGCGCACGCCGCGGCTGCCCCCGGTGGAGAACGCGCCCCAGGGGCGGTTGCGCTTCAGGCTCTCGCCCGGCGTCGGGTACTCGGTGCTGACCTGGCGCCAGTCGGCGTCCATCTCCTCGGCAACCAGCTGCGCCAGACCGGTCAGCGTGCCCTGCCCCATCTCGCTGCGCGCGACGCGCACGATGACGCGGTCGTCCGGCTGCACGACGACCCAGGCGGTCAACTCGTCACCGGCGGCCTTGGCGCCGACTGCCGGTACCGCGATGACCAGGGAGCCGGCCGCCAGGGTACCGAGGAAGCCACGGCGATCCAGGGTGTGCGTGCTCATGCGACACCCCCTTGGCTGCCAGCCGCCGGGCTGAGGTGGGTGACCTGGATGTCCTGGGCCGGCACGCCGACCGCTTGCAGGATGCCGGCGCGCACGCGGTTGTAGGTGCCGCAGCGGCAGAGGTTGGAGATGGCGGCGTCGACATCGGCCGCTGTCAGCTTGTTGCGCTTCTCCTTCATCAGCGCGGCGGCGGCCATGATCATGCCGCTCTGGCAATAGCCGCACTGCGGCACGTCGAGCGCCACCCAGGCCTTCTGCAGCGGGTGGTCACCCTTCGCGGACAGGCCCTCGATGGTCACCACCTTCTGCGAGGACTGCACGGCAGAGCAAGGCATCACACAGGAGCGCACCGCGGTGCCGTCGATGTGCACGGTGCACGAGCCGCATTGGGCGACACCGCAGCCGTACTTGGTGCCGGTCAGCCCCAGCTGCTCGCGCAGCACCCAGAGCAAGGGCGTGTCCGGCTCGGCGTCGTGCGCCCGGGACCTGCCGTTGACATTCAGCGTCGCCATCTGCGTCTCCTCGTCAAGGGAGCGGCGACTGTAGCCACGCCCACCATCTCCCTCCAGTGCCATCAAGTAAATTCGGGACATGCTGAAGTCGCTCGCCGCCGTCAAATGGCCTCTCACCCGCCCGGCCAAACCCCCGGCCGATGCGGTGCAGGCCAACCCGGCCTCGTTCGACATCCTGGCGCCGCAGCTGGGCTACCTGAGCAAGGCCGAGGTCAAACGCGTTCGCGACGCCTTCAAGTTCGCCGACGAGGCCCACCTCGGGCAGCGGCGCAAAAGTGGCGAGCCCTACATCACCCACCCGCTGGCGGTGGCCGGCATCTGCGCCGGCTGGCGGCTTGACGTGCAAGCGCTGCAGGCGGCGCTGATGCATGACGCGATGGAGGACTGCGGCATCACCAAGGCCGAGCTGATCGAGAAGTTCGAGGCACCGACCGCCGAGCTCGTCGACGGCCTGACCAAGCTGGACAAACTGCAGTTCAGCTCCAAGGAAGAGTCGCAGGCGGAGAGCTTCCGCAAGATGCTGCTGGCGATGGCCCGCGACGTGCGCGTGGTGCTGATCAAGATCGCCGACCGTCTGCACAACATGCGCACGATGGATGCGATGGCGATCGACAAGCAGCGCCGCATCGCCCAGGAAACCCTGGACATCTATGCGCCGATCGCGCATCGCCTGGGCCTGAACCAGAGCTATCGCGAGTTGCAGGAGCTGAGCTTCCGCTACATCCACCCGTGGCGGCATGCGGCGCTGGACAAGGCGCTGACGCGTGCCCGCGGCAACCGGCGAGACCTGGTCGCACGCATCGAGCGCGATGTCGAGAAAGCGTTCCAGCAGGCCGGTCTGGCGGTACAGATCCAGGGCCGCGAGAAGACCCTGTACTCGATCTTCAAGAAGATGCGCGACAAGCACCTGAGCTTCGCGAAGGTCAGTGACGTCTTCGGTTTTCGCATCGTCGTCGACGAGCTGCCGCAGTGCTACCTCGCGCTCGGCGTGCTGCACCAGCTCTACAAGCCGCAGGACGGCCGCTTCAAGGATTACATCGCCCTGCCCAAGGCGAATGGCTACCAGTCGCTGCACACCACGCTGGTCAGCCCGCTGGGCACCACGGTGGAGTTCCAGATCCGGACCGAGGCCATGCACCTGATCGCCGAGCAGGGCGTGGCCGCGCACTGGCAGTACAAGCTCAAGGGCCGGCAGGGTGGCGAGGAGGCGCAGCAACTCGGCTCCAAGCTGCTGCAATCGCTGATCGACATCCAGGCGGACACCCGCGACGCCGGCGAGTTCCTCGAGCATGTGCGCATCGACCTGTTCCCGGATTCGATCTTCGTGTTCACGCCGAAGTCGCGCATCGTCAACCTGCCCAAGGGCGCGACGCCAGTGGACTTCGCCTACGCGATTCACTCCGACGTCGGTGACCGTTGCGTGGCGGCCCAGGTCAACGGCGAGATGGTGCCGCTGCGCCATGAACTGAAAAGCGGAGACGTGGTCGAGATCGTCACCGCCCAACACGCAACACCCAACCCAGGATGGCTGGGCTTTGTGCGCACCGGCCGCGCGCGCAGCAAGATCCGCCACCACCTGCGCACGCTGGCGCACGAGGAAGCGCGCGAGCTCGGGCAGAAGATGCTTGCGCAAGCCCTGCGCAGCGAGGGGCTATCGCTACCGTCCCGAGATACCCACGACACGGCACAGCTGTGGCAGCAACTCTCGCGCTGGGCCGGCCTGCGCAACCCCGACGAGTTGCTCACTGAGATCGGCATCGGTCGCAAGATTGCGAGCATCGTCGCCAAGCAACTTGCGCGCATGCTGCTGGAGGTCGGCACCAAGCCCGACGCGGTGCTGCTCAGCATGGGGCGTTTCGCCGCCGACGACAGCGCAACGCAGGGCCTGGTGCTGCTCGACGGCAGCGAAGGTGCATCGGTGCGCTACGCGGCCTGCTGCCACCCGATCCCTGGCGACGACATCCGCGGCTACCTCGGTCGTGGGGAGGGATTGCTCGTGCACACCGCCGATTGCGCGACAGGACGCAAGCTGTTCCAGCGCGACAGTGAGCACTGGATCGGCGTCGCCTGGGCCGATGAGCTGAGCCGTCCGTTCGAGGCCGAGATCGGGCTGTTGCTGACTCACGCCAAGGGCGTGCTGGCCCAGGTGGCGGCGGCGGTCAGCAGCTCAGAGGCCGATATCAATCATGTCGAGATGGACCGCGAGTCCGACGTTGAACGCGAAACCGCCGAGATGCGCATGCTGATCGCGGTCAAGGACAGGCACCATCTGGCTGATGCGCTGCGCGCCATCAAGCGCCTCGCCGCCGTGCGCCGGATCTGGCGCGTCAAGCCCTGAGTCAGCGCGCTTCGGGGTAGCGGACGGCCAGCACTTCCAGCGTGTCCTCGCCGGCCGGCGTGCGCAAGCGGACCTCGTCGCCAACCCGGGCCTTGATCAATGCCCTGGCCACCGGCGCGATCCAGCTGATCTCGCCGTTCAACTGGTCGACCTCGTCAATGCCCTTGATGGTGACCGTGCGCTCGTCGCCCCGGGCGTCGGCATAGGTCACGGTGGCTCCAAAAAACACCTGATCCGAACCGTGGTGCAGTGCCGGATCGACGACTTCGGCCCGCTCGAGACGCTTGGTCAGGAAACGCGTGCGCCGGTCGATCTCGCGCAGACGCTTCTTTCCGTACAGGTAGTCACCGTTCTCGCTGCGATCACCATTGCTCGCCGCCCAATGAACGATCTCGACGATCTTCGGCCGCTCGACGTCGAGCAAGTGCAGCAACTCGGCGCGCAGCGCGGCATAACCCGCTGGCGTCATGTAGTTCTTCGTCCCCGCCAGCAATGGCGGCAGCGCCGCCTCGTCGTCGAGATCGTCATCGCCCGTCGGTTCTTTGGTGAATGCCTTGCTCATGGCAGCATTGTTGTATGCAAGAAGCCGATTACGTCATCGTCGGTGCCGGTACCGCCGGATGCCTGCTCGCCAACCGGCTCAGCCGCCATGCGTCGGTGTTGCTGCTGGAAGCCGGCGGCAGCGATGCGTATCCCTGGGTCCACGTTCCGATCGGCTACCTGCGCTGCATCGGCAACCCGCGCACCGACTGGTGCTGGTCGACGGTGCCCGAGCCCGGACTGCACGGTCGCGCACTGCGTTACCCCCGCGGCAAGTTGCTGGGCGGCTGCTCCAGCATCAACGGCATGATCTACATGCGGGGACAGGCCCGCGACTACGACTCATGGGCGTCGCTCACCGGCGAGCCCGAGTGGAGCTGGTCGAAGGTGTTGCCGGACTTCCTGGCGCACGAGGATCATCACGCTGGCGCCTCGGCGCTGCACGGCACCGGTGGGGAGTGGCGAGTGGAGCGCCAGCGGCTGCGCTGGCCGGTCCTCGATGCGGTCCGCGACGCTGCCCTGCAGATGGGCCTGCCGGCCAGCAAGGATTTCAACGCTGGCAGCAACGAGGGCGTCGGCTACTTCGAGGTCAACCAGCGGAGCGGCCGGCGCTGGAACGCGGCACAGGCCTTCTTGCATCCCATCCGTCATCGACAGGGCTTGCAGACACACACCGGCACACGCGTCGACCGCCTGCTGTTCGACGACTCCGGGCCACTGCGCTGCATCGGCGTCGAGGGCGAGGGACGGCGTTGGCTGGCACGACGCGAAGTCCTGCTTTGTGCTGGCGCCATCGCCACGCCCATGCTCCTGCAGCGCTCGGGACTGGGACCGGGCGATCTGTTGCAGCGTCACGGCATCGCCGTGCGCCGCCACCTCCCCGGCGTCGGTGAGAACCTGCAGGATCACCTGCAACTGCGATCGGTCTGGTCGGTGAAGGGGGTTGCGACGCTGAACACGCTGAGCCGAAGCTGGCCAGCCAAGCTGGCGATGGTCGCCGACTATGTACTTCGCCGGCGCGGCCCGCTGAGCATGGCGCCGTCTCAGTTGGGCATCTTCATGCGCTCGGGCAGCGCGCAACAGGAAGTCGACCTCGAATTCCACGTCCAGCCCTTGAGCTTGCCGGCCTTCGGCCAGCCGCTGGACCCCTTCGATGCGATCACGCTTTCCGTCTGCCATCTCAACCCGAGCAGCCGCGGCTCGGTTCGGCTGCGCGACGGCCACCCTGCCACGCCTCCCGAGATCGCCCCGCGCTACCTGAGCACGGCCGAGGACCGCCAGGTGGCCGCATTGGCTCTGCGTCGGGTGCGCCAACTGGCGGCGCAGCCCGCTCTCAGCCTCTTTCAACCTCAGGAACTCCAACCGGGCACGCATTGCGTAGACGACGATGAGCTGGCCGCTGCCGCAGGGAGCATCGGGACGACGATCTTTCATCCGGTGGGGACGGCACGCATGGGTCGCTGCGGCGACGATGGCGCCGTTGTCGATGCTCGCCTGCAGGTGCGCGGTGTCCAGTCGCTTCGGGTGGTCGACGCCAGCGTGATGCCAACCCTACCCAGCGGTAATACCGCCAGCCCGACCTTGATGATTGCCGAGAAGGCCGCGCGGTGGATCGCCCCTTAGGCAGGGCGCGGTTGGAGTCCCACCGGCTCAGCACGTTGCCCTGAAGCTGCCCAGCATGTCGTCGCTGCCGCGCGTTCATGGCCTCTGCGCGGACTTGTGCGAACCCAAAGAAAAACCGGCTTGACCCTCACGGATCAAGCCGGTTCTCAATATTGGCGCGGCTGGCAGGATTCGAACCCACGACCCCTTGGTTCGTAGCCAAGTACTCTATCCAACTGAGCTACAGCCGCATCGTCGGACCGCCCCAAGGGAAGCGGGTCTGACGAGACATTCTTTGCTTTGGCGCGGCTGGCAGGATTCGAACCCACGACCCCTTGGTTCGTAGCCAAGTTCTCTATCCAACTGAGCTACAGCCGCGCAGCAAAGACCAAAAGTATAGCAGCAGTTTTCAAGGCAACCTGGCGGCACTCTCCAATGCCAGCAGACGGGCCTCCGAATCCCCACTCTGTTCGGCCAGGTCGGCCAGGCGCAACCAGCTGCGCCGCCTCCAGCTTGACGGCAGTCGGGTATCGGCGGCGCAGACGACCAAGACCTGCTGCGCCTTGCCCCAAAGCTGCAACTCCGCCAGCGCATGACCCATCACCAGATGCAAATGGGCATCGCGAGGCAGGGCCTGCAGCGAAGCCTCCAATCGCGGCAGCCAGTCCACCCCGATCCCCCGCAACCCCGACAGCAATGCCAGCGCCAGTGACTCTCGCTCTTCAGCGCTGAGTTTGCCCAGCTGATCCCAGAGCGGCCGCAGCCATTGGCGCGCCTCCGCGGCGGCACCAAAGCCCGCCATGCGCTCCGCCGCACGCGCGACGACGAAGGCATCGCGGCGCTCGCCACTCTCCAGTTGCGCCCATGCCTGCCGCAACTGATCGGCGTCGCGGGCGGTGTCGAGCAGTTCGAAAGCAAGAGAACGCAGCAGGCTCTGCGACACCCCTGGTGCGAATCCCTGGTGCTTGGCCAACAGGCGCGCCGTGCGCAATGCGTCCAGCGTCGCGCCGCCCAGACGCGCGGCCTGCAGGCGCAGGCGCAATGCCTGGGTCCGCCGGGCCGTGCCGGGCGGCAACTCCGCGAGCAGCGACATGGCCTGGGTGGCATCCCTGTCGTCCAAGGCCCAGGCAACTGCCTGCAATCGGGCGGCATCCAGTTGATCGCGCGGCAAGGACTCCGCCACCGCCGCCTGGAAATGCTCCTGGCGCTGCGCGCGATCCTGCAGCTTGTGAGCCGCCTCGGCTGCCAGCAGATGAGCCAGCGCCACCGCGGACGCATCCGACTGCAACTCAGGCGTGCGCTGCTGCAGCAGCAGAAGGCGCTGGACCGCGCGCTTCGCACGTGCGTAACGCCCGCCCCAAAGTTGCGTCAGCGCATCACGCAGCATCTGTTGCGCACCGCGATCGCGCTGACTCAGCCGCCACTCCCTTGCGCGCTGCGGCAACGACAGCAGGCTCTGCAGCGCGTTCAACGCAAAGAACAACGTCAGGCAGGCGAGCAGCAACAGCAGCAGGAACAGGTTCAACGACAGGTCGACCCTCCAGCCTCCCCAGTACAGACTGACCAGCCCGTCGTTCCGCCCCAATGTCAACGCTGCCACCACGGCGGCGCTGAACAACAGAGTCAGCCAAATGATGCCGCGCATCCTGGCTCCTCAGCGCACCGCGCCACCAGCCGCAGCCAGTGCCGCCAGGCTGTCCTCGGGCCGTGGCCACTGCACGGGTCGCGCCTGTTGTTGGACCTGACGCAGCAACTCCAACGCAATCTGACTGCGCCGTTGACGAGGGTCGGCATGACGCTCGATCGCCGCCACGGCCGCGTTCAGGTCCAGACGCGCAGCCTCGTACTGGCGGCTCATCAAGGCCAGCCTGGCATTGAGCAGGCGCAGCTTGAGGTTCTCTCTGAGCAAAAAAGCCTGCTCGGGCGCCAGCAGCATGGCATCGGGATGGTCGATGCGGGTGACCCGCAGCAGGCCCTTGGCCTCGTCCCAGATGCGTTGCACCAGCGCTGCGCCCCCAGCTTGCCAGCGTGCCCAGCTGCCTTCGGGCGGCGGCGTCACCGGCGGCGGCTTGGGCGCCTTCACGCTGCTTCTCTCCTGGCGCTGCGCCTCGCTCAGCAAGGGCAACTCGTCAATCAGTCGCGCCACTTCGTCCAGGCGCAGCGCGAGCGTGCCAGGGTCCACCGCACTGACGGCCTTGAGGCGATCCAGGTCACGCAGGATTGCCCGGCGCACTCCCTCGAGCCGTGCCTGCTTGTGACGCTGCAGGCGCTCATCCGCCTGCCGTAGCGCCCCAATCAGCGGTTCGGCGCTGCCCACCAGCACCATCTGCTGGGCGGCCAGGCGCAGGCCTGATTCCAGGTCGCTGACGATGTTCTCGTCCCGCGAGCGGCTGAACGACTGGAGCAGTTCCTCCAGCTGGTTGCGCTGCAGCGCCACCTCGGCCAGCTTGGCTTCGGCGAGCGCCAGCTTGGCTCCGAGCTCGCGCAACTGCTCGCTGCTGGCCAGGGCGCTGCTCTTGGCCTCGGCGGCCAAGCTCTGACTGGCCGCCTGGCGGCGCACCAGCTCCTGCTCCAACTCCCCCAGGCGCGCATGCGTCTGCCAGCCCAAGCCCAAGGCAACAAGGGCGAGGATGGAAACACCAACCAGCCAGGGCATGGAGGCAGACCCCTGGCGAGGTGCCGAGACCACGAGGGGCGGTTGGGGGTCTTGCGCTGGGAGGGCGGGCGCGTCGGCCTCGGCTTGGCTCATGATGCAGATTCTAGGAAGCGCCCCGCGGCCCAGTCCGACCATGCGCGAGCGACGGCCTCGGGTTGCGGGCTGACCACGACGGCGGTCATGCCGAGCACGGCCGCGTGCGTCGCGATGCGCGGGTGGGTTGCGACCGCCTGCAGCCGCGGCCAGTCGGTGTCGGGTGCGATGGCACGCAGGTGATCGATCGCCTCGCTGCTGCTGAACAGCCACAGCACGGGGCGACCGAGGAGTCCGGCGAGGCGCTTGCGGCCGTGCGCATCCAGCTGTGGCGGACTGCGCCGGTAGACCGCCAGCTCAGTCACCGCGGCGCCCGCCTCACGCAGGCGCTCGATGAGCCAGGTTCGCCCGCCGTCGCCCCTCAGCCACAGCATGGAACGGCCTGACCACGGCCCGGCCGCGAGCAGCAACGGCCATAGCCGCTCAGAGTCGAACTGCTCGGCGTCGACCGGCGCCGTCAACAACGCCGACGCCGGCACGCCAGCGGCCTGCAGAGCCTGCGCCGTGCCTGGGCCGACACAGGTCGCGCGCAGCCCGCTGGGCCAGCCGAAGCCCGGCGCCGAAAACAGCGCGGTCACCGCCGCCGGGCTGGTGAAGAACACCCAATCACCATCACGGGCCTGGCAAATCCATTCACGGGCCGCGTGTGCCGCCATCGCGATCGACTCGGTCTCGATCAGCGGGAAGCTCTCCAGCGGCACACCGGCCGCCTGCAGGGCGGCCTGCCAGGCCGCCGCCTGCGCGGCCGGCCGGGTCAGCACCAGGGCTTCAGCCACCGATCACCGGCGCACCCTGCCGCTGCAGCAGGCCTGCCACCTGATGGCCCAGCGCCTCGGCCTGCACCAGGTCTGCCACCTCGGCCTCGGCCTCGGCCCGCAGCAGCCCGCGCTCGACGCCGAACGCCGCCCGCAGTTGCAGGCGCGTGCCGGACCAGGTCGCATGGGCGGCCAAGGGCACGCTGCAGCTGCCGCCCAGCGCCCGCGAAACGGCTCGCTCGGCCGCGCAGGCCATCCAGGTCGGTGCATGACCCAGAGTCGCCAGCGCATCGACCAGTTCGCGCCGGTCGCCGAAAGCCTCGATGCCCAGCGCGCCCTGACCGGCGCAGGGGATGAGCTGCGGCAGGGGCTGACGGATGCGTTCGCCCAGGCCCAAGCGCTTCAAGCCGGCGCTGGCCAGCACGATGGCGTCGTAGCCGCCCTCATCGAGCTTGCGCAGCCGCGTCTGCAGATTGCCCCGCAGCGGCTCCAGCCGCAAATCCGGCCGCAGGGCCAGCAACTGGGCCTGGCGGCGCAGGCTGCTCGTGCCGACGCAGGCGCCCTGGGGCAATGACTCCAGGCTGGCGAAGCGAGGGCTCACCAAGGCATCGCTGGGATCCTCACGCTCGAGCACCGCGGCCAGCGCAAAGCCGGCCGGCAACTCCATCGGCACGTCCTTCAGTGAATGCACCGCCAGGTCTGCCTGCCCCTGCTCGAGCGCCACCTCAAGCTCCTTGACGAACAGGCCCTTGCCGCCGATCTTGCTCAGCGAGCGGTCAAGCACCTCATCGCCACGCGTGGACAGCGGCAGCAGTCGCACGCTGGCCCCCAGTTCATCGCGGAGGCGAGCCGCGACATGCTCGGCCTGCCACAGCGCCAGCGGGCTCTGCCGCGTGGCAATCGTCAATTGCATGGTCATGGGCGGCACTCTAGCCCGACGGCGAAGGCAGACCCGTCGCCAGGAAGAAACTCAATCGCCGAAACCATGTAACCCGATTACATTTCGGCATCGATCCATGCCACGCCGTACCACCATGCCACGCCCTGCCCCGTCCAAGGACCAAGCCAGCAAGGACCAACCGCTGCGCGACGACATCCGCCTGCTCGGCCGCCTGCTCGGCGAGGTGATCCGCGATCAGGAAGGCCGCGAAGCCTATGAGCTGGTCGAGCGCATCCGCCAGCTCAGCGTCGCTTGGCGCCGCGCCCAGGACCAGGCGGCCGGTAAGCAGATCGACAAGCTGCTGAAGTCGCTGTCCAGCGACCAGGCGGTGATGGTGATCCGCGCCTTCAGCTACTTCTCGCACCTGGCCAACATCGCCGAGGACCGCCACCACGTGCGGCGCCGCGAGCACCACGAGCTCGAGGGCCACCGCCAGGCCGGCTCGCTGGCCCACAGCTTCGACAAGCTGCACGAGGCCGGCGTGCGGCCGGCCGAGGTCGCGGCGCTGCTGCAGCGTTCACACATCGCGCCGGTGCTGACCGCGCACCCGACCGAGGTGCAAAGAAAGAGCATCCTCGATGCCGAGCGCGCCGTCGCCCACCTCATCACCGAGCGCGACACGCTGGTGCTGGAGCGCGAGCGACGCCGCAACGAGGAGCTGCTGCGCGCACGCATCACCCAGCTCTGGCAGACGCGGATGCTGCGCTACAGCAAGCTGACCGTCGCCGACGAGATCGAGAACGCGCTCTCCTATTACCCGGCGACCTTTCTGCGCGAGATCCCGAAGCTCTACGAAGAGCTGGAGGAAGCGTTGCCGGGCGCGCAGCTGCCGGCCTTCCTGCGCATGGGTCACTGGATCGGCGGCGACCGCGACGGCAATCCCAACGTCGGGGCCGCCACCCTGCGTCACGCGCTGAAGCGCCAGAGCGAGGTGGCGTTGCGCCACTACCTGACCGAGCTGCACGAACTCGGCGCCGAGCTGAGCATCTCGGCGCGCCTGGCCCAGGTCACGCCAGCGATGCAGCAGCTCGCCGAGCGCAGCCCCGACCAGAACGCGCACCGCCTGGACGAGCCGTATCGCCGCGCGCTCACCGGCATGTACGCCCGCCTGGCCGCGACGCTGCATGCGCTTACCGGCACCGAGGCGCTGCGCCATGCAGTGGCGCCGCAGAACCCCTACGCGAGCCCGGAGGAACTGCTGGCCGATCTGCGCGTCATCGAGGCGTCGCTGCGCCATCACCACGCGCAGGCGCTGATCCCGCAGCGTCTGGCGCCGCTGATGCGAGCGCTGCAGGTGTTCGGCTTCCACCTCGCGACCTTGGACCTGCGCCAGAGCAGCGATCAGCACGAGGCGGTGGTTGCCGAGCTGCTGGCCGCGGCCCGCATCGAGCCAGGCTATGGCGAGCTCGACGAGCTCGCCAAGCGCGCGCTGCTGCTGCGCCTGCTGCAGGAAGCCAGGCCGCTGCGCGTGGTCGGCCATGCCTACAGCGAGAAGGCGCGCGGCGAGCTCGAGGTCTTCGAGGCCGCGCGCGAGGCGCTCGACGCCTTCGGCCGCGAAGCGATCCGCCACTACATCATTTCGCACACCGAGTCGGTGTCCGACCTGCTCGAGGTGCTGCTGCTGGCCAAGGAGGCCGGCTTGCTGCGCGGTCAGCTCGGCCATGGCGCCGTCTGCGATCTCATCGTCAGCCCGCTGTTCGAGACCATCGGCGACCTGCGCGAGGCGGCGCCGATCATGCGCGCGTTCTACGCCCTGCCCGGCGTGCAGGAGATGCTGGCCGCCAGCGGCAACGAGCAGGACATCATGCTCGGCTACAGCGACTCCAACAAAGACGGCGGCGTGTTCACCAGCAACTGGGAGCTGTACCGGGCCGAGATCGCGCTGGTCGAGCTGTTCGACGAACTCCGCCAGCGCCATGGCGGCCCGCTGCTGCGCCTGTTCCACGGCCGCGGCGGCACCGTCGGCCGTGGCGGTGGCCCGAGCTACCAGGCCATCCTGGCGCAGCCCCCTGGCACCGTGAACGGTCAGATCCGCCTCACCGAGCAGGGCGAGGTGATCGCGTCGAAGTACGCCAACCCCGATATTGGCCGGCGCAACCTGGAGACCCTGGTTGCCGCGACGCTGGAGGCCAGCCTGCTGCACCCGACGCAACCGGCGCCGCGCAGCTTCCTGGACGCGGCGCAGCAGCTGAGCGACGCCAGCTTTGCCGCCTACCGCGAGCTGGTCTACGAGACGCCGGGATTCGCCGACTACTTCTTCGCCGCCACGCCGATCCGCGAGATTGCCGAGCTCAACATCGGCTCACGACCGGCCAAGCGCCCGGGCAGCGGCGGCGGCCCCAAGGCCATCGAGGGCCTGCGCGCGATCCCCTGGGGCTTCAGCTGGGGCCAGAGCCGGGTCGCGCTGCCCGGCTGGTGCGGCTTCGGTTCGGCGGTGCGCAGCTTCATGGCGGCCGGCCCCGAGGCCAAGCAGCTGGCGCTGCTGCGCCGCATGCACAAGCAATGGCCCTTCTTCCGCACACTGCTGTCCAACCTCGACATGGTGCTGGCCAAGACCGATCTGTCGCTGGCCGCGCGCTACGTCGACCTGGTCGAGGACAGGAAGCTTGGGCGTCGCATCTTTGCCGCCATCCGCGCCGAGTACGAGGCCACGGTCGACGCGCTGGCGCTGATCAGCGGCGACAAGCAGCGGCTGGCGACCAACCCGTCGCTGGCGCGCTCGATCGCGCACCGCTTCCCCTACCTGGAGCCGCTGAACCATCTGCAGGTCGAACTGATGCGCCGCTACCGCGCGCTGCCGCCCGGCGAGCGCGACGAGAAGCTCTAGCGCCTGCAGCGCGGCATCCACCTGTCGATCAACGGCATCGCGGCAGGACTTCGCAACACCGGCTGAGGGTCGGAGCAGAAACGAACAAGGGGCCGTCACGGCCCCTTGTTGTTTGCGCCTCACGCCGATCAGCGCACGAACACCACCGCGCTGCGCGCCGGCACGCTGAAGCGACCGGTCGCGTTGTCGTAGGCAGCGCTGCCGCGCACGCGCAGGTCGGCGGCACCGGCGGCGGCCTGCACCGGATGCAGCTGCAGGCCCCTGCCCTTCAGCGCGTCCACGGTGATCTGCTTGGCCTGCTTGTCGACGTTGATCACGTAGACCAGCTCGGCGAAGTTCGCGCCCGCGTAGCCGTTGCCGTCGATCGCACCGATGACCACGGTCGGATCCAGGTCCGCGCCGGTGTTGTGAAAGCGCAGGCGCTGCTTGATGTCGGCGGCGCTGCGCAGGCGCAGCAGCGTCGTGCTCGCGCGGATGCGCAGCAGGTCGCGGAACGCGTCGCGGGTCCAGGCGATCTCGGTCGGCGTCGGCTTGATCGCCGCATTGGCCAGCAGCGGCCGCAGCACCTCCCAGTTCGCGCCGTTGTCGCCCTGCAGCGGCAGGCCGCTGCCCCAGTGGTTGTCCTGGTAGCTCCAGTCCAGGCGGTTGAACCAGTCGCCGGCGTCATAGCTGTTGCGGTCGCCGCTCTTGCTGCGCAGGGTGTCGATGCCGGCATGGAAGTAGGCCACGCCCTGCGCGAAGGTGTTGATCGCCGCGGCGACGATCTGCACCCGCGCGCGGTCCTCCCGAGAGGTTGTCACCGGCAGGCGGAACGCATTGAGGTCGAACAGCGTGTGGTTGTCGTGGTTCTCCACGTAGTTCACCACTTCGCCCGGTTCGGTGACGTAGCCGATCAGCTGACCGCCGAGCTCCTGCAGGGGCTGCGTCGCGCCCCAGCTGGTGCTGAGCGTGTAGCTGCGGATCGAGCCGGCCAGCCCGGCCTTGACGACGTCATTGGCCCAACCCAGGTCGCCGCGGGTCTTGCCGCCGCCCTGCGGGTTGGCGTCGTAATGAAGGCCGTTGACGAAGCCCTGGTTGGCGACGAAGCCGCTGCCCTCGCCGAAGCTGGTGCCGCGCACCTGGTCGCGCAGGCGGTCGTTGAAGGTGCCGATGCCGCTGCCGTTCAGGCTCAGCTGGCTGGCCTGCACGAAACGCCGGCCGTCGACCACCTCGCCGAAGTTCCAGCCCTCGCCGAGCAACTGCACCTCGCGGCCGAGCTCGGTCCTCAGGCGGGTCTTGATCGCCTCCATCACCGAACGCGGCTGGTGGCCCATCAGGTCGAAGCGGAAGCTGGCGATCTTGTACTCGCGGGCCCAGAGCGTGACCGAGTCGCTCATCAGCTTGGCCATCATCAGGTTCTCGGTGGCCGTGTTCTCGCAGCAGGTGCTCTGCTCGATGGCGCCGCGCTCGTTGAGGCGGTGGTAGTAGCCGGGCACGATGCGGTCGAGCACCGCGCGCTCGCGCTGGCCCGAGGTGCTGGTGTGGTTGTAGACCACGTCCATGCCGACGCGCAGGCCGGCGGCGTGCAGACCCATCACCATCTGGCGGAACTCGACGATGCGCTTGGCCAGGTCGTTGGCATCGCTGCTGTACGAGCCCTCGGGCGCGTTGACATGCTGCGGGTCATAGCCCCAGTTGAAGCAGTCGGTGCCGCGGGCCGCCTGCAGCGCCGCCTGCTGGGTCTCGTCGGCAGCGCCACCGGCGGGCGCCGGCGGCGTCACGCAGCCGCTCTCGTTGACCGAGCTGAAGTCGTAGACGGGCAGCAGATGCACATCGGTCATGCCGGCCTGGGCCAGCGCCTTGAGGTGCTTCATGCCGTTGCTGCCGGCCTCGGCGAAGGCCGCGTACTTGCCGCGGTTGGCGGCGCTCACCGTGGCGTCATGGGCCGAGAAGTCGCGCACGTGCAGCTCGTAGATGCTCATGTCGGTGCTCGCCTGCACGGTGGCCGGGATGCTCGATGCGTCCCAGCCTGCCGGCTTGGTGACGGCGGCCTGCAGCGACAGCACGCCGCTGCGCTTGCCGTCGGCGGTTAGCGCCACCGAGTAGGGGTCGGTGACCAGGTTGCGCACCAGGCCCACGCCGCGCACCACCACCTCGACCGCGTAGCGGTAGGTCTTTCCCGTCAGGTCGCTGGCCGCGCTGGCGGTCCACACGCCGGTGCTCGGGTCGAACACCGCGTCATGCACGCCTTCCGCGTCGCCGCTGGCGTTCGGATAGCTGAACACCAGCACCTTCTGCGCCGTCGGCGCCCAGAGCTTGAAGCGCGTCGGCGCGCCGGGCGTGACGCCGAGGTCGTTGACCGTCGCGGCCGCCGCGTACAGATCGTCGAGCGCGCCGGCCTGCTGCAGCGAGCTGGCGTTCTGCACCTCGCCGCTGGCGTTCTCCTGCACGATCACGAGCTGACTCTTCAGCAGGCTGCCGAGGTTGGCGGCCTGGGCGTCGGGCAGCTTGAAGCGGGCACCGGCGCCGATCCACTGGAAGCGCTCGGCGGCGGCCGTCGGCACGCTGCCGCTGAACGCGTCGAGCACGACGCTGCCGTCAGCCCCGCGCACCGCCTCGCCCTTGACGACGACGAGCTGCGCGGTCGCCGAGTGGTAGAGCTTGACGGTGCCGCCGGCATCGGTCTGCGGCCACTGGATCAGCTGCTTGTTCAGCCAGAAGGCGCGGGCCTCGTCGATGTTGACGCGGCGCAGGTCCGGCGCGCTGGTGTAGACCGTCGGATCGCCCTGCACCAGCCAGATTTCGCCGACGCGGTTGCTGACCTTCAGCGCGTTGTATCGCACGACGATGTTGTCGTTGCGGCCGTCCTTGTCGTTCTCGTTCGGGGCCTTGCCATGGATGATGAACTCGAGCTGGGTGCGCGACGCATCGAGCTTCGGGTTCAGCACCGGGATGTCGAACACCACCTCGCTGGCGCCGGCGGCATGGCCCGGCATCTGTGCGAAGCCGACCGCCTGGCCCCATTGCTCGATGGCCACGCCGGGCAGGCGGCTGCTGTCCAGGCCGCTGCCGTTCCACAGGTGCAGGCCCCAGCTGGCGTACTGGCCGTCGAAACGCTTGTAGCGCACGCGAACGGTGTCGAGGTCCAGGGTCGGCGGTGGCGCCCCCGCGGCGGCGGCCGACGCGTAGGTGTTGGGGTCGCCCTGCTTGCGCCAGATCTCGTTCTTGCCGGCCTTCAGCGTCAGGCTCTGGTCGGCGCCGCCATGGTCCTTGTCGTCGCCCTTGTGGAACAGATAGCCGACATCGCCGCTGGTTTGCGCCAGCGGGATCTCGTAGACCGCGCCGAAGTCGTCGACTCGCGTCACGTTGTGGCCCGCGTTCCAGCCGGGATCCTTCGCCGCGCCCCAGCTATGAACCTGCCAGCCGCTGGTGTTGCCGTCGGCGCGCTGGTAGTGGATGGTCAGCGTCGTCGGTTCCGTGCCGCCACCGCCGCCACCGCCCCCGCCGGTTCCGGTTTGCGCAGGCTGGGCGTTCAGCACCGTCTGGAAGCCGGCAGTGCCCCAGGACAGCCGGGCATCAGGCGTCGGTGCCGGTGCTGGCGCCGGGGGCGGCTCGGTCGCCGCGCCACCGCCGCCGCCGCCACAAGCCGCCAGCAGGCCCAGCAGGCATAGCGCGCCCGCCGCCAACATCGCCCTGGCCTGTCGCCAGGGTCGAATCCCCATCCCGTGTCGCTGATGCTGCATGCCGGTCTCCGTTCCTGATCGAACGGGCGGCAGCGTATGTAGTAAAGCTACACAAAGATCAGCGGATAAACCCGGCGTAATTTCATGAAACTACATCCGGATCGGCTCAGGGCGCGAAGAAACCCAGGTCGCGGCTGGCGAAGTTGGCGATGTTCGGCACCACCGTCGTGAGCTCCGTGTCGGCCACGCCCATCCAGCGGGCCAAGGTCGCTGCCAGCTGGTCGACGCTGCTGGTGGGCAGCAGCCGGCCCTGGCCGACGTCGTTCGGGCCGTTGTTGGCCAGCACCGGCATCTCGCCCCAGAAGCGCCCCCCGCGCACCGCACCGCCCATCACCAGGTGGTGGCTGCCCCAGCCATGGTCGCTGCCGTCGCCGTTGCTGCTCAGCGTGCGACCGAAGTCGCTGGCGGTGAAGGTGGTGACGCGGTCGGCCACGCCCAGCTCGGTCATCGCCGACTGGAAGCTGGCCAGGCTCTGCCCGACCTGCAACAGCAGGCCGGGATGCTGGTCGAGCAGGAAGTCGTGGTTGTCGAAACCGCCCAGCGACACGAAGAAGACCTGGCGCTGCGCGCCGCGCTGGCTGCGCGCCGAGATCAGCCGCGCCACCATCTGCAGCTGGCGCGCCAGGCTGCTCGCCTGGTCGAACGGCGTGGCCAGCGGCGGCGCCACCGCCAGCGCCGTCTTCACCAGCGCCTCGGCGCTGATCGAGCGGCTGGTGACGCGGGCGAGCTCGGCCTCCATCCAGTGCGTGCGCGGCGCGGTGATCAGACCGCGCAGCGCATTGGCGCAGGCCGTCGAGCCATAGAGCGTGCTCTGGATGCCGTTGACCGGCACCGCGCCGCTGTTGCTGACCTGGTACTGCACCGCCTGCTGGCCGCTCATGAAGACCGCGTTGCCGGCGGCGTTGATGCAGGTGAAGGTGGCGGTGGCATTGCTGCCCAGGAACAGGTCGCCGATCGAGCCGCCCCAGCCGCGCGTCGAGCCCTCGGCGCCGCTGCTCTGCCAGACCGACTGCTGGTCGTTGTGGCTGAACAGCTTGGGCGGCAGCGGCACCGACTGCGCCTGGTACTGCGCCTTCGTCGTCGGCTGGTTCAGCGTGCCGACATTCAGCAGCCAGCCGAGCTGGCCGGCGTCGAACAGCGACTTCAGCGGCATCAGCTCGGCGGCCATCGCCAGCTGCGTGCCGGCGGCGCCCGGCCCGCTCAGCGGCACCCGCGGGGTCAGCGCGGTGCCCGCCAGGCTGTCGCGCGGCGCCACCAGGCCGCCGCTGCCGGCCACCCCGCCGCGCAGGCTGACTAGGTTGGCGTGACCGGCGCTGTCATAGGGCAGCAGCGTGCGGCCGTAGTCGTTGCCGCCATAGAGGAAGACGCAGACCAGGGCCTTGTAGCCGCCGCTGGCGTCGGCGGCGGCGGCTTCGCCGATGGCGGCCAGGTTCATCGCCCAGGGTGCGGCGGCACCGGCGACGCCGAGCAGGCTGGAGCGGCGCAGAAACTCGCGGCGGCGCAGGATGTCGAGCTTGTTCATTGCTGCACCAGGTAGTTGGGAGCGGCCATCAGCAGAAGGATCGCGGCGCGGACACGGTTCAGGCGGCCGGCGTCGCTGGTCGCCGCGATGGTCGCCACGGCAGTCGCCAGCTCGCTGACCTGGTTGTCGCTCAGCGCGTTGGCGGCCAGACGCAGGTTCAGGTGCCGCAGCAGCGCGGTGGCGTCGTTGGCCAGCGCCAGCTCGGTCGCGTAGTTCGGCGCCACGTCACCACTGTTGAAGCCGTTGGCGATCGCGCCCTGCATGAAGTTCAGGTAGCCGGCGACGGTGCTCTCGTTGACGAGCTGGAACTCCGGCGCGGTGATGCCGTTGGCGGCCAGCTCGGCGCCCGGCGGCACGTAGCCGGGGCGGAAGAAGTTGAACACCGAGGGGCTGCGCGACGGGCTCTGGCCGAGCCGCGTCGCCGGGTCGCTGGTGTCGCCGATCGCCCAGCGCCCGCTGCTGCTGGTGACGCCGAAGCTGCGCGCCCACTGCACGAAACGCTGCACCGGCTCGCGCAGCCGGCCCTGGCCGGCGGCCGGGCTGGCCGGGCGGGCCTCGGCGTCGAGCAGCACGGCGCGCAGCACGGCCTTCAGGTCGCCGCGCACGCCGCTGCCGTTGTTCGCGAACACCGCCGCGACCCGTGCCACATAAGCGGGGCTGGGGTGGCTCTGCGTGAAGCGCTGGATCAGCTGGCGGCCGATGAAGGGGCCGACATTGGCATGGTTGAAGAGGATGTCGAGCGCCTGGTTGAGCGCCGCCGGGCCGGCCAGGGCGCCGCTGATGGTGCTGCCCAGCACGGTCTTGTCGCCGGCCTGGAACTGCGCCGCGTTGTGGCGCATCGGCCGCGACGCGTAGCCGGCGTCCTGCTCGATGGCGACGCCGGCCTGGCGGTCGCGCTCCCAGCCGGTGAAGACCCGGGCCAGGTTCGTGATGTCGGCCTGCGTGTAGCTCTCCAGCGGCTTGCCGTCGGCGCCGGTCCTGGCGCTGCCGTCCGGGTTGAGCTGCACCAGGCCGATGGAGAACAGCTGCATCACCTCGCGGGCGTAGTTCTCGTCGGGCACGCGGCCGGTGCGCGTGTCCTCCTTGCGATTGCCCTGCATGTTCAGGTAAGTGCCCATCGCCAGGCTCAGCGTCACGTCCTGCAGCAGCTCGCGGTAATTGCCGAAAGCGTGCTTCTCGAGCAGGTCGACGTAATGCGTGATCGCCAGACCCCGCCAGCCGATCGGCAGGCCGCCCATGCCGACGACGAAGATCTCCGACAGCGCCAGCGTCATGCGCTGGCGCAGCGGGTCGGGCGCCGAGATCAGCTTGCGCCACAGCGCCGCGTCGGCGCCGGCAAAGCTGTTGATGTTGCCCGCCACCGCGTAGCCGTTGGCGACCATCCATTCGAGCCGGGTGGCGCCCTCCAGCGGCCTTGCCAGCTGCGCGTCCAGCCAGGCGGCGAAGCCCTGGGTCTTGACGCTGGCGATGTCGGCGTCCAGCGCCGCAAAGCCGGCCTGCTGCAGGAAACGCGCCGCCGCCGCATCGGTCGGCGGTGCCGGTGGCGGCGGAGGCGGCGGCGGGGGAGGTGGTGCGGGGCTGGGTGCCGGTGCGTCGGCACCGCCGCCGCCGCCACAGGCGCTCAGCGCGAGCGCTGCGCCGGACAAGGCGATCAGCGCAGGAGGCGCCGGCGGCTCGCTGCGCGGCAGGGCGGCTTCGGGTGGGGCGATGGCATCCATGGCCCCACTGTAGGCAGCAACGCGTTGCGCAGCGCCTGCCGGCGTGTAAACGCTTGCAAACTCAGACCAGCTGAACCCCGGTGCGGCTCTGCACAAAGTCGCGGTCGACGCCCGGCGCCAGCTCGACCAGCTTCAGACCCGCCGGCGTTACGTCCATCACCGCCAGGTCGGTGATCACGCGGTGCACCACGCCGACCCCGGTCAGCGGCAGCGTGCACTGAGGCAGGATCTTCAGGTCCTCGCTGACGTCCTTCTTCTTGGCCACATGCTCCATCAGCACGATGACGCGCGGCACGCCGGCGACCAGGTCCATCGCGCCGCCCATGCCCTTGACCATCTTGCCGGGGATCATCCAGTTGGCCAGATCGCCCTTCTCACTGACCTGCATGGCGCCGAGGATGGAGAGGTTGATCTTGCCGCCGCGGATCATCGCGAAGCTGTCGTGGCTGCCGAAGATGCTGCTGCCGGGGATCGTCGTCACCGTCTGCTTGCCGGCGTTGATGAGGTCGGCGTCGACCTCGTCCTCGGTCGGGAACGGGCCGATGCCCAGCATGCCGTTCTCGCTCTGCAGCCAGACCTCGATGTTGCTCGGGACATGGTTCGCGACCAGGGTCGGGATGCCGATGCCCAGGTTCACGTAGAAGCCGTCCTGCAGCTCCTGGGCGGCGCGTGCCGCCATTTCGTCTTGGGTCCAAGCCATCTCAGGTCCTCACCGTGCGCTTCTCGATGCGCTTTTCAGGATTCGGGTTGTGCACGATGCGGTGCACATAGATGCCGGGCAGGTGGATGTCGTCGGGGGCCAGCTCGCCGACCTCGACGATCTTCTCGACCTCGACGACGCAGACCTTGCCGGCCATCGCCGCCGCCGGGTTGAAGTTGCGTGCCGTCAGGCGGAAGCGCAGGTTGCCGGAACGGTCGGCGACATCCGCCTTGATCAGGCTCAGCTCGGGGCGCAGCGAGCGCTCCATCACATAGGTCTGGCCGTCGAAGTCGCGCAGCTCCTTGCCCTCGGCCACGATGGTGCCGACGCCGGTGCGCGTGAAGAAGGCCGGGATGCCGGCGCCGCCGGCCCTGAGCTTCTCGGCCAGCGTGCCTTGCGGCGTGAACTCCAGCTCCAGCTCGCCGGCCAGGTACTGGCGCTCGAACTCCTTGTTCTCGCCCACATACGACGAGATCATCTTCTTGATCTGCCGCGTCTCCAGCAGCTTGCCAAGGCCAAAGCCGTCGACGCCGGCGTTGTTGCTGATGGCGGTCAGGTTCTTCGCGCCGGTCTCCTTGAGCGCATCGATCAACGCCTCGGGAATGCCGCAAAGCCCGAAGCCGCCCACGGCGATCAGCAGATCGTCGCGGACGAGTCCGGCCAGCGCGGCGGCGGCGCTCGGGTAGAGCTTGTTCATGGGCAGCCTCGGTTGCTAACCCCGTCAGCTTACGTGAAATCGGGCGTAATGCTGCGGTGCAGCACTGTCCTAAATTCGGTCACCCGCACTGGCTGAAAAGCAGCCAGCGGACGCACCGGACAATCGCGCCCATGAGTTCATCGCCCAGCGTGCTCAGCCTCATCCCGCCGATGACGCAGCTGAACACGCCCTACCCCAGCACCGCCTACCTGACCGGCTTCCTGCGCTCGCGCGGCATCGCTGCGGTCCAGGCCGACCTCGCCATCGCCCTGGTGCTGAAGCTGTTCAGTGCGGAGGGCCTGCAGGCCTTGCGCGAGGCGGCGACGGCCAAGGGCCCGGTGACCGCGTCGCTGGACTTCCACCTGCAGGCGGCAGAGCCCATCGCCGCGGTGACGCCGCGCGTGCTGGCGTTTCTGCAGGGCCGCGACCCCACGCTGGCGCACCGCATCAACAGCCGTGCGTTTCTGCCCGAGGGGCCGCGATTCGCGTCGGTGGACGTCGGCATTCCCGGCCAGGAGGACGAGCCCGATCCGCTGTCCTGGGCCTTCGGCACGCTGGGCGCGCAGGACCGCGCGCGGCATCTGGCGACGCTGTTCCTGAACGACCTCGCCGACGCGGTACGCGACGCGCTGGACCCGCGCTTCGAATTCGTGCGCTACGGCGAGAAGCTGGCGGCCAGCAACCCGCGCTTCGACGAGCTGGCCGCCGCGCTGGCGGCGCCGGAAACCGCGCTCGACGCCTGGCTGCGCGAGCTCACCCTGGCCGAGCTGGAGCGCCACCGGCCCGAGGTGGTGCTGCTTTCCTGCCCGTTCCCCGGCAGCGTCTACGCGGCGTTTCGCATCGCGCAGACGATCAAGGCGGCACGGCCGGATGTCGTCACCGTGCTCGGCGGCGGCTATGTGAACACCGAGCTGCGCGAGCTGGCCGAGCCGCGCGTGTTCGACTTCTTCGACTACGTAACCCTGGACGCCGGCGAGCGCGTGCTGGTGGCCCTGCTCGAGCACCTGGCCGGCCGCCGCAGCCGCAGCCGCCTGGTGCGCTGCTTCGTGCGCGACGACGGCGCGGGGAAGTACCTGAACCTCGGCGGCGAGCCCGAGCTGCCGATCGACGAGGTCGGCACCCCAACCTGGGACGGCCTGCCGCTGGGTCAGTACCTGAGCCTGCTCGACATGCTCAACCCGATGCACCGGCTGTGGAGCGACGGGCGCTGGAACAAGCTCACGGTGGCGCAGGGCTGCTACTGGAAGAAATGCAGCTTCTGCGACGTCGACCTCGATTACATCGGGCGCTACGAGGCGGCCAATGCCGAGGTGCTGGTCGACCGCATCGAGGCCATCGTCGCCGAGACCGGCCAGACCGGCTTCCATTTCGTCGACGAGGCGGCGCCACCCAAGGCCCTGAAGGCCCTGGCCGACGAGCTGCTGCGCCGCCGCACCGCGATCAGCTGGTGGGGCAATGTGCGCTTCGAAAAGACCTTCAGCCCGCAGCTCGCCGAGAAGCTCGCCGAGAGCGGCTGCATCGCGATCTCCGGCGGCCTGGAGGTCGCCTCCGACCGCCTGCTCAAGCTGATGCAGAAGGGCGTCACCGTCGAGCAGGTGGCGCGCGTCACCAAGGCCTTCGCCGACCAGGGCATCCTGGTGCACGCCTACCTGATGTACGGCTTCCCGACGCAGACCGTGCAGGACACCGTCGACGCGCTCGAGTACGTGCGCCCGCTGTTCGAGGAAGGCTGCCTGCACAGCGGCTTCTTCCACCGCTTCACCTGCACCGTGCACTCGCCGGTGGGCAAGCAGCCAGAGCAGTTCGGCGTGCAGCTGATCGAGCTGCCGCCGTCGCCGTTTGCGAAGAACGACGTGCAGTTCATCGACCCGAGCGGCGTCGACCACGACCTGCTGGGCCTGGGCCTGCGCCGCGGGCTCTACAACTTCATGCACGGCGTCGGCCTGGACTGGGACGTGCGGCGCTTCTTCGAGGAAGTCAGGGTCCCGAAGCCGACGGTCAAGCGCGGTGTTATCGCGGCGGCGCTGCGGGCCTGAACACGAAGCGCTGCGACTTCTCCGCGCCTTCCAGCTCGGCGACCAGGCTGCCATCGGCCTGCAGGCGGTAGCGGATCCTCTTCGGGTGGTCGTGGGCCGGGTTCTCGAACAGGGCCATGCCGACGGCCTTCTCGGTGAGCGGGAACTCGGTCTTCGGCCGGCCGCCCGGCTGCGCCACGTAGACCGCGCCGCCATTGCGGCGGAACTCGATGCGCAGGAACTCGAAGCCGAGCGCGCGGGTCGCGTCGCCCTCGCCCTTGGTGGTGCGCGCCAGGCCCAGCATCAGGCCGCCACGCGCCTCGGTCCAGCGCTCCTCGAAGCGCAGCGGTCCCTGGCCGCCCTCCCAGCTGCCCTGCAGGAAGGCGAGGTCGGCGGGCCCCGCGGGCACCGCGGCGAGTTGGGCGATCAGCGTCAGGGTGGCGAGCATGGCGGGGCGTCGGGAGCCAGAGGAGCCGCGACCTTAGCCGCCGCCGGTGTTCGCGGTCTTGGACGATTCGGACAGGAAGAACGCGGTCAGCGGCCGCAGATCGCGCAGCAGCTCGCGCGGCCGGCGGCCGGTGAAGGCGCGGAAGTCGCGGTTGAAATGCGCCTGGTCGCAGTAGCCGCCGGCCAGCGCCGCCTCGGCCCAGGCGACGGCGTCCTGCTCGCGTCCGTCGGCCAGCACGCGCTGGAAGCGCAGCAGGCGCGCGAAGCGCTTGGGCGCGAGGCCGACGGCGGCCTCGAAGCGGCGGCGCAGCTGGCGCTCGCTCCAGCCCAGCGCCGCGGCCAGCTGCGGCAGCGCCAGCTCGCCGGCCGACAACGCGTCGGCGGCGCGCCCCAGCCGCGGGTCGACCGGCGCCCGGCGCACACCCTGCAGCCAGGCCTGGACCAGGGCGGCGGCGGCGGCGAAGTCGGCACAAGCACGCAGCGCGTCATGCAGCGGCGCCAGCGCCGGGCCCAGCGCCTCGTCGAGCGGCAGGATGCGGCCGCTGAAGCGGCGCAGATCGCCCGGCACGAAGGCCGCCAGCCCGGCCGGCCGCAGGTGCAGGCCCAGACAGCGCACGCGCCGCCCCGGGCGCAGCAGCACGGGCCGCAGCTGCTGGCCGACCAGCAGGCGATCGCCCTGGCGCCACCACTGCCCGTCGGCCGCCTGCTGCTCGAAGCGATCGCCGAGCTGGAACACCAGCTCCATGCAGCCATCGGGCAGCACCGGCTGGGTGCTGCCGTCGCCCTCGCCCTCCAGCCACCACAGGTGGTCGACGGCGTCGGCCAGCGACGGCGTCGGCGTCAGGCGCTGGAACTCCATCAACCCTGGCTGCGCAGCGCCTCGCGCACCGCGCCGAGCTGGCGCCGCGACACCGTCAGCCATTCGTTGACCGGCGCCACGCGCACCGCCCAGGTCTCGCCGGACTCGGCCTGATCGCCGCCCTCGAGCGGCATCGCGCCGGACTCCGGCTCGCCCGCCAGCGCATGGCGATCGAGCTCACGGACCGCGGCCTTGGCGACCAGCGCGTTGCGATGGATGCGCAGGTAGCGGCCGGCCAGGCGCTGCTCCCACTCGCCCAGCGTGCCGTCCATGACGTAGCGGCTGGTCGCCGTGCGCACCGTCAGGTACTTCAGCTCGGCCTTCATGTAGATCACCTCCGCCAGCGGCACGCGCACGATGCGGCCACGGTCGTTGATGCTCAGCACCTCATGGTCGTCGGCCGCCTGCGGTGCCACCGCCGCCGCGGCATCACGCTCATGCAGGCGCTGTGCCACGCGCGCCAGCGCCGCCTGCAGGCGCTCCTGGCGCACCGGCTTGGTCAGGTAGTCGACCGCCTGCAGCTCGAAGGCCTCGAGCGCGTGCTTGGCATAGGCGGTGACGAACACGACCAGCGGCGGCTTGGGCAGGTGGCGGATGCTGTCGGCCAGCACCAGGCCGTCGGGTCCGGGCATCTGCACGTCCAGCAGCACCAGGTCGCAGGCATGCTCGCGCAGCCAGGCCTGGGCCTGGCTGGCGGTGCCGGCCTCCGCAACGACGCTGGCGTGCGGGTCGCGACAGCCATCGAGCAGCGCACGCAGGCGCGCCCGCGCCAGCGGTTCGTCGTCGACCAGGAGCACTTCGATGGGGGCTTGGGTGAGCATGGGCGGCGTCAGGCGGAAGGCAGGATCAGGCGTACGGTGTAGCGATGCGGCTCGGGTTCGAAGCTGAGGCGGGCGGCGACATCGTGCAGCAGGCGCAGGCGCTCGCGCACGTTCGCCTGCGCCAGGCCATGGCCACCGGTCGCCGCCGCGCCGAGGCTGTTGCGCACCAGCAGCTCGACCTCGCCACTGCGCAGGCGGCGGCTGCGCACCAGCAGCTCGCCCCCGTCCTCATTGGGCTCGACACCGTAGCGCACCGCGTTCTCGACCAGCGGCTGCAGCAGCAGCGGTGGCAGCCGCGCCGCATCGCAGCCCGGATCGAGCTCCCAGCTGATGCGCAGCCGCGGCCCGAAACGCAGCTGCTCGATGTCCAGGTAGCGCCGCGCCAGCTCGACCTCGTCGGCCAGCGACGCGGTCCAGTCGGGCGAGGCCAGCGCCGCGCGGAACAGCTCGGCCAGGTCCTCGAGCACCTGCTCGGCCTGTTGCGGGTTGATGCGCACCAGCGCCACCGCGGTGTTCAAGGTGTTGAACAGGAAATGCGGGCGGATGCGCGACTGCAGCTCGACCCAGCGCGCCTGCAGTCCGGTGGGCCCCTGCGCGCGCACGCGCAGCGTCATCCAGCCCAGCAGCGCCCCGGCGGCGACCGCCCCGGTCAGCGCCACCGCGCTGCCGCGCAGCAGCTGCGGCGTCGCCAGGCCACTGAGAAATCGCTCCAGGCTCAAGCCGAGAAACCAGGGCAGCCAGGCGCAGGCGGCGCCCAGCAGCATCAGCGCCAGGCGCACACGCAGCAGCGGCCAGCCGACCAGGCGCAGGCGCAGCGCGCAGACCACCAGCAGCCAGGCCAGCAGCGCCGGCACGCTGACCGCGCAGGCCTCGATGAAGCGGCTCGCCCATTGCCCGAGGTCCGGGGCGCCGAGCGCCAGGCCGAGCGCCAGCACGCCTTGCACGCCCAGCAGCGCACGCAGCACCACGCCGACATGACAGACCTCGAACACCGGCAGCGCCAGCAGCTCGGCGGCCGCAGGCTGCGCCGGCGGCGAAGCCGGGCTGCTGGGCGGGGCGGAGAGCTGGCTGTCCATGGCGGCGAGAATCCTAGTCTGCCCCTAGCCCCTGTCTCCTACCGATGTCCACCAACCCCCTGGCCAACAAGGACCAAGCCTGGTCCGCCCTCTTTGCCGAGCCGATGAGCGAGCTGGTGCAGCGCTACACCGCCAGCGTCGGCTTCGACCAGCGGCTCTGGCAGGCCGACATCCAGGGCAGCCTGGCGCATGCCGAGATGCTGCAGGCGCAGGGCCTGATCTCGGCGACCGACTGGGCCGACATCGAGCGCGGCCTGAACCAGATCCGCACCGAGATCGAGTCCGGCCAGTTCGAGTGGAAGCTGGCGCTGGAGGACGTGCACCTGAACATCGAGGCCCGGCTGACCGAGCTCGTCGGCCTCGCCGGCAAGCGCCTGCACACCGGCCGCTCGCGCAACGACCAGGTCGCCACCGACGTGCGGCTGTGGCTGCGCGGCGAGATCGACGGCCTGCTGGCGCTGCTGCGCGAGCTGCAGGCGGTGCTTGTCGAGCGCGCCGAGGCGAACGCCGACGTCGTCATGCCCGGCTTCACCCACCTGCAGGTCGCCCAGCCGGTGACCCTGGGCCACCATTTGCTGGCCTATGTGGAGATGTTCGCCCGCGACGCCGAGCGCCTGGCCGACGTGAGAAAGCGCGTCAACCGCCTGCCGCTGGGCGCCGCCGCGCTGGCCGGCACCCCCTACCCGCTGGACCGCGAACGGGTTGCGCGCACGCTCGGCATGGACGCCGTGTGCCAGAACAGCCTGGACGCCGTCAGCGACCGCGACTTCGCGATCGAGTTCGCCGCCGCCGCCTCGCTGATCATGGTGCACGTCTCGCGGCTCAGCGAGGAGCTGATCCTGTGGATGAGCCAGCCCTTCGGCTTCGTCTCGCTGCCCGATCGCTTCTGCACCGGCTCGTCGATCATGCCGCAGAAGAAGAACCCCGACGTGCCCGAGCTGGCACGCGGCAAGACGGGTCGCGTCGTCGGTCACCTGATGGGACTGGTCACGCTGATGAAGGGCCAGCCCCTGGCCTACAACAAGGACAACCAGGAGGACAAGGAGCCGCTGTTCGACACCGTCGACACCGTGCGCGACACCTTGCGCATCTTTGCCGAGATGCTCGCCGGCCTGCAGCCCCGCCCCGAGGCGATGCGCAACGCCGTGCAACGCGGGCATGCCACCGCGACCGACCTCGCCGATTACCTGGTGCGTGAACTGGGGCTGCCGTTCCGCGACGCGCACGAGACCGTCGCCCACGCGGTGCGGCTGGCGACCGAGCAGGGCAAGGAGCTGGCAGCGCTGAGCCTGGAAGAACTGCAGGCGATCGAGCCGCGCATCACGGCGACGGTGTTCGGGCCCCTTTCATTGGAAGGCTCCCTGGCGGCTCGCAAGGTGCTCGGCGGCACGGCCCCCGAGCAAGTCAGGGCACAGGTTGCGCGTCATCGGCAGCGACTTGGGCTCACCTGATTAGCGATGAGTCGTGCGGGAGAGCCCGCGGGGGCTATCCACCCCCGCCCCCCGGACCCCGCTTTTCTTTGCGTGCGCCAAAGAAAAGGGGGGAAAAGAAAGGCGCCTCCATGCCGGCCGCGACCTAGGGTCGCTGGCCGAGGTGGCGGCTGCTGACATGGCAAGCACAGCCCATGCTTCTGCCTGCGAAGGCTCGGGCGCTAAGGCGGCCCGGGGACGGGCCGCACCGACCAGCGAGAACCATCTGGACCGCGCTGCGAGAACAGATCGCGACGGAGGACTTCAACGAGCCCGCCCGAGCCATGCGAAGGCCAAGGCAGAAAGCCGGCGCGTGAACGCGCCGGACATACCACTGCGTGAATGCCTTCGGGCTGGTAGGTCCGGCCCGCTAGCGGGCCGGCTAAGCGGGTACGCCTTCGCAGGCCAAGGACAGAGGCAGCGGAGGTTCTCCGTCGCGATCCGGTCTTGCAGCTCAACCGTCATGGTCCGCAGTGGTGAGTGCAGCCGGTACTCCGGCTGCCTTAGCGCGTGGATCGAGGCGGGCAGAGGACGGGACCTCGTTGCCATGTCAGCAAACTCCGCCTCGGCGACCGCCCCTAGGGCGGAGCCGGTATTCAGGCGCCTTTCTTTTGCCCCCCCTTTTCTTTGGCGCAAGCAAAGAAAAGAGGGGGTCGGGGTCTGGGGGTGAAGCCCCCAGATTCGGGCTCTCCTGCCCGATGGATCGCCCACCTCGACATGGACGCGTTCTACGCGTCCGTGGAGCTGCTGCGCTACCCGGAGCTGAAGGGCCAGCCGGTCGTCATCGGCGGCCGCCGCGAGCACGCGCCGCGGGACACGCCGCAGGGCCGCGAGTACGCACGGCTGCGCGACTACACCGGCCGCGGCGTGATCACCACCGCGACCTATGCCGCGCGGGCCTTCGGCGTGCGCTCGGGGCTCGGCCTGATGAAGGCGGCGCTGCTCGCTCCCGACGCGATCCTGCTGCCGACCGACTTCAACGCCTACCGCGCGATGTCGCGACGTTTCAAGGCGGCGGTGGCCGAGATCGCGCCGCTGATCGAGGACCGCGGCATTGACGAGATCTACATCGACCTGACGCAGCTGGCGCTAGAGCGCCGGGGTGCCGGCCACGATCCGCTGGCCGGGCTGCGCGAGGTCGCGCAGGACCTGAAGAACAACGTCCGCGCCGCCACCGGTGGCCTGTCCTGCTCGATCGGCCTGGCGCCTAACAAGCTGCTGGCGAAGATCGCCAGTGAGCTCGACAAGCCCGACGGCCTGACGTTGATCCGCCCCGAGGACCTGGTGTCGCGGATCTGGCCGCTGGGGGTGCGCGCGATCAATGGCATCGGA